>Ga0193742_1002727_pt1 | contig 10094 bp, 16 predicted proteins | sample L2c1metaG_FD_165511 | JGI IMG/M metagenome (GOLD analysis project Ga0193742, IMG submission 165511) | Soil microbial communities from a riparian zone of the East river system, Colorado, United States - L2c1 | ecosystem: Environmental > Terrestrial > Soil > Riparian zone | place: USA: East River... | reverse complement strand
GCCTCACTCCTCGCTGGGTTACAAACCACCAGCACCAGAGGTCTGGCTCAACGAAATCCCCCGGCAGGAAGGGATGGCAATCGCTACGCTACACTAACAAAACTTCTGGTGCAAAACATCGGTCAGGCCAGACAGTCAAGGACGCTCGCGTCTCCATATACGAAAGCTCCTCATACTCTCGCAGCAAAATGATTTCGCGAAATTACAGTGGTAGCTCCTGAATTGCCCCCCCGCACCTGATCGGTGTCCGCCTTAGAGACCGCACCTGCAGGTCACGCCGTGAGATGGTGGCATCGTTCCGTCCATCGCAGGGATGCAATGGCCGTGTGGATCCGCTGTTGGGTTGCCCAACTTGGCCGCGACCCGTTCTTCGAATGACTCGGAGATAAAGTGCTCTAACCGTTCCGCTTCGTCGTGCAGTTCTTTGATTGGGTAATTCAGCACCTCGAAGAGGAAGGTTTCGATGAGCCGGTGATGACGGACAATCTCGAGCGCTCGTCTTTGACCCGCACTGGAGAGCCGCACGCCCGAACCTCGCTTGTAATCTACTAGGGATTTTGGTTCGCCCGAGAGCTTCTGCAGCATGTTCGTCACAGAGGCAGGTGCAATACGTAGGCGAGCAGCCAGTTCTGACCCACCTACCCATCTCCGCTCATCCCCACCCAGCGAGTAGATGGCCTTGAGGTAGTCGTCTACGGATTCCGTATTCCTGTCCCAGTGCGTGCGCTTCGTCTTTTTCAAGAGAAACATTCCTCCTACGCATATTTAGGGTACACTAATTAAATATTAGGTATACCTAAAACAACAAATGCGCTCTCGCAAAACCACTTTCGCCTTCCTAGCTTTCCTCGCTATCGCGGCCCTGCTCTGTGCTTCATCCGCCGCACAGAACGACGTGTCAGCGAGCCTTTCGGGTGTTGTTACCGATGTCAGCGGCGCGGCTGTGCCAGGCGCGAAACTAGTCCTGACGTTCAGCAGGAGCGGTGCGGAAAGAAGACAGGTATCCGGCCCCGCTGGAGAGTTCGTGTTCCTGCGGCTTAGTACCGGCGACTATCGTTTGCAAGTGGAGTCTCCTGGGTTTGCTGGCACCCAGAAGGCAATCTCATACCAAGGCGCGAAGATCCATCTCATTGTTTCTCTCACGGCCACAGCAAGCTCTGAAGTCACGGTCTCCGCGACGGACTACGTCGAGGAAACGACTGCACCCGCACATGTCCTGATCACGTCGGACGAGATCGACCACATTCCATCCCAGAGCGTAAGTGCGCCCCTCAGTTCGCTGATTACGATGACGACACCTGGCGTCTCCGCCGATTCGAACGGCTCCTTTCATCCTCTTGGCGACCACGCCGAAGCGTCATTCTCTTTGGATGGCCAACCCATAACGGATCAGCAGAGCCGAATCTTTTCTACGCAGCCCTCTCTCAACACTCTGCAATCGGTCGAGGTCCGGGAGGGCGCGCCGGGCGCGGATGTGGGAGATAAAACCAGCATGGTCATTGCGGCGCAGACGCGATCTGGACTGGATCAGCGCAGACCAGCCGGAAGTATCAATCTCAGCCGTGGGACCTTTGCGACTTCGAACGTCAGCGCCAACCTCGGCTTCGGCACCGAGCGCTTCGGCTCCTTTAGCGCAGTGGATGCCGTTAATAGTGCGCGTTTTCTGGACACGCCAGAGACGGTAAATCTTCACGCAAACGGCAATGCTGAAAACATATTTGAGCGCTTGGATTACCGCATAACCGATAAGACGAGTCTGCAGCTCAACACCAGCCTGAGTCACTCGTGGTTCCAGACACCGAACACCTTCGACCAGCAGGCACTCGGTCAGAATCAGCGGCAGACCATCACCAGTTTCAACATCGCTCCGCAGTTGATCCATACCTTCAACTCGCGTGCATTCGGCCGGACCAACGTCTGGCTGCGGCAGGACAAGATTCGGTACCGCCCGTCGGACAACATCTTTTCCGATACACCGGCCTATCTCGAACAGGCTCGCCGTCTGACCAATGCAGGAATACGGCCGGAGTTCACCTACGTTCACAGACGCCATAACGTGATCGTGGGGGGAGAGTTCAAGCACACCTTTCTGACCGAACAGTTTGCAACCGGTCTTACCTCCCCAACCTACAACAGCCCTTGCCTCGACCAGGATGGTACGCCTTCGGTCAATACCTCGGTTCGAGATCTTTCACAATGTTCCACGATCGAACTTGCTCCCAATTCAGCCTACCTGCCTGGTCTTCTATCTCTCGATCTGACTCGCGGCGGCACCATCTATTCCTTCCACGGCAAAACGGATATCAAGCAGTTCGCGTTGTTTGGACAGTACTTCATTCGATATGGGGATTTTCAATTTAAGCTGGGCCTGCGGTATGACAAGTACATCGGTCTGGTGGGGACGCAGGGTATTCAACCACGAGTTGGTCTCACCTACAGCATCCCGCGACTCCATACGACGTTTCGTGGTGACTACTCCAGAGTGTTCCTGACGCCTTATAACGAGAACCTGATCGTCGCCAGTTCGAACGGCCCCGGGTTGCCTTCTGCTTCATTGGGGGCGGCGGGCTCGCATATATTGAGCACCGCGAATCGCAATCAATTCAACGTCGGCTTCACCACTGCCCTCAAACGGATTTCTTTCAGCGGCGAATATCTCTGGAAGTTCACCTACGGGGCGTACGACTTTGATGTGCTGCTGAACAGCCCGCTCACATTTCCGACGCAGTTTCGAAAGTCAAAGATCGATGGCGGCCTCGTGCGGGTTACCCTCATGCCATCTCACGGTTTCGGCGGCTTCTTCACGGTGAGCCACACGCGCTCCCGCCTGTTCGGACCTCAGACGGGCGGCGTCAGCTTCAGCGCACCCTACAGCGATGTCGTAAGGCCGGATCATGACCAGGGTTTGTCGATGAATTTCAACCTGCGTTATCAGTTCGGGAAACGCGGACCATGGATCGACGCGTCGCACCGGTATGATGGTGGTTTGGTCTCCGTCGCTACACCGGATATAGTGACCGCTCTCCGACTGACAGGAGACGAGCAGCAACAAATGGGTCTGCAATGCGGGAACACCTTCGCAACCGTATCGGTACCCCTCCGTTCCTGTGATGGACCGATCCGTGCCACGCGTATCCGCATCCCGGCTCCTGGAACCTATGATGCTGACAGGAACCCGGCTCGCGTTGCTGTTCGGAACACTGTCGATCTCGCAGTGGGCGAGGACAACCTGATCTCCCATGAGAACCAGAGCCTGGGTGTTCGGGTCGAGGTGGTGAACCTCAACAACACCAGTGCGCTCTACAACTATCTCTCGACCTTTTCTGGAACGCACTTCCTTACGTCTCGCGCTGTAACAGCAGGAATACGCTACACATTCTGATTCAGATCGTCGCTCAGCAGGGTGCTTCCACACTACAGACTTGCGGAAAACGTCCGGAGACGCTGATTGAATGCTGCCGCATCATCCCAAAAAGCTGCGTGACCAATACCGCCAGGCTCAGTGGATCAACTGGGAACCTGATGGCCGACGCGGACGTATAGGATAGCGAGGTGTTCTATGCACCGACCCATTCTCGCGGCGATATCTGCGTTCGTTTTAATGGCTGCCATTTCGTTTGCGATCCCGAGCTTCGCGCAGAATTCGGACTTTAACCTGAACGTGCATGCCAATTCGCATGCGACGGCAAAGGATATCGGGCTACCAGTGTACCCAGGGGCGTCGCCGTTCAAGGATAAGGATAGCGATTCGTCGTCGGCGGACTTAGGCATTTTGCTGAACAACTTTCACTTAAGCGTAAAGGCAGTGAGCTTTGTGACGTCGGACCCATCGGAGCATGTACTTGAGTTTTACAGGAAGCCGCTGGCGAAATTCGGCGAGGTGCTGGAGTGCGACCACGGGAAGGCGGTGGGCCCGTTGACCGTGACGAAGAGCGGTCTGACGTGCGGCGACCGCAAGGGCGGGCGGATAACGGTGAATGGAAACGACAGCGGTCACGAGCTAAGGGCGGGGACCCCGGAGCAGTTCCGGATCGTAGGGGTTGACCGCACCGGGAGCGGGAAGACGAAGTTTGGGCTGGCAGCCCTGTTGCTTCCGAAGAACGAGGATGGGAAGTAGGCGACTTCCTTAGCCGGGTGAGCTCGAGAACCCGAAAGCTATTCGGTCGATGAGTGCATTGCCCTGATATGGAGTGACCGTGTCAACTCCGCGGAATCGGTGGGGTTGTTTTGTAGTTGTCGTTGTTTTTGCTATTTCCCGAGGGCAGAGCGAGCAGCAGCGTAGGCAGATTTGAGCGACGATTGATCGGTCTGATATTCGCGGGTCGGGACCGCATAATCATGATCCGTCGGGAGCTGCCTCTGACTGTTATCGCGAGTCCGGTCGAGCCTGTCGCATAGGGCAAACGAGGATTCTCCTTCGTGCTTGCTTTGGCTGCTCTGGTTCACCTGGTGCATCGAACTCGATGGTGCCGTCGGTGAACTCGAAACTCTCAAGCCAGACAAACCCGGATTTATTGAACTCGATGGCCGGGTGCCTTTCCATCCCGTTCCTTCGGGTACTGCCTTCAGGTCAGGTGTCAGTGTCTGCGCGCTGGTGTCGCGCGGCACTTAAATCCCAGATTTCTGAGTGCCGGCCGATTTTACGAGCATTTAAATTCCGGATTTCTTGTTGGTTACAGCACTATAATCCCGGACTGCCGGCGATAACGGATCAGTCCGCCACCGTAGTTTGTTCCGCTCATGGTTGGTCCACGCATGATCGAAACGCCCTCTTACAGCGACCGGCCACGAACGGCTGGACCGCTTCAATGCGACTTCGTCATTTCCACGGACAGAGGAGAGAATCTTAGTCCAGAGCTTAAGACTTCTCCGATGGCGGTTGGAGCGGGTTTGTGGGTCAGTGGTGGGGATAGCATTCAAGATGAGATCGACAATTGCTGCCAGTCTGGGCTGATCTAACATTGAGTCTGTCCGCCGCGTGGAACAGCGTATCTGTTGTCGATATTTTTCGCGAGCAAGGAGTTCGAGGAGGTCGTCGACGAGAGATTGAAATTGCTCGTCGCTAACTTGACCGAGTAACGCGGAGTTTGGTTCAACAGACATCAAAGCAGCGCGGTAGGCCTGGTCGATTACAGTGATGTCCTTTGCGAGAGCCGCTTTGGATCGACCTGTTCGCAGCGTGAGATCAATACCGCATGACCGACACGCATGTGAAGGTATTGTCAGTGTTGGACCGAAGATGAGTGGATTAGGTTCTTCGCAAGCCTGGCAGCCCGAGTTGCAGCAGAGCGTCGTGGACAGAACAACGAATCAGGCCGGCAAAGCACCAATCCCACCGAACATGAATAATCGAATCCTGAGCTATACAGAGCGGGCAGAAGGCGTAGGCTGCACGGAGATCGCACCGGCGCGGAGATGGTTTTGAGCTTAAAGGGAACCGGAGCAGGACAGCACGGTCTGAGCGTTGCAGGCGTGCATCCAGATCAAGTGCATTCAGAGTGCGAAAATGAACGCGACTGAACTGTGAAAAAGCTCGAAGAAAATTTCGATCTATAGCTCGATCCAATGAGCAGGGAAGAGCAATGCCAGGATAGACGGAGGTGAAACCGCTTATCAATTCATAAACCGAGACATGGTTTCCTGCTGCCACGCGTAGCAACCAAGAGGAGAATAATTCAATCTTCAGTGGTCTCGGAACGAACGGCAATTGGGCTGGGGCATGAATGCTAGTCATATTGCGGACGCTCTGCGACTGCGTCGGTCGGCGATTGAGACCAGGGATTCGCTGATCAATTCGGAGTGCAAGATCTTATGATTAATGTGTTCCTGTCCGTTGCGGATGGCCTCGGTGGCTGCGGTTTCAAGCAGTCGACAAATGCGCACCAAGACCCCTTCGGTCAAACTGAGAATACGCTGATGAACCTTGGGATCACGCAACTCCGAAGGCAGACGGAGGGGAAGAACAGATTCTAGGCTTAAGAGTAGTTGGTGAAAACCGGCATCGTTCTCCCACGCCGGCAGTTCGACGGCTTCAAAATGATCAGCTAATTGCTGATCTGTCATCAATGCTTGCTTTGCCTCGTGGGTTCCAGCACAGACGAGTGGAAGGCGAAGATCATTTGCGAGGAAGCGGATGGCATTCAAGAGAATTCGTTGCTCACGGAAGCTCCCAGCAAGCAGAGAATGAACTTCATCGATGATAAGCATGCGAACTTCAAGCTGTCTTGCCAATACTCGAATGCGATGACGCAAGGTTGTGACATTGTTCCGTATGCGAAAATGCCCCCCATTGCAGCAAGGATCTCTTCGTAGAAGTCCCGTTCGGAAGGCGACGGAGGCATTTGTATAGAGATAACGGGTAAACGAGTCCTACCGATTTTTTTGTCGAAGTGTGCTCGATGATCGCGTAAGAACTTTTGAATAATCGGAGTCTTGCCCATACCCGTAGCGCCGTATATCACCAACGCAGGCATACGATCGCGCGGAGGGTAGTCAACCAGCTCCATCAATCTGTCGAGGACGCGCTGGGCACGAGGGTACTGGATCCAACGCTCTTGACGAAGCCAATGAATGCGTTCATCGTTGGTCAATAGCGTTGCACTTCTGCAGGAAGGCTGTAGGTGCTTCAATTCATCAGAGTTCATTCCACCTCCCAGATTTCGACCGGAAAGGGCTTGATTTCGTTTGCGACGGGCCTGTCGCGTCGACCGATGGGGTCTGTGTGAGGCATTGATGTTGTGGCAAGAATCTTCTCCTTCCTTCTTCGCTGCCTGATAGAGAAACGGGAATTCCTCAGAATCTCACGTTGCTCAAGAATGCTAGCGAAAATGGCCTGCTCGAAAGGCGTGCCTGATCCTTGCTGGCGCAGCTGTTTTCTGGCCTCTTCCAGCTCCCATAGCGCAACCGGCGGCTGACGAAGATCCGCATAGGGAATAGGCCAGTGGCGCCCCTCAAGATCCCTCACATAAACACGGGACAGGTTTCGCGGGTCATACTTCACCAATAGCGGTTGCTTCAGGCGTCCAGCCCAGGGCTGAGCACGTTATCCCAATATCGGATGTTGTACAAGCGAATGCCGTCTCTGCGCACTTGTCGTGGTACTGCTGGGAGGAAATTGAGAAAAAAGTCGGTTTCGTCGGCCGGGTAACGAAGCTGTGCCTTGGTTTTGCTGATCCCAGCCTCCCAAGCCGCCATGGGCGTTTTACCCAAGGCTGAGTGGACGGAGAGGTGATAAACCCCAGCAATCTGAAGAGCAAGCCATCGCTCCAATTCGGGTAAGGTGAGCAGAGCGTGCTTCTCGGACTCGTAAGCACCCTTTTGATCGACGCTGGAAAAGGTAGTTCCAGGCAGCAGATGAACGGCTCCCATCATGGTTCCGATTAGCCGTTCAATGTGACCGCCAAAGTGGGGACGCCCCACCGGGCGATGATCGAGTTGAATGCCATACTCCTGACATCCGCGGACGAGGACGAGGACGTCGGAATGAAACTCCCTCGCATTATCGACATGGATTGAGCGTGGCAGTCCCCCTGCCGGCCATTCAAGATTCTGCAGCTCCCTGTCAGCAAGCCACGAATCTTTTGGCAAGGACTGCATGGGAGAGCGCAAGACATAGGGAAACGGTGGAAGGGGCCCACAAAGAGATATGAAACCCCGCCACCATTCGAGTGGCTACATCGATTGCGAGTGTCAGCCATGGTCGGCCGATGGGAAGCCGTTGTTCCTGATCGACCACAATTACGTCGACAAAAGTGTGGTCGATCTTGGATAAGTTCATGGGGCTCTCTGGGTTTCAGCGATGAGACGGAAACTCGTCCAACCTGCTCTCGCGCTTTCTTTGCGCCCTCCCGCTTTTGTAGGAATACTTTCAAATCCAACTCCGCAATCCTTCCGCGAATCGTGCGATAGTGGTGGAGTCGGCAATCCCTGCAGTGAGAAACGGAGACGAACTTCACGGACGAGAGCGGCGAGGGATGGCCGTTCCATCCTCAAATAAAATTCTTGAAATGCAAGAGTTCAGCAGCTCTTCGCGAGGCCTGTCCAGGAATGTGGCCTTGAATTCGCGCCCTCTCCTCCAGGGAAGAAGGGAAGAAGTTTGCGGCCGCTGCTTGTAGCGGCGCAATAGATCATAGAAAACCGTTCTCCTTAATCGAATTTGCCGCCTCGCCTCTTCTATGAGGGTCGCGCTGAGCTTGCTCTTACTAGCGAGCGGACGAATTACGGCTTCCCGCTCCAGTGCGAGTTGCCACTCGTCGGCATCAGCTGTTTCGGATTGGCGCCACTTTTGCATTTAAATCCCGGACAAACTTTCAGCACGAACTTCGTCCGGGGTTAAAGTACAAATTTCCGGGATTTAAATGCCATAACGATGCAGTTAAATCCCGGAAAATTATTGAAAATAAAGAAGCGCCAGTCCGGGATTAGCCGCTGCGCGACAACGGGAGACATGAACGGATGCATCGCACGCTGAAGGAAGACACAGCGAAGCCGCCGGCGGGTACGCTGACAGCGCAGCAGAAGAAGTTTGATCGCTTCCGTGCGACGTTCAACCATGAGCGTCCTCATGAAGCTGTCGGCAACGAAACGCCAGGTAGTCTCTATGTTCCCAGCGCCCGGATGCCGCCCAGCAGCGTGGCGAACTTTGACTATCCAAGATCGTTCCTGACTCGACATGTAAACAACAGCGGAGACATCAGCTGGCATAAGGGCCGGGTTTTCATCAGTGAAGTTTTCGCAACGAAGACATCGGGCTCGAACAGATGGACGAGGACGTGCATCGGGTCTTCTTCCATAACACCGAGCTAGGCGAGTTCAACAGCGGACCTGCGGTTTCGACCTGCTGTCAGAGCGTAAGATCGGCGGTGATCCTGATGCATAATTTTGAGAAGAGGGCTCATGACCACATCTGATATGGAACACTTGTTTGCTCGCACGCTGCTCGGGGACTACGAAGGAGACGATGCGTGGGAGGCGGTTTCGGCGCTGCATCGAGATGGTAGTCGAGAAATATTTGACTACGCTGCCGAGTGGTTGCGCTCTGGAGACTCCTGAAGAAGGCTAGAGCGTCAGACGTTCTGGGCCAGCTGCGGCGCGCTGCGGATCCGGCAGAACAACCAGAGTGGCTCTTTCGCGATGAGTCCTTAGCTCTCATAACCAGAGTATTGGAGGAAGCTAACGGCGCCCTCGTCGTTAGCTCAGCAATATCGGCATTGGGTCACTTAGGTGCCCGATGCAGTTCCCATCATCGTCACGTACATTGAACATCCTAATGAGGACGTGCGATTTGCAGCCGCATTTGCATTAAGATGCTTCCCGAATGATCCACGATCGGTCCGAGCATTGCTGGCACTAACGACAGACGCAAGCTCTGATGTCAGGGATTGGTCAGTCTTCGGTCTCGGTGTGCAAGGAGATGTCGACTCTCCCGAGATTCGCGACGCGCTTCTTAGTCGGCTATCAGATACAAACGAGGATGTTCGCGAAGAGGCCGCCGTCGGTCTCGGGAAGCGAAAAGATCAACGGCTCCTCCCCACATTGCGGGCCATACTTGATGCGCCCTAATTGAAAGTGCGTGTGGCCGAGGCCGCAGCGGCTCTTTTGGGTCTTTCAGAAGATCCCGCAGATTGGAAAGCGACGGACTATAGGAATGCCTTGCATGAACAATTTCCTCAAAGCTAAGTTCGAATTTGCTCCGCAAAAACAAGCCATGGAATTGACGAGATATGGAAAGCATGGAAAGCCAAAAAGCCGGCTTTCCACCCTTGTATGTTGTGATTTGAAGCGTAACGATAGGTTCACGTTTCGGTGGAGAGGCCGTTCCCACCCGAGGCCAGCTTTGGCAGAGCCTGATGGCGAAGACCGGCCCCCGCCCCTCTTTCTCTACGCCGTGGAGAATCGGAGGCCATTGAGCCTGCATGTTCAAGGTCGGCGCGAAGAGCAAGCCCGTTGACGCGGACAGGGGCGGCAGGCGAGACAAATCGTACCTTCAAGGAGCTTTCTTTCTCACATCGATGTAAAACTAGGGATGCCAAACGTATGTTTCAGGGCGGCATGCGCAGCATGGTAGCCGCACATGCCGTGTACGCCCCCCCCAG
>Ga0193742_1002725_pt1 | contig 10095 bp, 9 predicted proteins | sample L2c1metaG_FD_165511 | JGI IMG/M metagenome (GOLD analysis project Ga0193742, IMG submission 165511) | Soil microbial communities from a riparian zone of the East river system, Colorado, United States - L2c1 | ecosystem: Environmental > Terrestrial > Soil > Riparian zone | place: USA: East River... | reverse complement strand
ATCGCCTCGGCGATCGCGTGGCCGATGCCGTCCGCGGCGCCGGTGATGACAGCGATTTTCCCTTCAAGACGAGCCATGTCAGCCTCCAATCGCGCGCCGGCGCTTCGCCTCGTCGAAGGCGACCGCGGCAATGATGATCATGCCGGTGATGACCAGCTGCCATTCGGTCGGCAGGCCAAGCCCGCGCAGGCCGTTGGACAGGAACTGCAGGATCAGCACGCCAAGCGCCATGCCGGTCAGGCTGCCGATGCCGCCGGCAAGGCTCACACCGCCCAGCACCGTCGCGGCGACGACCTGGAATTCGAAATTCAAGCCGGCCGTATGCTGCGCCGAGCCGACGCGGGCTGCCAGGATGATGCCGGCAACCGTCGCCAGCAACGAGCTGATGATGAAGCAGATGAACTTGACGCGCCGCACGTCGTAGCCCGCCAGCCGCGCCACTTCCGGATTGCCGCCGACGGCATAGATCTGCCGCCCGAACGGCCGGTGCCGCATCATGTAGGCAAAGGCGGCGAGCAGCACGATGGCGATGACCGCCGAATACGGGATGATGTTGAACAGGCGGCCATCCGACAGCGCGATGAAGCTGTCGAGAGAGGCATTGTCCGGGATCGCGCGCTGGCCGGTGTAGAGATAGACGCCGCCGCGCATGATGAACATCGTGCCCAGCGTCACGATCAGCGAGTTGATGCCGGCATAGGCAGTGAGATAGCCGTTGACCGCGCCGATGATCAGCCCGAACAGCAGCGCGCCGCTGACGCCGAGCAACAGCGAGTTGGTGTCGTTCATGACGATGATCAGCGGCAGGGCGATGGTCGCCAGCAGCGACCCGATCGAGATATCGACCTCGCCGGAAATGAAGACGATGGCGCAGCCAATGCCGGCGGTGAGCGCCAGCGAGGCCTGCCCGAGCACGTTGGTCATATTGCGTACGGAGAAGAAATTCTCCGCCATGACGGAAAAGAACAAGATCACCAGGATGAGGCAGACGAGCAGCGCCAGCTCCTGCCGGGCGAAGAGCCGAGCCAGCAGGGATGGCGGGGCTTTCACGGAAGCGATGCTCGCAAGGCTCATCGCTTGCTCCCTTCGAAGAGGTGGGCCGGATCGCGGAGGACGACGTCGCGAAGCGTCATGGCTTTAGCCGATCGCCGCATTGAGGATTATCTCCTGGGTGGCTTCGTCGCGCGACATGATCGCGGTCAGACGGCCCTCGCACATCACCGCAATCCGGTCGGAAAGACCGAGCAATTCGGGCATCTCGGACGTCATCATGACGACCGCCAGGCCTTCGCCGGCGAGCCGGTCGATCAACGCGAAGATCTCCGACTTGGCGCCGACATCGATGCCGCGGGTCGGCTCGTCGACGACGATCACCTTCAGGCCGCGCATCAGCCAGCGCGAGATCAGCACCTTCTGCTGATTGCCGCCGGACAGGTTCTTCACCTGCTGGAACAGGCTGGGGGTCTTGATGCGAAAGCGGTCGACATAGTCCTGCACCGCTTTGTGTTCTTTTGCCTTGTCGATGAACCCCATGCGGGCGAAGGCGCCGAGCGAGGCGAGGCTGGCATTCTGGTAGACGGGCAGCTCGCCCATCAGGCCTTCGCTCTTGCGATCCTCGGTGAGCAGGCCGATGCCGAGCTTGACGCCGGTACGCGTGTCGTGCGGCACGAGGCGGCTGCCGTCGACCGTGATCGTACCCGAAGTGATCGGATCGTAACCGACAATAGCCTTGGCAAGCTCGGTCCGGCCCGCCCCCATCAATCCGAAGAAGCCGAACACTTCGCCGGCGCGCGCCTCGAAGGAGACGTCGTTCAGCTTCCTCGCCGTGCTGAGCTTCTCCACGGACAGGGCGACCTTGCTGCCAGGCGCGCCGCGCTTGCGAGGGAACAGATTGTCGATGCGCCGGCCGATCATGTCCTCGATCAGCGTGTCGTTGGTGTGCGAGCCGATCGGCTTGGTCGAGATGTGGCGCCCGTCGCGCAGCACCGTAACCGTGTCGGCGATCTCGAACACTTCGTCGAGCTTGTGGCTGACATAGACCACCGCGATGCCGAGGGCGGCGAGCCGGCGGATGACGGTGAACAGGAGCGAGACTTCGTTGGGTGTCAGCGAAGAGGTCGGCTCGTCCATCACCACGACGCGGGCTTCGTGGGCGAGCGCACGGGCGATCTCGACCATCTGCTGCTGGCTGACCGGCAGCGATCCAGTGTGGGCCGCCGGATCGACGTTGAAGCCGATGCGGTTGAAAAGTGCTGCTGCATCGGCACGGATCTTCTTCCAGTCGATCGAGCCGGCCTTGCCGGTCGGATATCCCTCAAGGAAGATGTTCTCGGCGACGGTAAATTCGGAGATCAGCGCGATCTCCTGAAACACGACCTTGATGCCCTCTTTCAGGCTGTCGCGCGGCGACTTGATGTCGACCTCGCGGCCGCGCATGTGGATTGTGCCGGCATCCTTGCCGTAGACACCGGCCATGATCTTGATCAGCGTCGACTTGCCGGCGCCGTTCTCACCCATCAGGGCATGGATCTTGCCGGGCTCCAGGGTGAAGTCGACATTGTCCAGCGCCACGACGCCCGGAAAGCGTTTGTCGATGCCACGCAGTTCCAGCGCCGGCACGTTCGTGTCGATGGCCGCGCCTTCGCCGGGATGAAGGAAATCAACGGACATTGGCTCTGTTCCGGATGATGTCGAGATAGGTTGCCAGGATGATGATGACGCCCGGCACCACCATCTGCAGGTCCTGGTTCCAGCCGAGAATGATGATGCCGTTGTCGATCACCTTCAGCACCAGCACGCCGAGCAAGGTGCCGAACAGTGAGCCGCGGCCGCCGAGCAGGCTGGTGCCGCCGAGGATGACGGCGGCGATCACCGTCAGCTCGAAGCCGCGCCCGGCGGTCGGCTGGCCGGCATTCATCAGCGACGACAGGATCATGCCGGCAACGCCGACACACAGGCCGGTGGCGATGAAGGCAAACAGCTTGAGGCGCTTGGAGCGCACGCCGGACAGGCGCACCGCCTTTTCATTGGCGCCGACCGCGTAGAGATAACGGCCGAGCGTGGTGAAGCGCAGCGTCACATAGGCAATTGCGAAAATCAGCGCTGCCAGGATGACGGGCACCGGCACCGCGCCGACATAGCCGGCGCCGAGATCGGTAAAGCTGGTCAGCTGGTTGTGGTTCTGCACCGCCTCGCGCGTGAACAGATAGACGCCGCCTTGCAGCATCATCATCGTGCCGATGGTGGCGATCAGCGAGTTCACCCTCAGCCTGGTGACGACCAGCCCGTTGAACAGGCCGACCCCGCCAGCAAAGGCGAGTGCCGCCAGCATGCCTAGCGCGAGGCTGTGGGTCGAATTGAGCACCGCCATGCCGATGCAGCCGACAAAGGCGAGCGACGCGCCGACCGACAGGTCGACCTCGGCGGTGATGATGAGCATGGTCATGCCCGAGGCGACGATCAGCACCAGCGCGCACTGGCGCAGGATGGCGATGATGTTGGCCTCCGAGTAGAACTGCGGCGCCGCGATCGAGATTGCGATGCACAGCACCGCGAGGATGACACCCAGCACAAGCTGGCTGCTGCCCAGAAGCTGGCCGCCGATAAAGCGCTTCGGCGCGGAGGCGTGTGTAAGCTCGCTCATATCAGTCCATTCCCGAGCCGCTTTGCATCAGGCGCCGGAACCCGTCGCCTTGTCCATGCCGCCAGCGGCACTTGACTGCCGGCCCTTCCCGCGACGCGGGAAGGGCAATGGACCGGTCTTACTTTTTCAGGTCGGCCGAAGTCTTCATGCACTTTGCCGGCGGCTGCAGCGCGTTGACGGCATCCCATTTGATGGTGCGGGTGGTGCCGTCGTAATCGTAGAACTTCTTCCAGTCCTCGCCATTCATCGGCGCGGTCGGGCTGACGATGTGCTCTGGCACTTGCTCATTGTTGAACAGCTTCACCGCGGCATCGATGGCGGTAAAACCTTCTTTCTCGGGGAACATCGCGGCCTCGATGCGGTAGGACGGCTCGTTCTGCATCGCGTTGATGAAGGCAAGCCCCTCGCCGCCGGTGCCGACCGTCAACAGGCCATCCTGAGACTTGCCGGCCGCCTTCCAGGCCTGCAGGCCACCCAACGACGATGAATCGTTGATGCCGTAGATGATGTTGATGTCGGCGTTCTTGGCCAGTGCCGCCGAAGACACTTCGAGCGCGCGGTCCGGGTTGCCGCCGCCGTCGAGGTCGTGGACCATGACCGCGTCGGGGATGATCGTCTTCAGCCCGTCCATGAAGCCGTGCGAGCGCAATACCGTGGCGGAAAGCAGCGGCAGCCCGACATTCATCACCTTGGTAACGCCGCCGAGCTTTTCCTTGGCATATTTGCCGGCTTCAACGCCGGAGAAATAGCCGGTGTCATAGTCGCAAATGGCAACCATCGTGGTCATGCCCTTGACCGGGTTGCCTTCAAGCACCACGGGAATGTTGGCAGCTTTGGCTTGACGCAGCAGCGGCACCACACCTTCTTCATTCACCGGCGTGATGATCAGCACATCGACGCCCTTGGCGATGAAGTCTTCGGCTGCGGCGACCTGCTTGGATATGTCGAGATTGGCGTCCTGTACCTCGACCTCGATGCCGAGTTCCTTCCCGTGAGCCTTCATGCCCTTGATGACGTTCTGGTACCATTCATGGGTGGCGTAATTGGTGACGTAGCCGATGCGCTTGGGCATGTTCTCGGCATGTGCAGCCGCCGCGCCCATGGCTAGCGCGGCCGCGGATGCAAACAGGATTGACTTGGACCAGTGCATTTTCTTCTCCCAGGTTTATCGCTTTTGTTAATCGCTGAACGGGTAGTCCCGCCGTTCCGGGTCGGCACGTAACGAAGAGTTGGATTCGCCCCAACCGAGCTCCGCCGATATCTTCTCGGCGGCTGCCTGGGTGCGTTCGAAGACGGTCTGCCGGTCGAACCGTGCCGCCTTCTGCGGCAGCAGCGGGACCGTGAGTGCGGCGATGACGGCGCCGGTGTGATCGCGCACCGGCATGGAGATGTTGGTGCAGGCTTCGACGGCCAACGAGGCACGCATCTCGTAGCCGAGCCTGGCTACCTCGTTCAGCCGTGCCTCGATTTCGGCCCGCGTGCCCTGTCCTTCGCCGGCGGTCACGATGCGATCGACAATGCGGTCGCGCTCGGCCCGGTTCGAATGGGCGAGCAAGACCGCGCCTGAACTGGTTTCGAGGATCGGGAAATGCGACCCTAAGGCAACCGAGTAGCGCATCGGCAGCGGTGAATCGATCTGCAGCACCACCAGCGCGTTCTGGCCTTCGCGCACCACGAGGTGGCAACTCTGATCGGCATTGGCGGTCAGTTCGCGCATCACCGGCAGCGCGCATTCGACCACCCGGTTTACCGGCGGGTGCATGTGCGCCAGTTCGAACAGCTTCAGCGACAGGCGGAAGCGGTCCGACTGCGTGCGAAAGATGTAGCCGCGCTTTTCCAGCAGGAGCAGGATGCGGTAGATTTCGTGAATGGAGCGTCCGAGGCCGGCCGCGATCTCGGTCTGGGTCAGCGTTTCGGCGCTGGCGGCCATGAACTCCAGGACGTCCAGCGCCTTGTCTACCGCCGGCACGCGATAGCCGTTGCGGCCGCCTTCGGCTTCGTCGAACGTCTCGGCAACGCTGGCGGCCATCACGCAACGCTCCGTTGCGGCTGGCCTTGCCTGGTGTCGCGGTAGAGGCGATTGACGCGGTCGGCGAGTTCGGCTGCCGACAAGTCGCCGGCGATAGCTGCCGCCGCATGCGGCGCGCATTCACGAAAGAAGGCGATGAAGCCGGGATGCGTCGGACGCAGATAGGACGAGGCGATCGTCCGCAGCGTCGAGCTGAAGAAATTGCCTGAGAGATGATTGACATCGGGGTCCTTCCACGCAGCCAGAGATCCCGGCTGCCCGCCTGCCCTGACATAGTCGCCCCGCTGATATTCGGGCGAGCACAGGAACAGCGCGTAATCGATCGCGACCTGCTTGTGCTTCGACTGGGCGCTGACGCCGATGCCGGCGCCACCGAGCAAGGCGCCGGCGGAGTGCTGCGTCGGCACGTCGGCGAAGCGCAGATACGGCCTGTCGGTTTTCGCGGCGTAGTTCACATAGCCGAAGGCGAACGGCACATAGACCACGTCGTCATGTGCGATCATGTGGTCGTAGCAGCGGATCGGATTCCATTTCGACGAGTCCGGATGCGACAGCGCCGCAAGCTCGCGCAACTGTCCGATGGCCTGCTCGACCACCTGCCTTGCGATGAAGTCCTCGCCATCTTCCTGCGGATGGCCGAGCGTCAAAAGCAGGCACATGGCGTCCGTCGGTACGAAGGGCAGCCCGAGCCACCTGCCGTCCTTGCGCGCCTTCCGGCCGAGCACGAGCACCTCGGCATGCGTACGCGGCACCGGCCCATAGCGTTCCAGAAGATCCGGGCGGTAGGAGGCGACCTGGCAAGCGGCATCGATCGGCAACGCCCACTGGCGCCCGTTCCTTTCGTAAGAGCGCCAGGATGCACCAACCGAATCCTGTTCGAAGAAGCGGATCTGCTCAGTCGACAAATAGGCGTCGAACGGCACCATCAGCGCATCCTGCGCGATGTCACCGATGAAGGGATGGTCGAATACGACTAGATCATAAGTGCCGAGCACCGGGCCGAGCGCGCCCTCGCCGAACTCACAGAGGCTGCGGCGGTCCCATTCGATTTCCAGGCCGGCATTGCCAGCGCAATACGGCCCGACGCTGGCGTCGAGCGGACCCCAGCAGCGTCGATGATCCCACGCAAGACCGCGCAGTCTTGTCATATCCGGCAATTCCTGCCTGAACCGCGCATGTGCCCGGCCCGCCGACTCCTAGCAGGGATTTTCACATAGACAAGTAACTTTTACATATGCAAACCACGATTGCTCGAGGGCTTCAAGCCAGCCCGAACTTCTCCACGGCGCGCATGATGCCGCGCAGTTCGGCCAAACCCTTCAGCCGGCCGATCAGCGAGTAGCCGGGATTGATCCTGGTCTTGCCGATGTCGTCGGCGAGCAGATGGCCGTGATCGGGGCGCATTGGGATGCGCCAGTCAGCGCGGCCTTCGCTCTTGCGGCGAGCCTCTTCCTGCATCAAAGCGAGGATGACATGCGCCATGTCGGTGCCGCCTTCGAGATGCTCGGCTTCGTGGAACGAGCCGTCCTCCTCGATGGTGATGTTGCGCAGATGGGCGAAATGGATGCGGTCGGCGAATTCCTTGACCATGGCGACGATGTCGTTGTCGGCGCGCGTCCCGTAGGACCCGGTGCAGAAGGTCAGGCCATTGGCCGGACTGTCGACGGTCTTTAGGATGAAACGCGCATCCTCGGCGGTCGAAACGATGCGCGGCAGGCCGTAGAGCGAGAAGGGCGGATCGTCGGGATGAATGCACATGCGCACCCCTTCCTGCTCGGCCACCGGAATGATCTCGCGCAGGAACCAGGCAAGATTGTCGCGCAATTCCTTCGGCCCGATCGAATCGTAGTCCGCCAGGGCCTCGCGAAAACTGTCACGGTCGTAGCTGCGCTCGGTTGCCGGCAGGCCGGCAATCAGATTGCGCTCGATCCTCTCGATCTTCTCGTCGCTCAATTCCCTGAATCGCGTTTCCGCTTCGGCGATGCGGGCGGCACTGTAGCCGGCCTCGGCATTGCGTCGCTTCAGCACGAACAGGTCATAGGCCGCGAAATCGATGGCATCGAAACGCAGGGCATAACCCGTCGTCGGCAGCCGGTAGGCCAGATCGGTGCGGGTCCAGTCGACCACGGGCATGAAATTGTAGCAGACCGTCGTGACGCCGGCCTTGGAAAGGGCGCGGATCGTGTCGCGATAGTAGCCGGCGTAGCGCTCGCGCTCCGGCGCGCCGATCTTGAAGGAATTGTGGACGGGAATGCTCTCGACGACCGACCAGGTCAGCCCCGCCGCCTCGATGATCCGCTTGCGCTCCAGAATGCTCTCGAGCGGCCAAGCGCGGCCATCATAGATGTCGTGCAGGGCCGATACGATGCCCGTCGCGCCCGCCTGCTTGACATGATCGAGTGTCACCGGGTCGTTCGTTCCATACCAACGCCAGCACTGTTCCATTACCGCTTTCCTTCCGCGAGAGGGGGCAATTTATTGTTGGACCACAATGCGAGTCAAACTAAAAATTTGGACTGATTTCCAACGAAATCTCGGGGCTGCAAACCAAAATCGATTGTTTTCCTCAAATCCTGCGATATGTTGGTCCAACAATTAAAAAAAGGGCTCGACATTGGGAAACTCTCAAGCCGTGCACGAGAACGCCGCCGGGCGGCGCATCAGCGGCCGGTCCGCTGTCGACACGACATCCGGGCGGATTCTTGATCTCATCCGCGTGCGGCAGCTGAATGTCGGCGACGTGCTGCCGACTGAGCGTGAGCTCAGCGAACTCACCGGCGCCAGCCGCAACACCGTGCGCGAGGCGCTGCGCACCATCCGTACCTACGGGCTTATCGACCCGAAACCCCGCGTCGGCGCTGTGCTTGCCAACGGGCAGAGCATCGCCATCCAGAATTTCTTCGCCGCGCACATGGACATTTCGCGCTCGTCCTTCGCCGACATACAAAGCTACCGGCGCATCATCGAAGTCGGCATCGGCGACCATATCGTGCTCAATGCCTCGAACGAACAGATCGAGGCGCTCGACGAGATCAACGCCCGGATCGTTGACAGCCGTTCAATCGAAGAGGCCGCCGAGAACGATTTCAATTTCCACATGGCGCTGATCAAGCTGGCGGACAACCGCATGCTGACGGACATGTATTCGTTCCTGTCCCCGGTGATTCTGCGGATCATGACCATCGGCAAGGAAAGGCGCCCGATCCTGGGCGATACAAGGGCCGCGCATGGCGAGATCGTCGCGGCGCTGCGCGCGCGCGACAGGCTGGCTTACGCCTACCTGATCAGCCGCCATCTCGATTTCGCCTTGCGCTTCCTGCCGGAAGAGCCGGCTTCCGATAGTGAATGATGGAGTTCCCGCAATGAAGGATTTCGACGGCAAGGTCGCCTTGGTGACCGGGACGACCGGCATTGGCCTCGCAAGCGCCAGACGCCTAGCGGCAGGCGGTGCTGCGATAATCGCCTGCGGCATCGACCGCGCGGCCAATGCGGCGATGAAAGCGGAACTGGAAAGCTCCGGCGCCGGGACGCTGATCATAGACGCCGACGTCTCTGTGCCAGATCAGGTTCGCGACGCGGTCGCGGCCGGGGTCGAACGGTTCGGCGGCCTCGACATCATCGTCAATTCCGCGGCGGTCCATCCATACGGCACCGCGACCAGCACCGATTTCGAGACCTGGAACAAGACGATGTCGGTCAATGTCGGTTCGATCTACCTGACCGCGCATTTCGGCATTCCGGAAATGATCCGCCGGGGCGGCGGCGCCATCGTCAACGTCGCCTCGGTGCAGGGTCACGCTTGCCAGAAGAATGTCGCCGCCTATGCGACGACAAAGGGGGCGATCCATACGCTGACGCGCTCGCTGGCGCTCGACTACGCGCGCTCCGGCATCCGGGTCAATTCGGTCAGCCCGGGCTCGATTCGTACCCCTATCCTGGAAAAGGCGGCACGTGGCGAGAACGGCACGGATGCCGATGTCGAGGCCGCCTACAAGCGCTTCGGCGAAGCGCACCCTATCGGGCGCATCGGCGAGCCGGAGGAGGTGGCGGAACTCATCGCCTTCCTATGTTCGGCGAAAGCCGGGTTCTGCACCGGCGCCGACTACAGAATAGATGGCGGCCTGACCGCCGGCATCGGTGTGAAGTAGCACCATGAAGATCGGTCTTGGCCTTTACCGGGAGTCGCTGACTTCTGACAATTTCCGTTTCGCGCGTCAGGCAGGCGCCACCCATATCGTTGCCCACCTCACCAACTATTTTCGCGGCCGCGACCCGTCGCTGTCGACCGGCAACGAAAAGGAAGGCTGGGGCGACTGCTCCACCGACGCGCTTTGGGACTACGAGGATTTTTCCGGTCTGGTGAAGACCGTGCGCGACAATGGTTTGGAGATCGCCGCGATCGAGAATTTCTCGCCGCGCTTCT
>Ga0193742_1002723_pt1 | contig 10100 bp, 8 predicted proteins | sample L2c1metaG_FD_165511 | JGI IMG/M metagenome (GOLD analysis project Ga0193742, IMG submission 165511) | Soil microbial communities from a riparian zone of the East river system, Colorado, United States - L2c1 | ecosystem: Environmental > Terrestrial > Soil > Riparian zone | place: USA: East River... | reverse complement strand
CATTTCGTCGGGCATGAGGCCGAGTACTACCTGATCCTCGCCGGCGATCACCTCTACCGGATGGACTTCGGCGAAATGATCGAGGCGCACATCGAGAGCGGGGCCGACATCACCATCGCGGCACAGCCCGTGACGCCGGAGGACGCCAGCGAGATGGGCATCTTCCTGTTCGACGACCGCGGACAGATCGCCGGCTTCGAGGAGAAGCCGGACACCGTCCGGCTGTCGGCCATCGGCAGCAGCATTCCCCGCGGATCCACCGCCGGCGGCGTGACGCATGAGAAGCCGTTCGTCGCGTCGATGGGGATCTACGTGTTCTCGCGCGAGGTGCTGCTCGAGATCCTCGAGCATCCAGGCGTGGACTTCGGCCGGGAGATCATTCCGAAGGCACTCGGCAATCATCAGGTCAACCCGTACATCTTCCGTGGGTACTGGGCCGACGTCGGCACGATTGACGCCTTCTACGAAGCCAACATCCAGCTCACGCGCCGTGGCGCGCCGTTCAACTTCTTTCATCCGCGATGGCCGATCTATACGCATCCCAGGTTTCTTCCGGGGACGCGGGCGTACGCCTGCCGGATCGACGCGTCGATCGTGGCGGAGGGCAGCTACCTGGATCACTGCGAGGTCATCGAGTCGGTCGTCGGCATCCGCACGCACGTGGACGTCGGCGCGCGCATCACGCGGTCCGTCCTTCTGGGTGCGGACTCGTATGATGAAGAGGTCGGCGGCAACGCCATTCCACTCGGTATCGGACGCGACGTCGTGCTCGACCGCGTGATCGTCGACAAGAACGCGCGCATCGCCGATGGCGTCCGCCTGGTCAACGAGGCCGCCGTCGAGGAGGCCGACGGCGATGGCTACTACATCAGAAACGGGATCATCATCGTGCCGAAAGGCGCGGTCGTGAAGCCCGGCGTCTCTGTCTGACGCGCGCGACTGCACGCGCGTCTCTCGTCGAATCCCGTCCCGCCGTCCGTCACCTCGTCCCGCCGTTCATCAACCATCACGCCACTCGTCAACGCTGCCGTCCCGCGCGTCATCCCTGAGATGTCGTGGGCATTCCATGACCGCACAACTCTAAACATAACGAGCGATCGCACCGTCTAACCCCGCCGAGTTGCCGGTGGAGGCCGGCAGCTCGCACGCCCGGACGACAGGCCAACCCGTAGACGGAGGCCCTGAATGCGATCTCTGACAATTCGTGTGGCTGGTGTGATCCTGATCGCCCTTGCCTGCGGCGTCTCGCCCGTGGACGCAGGCCCGCCCCTCAGCGAGCTGGAGGTACGCGGGATCGTCACGTCTCAATACCGTCACGTGCGCGCGGTCGACACGCGCATCGGCGGCGCGATCGCCGACGGCCTGCGGCGCTCGGCGACCTTCGCGCAACTCGTGCTCGCGCTCGATCGATCGGACGTGATCGTGTACATCGAAACGGCGCGCGGCATGTCGTCGTCGCTCGCCGGCCGCATGCTGATCGCACCGGGGCCTGCCGGCCAGCGATACCTGCGCATTCAAATCGCCGCCGCGTCGCGAGGCAACGAGCTCATCGCGCTCGTGGGTCACGAACTGCGGCACGCGCTCGAAGTGGCGGAGTCACCCGGCGTGCGGGACGAACAATCGCTCATGGCGCTGTATGAGGCCATCGGCCACGGGAAGCAGGGCCGGCATCGCTATGACACGATGGCGGCGCAGAATGCCGGGCGGCAAGTACGGCTGGAACTGATCGGGTGAGTCGACCGACGCGAGTGGCGCGTGGACCGCGCGACCGCGCTACTTGATCGATCGCAACATGCGGGGGGGCACGAACCAGCGGAGCTGCCCGGTACCCTTCGGGGGAAACACCTCGAAGTCGATTCGGCAGATGCCCCCTTTCTTGAATTCGAGCGGTACGCGCGCACCAATGAGCCGCGCGGCCAGCTCGCCGAGGTTGGGTTCGTGCCCGACCAGCGCGATGCGTGCCTTGCGCATGTGCCGCGCGAGCTCCTGGAACACAGCCGCCGGCGTGCCTGCGGGGGCAAGTGAATCGCTCGTACCGACGGATGGCTTCGACGCCAGGCTCGCCGCCAGGATGTCGGCCGTCTGCTTCGTCCGCAGCAGCGGGCTCGCGATGATGTGATCGACACCGATCTCCAGCGCATCGAGCGCCCTGGCTTCCCGCTCGAGCCGTTTGATGCCGGCGCTCGTCAGCGGGCGCTTCGAGTCGTCGGGATATTCCTCTCCGCGTTCCGCGGCGACCCCATGCCGAATCAAATAGAGCTCGAGTGTCGCCATCGTTACCGTCCGCCCCGGCCGCCAGACACGCGGACGCTGACCGCTCCCTTGTCCAGCCGCACGGCGCGCGGCGCCGCTGGCTTGGAGAGGGCCATCTTCAGCGGACGCCGTCGCCTGGGCGTTTGTGCAAGCTGGGGCACGATGACCTTTCGAATGGCCGCCGGCACATCACGAAGCGCAGCGGACGATGAGAGATATCGGCCGTGGAGGCGCCGGCACTGCCCTTCGACATAGGCCGCGAGCACCGCGAGCGCAGCACGCGGCTCGGGCCGGGCTGTGTCGCCGGTGATTTGAGCTTCGGCAATGTGTGTCTGCAGCACCTGCAGGTCGTGCAGCTTCCCGAGCAGATCCTGGGCGCGCTTGATCGTGCGCACGTGAGCGGCGGCCTGTTTCACGCCGCTGTCGAATGCGAGCTCGAGACCGTAGCGGAGTTTCTTCGCGGCAATCCGCACTTCGTGGAGACGCTCCGGCGAGTACAGCTGCCCCGCGGCGTCCGTGGCGACGCTGAGACACTTTGATCTGCGCAGCAGGCGGCTGCAGAGCGTCCGCCGCCACGGCTCCTCCGTCGCGTTCTCGAGAGCCGCTCCGACCGATGCCAGCCTGCGCCCGAGTTTGTCGGCGTCCACGCGCTCCAGCCGTTTCAGCATGACCGCCCGCCGGGCGTCGCGCTCCCGAACGACATGCGCGCGCACATCCTCGACGGCCGTGCGGGACACCTCGGCCGCCGATGCGAGCGCATCGAGAAGCGTCAGTGTGACGTCGAGCTCACGGACCGTCCCGAGCGCCCGGGTCAGACGCCGGAGTTTCCGGGTCGCCTTGCCGGCCTTGCTGCCTTTCAGCCCGGTGGCGAGCACCGGAACGGCTTCCCGCAGGCGCCTCGACGCCACCCGGGCCTGATGGACCCCGATGTTGTTCCCGGAGACAGCCTCGGGTAGATGGCGCTTCAGAGCTCGGGCGAGGCGCTGCAGCAACCGGGTTGTTGGCCGGGGGGCTCGAGTGTTCATGGTAGGATGACGACCGTTCTGACCTCTCCTGCGCGGCGGCGACTTGTGAGTCCGCAAGTATATATCGACCGTGTAACGTGCAAGGTCCGAACCTGCTGAGTTCCCTCCTGCATGCGCATTGCCGCCATCGATATCGGTACCAATTCCATTCACATGATCGTAGTACAGGTCCGACCTGACCTGTCCTTCGAGGTAATAGACCGGGAAAAGGACATGGTTCGGCTTGGTGCCGGCGGGCTCGACGGCCGGAGTCTCACCCCCTCCGCCATGGCCGCGGCGCTCCAAACGCTGACCAAATTCCGGCGCCTGGCCGAATCCCGGAAGGTGGACGAAATCGTCGCAGCGGCCACCAGCGCCACTCGCGAAGCAGAGAACGGTGGGGATTTCATTGCCGAGGTTGCCCGTCAGACGGGCATCCGGATAAAGGTCATCTCCGGGACAGAAGAGGCCCGGCTCATTCATCTGGCCGCCTGCTACGGCGTGGATGTGGGAGCGAGCACGGCCGTTGTCATCGACATTGGCGGCGGCAGTGTCGAAGTGACGCTCGGGACCGCCACAAAGGTCGTACAGGGGCAGAGCTTCAAAGTCGGTGTGATCCGTCTGACTGAGCGGTTCGTCAAGAGCGACCCTCTGGCAGGACGAGACGAGCGCCGACTGGTCAAGCACCTCAATCGGGAGACGGGGTCGTATCTCGACCAGCTTTCGAAGGCGGGCTTCGAGCGCATCATCGGCACGTCGGGAACCATTCTGAGCCTCGGCGCGCTCGCGTTGACCGATGCCACCGGGCAGGCCGGCGACCTCCGCAATCAGCGGGTCCCCGCAAAGGCGCTGCACAGGGTCCGCAAGCGCCTGGTCGAAGCCAACATCGAAGAGCGGCTGCAGATGCCCGGGCTGGATCCACGCCGCGCCGATCTGAATGTGGCCGGCTCGGTGCTCCTCGACACCATCTTGCGGCGCCTCGGCGCCGAAGATCTGACGCTCTGCGATCTGGCGCTGCGCGAGGGACTCGTCCTCGACTACATCCACCGCAACACGGCGCGGATCAGAAAAATCGAGCGATACCCGGATGTCCGGCGCCGGAGCGTCATGGAGCTGGGCGAGCGCTGCGGTTACTGGGCCGAGCATGCGCAGCAGGTGGCCCGGCTGGCGCTGACCATCTTCGATCAGACGCGAAGCGTCCATGGGCTCGCCGCCCGCGAACGCGAATGGCTCGAGTACGCGGCGCTGCTGCACGACGTCGGTGTGCACATCAGCTACGACCGCCACCACCGCCATTCCTATTACCTGATCAAGAATGGAGATCTGCGCGGCTTCGAACCGCAGGAGATCGAGGCCATTGCCCTGATGGCTCGTTATCACCGGCAGGGCACCCCGAAGAAGAAGCACGAGGGGTACGCCGATCTCGGCGGGACCCTCCGGGCCACGGTTCGTGTGCTCGCGGCGATTGTGCGTCTCGCGGAGGGTCTGGATCGGAGCCACGCGCAGGCGGTGGCCGGGATTGATTTGCTTCCGCACGGCGAGGAGTATCTCGCCCGTCTTCGCGCACGAGGCGATGTGGAGCTGGAGCTCTGGGCCGCCCATCGACACGTGGCACCGCTCGAACGGGAGCTGGACTCCACGATTCGATTCGAAGTCGAGCGCGCCGATTCCAAGGAACAACCACCTCATGCTGAACAACCTGACCACGCCGCACGAGTACCCGGGAAAACTGTTCGTGGTCGAAGGAATCGACGGGTCCGGAAAAACGACGCAGCTCTCCCTCCTCGCGAAATGGCTTAGCGCAGCGGGCCATCCGGTGTTCGTCACCGAGTGGAACTCCTCGGCCCTCGTCAAGGCGGCGACCAAAACGGGCAAGAAGAAGAACGCCCTCACGCCGATGACGTTCAGCCTCCTTCACGCGACGGACTTCGCGGATCGCCTCCTCTACAACGTCATCCCGCCGCTCAAAGCTGGGATGATCGTCCTGGCCGACCGGTACGCCTACACAGCGTTTGCGCGCGATGCGGCGCGCGGCGTCGACCACCGATGGGTGCGCGACCTCTACAGCTTCGCCGTCCGGCCCGACATGGCGGTGTACTTCCGCGTGCCCATCGAAGTCTCGACAGACCGCCTGCTTGCGCGACGGGTCAAGCTGAAGTTCTACGAGGCCGGCCTCGACATGGGCTGGAGCTCCAACGCGATCGAGAGCTTCCGCATGTTCCAGGGCAAGGTCCTCGCCGAGTACGACCGGCTCGTCGACGAGTTCGGCTTGAGCCTGGTCAACGCAACCGGCAGCATCACCGAGCAGCAACGGTTGTTCCGCAAGCTCGTCTCACAGCACCTGGAGATTAAGGATGACGACGAACAGCTCGACGAGCAGCTTGGTTGATGCGGGGCCCGCGGGCGCGCGGCCCGGAAGTTACTACGGCAACGGCATCCCCTATCTGCCGATCGACGGCTATCCCGGAAAGATCATCGCGATCGAGGGCACCGACGGCGTGGGACGCTCGACGCAGATCTCGCTGCTGCGTGAATGGCTCGAGGTGCAGGGCTACGGGGTCATCGAGACCGGGTGGACGCGGTCCGAGCTGATGCAGCCGACCATCGAGCTCGCCAAGGCCAGCAACACGCTCAACAAACTGACTTTCGTTCTCCTCTACGCTACGGACTTCGCCGATCGCCTCGAGAAGGAAATCATCCCGGCGCTCAAGGCCGGCTTCATCGTGCTGTCGGATCGGTACATCTTCACGGCGCTGGCGCGGGCCGGTGTCCGCGGCGTGGATCGCACGTGGATGCGAAGCCTCTACGGTTTCGCCATCGCGCCGCACCAGGTCTTTTACCTGAAGATCGACGAGAAGACGCTGATTCGCCGCGTGCTGCAGTCGCGCGGCATGGACTACTGGGAATCAGGGATGGACATGAAGCTCGGCGACGACATCTATGAGAGCTTCCGCGCCTACCAGCGTTCGCTCCTCCGCGAGTACGCGTCCATGGCGGACGAGTTCGGGTTTCGCGTGCTCGACGCGCGCCGCAAAGTGGACGTCATCCAGGATGAACTGCGACGCCAGATTGGCGCCTTCCTCGCAGACGCAGAGGCCCCTGCGGTGAAGACGGTGGACGACGTGGCGCGGGTCTGAAGGCGTTCCGCCACCTGTTTACACCGATTTTACGCTCCAGAAACGGTCAGGAAACCAAGTTTCGCTAGTCTAAACCCAAGCATGGTGTCCGTACAAACGCTTCCGCCGCGGCCCGTTCCGGCTGAGGGCACTCCGCAGCCGGCCGTCGCGACGCGTCCCGCGATCATCGAGGCTCGCAACCTCAACTTCTACTACGGCGCCAAGCGGGCACTGGAGTCGATTACGCTCGGCATCCGCCCGAACCTCGTGACGGCTTTCATCGGGCCCTCAGGGTGCGGCAAGAGCACATTCCTGCGGACGCTGAACCGGATGAACGACATCATCCCGGGCACCCGCATCGAAGGCCAGATCCTCATCGACGGCGACGACATCTACGCCCCGGGCAGCGACGTCGTCAGGCTCCGGCGCCGGGTCGGCATGGTGTTCCAGAAATCGAATCCCTTTCCGAAATCGATCTTCGAGAACGTGGCGTACGGACTGCGGATCAACGGTCTGGCGCGCGACCGATCTGCGCTCCACGCGCGCGTGGAGGACAGCCTCAAGGCGGCGGCGATCTGGGACGAGGTCAAGGATCGGCTGCACGAGTCCGCGCTGGCGCTCTCGGGCGGCCAGCAGCAGCGGCTCTGCATCGCGCGCGCCCTCGCCATCCAGCCGGAAATCCTGCTGATGGACGAGCCCGCGTCGGCGCTCGACCCCATTGCCACGCAGCGCATCGAGGAGCTCGTGTACCAGCTGAAGGCGAAGTACACGATCGTCATCGTCACGCACAACATGCAGCAGGCGGCACGGGTGTCGGACCATACTGCCTTCTTCTGGCTGGGCCGCCTCGTGGAGTACGCCCCGACCGACCGGATTTTCACGAACCCGGCCGAAAAGCTGACGGAAGACTATGTAACGGGGAGATTTGGATAGTCCGAATCCCTGACCTAACGCCGAATCCCGAATCCCGACCCTATGTCCGACACCACCGTCGTTCGTCATTTCCAGGAGGAGCTCGAACAGCTGAAGACCCGGCTGCTCGAGATGGGAGGCCTCGCGGAGGATCGCGTGCGAGCGTCCATCGACTGCCTGGTCCAGCGCGATCCGGACGTCGTCATGCGCGTCCTCGAAGGGGACCGGCCGATCAACCAGCTCCACATTGAAATCGACAACCGGTGCTTCAAGCTGCTGGCGCTTCACCAGCCGATGGCGGTCGATCTGCGGGCAATTGTGTCCGCGGTGAAAATCAACACGGACCTCGAGCGGGTCGGCGATCTGGCCGTCAACATTGCTGAAGCAGCCCGCCGGTATATGCGTCATGCGCCGGTCAAGGCGCTGATTGATATTCCGCGCATGGCGACGATCGCGCAGACGATGCTGCGGGATGCCCTCGACGCCTACGTCCGCCGCGACACCGCGCTCGCGCAGGCGGTGCTGAATGCCGACGATGGCCTGGATGCGTTGAAGACGCAGCTCTTTCGCGAGCTGTTGACGTATATGCTGCAGGACCCGACGACTATCGAGCCGGCCCTGGATTTGATCCTCGTTTCACGGCACCTGGAACGGATTGGGGACCACGCGACCAACATCGCGGAAGACGTCATCTTCATGGTGCTCGCGAAGGACGTCCGGCACCATTCCGGGGAGCCCGCGTAACCGTTTTCGAGCGTCCTACCGGTCCAGCCCGCCCTTCCTCCAGGCCATCAGATAGAATACAAAGGTTGCACATGGTGCAGCCTGAACCTCCATGCGCGTATTGCGGACGCCGGCCAATTGACCCGGCGTGGCGCCCCTTCTGCTCTGAGCGGTGCAAGATGGCCGATCTCGGGCGGTGGCTGTCGGAGGACTACCGCATTCCCGGGGCACCGATTCCCCCAGACGAAGAAGACGCTGAGTAGACATGGCCGACACGCTCACAATCACTGACAATCGGACCGGGAAAACGTACGAGCTGCGCATCCAGAATGGCACCATCCGGGCCATGGACCTCCGGCAGATCAAGGTCTCCCCCGACGAGTTCGGGATGATGACGTATGACCCCGCATTCATGAACACCGCGGCGTGCCGCAGCGGGATCACCTACATCGATGGCGACCGCGGGATTCTGATGTATCGCGGATTCCCCATCGAGCAGCTGGCCGAGCACAGCGACTTCCTGGAAACCGCCTACCTGGTGCTGTTCGGGGAGCTTCCCTCGGCCGCTGAGCATGACGCGTGGGTCGGCGACATCAACAGCCACATGATGCCCCCCGAGGGCATCAAGAAATGTCTCGAGGGCTTCCGCTACGATGCGCATCCGATGGGGATGTTCCTCAGCACCGTGGGTGCGATGTCGACGTTCTACCCGGACGCGAAGAACATCTTCGATGCTTCGTCGCGCCGGCTCCAGACCGTCCGCCTGATTGCAAAGGTGCCGAGCCTCGCAGCGTACGCCTATCGCCACACGATCGGACGGCCGTTCGTGCTGCCCGACAACGAGCTGAGCTTCTCGGGCAATTTCCTGAACATGCTCTTCAAGATGACCGAGCCGCGCTACAAGCCGCATCCGGTCCTCGAGCGCGCGCTCGACGTGCTCTTCATCCTGCACGTCGATCACGAGCAGAACTGCAGCACCCACGTGATGCGGGGCATCGGCAGCTCGCATGCGGATCCTTATTCGTCGCTGGCTGGCGCGGCCGCGGCGCTGTACGGGCCGCTGCACGGCGGCGCCAACGAAGCCGTGCTGCGGATGCTGGCGGAAATCGGCTCGATTGACCAGGTCCCCGCCTTCGTCAAGCGGGTGAAGGCCGGCCAGGGCCGGCTCATGGGGTTCGGGCACCGGGTCTACAAATCGTACGACCCGCGCGCGAAGATCATCAAGCGCATCGCGGACCTCGTGTTCGAGGTCACCGGAAAGAACCCGCTGCTCGACATCGCCCTCGAGCTCGAGCGCATCGCGCTCTCGGACGACTATTTCGTGAGCCGGAAGCTCTATCCGAACGTCGACTTCTACTCGGGCCTGATCTACCAGGCCATGGGCTTCCCCGTGGAGATGTTCCCGGTGCTGTTCGCCATCCCGCGGACGGCCGGCTGGATTGCACAATGGGAGGAGATGCTCACCGACGCGGAGCAGAAGATCGCCCGTCCGCGGCAGATCTACATCGGGCAGGCGAAGCGGGACTACGTGAGTAGAGACAAGCGGAGATAACCAGGCACGGAGGGGACGGAGTTCACGGAACAATCACCACGGAGCCGCGGAGTCACGGAGACGACACGGAGATAACCGGCTGGCTACTGGCAGGCACTCACAGCTCGGTATCGAGAGATAGCTCGTTCCCGGAGACAGAGAGCGGTCGGCCCGCGCTGTGCGCGGTGGAGAGGTAGAGACTCTCTCAAACACAAGCCCGCCAGAGATATATGCGGTTTGTGTTTGAGAGAGTCTCTACCTCTCCTACGCCGGCCAACGGCCGGCGACCGACCGCCGCTCCCTCCGTGTCGTCTCCGTGCCACCGTGTCCCCGTGGTGGCTTTTCTCCGTGCTCTCCGTTTCCTCCCTCCGACACAAGACGAGATATGCGGAAGCTATCAACCACATTGCTCATCCTCCTCGCGGCGGGCTGCCTCGGGGTCGCCCAATCACCCTCGGGGAAGTTCGACGGCGCCCGCGCCTACGAGCACATTCGGCAACTGGTCATGCTTGGACCCCGCCCCGCGGGATCCGCGGGGGCCGAGAAGACCCGCGCTTATAT
>Ga0193742_1002722_pt1 | contig 10101 bp, 7 predicted proteins | sample L2c1metaG_FD_165511 | JGI IMG/M metagenome (GOLD analysis project Ga0193742, IMG submission 165511) | Soil microbial communities from a riparian zone of the East river system, Colorado, United States - L2c1 | ecosystem: Environmental > Terrestrial > Soil > Riparian zone | place: USA: East River... | reverse complement strand
CAGCCATTCATTGAGTGTCACTGGTGACTGTCAGCATTTTTCCAAGTCTGATCACGTGCGGTCTCCCAACGTGTCCACTACAATTGCCATTGCCTACCCCACCGACTCACAACCTGGCATACCATTGCCATACATACTCGGACACGAGTATACACAATAGAGTATACTGTTCGTCTAATAATTCGTAATGTAAGCCAATCTCACTACTCTCAAATTTACGCTCATAGTTTTGGTAGGCCGTCGGTCTCGGTTATATCACCAGAGATAGCAAGAGCGAGCCTGCATATTGCTATTCCATGGTATACGCATCTCTACACCGTTCCATTCTTATCGCTCTACCCACTTCTGGCTTATGCCTACTACGTTAAATATGACCAGTGGCTTGTCAGTGAAGAGTGGACTTTCTTGGCTTGTGTGTCTCTCGGAGCTGGCCACGCCTTGAGTTTTCTTGTCACAAAGTGGAATGCAGGAGCACGAGCATGGATTACAACGAAGAAGGCGAGTCCCCCAATTATGTTCGCCCATTCGACTCTGAAGCTTAAAAGACCTTTAGGCATATTCCATCGAAGAAGCTGACTGCATTCGTATTGTCCCTCACCAACATCGAGGACAAGGAGATATCGTCAAACTTGACAAAATCGACGTGGCTGATCCGAAGACATACACCTTCAGCTACCAACGTGATACTTACTCTATCGCATCGACTTCACCCTTAACATTCGCTCGCCTCGCATACCCTTCCTCTAGCAAACCGCCTGTCGGTACCTTCTTGCAACCAAAAAACCTTTCCTCAGGTCAACTTTCCTCTCTTCAAACTTTATATGGAGGCAACGAGTTCAATATCCCCATCCCATCCTTCACCGAGCTCTTTGGAGAACACGCAACTGCACCCTTCTTCGTTTTTCAGATATTCTGTGTCACCCTTTGGTGCTTGGATGAGTACTGGTACTACAGCTTATTCACCCTCTTTATGTTAATCGTGTTTGAGTGCACGGTGGTTTGGCAGGTCAGTCAAGCTGTCAAGTTTGTTATCCAATTATCCAATTAACAATAATAATAATATCTATCAGCGTGTACGGACTTTGACAGAGTTTAGAACTATGTCTGTCGTCCCGTACCCTATTCAATGCTACCGTGACTCCAAGTGGGTGGAAATTCAGACGAATAAGCTACTTCCCGGAGATGTCGTCTCGGTCGGTATGTCGCTCCGCTAACTGACCCCCACTTCCTCTTCTCATCTACATACTAGCCCGTGTCAACCCGGAAACCACCGTACCCGCCGACATACTCCTCGTCAGCGGCACTTGCATAGTGAACGAAGCGATGCTCTCAGGCGAATCTACACCCTTGCTGAAGGAGTCTATTCAACTCTCAGAACCCTCCGAAAACCTGGACGTAGATGGAACTCATAAGAATGCAATCCTATTCAGCGGCACCAAGATCCTCCAAGCCTCGAAGTCATGTAACCCTGTTCCTTGGCCCCTCTTCCATCCACTTTTCTTATAATCTATTTGTTTAGCTGAAATCCCTTCGCCAATCAACACACATGACAACGGCTGCCTCGGCGTCGTCGTTCGCACAGGGTTTGGAACCGCACAAGGTCAACTGGTGAGGACCATGATCTTTTCAACAGAACGGGTCTCAGCGAACAATCTGGAATCGTTCCTCTTCATTGGGTTCCTCCTCATTTTTGCTATCGCTGCTAGCTGGTATGTTTGGGTCAAAGGTCAGCAGATTTGAACTCTTATGTCCTCCTAATGATCTGAATGGGAGGGCTTTGCAGGTATTGAGAGAGGCCTCAAGAAATCTAAGCTCCTTCTTGATTGCATTCTTATTATCACAAGTGTTGTGCCTCCGGAGTTGCCTATGGAACTTTCCCTTGCTGTTAACGCCTCTCTGGTTGCTCTTTCTAAATACGGTACGTATCCCCCTCTATCTCTTACATAGTACCCTCTGACAACGTCTACAGCCATCTTTTGCACGGAACCATTCCGGATACCGTTTGCTGGACACGTGGATGTGTGCTGTTTCGACAAAACGGGAACTATCACTGCGGAAAATCTTGTATTAGAGGGCGTCGCTGGTGCCGAGTGAGCCTTATCTTTCACTATTACTTTTGCCGTTGTCTCATTACTATCAGTCATACGGATCAAAGAAAACTAGTGAACGTGAAAGAAGCATCAAGGGAGACCATTTTATGTCTTGCGGCTGCTCATGCGCTTGTCACACTGGATGATGGTACCCTTGTTGGCGATCCTATGGAGAAAACTACGCTTGATGCATTAGAATGGACTTTAGGAAAAGGTTAGCTACACTCAACCTTGACGTCAGAGTTTATGCTCATTCTTCTTGATTTAATTAGGAGACATTGTCACGCCCGCCCGGAACTCCACATACCAGACACAGTTAACAATCAGACGCCGTTTCCAGTTCTCCTCTGCCCTCAAACGCATGTCTACCATCTCAAGCTTACCTGGAGGCAAGCTTCTGATAGCTGTAAAGGGTGCACCAGAGACCATCAAAACCATGCTTAGCGTTGCGCCAAAGGGGTATGACGATACATATAAATGGTTTACTCGCAAAGGTAGTCGGGTTTTGGCTCTTGCCATGAAAGAAACGAACGCGTTATCTTCAGATAAGGTTAGCACATATCCCCCTACTTTTCTGTTCTATGTCTGGGTCTCATATCGTCTACTATAGATCAACAAACTTCATCGTGAAGAAGTTGAGAGCAAGTTAACCTTTGTTGGATTCTTGGTCTTTCACTGCCCTCTCAAAGCTGATGCTGTGGATACTCTCAAGATGCTCGCTGATTCCTCTCATCGCGTGGGTAGTATACTGATATCCCTTTGACAAACTCTGACTGTCTCTCTAGTGTGTCATGATCACGGGCGACAATCCGTTGACAGCGGTCCACGTTGCTCGCGAGGTTGAAATTGTTGATCGCGAAGCTCTGATCCTCGACTTGGCAGAAAATGCCCAAAATGATCAAGGTATGACTATTCCTAACCTGTTTGCGAGGGTGTACCCAATCAACAATGTTTTACAAGAACTTGTTTGGCGTACGATCGATGAGCATAAAGTTATCCCAGTCAACCCTTCAGAGCCTTTGGATCTTTCGCTATTTGATGAATATGACATCTGTATCACTGGTGCCGCCATGAAGCAGTTCGAAAACCGACCAAGCTGGAATGACCTAGTTCAAAACACATGGGTTTATGCGCGAGTATCGCCATCTCAAAAGGAATACATCTTGACTAGTCTAAAGACCCTCGGATACATAACTCTCATGGCCGGCGATGGCACCAACGACGTGGGAGCTCTGAAGCAAGCTCATATCGGAGTTGCCCTTTTGGACGGAACGCCAGCTGATTTGGAGAAGATTGCGGAGCGTATGAAGCATGAACGGATCAAGCAAGTGTATGAGAGCCAGCTGAAAATCTCTGCTCGGTTCGGCCAGCCTCCGCCGCCTGTTCCGCCTGCTATTGCACATCTCCTTCCTGAAGCTGTTGAAGCTCAGCGAGCAGTTGCTGAACAGCACCAAGTTGCTCGACAGAAGAATCCGATGGAGAAGGTCAGTTTTCCGCCCATATTACGATCATCTTGCTAACTTGCAACAAGTTTGATCTGGCATCTATCACGGATAAGTTGGCGGACATGGAAGGCGATGACGACGTCCCCAAAATCAAGCTTGGTGATGCGTCTTGCGCTGCTCCTTTCACTTCGAAATTATCCCATGTTTCAGCTAGTAGGTTCAATCTTACATGCTCCAATCTGTAAATTTCCCAACTGATCCACGTGAAGTTACGCATATCATTCGACAGGGCCGTTGCACACTCGTGGCTACCACCCAGATGTACAAGATCTTGGCGTTGAACTGTCTCATTACTGCTTACAGCCTGAGTGTTCAATATTTGGATGGGATCAAGTTTGGAGACTATCAGATAACTATTACGGGCATGTTGATGTCGGTCTGCTTCTTGTGCATTTCGAGGGCAAAGGTTGGTTCATCGTATTTCTAGCGACGCTGTATAGCTCCTGACAATCTTTGACAATAGCCAGTCGAGAAACTTTCACGGGAACGTCCCTTGGGAAATATCTTCAATCTATATGTCCTCTTGTCCGTACTTCTACAATTTGCCCTTCACATTGCTTCTTTGGTCTATATCACCAATCTCTCCCGCACCTATGAAACGTGGGTTGATTTTCATCAGTTCAGTCCCAGAAAAGTTCACTGACCCCAAAATAGAGAACCAATTAATTTGGACGATGATTTCGAACCTAATTTGCTGAACACCGCAATTTATCTTTTAGGATTGTCACAGCAGGTTTCAACGTTTACCATTAATTTCCAGGTATTTCTCTTTTCGCAATCATGAGGCCATTTAGTCTGACCCTTCTCTAATAGGGTCGTCCCTTCCGAGAAGGAATACGCGAAAACAAAGCTTTATGGTATGGCCTCCTTGGAGCAAGTGCCGTTGCATTTTGTGGTGCCACAGATTTCATACCTGAATTGAACCGATGGCTTCAGATCGATGAGATGGAGGATTCTGTTAGTACCTGCGTCCTCTAAACCAACGTTGATACTCAAAGCCAGATTTCCTTTCTAGTTCGAATTCCGTCTAACCTTAACTATGATTGTGGACTTCATGGGATGTTGGGTGATTGAAGTCCTTTGCAAATATCTCTTTGCAGATTTAGAACCGAAGCCTATGGTGACCAAAGGTCGAGAACGTCGGGAACAGCGACGATTAATAGAGGAACAGGAAAAGGCAAAAAGCCAAGACGAGATCAGTGCAGGTTCTAAGCTTAAAGTCCAATAGATATCGTATTTTCCTTCTTGAACCCACAAACTTTTTGCTTTGGTTATAAAGGTTTGTGAGAGAAAGAGCGCTTCAAGTTGTGATTCATACGATAAAACTCTGTCTTTCATGTTGGTATGTACCAATTGCAATCAGAATGTTAGATACTACTAGTACTAGGGCCCGAGAATCTTCGTCACTGCATATTCCGCCGTCGACATAAGAGAACTACTTGGCCAGATGATTTCCTGAAACGGATACACATTTCACATGCAATCGTAGCCTATAGATAACTATCGATAGGCGTTTGAAGCGAGAACTTGAGGAAGAAATGCTATCTAGGTTTGGTGTTGGGGGAGTTGGACGGGTTCAAGTAAATTTCGATGCGAGTGCCATGAGCGCTTGGCAGGATCCCTGGCACTCTATCAGATTGAAGTTACAAGTATTTGCTCAACAAAGTATTTGGAAAATGTTGTCAACCAACACTTTCAAGCTTTCCTCCTTGTGACTACGCTAACATTCATGTAGATTCCGTCAACGACACTTCTTCCACTGTTCTGGACTTCATAAGTCTTGGAAAAGAAGTCTTACCGCTAGCCAACATCATCACCTTTTTCACGGTTGTAATATATAGGTACTTCGCTCTAATACTACTCAAAAGAAGACCATTTGCAGCTTTGTTCTCGATTACATTGGAAGAGGATCGTGAGTTTGGGTTTATTCAAGTTATCTTAGCTATTGGGATGGTGCTGACTGTATGTCTACTACGATGAAAAAATTATTGGTATTCTAGACCTTTGTGGTATCATCAACAACGCTCATGGACCAAGTGGTTTTAATCAAGAGATATCTGGAAAGGAGTTACAGGATCATTCACTGAAGGAATTTATTTAGTCGGGAACTGCTTCAAAGTTAGAACATATGTACATTATTGCTCGTCACAATTTACCACATACCATCGTCAACGAACAGGCCCAACGGTTCAGTCCTTGTAAGTATTATGACATCTTTGTCGATGGGATCAACCCACCAGCGCTGAGGGCAGCATTATATTCAATACCGTGCTCTGTAGATCCCCTGTGACTCAGAGGTAATTCCAGATGAGCTGCGCAGAGCTTAGGTAAAATTCGGGAGGAAACCTAAGCCGTTATTGTCATGATTTGGCATGGTTGACATTATAAAGGCATGCTGTAGACACAGACGCAGCACTGTGACGTTCCTTGCATCTACAAAGAATAAGAACTTGACGAAAGCTGTTCCAGAGAGAGACGTGGGCCACCTATCTTCAGACCGTTATCAATGCGGGTCCCGGGAACTCACCTCTTTGCTTATTGCTTCGTTATCCCGTTTCTTGCTACCGACAATCGCTAATCCTCGCTTATCTTCTCACCGCGCTTTCTAAACCCATACCTGTTCACCCCATAATCAGGGTCTTCTAAGGCGGCGTACCCTTTGATTTCGCTGCTTTATACAGTGGCAGTTAAAACAAATTTAAAAGGGATCACAACTTGCGACACTCCTGCCAGTGTCACTAGCCGTGCTACTCATCCATCCCTCTGCTAACCCGATTGTCGGAACATCTGATACATGAGCTGAGTGCAGGTCGGGAAATCCGGACCACAACCTTTAACCACTTCCAATTAATATGTCCGGACTCGCCCTGCAAAAGTACTTTCGGGAACTGGTGGAGTATCAACTGCGATCGAAGACCACGCCCAAGTTGGCTCACCGAATGAGTATCAATTGACAGAAGCAGTAGGGCACCGAATAAAATTTGCCAACCAGAGTAAGATTATAAGCTATATATTGTTTGTTTATTTGTTGGTGCTTATGTCAGTGCGTGTGATGGACAGGGTGGTTCGGTGTTGACGACCACGACGACGGCAGAAAGTTGGTTCTTGCTTTGTAGGCCCATTACGATTGGGTGTGACTCTGAACAACGCATACAACGATCAGCGTAAATTAAAACGCGTCCAACTTCCTGTCACTTCCCCTCTTTCACTTTCTTTCTCTATCTTCATATACCACTCCTTGAACTCAATACCCAACTTCGACAGTGCAAGGATTGTTCACGACCACCCGTGATATATTGATATACGACTTAACCATCTAGATTGTGATCAACTAGATCATGTCGACTTCAGTTCCTTTAACTTCAAGCCCACCTCCCACAGTCGTCCCTGTCAATGGTTCTTCCAGTAGTCAATCCCCTCATCCACTTATTGAAAATAACGATGAGAAGAATAGGTTCGTGACATTCTTTTATCATCTGCGCCGAACATCTAACGTCATCCGAATAGTGTGGTGATCAAAGTGGGGATGGTCGGTGATTCACAAATCGGCAAGACAAGTCTTATGGTGAAGTATGTCGAGGGTAGCTTTGATGAGGATTATATCCAGACGCTGGGTAAGTCACTGGGAGTAAATGAACCCATTCAGTAATTCAATGACATATTAGGCGTTAATTTTATGGAAAAAACCATCTCTGTTCGGAGAACGACCATCACCTTTTCAATTTGGGATCTCGGCGGTCAGAGAGAATTCGTTAATATGTTGCCGCTGGTGTGCAATGACGCTGTTGCAATTCTCTTCATGTTTGATTTGTCCCGAAAATCAACATTAAATTCGGTGAAGGAGTGGTATCGCCAAGCGCGAGGTTTCAACAAGGTATGTTGTCTCAATGATTCGCCTAAAAGTATTGAAATCAACTTCCAATTTCGTCGATGATCTATTTTCCCCAGACGGCCATACCCTTTCTAATCGGTACAAAATTCGATCAGTTCGCTACTTTTCCTCGAGATGAACAAGAAGAAATTACCAAACAAGTCAGCTTCATGTCATTTATTATCTTTACAGTCGCTTATTATGCTCCACTATTCAGGCAAAGCGTTTCGCACGTGCCATGCACGCATCTTTAATATTCTGCTCAACATCAGCTTCAATAAATGTCCAGAAGATATTCAAAATCGTGCTGGCGAAAGCTTTCGACCTGAAATGCGTAATTCCAGAAATTGAAGGTATAGGAGAGCCAATCTTGATTTATGTCGATGTGTAGGAGGTGGGAGGGCCAATATTTTGGAGACATAAGAAGATGAATGGATGCGATTTCCAGCGGCTTTAGACTGATGCGGGACGGATGGGAGAAAAGACGGAGGTTCGCATGTCCACGATCTTGACTTGTGACCATGATTTTCAATCCTTATCATAGGCCAACGATCACTTGACAGAAATCCGCATGTTATTGTAAAATCTTGAACATCGAAAGTCATACCAATCAGATCTTGTCCCACAGCATGCTAGGAGCATTCCTCTTATCTTTTGTTTCGCATCGGTTATTTATCTCGCGCCCTCACACTGTTTATATCCCCTACTAGAATCCACTCGCTCGCTATTTGTTCGCTGTCGTACATCCATTCCTTCTTTTTCTCTCGTCGTTCTGTGCTATCGTATTTTCCCATTGTGCTACATCATACATACATGCCCTCTTCCTTTATGTCTCACATCCTTATCTGTCATGCGCGGCGAAAATTTGGCATCATTTCTTATAAACGCTGCCTTTTAATGGCCTGGCAAATCAGGAGTAAATTGTTGATTTTTTTTACCCTTCCAATTCTTTTACTCTAATAGCCCTTCACACTCATTTGCCACCCACACATCGAATTTTATCCATACATATTTACCTCTCCTCATTCACTCGGTACCACTTGTACTTTTCATATTTATGGCCTTTTCTTTCCCCCTCAAAATAATACAGTTGCACGAGCTGCAAATTACAATGTGAACGAAAAGTTGACATGTTCTTATCACATGAGGTATGCAGTATGTACCTTGTTTCCGAAGATAGTCCACCTTCGACTCTATCAAAAACCTGGTGGTACTATGTATCACATATCCACACGGACGAAAAAGGTTGATCTAGACCAATTGCGTAAAGTTCTTCTGTTTTCAACGTCCTTCAATTGTCATGCCTATCTTGATTGTCGATCCGAAAAGCGATAGATTATGTATCAGTGATTGAAGCAAATGAACATTGGTTTTTGGCATCGCATGAGAGTTCGCCATGCTGATGTTCCTCTGCGCCTGAAGTGGTCCCAGAACCTCCTCAGGGAGTCTGTTTCCAATGGTGAGCTTATGCAAGCATCGCATCGCGTTGGTAAATGCGTGAGATCACCTTTCATCCTCCAACTTTCTTTCCCTTCGTCAGCTTGAGCGAAAAAGCCTTTCAAGTACCGGCCTCAAAACCTGACTTAAAAACCTCATCATAAACAAAATTTGAAAAACTTGGGTCCGGTGCTAAAACGACGACGACGTGCGACCTCATTATTAGGACCACGCATCTTTTACTTTGAAGGCGGGAGCATGATGTACAACGCCGCTGCCCTAATACACAACACTCGACGCGCTCCCCGCCGTAACCTGAATCCGACCCTTTACCCTTAACCACCAACCCTAAACATGTATAACTTGAACCCTGTCCAATGATCACCAAAAGTGCCATTTTGTTGAGGTCTCTACTTCTCACCATCAAAGTATCAAGTTTCATGAGACTTTCCAATTCGCGTTTTTGAACATTGAATATTGAATATCGAGTGCTAGTCTGGGTATCTCGAGGCCCCAAGCCATACACTGCTTTGCGTGGCCACACGCGCGATTGTGCTTCTATACATTATCCGGCGAATCGTAGATTTTTTCCAGTCCAGGTTTCGGTTTCCTCTTGGTTTATGTAACCAGCTTTTATTGACAGTCTCTTTCAGTGGGTTAATAATGTCTGCCTCGGGTGACCAGCTGCAGCTATTCAGTTTAGTAACCAGGAAAGACTCTTGCCTGGAGGGCCGGAAGCGGTGGCTCGAATGGACGTCCTTACTTGGCTCCGAATGCTAGACTCGCGACCAGTCCTTAGGTGGTGATCACGCGTGGCGGTTGTTTATAATTTGTTGTGGTATCGTTGTCGTGGCAAACATATAGCGGAGCGTGAAAAGGAGGATCACCACCTAAGGACTGGGAGCACACTTGCGTGACACTGACTTCGAAAAAAATCATGTTTCGACACGGATGACTTCGCTAAAAACATTCAAACTCTTTCCACATGTCTCTATTTTCAACATAACTTTATTGTATGTTTCTTTACATTTGTAATCAATTGACATAGGTTTGTGAAATAAGAATTTTTGACATATAAAATTGAACTTTGTCACTGAAAGTGAGCATGGCCACCTCCATTCTGAGCACCTGCACTTGATGATGGTGGGTTAGGCTCCTGAGAACCAATATTTGAAGAAGGTAAATTGGGCGCCCTCGG
>Ga0193742_1002721_pt1 | contig 10102 bp, 9 predicted proteins | sample L2c1metaG_FD_165511 | JGI IMG/M metagenome (GOLD analysis project Ga0193742, IMG submission 165511) | Soil microbial communities from a riparian zone of the East river system, Colorado, United States - L2c1 | ecosystem: Environmental > Terrestrial > Soil > Riparian zone | place: USA: East River... | reverse complement strand
TCATCAATACAGTGCTCAAAAAAAGCTTCAATGATTTCATCGGTGAATATCGCGTTGCGGACGTCGTTCAGAAAATGCAGGACCCTGCTTATGATCATATCACCCTACTGGGTATTGCATTTGAATCGGGATTCAATTCCAAAACTACTTTTAACCGGACTTTCAAGCAAATGACCGGGAAAAGCCCGGCTGAATATAAAATCCATCTGAAAAAAGAGCGCCCATCTTATAATCTGGGGCGTTATCCCCGGTTTGCGACGGTAATTTCGTTTCAGGAAGCCACTCCCGGGTGGTCTTATGTGAAATTAAACCGAAATTATATGTTTAAAAATTATTTGAAAATAGCATGGCGTAACCTGACGCGCAATAAAAGCTATGCCGCTATTAATATTACTGGCCTGGCCGTTGGTATTGCCGTTTGTATGGTGATCTTTATCATTATACAATATCAAACAAGCTTTGAGAATTTTCACTCAAAAAAAGATCGCATTTATCGTGTGCTAACCGAATATCATCATGCTGAGTCAGCAAATATTTCTTATGGGAAAGACGTCCCTTTTCCAATGCCCATAGGATTGAAAACGGCTTTCCCCCAGATAGAACAGGTAGCTCCAATTTTTGCAAGCCAAAATGATCAGTTGCTGATATTGGATAATAATGGAAATACGGAAAAAGTATTTAAAGAGCAGAGGGGCGTATTTTATGCAGGGCCTTCATTCTTTAAAATATTTGACTTCCCGCTGCTGGCCGGTTCGTATGCCTCATTAAAAGATCCGAACAATGTATTGCTTACAAAAGAGATCGCAGAAAAATATTTCGGTGACTGGAAAACAGCAATGGGCAAAACCATTAAACTGCAAGCAGGCGGCTACATATTCGAGCACGGTATTGACGTATTGAAAGTTTCGGGCATCCTTGCCACCATACCGGCAAATACAGACTTTCAGCTAAAACTTGTTGTGGCCTTTGGAACTGGTTTTACCGGAAGTTACCTGGCAAAATCTACCGATTGGGCTGAAACAGTATCTGACTTTGGTTGTTGTGTTTTGTTGCCGCCAAATATTTCTGTTGACAATTTTAATCAGCAATTAAGAATATACTCACGAAAGGCGGAATCTCCCGACAATAAGGATAGTCATATTATACAACCATTAAGTGCGGTGCATTATGATACCCAGGTTGGTGATTACAGCAACAAAACAATCAGTCACGAACTGCTCAATGTATTGTGGCTGATCGCGGCATTCATCCTGTTAATTGCTTGCGTAAACTTTATCAACCTCTCCACTGCGCAAGCTGTTAATCGTGCAAAGGAGGTTGGCGTAAGAAAAGTTTTGGGGAGTAATAAATCTCAATTGCAGATCCAATTCATCGTTGAAACATTTTTGATAGTTACAAGTGCTGTAATGCTTGCAGCAGTTATTACAATTGTTGCATTGCCTTTTGTAAGTCAACTTTTGGAACTTTCGCTTTCATTCAACATACTAAACAACCCTGCAATTATTTTATTTCTTTTGACTGTAACCATTGTTGTAACTGCACTCGCCGGTTTTTATCCTGCTATTGTTTTATCACGTTTCAATCCTGTTAATGCTTTAAAGGGTAAACCCACATCAAATACTGCAAACGGAATTTCATTAAGAAGAGGATTGGTAGTGTTTCAATTCATCATTGCACAGGTACTGATCATTGGAACACTCATCATTGTAAAGCAAATGAATTATTTTATGGATCAACCGTTAGGCTTTGATAAAGATGCCATTATAAATGTTCCTTTCCGTGTTGATAGTCTTCGCCTCAGCAAGCTGGACTATTTAAAAAAACAGTTATTGTCAGTAAGCGGCGTGCAAACAGTAAGCTTCAGTTCCAACACCCCGGTTGAAAATGGTAATGATATGTGGAGCACACTCAGATTTAACCATGCAGCAAAAGAAACAGATTTTAAAGCTATTACTAAATTCGCCGACAACGAATATGTGCCGGCTTATAAATTATCATTGATAGCCGGAAGAAATTTGCAGCAATCTAATACAACAAAAGAATTTTTAGTGAATGAGTCGCTGATGAAAAGTTTGGGAATAAAAAACCCTGATGAGATATTGAATAAAGAAATAAGTATATGGAGCGACAAGATAAAATGCCAGGTTGTTGGTGTATTGAAAGATTTTAATGATAGATCTTTTCGCCATGATCTTGCACCATTGCTTATTACCACAAACAACACAATGTACAACCAGGCCGGAATAAAACTGGCAACAACAAACATTTCGTCTACAATGCAATCTGTTAAAAAAATATTTGAGCAAACATTTCCCAATTTTGTTTATGAATACAAGTTTCTTGATGATAAAATTGAAAGTTTTTACAAACAGGAAAATCAGTTAGCGCAGCTATATAAAATTTTTGCAGCAATTGCGATATTCCTTAGCTGTCTTGGGTTGTATGGTTTAGCCTCATTCATGGCAGTGCAGCGAATAAAAGAAGTTGGTATCCGTAAAGTGCTTGGTGCTACGGCAGGCAATATCGTTTATTTGTTTTCAAAGGAATTTATCATACTCATTGCAATTGCCTTTGCGATTGCTGCACCCATTGCATGGTATTACATGCACCAATGGTTGCAAGCTTATGTTTATCGCATCAACATCAGTTGGTGGTTATTTGCTGCAGGCGGACTTACTGCAATACTTATTGCACTTGCAACGATAAGTTTCCAGGCAATAAAAGCAGCAATAGCAAACCCGGTGAAGAGTCTGAGAGATGAATAGCAGTTTGCCGGAGCATTAACATGAGATTTGGGATTTAGTTGAATTGCAATAAGATGCTTTCCGGGTTGAAATGCGGGATGGATTCATGTCCAAGTCGTTATCAGAAGGAATTTAACCCGGTATTAGTCCGGATGTGTTAACCGGACTAAAATAATTACAGATTTACAATCTTCGAAGTGAATAAAAACAAAAAAGTTTTAAGACTTTCGACTCAAAACTTTTGACTTAAACTAAGGTAGCCCCAACAGGACTAAACTAGAACCGCTTAATAGAAGAAATGCGACTTTTGTCAACATTTATTTGATTGGTTCGTGCCCAGTATTCTGGGAGCAAAAACTTCAGTAGTACCGAAAATTACTGAAGTTTTTTTATGGAAATTTTATTAAGCCCTTTACAAAGTCGAAGAGGGCTTTTCCTTTTAGCAGCCGTTTTAATTATTTCCTGACGAAAATATTTAGAATATGGTTCGTGCTTTTCGGAATCCTTGATCATAGATCATTTTTAGGAATTATAAAGTTCTGCTTTACCAATGCCCGGTAAAAAAATATAATAAATCAAGGTGTTCTTCCGCTTGTGATTCGGAAAGCTCAACACCGAAAGCACAACGATAATGACAACGTTAAACGTTGCAACTTAGAGCCCGGCCTACACCGGCAGGTATTTATTGAGCACTTTTCCATGTTTGTAAGCGGTTGAACTTTCTAATTTCAGTATTTTCCTTTCCTTAAAAATGGAAAGCCCGGCACCGATGGCGACAGGGTTAACGATGATATAATATTCATCAATCAGGTTAAGACTGATAAGCGAACTTACAAAATTGACGCCGCCATAAACGATGATATCCTTGCCTGGTTGTTCTTTCAGCGCCTGTACTGCAGCAGCCAGGTCGCCGTTTTCTACTTCCAGGTTCCTGCCGGTGCTGGTTGTCTCGGTGCGGCTGAAGACGATCTTGCGCATATTTACCATCAGTTGCGCCAAAGGATACGCAGGGCTGTCGGGCATGTTATCAACCATATTTTCCCAGTGAGTGATAAAGTCGGGGGTCATTTTGCGCCCCAGCAAAAGGGTATCGCTGCTGTCGGCCAGCTCAATTATTTTCTGGAAACCGGCTTCATCCGGGCCGGCCAGAAACACCCAGTCATTTTCGCCATTTGGCCCGCCTACAAAGCCATCAAGTGTCATGTTTACTTGTAATTTTAATTTTCTCATAGCAATCGTGTTTAAAATTGATCGTGTTTGTCAAGTATTTCTTTTTATGTCCATGCTTTCCATACCTTTTCAACCGGTGCGTTAAACAGGCATATCACATTAATTTTTATAGCGGCAAGGTGGTCTTTTGTGATCTCTGTGTTGCTTGTCATGGCTGTTAGTTTTATAAGTGATTTATACTATTTAAGCGAAGTTAGGCACACGGAAGAAGCCGCTTAAACAGTATAAAGAAGAAATTGGACCTATTCTGCAGCCAGCAACTCATCCAGATTGTTAAGACTCATAGCAGTGCCCTCTTTGAAGCCCCCTTCGACGAACATTTTAATGGTAGCTTCTTCGTCAAAGGTAATCACCGAATCGACCTTCGTTCTATTACCGTCAATGGTTGAGAATTTAGTATCCCGGTATGATTTTGGACCACCAGTAACCGGGTTACCGTCGCCATCACAAAACATACCTGTTGTTGAAATAGCACTGCCATTTTCTATTGCAGTAAATTCAGCATAAACCCAGTGTTTCTGGCCTTCAGTGCCAACCATGGCATACAGCCATTTTCCGCCAACGGTAAAATTCCATATTTTGGTTACGGCCGTCCAGGGTTTCGGCGCTATCCATTTTTCAAGCAGGTCAGGGTCTGTCCAGGCTTTCCATACTTTTTCAATTGGAGCGTTAAATTCGCGTACTATGTGAATCGTTTTAGCGGCAAGGTCTGTTTCGAACACCAAATTGTTTGTCATAATTGTTTAGTTTATAAGTCATTTAATAGGTTATCTAACTGATCAAAGCGGTCCTCCCATAGCTTGCGGAAGCGTTCCAGCCAAATGTCAATCTCTTTCATTTTTTCGGGGTTAAAGTGATAATATATTTCTCTGCCGGTCTTTTTCTGTATCAGCACTTCACATTCGGTCAGGATCTGGATGTGCTTTGATATCGTCTGCCTGGCACTGTCAAAGTGCTCCGCGACAGCATTGGGCGTCATAGCCCCTAACGCCAGCAAACCCAAAATGGACCTGCGCGTAGGGTCGGCAATGGCCTGGAAAATATCTCGTCTCATATTTACTTGCAGTTGATTGACTGCAAATATACATGCAGTTGATTGACTGCGCAAATTTTTTTGAAAATATTTTTGGTTGTATAATTTTGGTTATATAATAAATGTGAGCAGGAAGTATAAAAGTGATCCGTAACTTAGTTTGCGGACATAAACCCTTTAAGATCATGAAATTCCTTAATATCACCCTGCTGTTCGATGGCGAGGCAAAATAAGGGGTGATTTGCGAAAAAACAGGTGAGAAGTATTAGCAATGGATATTCAAATTCCATTTTATGATATTTTATAAATGCCGGGTACCTTAATTGATATTTCGAAAAATCTTCTCCAATATTTTCAATTCGTCTTAATTTTTCAATAAATTGGTTCAAAAAAACGCCACTATCGGGAGCAAAAACCTCCACACGTCCGTGGGTTTTTTTTATGCCTTAAATTTCGAGTAGATTAATGGTGTGGTGATAACACGGACCACAGGCTGAATTGACTCACCGTGTGACTCACCAGTTTTTCTTGTCTTATAACAGGGCGCAAATCTTTGGTAAAGTTACAGCCGATTACGGGTTAGACCGGATCATTTCCCGGTGCTGAGTGCCCCACTCATCTAAAGCATGAACGACGGTTCTGAGGGAACGACTGTAGGAAGTTAAAGCGTATTCGACGGCCAGCGGCGCTCCGTCATGGACGGTGCGGGATACAAAGCAGTTAAGTTCTAATGCTTTCAGTTCATTGGAAAGGATACGGGCTGATATTCCGGGGATACTTTTCTGCAGATCATTAAACCGCTTACTTCCATCGAATAGCATAACGATGATTTTAAGTTTCCATTTACCCCCGATGACATAAAGCGCATCATCGATAGCTTTCAGGCTCGGCCGGCAATTGGAAACTGGTGTATCTTCATCCTGGTTTGCTAAATCTTTCATGTTATCGGGTCTCTAATGCTGCCGTGGGATAACTGCCTGCCTTACAACGCAAAATTAATCATTATCCTGCATCGTCTTCATCATTACTGTGACAGGAATGTAAAAACAATAACATTCAGGTTAGTGCTTACCTTTTTGTTAGTGACGGAAATGTACGGGGCAGGTTACTGATTTTTGTCCCAATTAATATTGAAAAAAATGAACAAACAAATTATAGCCGTTGTAACTGGTGCCAGCAGAGGCGCTGGAAAAGGAATCGCGATTGCTCTTGGCGAAAAAGGTGCAGTTGTATACGTAACTGGAAGAAGTTCCGGTGAAGGAGATGAAATCTCAGGCTCAATAATCGACACCGCAAAAACAGTAACTGCCGCCGGTGGAAAAGGGATCGCGGTAATCACCGATCATGCCGAAGATAGTTCAGTGATCGCCTTATTCGAACAGGTTAAAAGGGAATATGGCCGATTGGATATTTTAGTAAATAATGCTGCCAATGCAAATGATGACGTGGCCAAAACAATCCCTTTCTGGGAAAATTCACTGAAGCCCCTGGACCTGCTTAACGTTGGCTTGCGTTCTCATTACGTCTCCAGTTATTACGCGGTTCCTTTGCTTTTTGCTAACGGAAAAGGCCTTATTGTTAATACCGGGCAGTATGCTGCCGTTGGGTATTATCATGGTCCTGCCTACGGGGCTCAAAAAGCAGGATCGGATAAAATGGCTGCAGATATGGCCAAAGAACTACGATCTCATAACGTAGCAGCAGTGTCGGTATGGATGGGGTTTCTGGATACAGAAAGAGCGCGTGCTTATATATCCTCGTTGCCTGAAGATAAAAAGCCGAAGACAAAACGGGAGTCGCCACAGTTTACGGGGCGGGTCATCGCTGCCCTTTATGAGTCTGATGAACTGTTAAATCTTTCAGGCCAGGCCCTGATCGGTGCAGAGCTTGGAGAACGATTTGGGGTTCTCGACGTAGATGGCAGTAAACCAGTTTCTTATCGGGAAACACTGGGTTGCCCGCCGGACTTACATCATACCTTAAAAAATTAAAATCTGAAAAAGCCATCTTTCTGAATGTAAGCTGGCTTTTTTTAGTTTGACGGACCAAATACGACCGTAATTGAATGGCGGCCAATCACGCTGTCATTACCGTTGTGCTTTTGGTGTTGAGCTTTCCGAATCACAATTGAGCGCATCAGAATTAGCGGTCAACATTATTGTAGAGATTTCTTAAATAGCACTATTAAAGTTACCCATTTGTAATGTTGAAATATAAAAAGAAAAAAAAGTTGTTTTTATTAAATTGATTTAGCTTATGTTTATTGAGGTGCTTTCTTCATCTCTAATTAAAATCCCAAGCAAGCTTTCATACCGTACTCATTTTCAATGTGTTGACTATGTGCCAGAGAAAAAATCTCATCATTATCAATTTATAAACCGATTTTAATATTCATGACCGCCTCATCAAAAGCCATTCCAGGTAACAATGCCTTATTTTTTATCCGATTTTTATAGGTGTATATCGTACTTTCTGATTTTTCTAATATTTGAGCAACTACTTTATTATTAACGATTCCCAGTCTCGTCAGGGCGAAAATTCTTAAATGTGCGCTTAGGAGCTCACTGTCTTTTGGATGAAATTGATCTTCTTCCGGAAGTAATTCGTTAAACATTGATACGAAATTGGGAAACAATCGAAGAAATGTTTCATCAAACGTTTTAAAAAGTTCGTCACGTTCTTTCTTAATATCTATATTGTTGGTGATTGTCAGTGCCTCATCATACTTGCCAATTTTAAGTCTTCGTTCCAATCCTATCTTTAATTTTTCCAATTTTACTATATAGCCTGAAAAAACGTTAAAAAAGTACCCTATATACTCTTCTTTAATACGTGAGTCACTATACAATCGCTCGTTTGTCCGTTCCAAAATAATATTCTTATCATTTATTATAGCTTCCTTCAATTTGAGCCGCTTCATCTGAAAAAATATGATAAAAGCAACCAAAAACACAATGACTGAAACGGATATGATGGCAATCAGATAAATGATAAAAGTTGATTTTTCACTTTCAATCTGATTGATCCGTTTTGCTGAAATTGTTGACAGTTCACTTGATATCTTTACTTTTCTCAACCTGGCGTTAAAAAATTCTGCATCATTTGAAGCCGCCTGAACAAATTCATACGCATCATCAAGCCTTCCCATTGCCGCAAGTTCTTTTCCTAAAATAAATATCGCTTCAGTTTCTTTTATAGACGCTCTGATGTCATTTATTGCGCCGGTAACCAGAAGCCGTATTTTTTCGCTTCCGTCGTAACTAAAACTTAACCCGGTGGCGACCATTGCTCGCTGGTGCGTTGTGAGCGGATATTGCTTATATAAATACCAATAGTGGGCGGTACTGCTCTGCTGGCCCAAGGTGTCACTTTTTTCTGCCATATGTATATGCTGCTCAAAACTTCCTGGTGTGGCATAAAGCAGAGTAGAATCAAGGTATTGAGCGGCTTTGCGTCGGTGGCCTGCCTCATTGAATGTACCTTGGGCGTATTTTGCCAAATCATTCTCAAAATGAAATTGCAACTCGTAATAAGGTACCTTCAAAGGCCTTTCCAGAGATGACGAAGTGATTTTTACCAATAATTCATTCGTTTCCAGGTACAGTCCGGTTGATTCGAGGACAATGGCCATATTGATTTGACTTTCCCGTTTTTTAAATGGGTTATGCAATCGTTCCGCCAGTGTACAAAGCTTTTGGGCATAAACATGGGCTGAATCGAATTTGTAAACTTTATATTCTTTAAAAAGTGATCGGGTAAGTTGATACCGGCGTTCGTCATTTGATGCTCCGCAGTTATCCAATTCATTTTTATAATGATCAATTACCGCTTCTTTTTGGGCATCATAACGAGCCTTCTGAAGCAATTCTGCCTTTAAAGGATTTAAAAGGCTGGCAATTGTATCAGCTTTGCTAGTTGTGACAATAGCCAACAGGATGATTAATACAAAGTAATGTTTCATAATATCTTGAAAAACCTAATTTACCATTTATCCATATCTTCAAAAAACAGGGGACCGTGGAGGGGGAATTCTATTACATAAATCGCTGATTATCAACTAATGGAAAGCTGTTGGAAACCAAATCATGTAATACTTAAGTGAGATTTTTGTTTACAAACATTATTATAAGTAATTGATTTATAGCGCTTTTTAAAAAAAGAACTTGATATTTTTTTATGACTTAACAAGTGCATTAAAAATGCTTGCATCAATATGCGCAATATTGTATTATCCGCAGACATCCTGCAATGTTATAAACCTCTTTTTAAGATTTATTTATATGATTAAAAAAAATTACTTAATCCCTTCGTATCGAATTTTTACTATCGGACTAATTGTTTTCTTTGCTTTTTCAGGCCCTATTTTAAAAGCAAATCCATCGCCCATTGACAGGCATCAGGTCGTGAGCAGGCATAACCTTGTTATAACCAACAGAAACTCCAAAGGACCTACCCAGGTTGGAAACGGACATTTTGCTTTCGGTTTTGATATCACTGGTTTACAAACATATAATCAGGATGCAAATACTATGTCTGAGTGGGGGTGGCACAAGTTTCCACTGCCAGGAAAGGATGGCCCTGAGCAGTTCAGAGGTCAGCAGTGGGATACCCAGGGAAGGCTGGTTGGCTATGATATACAAAACGAAGAACAAAATGATCTTGTAAATTGGATGCGCGCAAATCCACAGCGGCTCAATTTAGCGAGGATTGGCTTTATCCTTAAAACAAAGGATGGTAAGGAAGTAGCGTTAACACAGTTGGGCAATCCAATACAACAGCTGGATCTCTGGAGCGGCATTGCTGTAAGTTCGTTTACAGTTGAGGGAAAACCTGTGAAGGTCACCACAATCGGTGATCCTAATTCTGACGCCGTGTCGGTCAAAATTGAGGCGCCTAATTTGAATGACGGAGTGATTGCCATAAAACTGGCTTTTCCCTACGCATCGCAAAAAGAATTTGGTAATGGCGCTGACTGGAACAATCCGGCTAAACATCAAACCATCGCAAATATAAGTGCCAATAAAGCCGACTTTCAACGCCTGCTGGATGATACACGCTTTAACGTAAAGCTGCAATGGAACGGTGCGGCGCATTT
>Ga0193742_1002720_pt1 | contig 10108 bp, 9 predicted proteins | sample L2c1metaG_FD_165511 | JGI IMG/M metagenome (GOLD analysis project Ga0193742, IMG submission 165511) | Soil microbial communities from a riparian zone of the East river system, Colorado, United States - L2c1 | ecosystem: Environmental > Terrestrial > Soil > Riparian zone | place: USA: East River... | reverse complement strand
CGCATGTCCCGGGGCGCGTAGGACTGCCGCAGCAGCCCGTACTCCGGTTCCAGCACCAGCGCGGCGAGCGGGCGCGGCGGACCCAGGTAGACCAGGTGTCGGCACACTGCCGCTACCGGACCGGGCCGTCGCGCAGCTCCGCCGGGGTGGCGTCGCGGGCGCAGCGGAAGCCGGAGAAGATCTGCCGGCGGATCGGGTGGTCCCAGTTGCGGAAGGTGGCCCGCACCGCGGCCGGGTCGGCCCCGAACGAGCCGCCGCGCAGCACCCGGTAGTCGCCGCCGAAGAACACCTCGGAGTACTCCGGGTACGGGAACATCTGGAAGCCCGGATACGGGTACCAGCCCGAGGACGTCCACTCCCAGACGTCGCCGATCAGCTGGTGTACGCCCAGCGCGGAGGCGCCCTTCGGGTAGGCACCCACCGGCGCCGGGCCCAGGTGGCGCTGGCCCAGGTTGGCGTGCTCCGGCGTCGGGTCCTCGTCGCCCCACGGGTAGCGCCGCGAGCGCCGGCTGGCCGGGTCCCACCGGGCGGCCTTCTCCCACTCCGCCTCGGTGGGCAGCCGCTTGCCGGCCCAGGCCGCGTAGGCGGCCGCCTCGTGGAAGCACACGTGCACCACCGGCTCGGCGGGGTGTACCGGCTCCAGCACCCCGAACCGGCGCCGCCACCACTGCCCTCCGGCGTCGGCCTCCCAGAACTGCGGCGCGGTCAGCCCGGCCTCCACCCGGTGCCGCCAACCCGCCTCGCTCCACCAGCGCGGCTCGTCATAACCACCGGCGTCGAGGAACTCGACGTACTGCCCGTTGGTCACCGGCGCCGCGTCGATCACGAACGCGGGCAGTTCCACCTGGTGCGCCGGGCGCTCGTTGTCCAGCGCCCACGGCTCGGTCGAGGTGCCCATGCTGAACGCGCCGGCCGGCACCAGCACCTCCGCCGGGACCGGCACAGCGGCCCCCCCGACCGGCACAGCCGGCGGCGGCTCGGCGTGCAGCACCGGTGAGCCGGCGCGCAGCTGGTGGGTGGCCAGCATCGTCTCGTCGTGCTGCTGCTCGTGCTGCACGATCATGCCGAAGGCGAACGCATGCTCCTCCAGGCGGCGGCCGCGCAGCGGGCTGTGCTCCAACGCCTCGAGGGCCTTCTCCCGCACCTCGGCGACGTAACGCCTGGTCTCCGCCGGGGTGAGCAGCGGCAGCTGGACCCGGCTGGCCCTGGTGTGCTGGAACGCGTCGTACAGCCCGTCGATCTCCGGGCGCAGCGGCTCGCGGCCGCCCACGTCACGGACCAGCCAGAGCTCCTCCTGGCTGCCGATGTGCGCCAGGTCCCAGACCAGCGGGGACATCAGCGGGGAGTGCTGCCGGATCAGGTCAGCCTCGTCCACCGCTTCGGTGAGCGCGGTGCTGCGCGCCCGGCTCCTGGTGAGTTCGGTTGCCACGTGGGCGCGCAGCGCCTCGGGTGTCAGCTCGGCGAGCGGATCCGCGATCTCGGTCATGCCGCCCCTCCACTTCGGTCAGGATCAATCACGTCATCGGCCGGACATCGGCCGCGCAGCACCCGCCGCGCGACGAACTGGTCAACCAGTTCCCGGATCCGGCCGGGGCCGACCAGCCCGGGCAGCGCCTCGGCGGCCAGGGTGAACACGGTCGCCGCCGCGCGGGCCAGCTCGGGGTCGGTCAGCCCGTCCCGCGCCGCGCCGTGCCAGCGATCGGCCACCGGCTGGCAGGCGTCCACCGCCGCCGACGTGGTGGCCGGATCGGACAGCAGCGCGGCCAGCACGGCGACCGGGACGATCCACTCGTCGCCGGCCTGCGCGTCCACATACCGGACCTCGACGTGACCGTGCGGGCGCACCGGCGGGAACAGTGTGGTCAGGTGCAGGTCGAGGTCCTCGGTGGTCGGCGGGGAGGGCAGCGCGCCGGCCAGCCAGTCGGCGAAGCTCACTCCCGGCGGCGCGTCCCAGGATTGGCCGGGCCGGCGCACGCAGATCACCGAGGCCTCCAAGGCACGCCGCGCGTACCCCGCCGCCGGATCGCCCACGGACAGATCGGGCGGAGCGGTCCTCGGCGGATCCAGCGCCAGCCACACCGCCATCCGGGACGAACGCCACCCGGTGCGCCGGCCGTGCAGCACCGGCGAGTTCGCGAACGCCGCCACCAGCGCCGGGCCGAGCACGTGCAGCGCGGCCCAGCGCGACCGCAGGTCGGCGCGTTCCCCCAGGTCGAAGCTGGGTTGCACGGCCGCGGTGGAGCACATCATGCTGCGCCCCTCGGTGCCCAACCGGTCGAACGCGGCCTCCATCGCCGCGTACCGAGGAGTGGTGAGGATGCGGTGCGGCGCACGCACCGGATCCGCCGCGTACGGATAGGGCCTCAAGGAGTACGCGGCGAGCCGGCGGTGCAGCACGGCCGCGTCCGACGAGACATTGCGGAAGAGTGCGCCGAGATCGGCGAAGGGCTGGCTGGCGAGCTCAACCTGGCCGCCGGGTTCGACGGTGACCGTCGAACCGAGGGGCAGCGGGAGCGCCGGAGAGAGCGGGTCGAGCGAGGTCGGGGTATGCGGACCAAGCGCGGCGGTGAGCACCGCCGAGTCGAGCCGGGCGGGGTCAACCGACGCCTCGGGCGAACGGGGGGGCACCACCCTTCGGGCCAGTAGCCACTCCAGCTCGACGCCGATCAGCCGGGGCGGCCCATGCTTGAAGCACACTGAAGCTACGTACGCCTCGGACTCCTCCCGGCTGCGCAGCACCTGCACGGCCCGCTCATTCAGCGTCTCCCGGCCCTCGTCACAGACCCGAGCAGTTGCCCTCGGTGACACCACCAACCACCCCCGAACGAGTCGAACACCGGAAATCGACGCTACACAACGCCACCGACAAAAGCAGGGCGCGTCATCAGTCGGTAAGCCGTACAGACGGCCTATTAACGGCTACGCTGTGTAGATGCCTCGTGTCAGCGCCGGCCACCTGGCCGCCCGCCGGGAGCAGATCCTGGACGGGGCCAGGGCCTGTTTCAGCAGGTACGGATACGAGGGCGCGACGGTCCGACGGCTGGAAGAGGCCACCGGAATGTCCCGGGGCGCGATCTTCCACCACTTCAAGGACAAGGACTCGCTGTTCCTCGAGCTGGCCCACCAGGACGCCCGGCGGATGGCGCAGGTGGTATCCGAGCAGGGGCTGGTGCAGGTGATGCGGGACATCCTGGCCGACGCGGCGATCGGTGGCAGCGGGATCAGCTGGCTGGGCACCCGGCTGGAGGTGTCGCGGCGGCTGCGCACCGACCAGAAGTTCCGCGCGGACTGGGAGCAGCACGCCCAGGAGCTCACCGACGCGATCCAGCGCCGTCTCACCCGCCAACGGGAGGCCGGCGTGGTACGCCGTGACCTGCCCGTTCCGGTACTGACCCGCTATCTGGAGCTGTCCTTCGAGGGGCTGGTTTCGCACCTGGCGATGGGGCTGCCGGCCGACGACCTGCGGGCCGTGCTGGACGTGGTGGAGAGCAGCGTCCGCCGCCCGGCCCCTCTTGGGGGCTAGGTTCAGCGGAGCCGGCCGACGATCCGCTCGGGAGTGACCCGGACAGTGGTGATTTCGATCTCGCCGTACCGGGCGGCCGCCTCAATATTGTGTTCGGCGTAACTCAGGCCGGTGTAGCGCAGCGCCAGTGCGTCGCGGAGCTCACGGCTGCCCTCGGCGCGCAGCGACGCGGTGCCCTGGATGGCCGCGTAGCTGTACGGCTCCTCGGGCGGGCTGACCAGCACGCTCACCCTCGGATCCCGCCGCAGGTTTCGTTCCTTCCGACTACCGACCGCAACCACAAACAGCACATCGTCGCCGTCCCTGGCCACCCAGACCACGGACTGGTGCGGGCTGCCGTCGGGTTGCACGGTGGCCACCGTGGCGAAGATCGGGGCGTCCAGCACCCGGTGCAACCTGGCCACCGACACACCGGGAGCGGCCGGAGCGACCCTGGACAGCAGCGTGGTGGTCTCGGCGTAGAGCCGCCGCGCCGCGGTCTCGTCGAACGCCGGGCCGCGCACGCTGATCGGCTGGCCGATGACCGTGGCGCTGAGCGGCTCGGCGGGCGGGTTGTCCAGTACGGCGAAGATCGGCGGCAGCGCCTGGTCGATCGGTTGGGCGGTGGCCCGGAGGGCCTCGATGTGGGCGGCGGTCTCCGGGTCGTACTCGCCGGAGAAGCTGGTGTTCACCACCCCGGGGTGCAGCAGCGCGTAGCGCACCTTCTCGGAAGGCCGGTTGAGCACGAATCCGATGCCGAGCAGGTCGTTGAGCTGGCCACCCTGGGCCAGGATGCGCGGCGCGTGGAAGTCACGCTCGCCGCCAAGGTCGTCCCAGCGGATCTCGCCGGTGCCACTGCCCGGGCCGCTCACGTTCAGGATGATCGGCTGGTCGGCGGCGTCGAGCAGGTCGACCAGCCCGTAGCTGAGCACGAACCGGCTCAGGTAGTACAGCGCGAACGTGTGCTCGAATCCCTCGGCGGTGACCAGCCGGGTGGACCGGTAGTGCCGGGCACACAGCACCAGCCCGTCGAGCCTGGCGAAGATCCCGCTGATCTCGGCGATCGCCGCCCTGGTTTCGCTGACCAGGCTCAGGTCGGCCAGCACGAAGTGCGCGCGCCCGGCCGCGCCGAGCGTTGCCGCGGCATCCAGGAACGCCTTCCCCTTCTCCGCGTTCCGCCCGATGACCGCGACCTCATCCCCCCGCTCCAGATAGGCCAGCGCCAGCGCCCCGCCGATCCCGTCCGTGCCCCCGCTAATGACGAACGACCGCCCATTTGAACTCACACGTTCAACCTACTGAACCAATGTGCCCAAAACAACTCGCGCGCCAGCGACACCGATCAGCGCGTGGAGCCGGAGGGCGGACACACCTCACCGGCACACTCATCGGGGCTCACACAGCTCCCGCGGCTCGACACAGCTTGCGGGGCTCGACACAGCGCGTCGACCAGCTGTGTGAGCACACCGTGTGCTGTGTGAGCGGATGGACGGGCTGTGCCGACGCCAGCCGGGCTGTGCCGACCCGGGGGCCCGGGGTTAGGCGGCGGGTTCCACGACGTCTTCGGCCAGCCTCGGGGTGCCGAACTGGCGGCGGTAGAGGTCGGCGTAGCGGCCCTTGGCGGCCAGAAGCTCGTCGTGCGTGCCGCGCTCCACGATCCGGCCGTGCTCCACCACCGCGATCAGGTCGGCGTTGCGGATGGTGGACAGCCGGTGCGCGATCACCAGGGCAGTCCGCCCCTGGAGCGCCTCGGCCAGCGCCTCCTGCACCGCCGCCTCGGACTCCGAGTCCAGGTGCGCGGTGGCCTCGTCCAGCACCACCACCGACGGGCGGGCGAGCAGCAAACGGGCGATGGTCAGCCGCTGCCGCTCCCCGCCGGAGAGCCGGTAGCCGCGCTCCCCCACCACGGTGTCCAACCCGTCCGGCAGCGACTCGAGCAGCTCGCCGAGCCGCGCCCGCTCCATCGCCTCGACCAACTCGGCCTCGGTCGCCTCCGGCCGGGCGTAGCGCAGGTTCGCCGCGATCGAGTCGTGGAACAGGTGGCCGTCCTGGGTGACCACGCCCACCGCGCCGCGGATCGCCGGGAAGCTCAGGTCCCGCACGTCCACCCCGGACAGCTCGACCGAGCCGGAGGTCACGTCGTAGAGCCGGGGCACCAGGCTGGCCAGGCTGGACTTTCCGGCGCCGGAAGAACCCACCAACGCCACCAGCGACCCGGCCGGCACGTCCAGGTCGATGCCGTGCAGCACCTCCTCGCCGCCCCGGGCGTCCAGGGTGGCGACCTCCTCCAGCGACGCCAGTGACACTTCGGTGGCCGAGGGGTAGCCGAAGTGCACGTCCCGCAGCCGCACCGAGACCGGACCCTCCGGCAGCTCGCGCGCGTCGGGCTTCTCGGCCACCATCGGCCGCAGGTCGAGCACCTCGAACACCCGCTCGAAGGAGACCAGCGCGCTCATCACGTTGACCCTGGCGTTGGACAGCTGAGCCAGCGGCCCGTACAGCCGGGTCAGCAACAATGCCATGGTGACCACCGTGCCCGGGGCCAACTGCCCGGTCACCGCCAGGTAGCCACCCAGCCCGTACACCAGGGCCTGAGCCAGCGCGGAGAGCAGGCTCAACGAGGTCAGGAACACCCGGGACACCATCGCGGTGCGCACGCCGATGTCCCGCACCCTGGCCGCCCTGGCGCCGAACTCCGCGCGCTCCCGGGCCGGCCGGCCGAACAGCTTGACCAGGGTGGCCCCCGGCGCGGAGAACCGCTCGGTCATCCGCGTGGTCATGTCGGCGTTCAGGTTGGCCGCTTCGCGCTGCAGCCCGGCGATCGTGATGCCCATGCGCCGGGCGGGCAGCAGGAACACCGGCACCAGCACCAGCGCGAACAGGGTGACCTGCCAGGCCAGCCCGATCATCACGGCCAGCGCCAGCACCAACTGGATCACGTTGGCCACCAGGCTGGCCAGCGTGTCGGTGATCGCCGACTGGGCGCCGATCACATCGTTGTTGAGCCGGCTGACCAGCGCGCCGGTCCGGGTGCGGGTGAAGAACGCCACCGGCATCCGCTGCACGTGCCCGTACACCGACCGGCGCAGGTCCAGGATCAGACCCTCGCCGATGCGCGCGGACAGCCATCGGGTGGCCAGCCCGACACCCGCGTCCAGCACCGCCAGCCCGGCGATGACGCCGGCCAGCAGCACCACCACGCGCACCGGGTCGGGCAGCCGCGCCGCGCTGATGATCGTGTCCACCACCCGGCCGGCGAGCAGCGGGGTGAGCACCCCGATCACCGCCGAGACGACCGTGAGCAGCAGGAACACCACGAGCTGCCGCCGGTACGGACTGGCGAAACCCCAGATCCTGGGCAGCGTGCCCTTCGCCACCGAGCGCCCACCGAGCTCCTCGCGGCGGGCCGCCGCCCACATCATCGATCTACCGCCCATGCCGCCCGCCATGGCGCACCCGCTTCCACATCACCGTTCCGGGATTCGAAACGCGGCGAACGCCACGCGACTTCCCGGGACCACCAGGCCAGTCTGCAACCTCAAGTAATGTAGAGGTCAATCCACCGACACTACACCCGGGTAGGCGTGCCGGAACTGGACACTGATCCGAGGCCCGGCGGCGCGCACCTTGGGCACCGAGTGCTGCCAGGTGCGCTGACAGGACCCGCCGAGCACCAGCAGGTCTCCCGGCCCGGGCAGCAGCCCCACCGAGCGGCCCCCGCCGGTCGGCCGCAGCCGGAAGGGACGCACCGCGCCCAGCGAGACCAGGGCCACGATCGCCGACGGCAGCTCCCTGGCCACCCGGTCGCCGTGCCAGGCCACGCTGTCCGCGCCATCCCGGTAGAGGTTCGCCCCGACCTGGGTGAAGCGCTCCCCGTACCGCTCCGACAGCACCTCCGCCATCCTGGCCAACAGTGGGTCGGCCAGCTCACCCGGCGACTGCTCGGGCAGCACCCAGCGGTGGGTCAACCTCGGCTCCGGCAGGACGCGCTCGTACATCCGCACCTCCCGGCCCCGCCACGGGGTGTGCTCGAGCAGCCGGTCGAACAGCACGTCCGCGCCGCGCAGCCACCCGGGCACCACGTCCACCCAGGCGCCCTCGGCGAGCAGCCGGCGCCGGCACCCGGAGAACCCGCCGTCGATGTCCGGCGGATCGTCCCCACCACCGAACAGCGACGGCTGCCACGCGAGCGCACCAACCACCCGGCCAATCGTAGTCGAGATCGAACGTATATTCGAGGCTCGTGCGTGGAGCGCGCCAACGTCATAGGCCGTGCGTGGTGCGGAAGAACTGATCGATCTCACGGCGTCCGGGCGCGGGCCGCGACAAGATTTCCGTGCTCGGTGAGCGTAGGCCGTCGAGGAGTACGCCGAGATGACGGTCGGCCAGGTCGGCGATGGGGGCCCCGTCCGTCGCGTCGGGCATGCGTCTGGGGATCGAGTTGAGCATCAGCACGAGGTCGAACGCGTTGACGTCTTCCCGCAGTGCCCCTGACTTCTGGGTCAGGTCCACCAGGTCTTCAAGGGCCGCGAGCAGCGCGGTGCGGATAGCGGCGAGCTCGGGTCCCGGCTCGGTGGCACGGCCGCGGGAGACGGGGAAGAGCTGGCTGCTGCGCAGGCGCATCATGTGGCGCATCACTCGGGTGAAGGCATCCCAGGTGCCCGGCTCGTCGGCAATGGCGCGTTGTGCCTCGGCCAGGCTCTCCCGCATCACCTCGATCGCGATTCGTTCTACCAAGGCGCTCTTGTTCGGGAAGTGTCGGTAGATGGTGCCCATGCCCAGGCCTGAGCGGCGGGCAACCTCTTCAATCGAGACCTTGTAGCCGAGATCGGCGAAGACCGTCCTGGCGACCTGCAGGATCTGCTCGATGTTCTGGCGGGCGTCGGCTCGCAGCGGGCGCTCGCCGGGAGCTGTTGACGGGTTCATGTCGCCGCTGATGTTAACCTCGCCAATAAGCGGAAAACTAATCTCCGCTTAGGCTCGGCGGTCAATCCAGGAGGCATCCATGCGCGCCCCGTCTGCTCCCCACGTTCACGACGACTTCCCGGCGGAGTTCCGTGGAGCACTGCTGCGCCCCGGCGACGACCGGTACGACATTGCCCGGGCGGTGTACAACGGCCGCGCCGGTGACGAGGGACCGGCACTGATCGCCCAGTGCACCGATGAGCTGGACGTCGCGACCGTCCTGCGCTACGCCTCCGCGCGCGACATACCGATCGCGGTGCGCGGCGGCGGGCACAGCTCGGACGGCTACGCGATGCCCGGCGGCGCACTGGTCGTCGACCTGTCGGGGATGCGGGCGATCACGGTCGATCCGGGGACACGGGTGGTGCGCGCCCAGCCCGGCGTCCTACTCGGAGAACTGGATGCCGCCGCGCAGAAACACGGCCTGGCGGTGCCGGCCGGGACGGTCAGCACCACCGGTGTCGCTGGGCTGACCCTCGGTGGCGGGATCGGCCACCTCATGCGCCGCTACGGCGCCACCGTGGACAATCTGCTGGCCTGCGAGATGGTCACCCTTGACGGGGACAGGGTCCGGGCGGACGAAGCCGAGAACCCGGAGCTGTTCTGGGCGCTGCGCGGCGGAGGCGGCAACTTCGGGGTCGTCACCGCATTCGAGTATCGGGCGCACCCGGTAGGCCCGGACGTCGTAGCCGGGCAGTTGATCTTCCCGTTCGACCAGGCCGCCGGTGTCCTGGCCAGGCTCGACGAGCACATGGCGCACGCCCCTAGGGAACTCGGCCTACTGGCCGCGATCGCCCCCGCCTCCGCACCGGCCCGGCCCCGGCCCCGGCCCCGGCCCCGGCCGAGAACGGCCGGCGGAAGCCGGCACTCGTCCTCATCCCGGTCTACACCGGCGAGCTGGTGTCCGCTGATCGGGTCATCGCTCCACTCGCCGCCCTCGGTCGCCCCCTGGCCAACCTGGTCGAGCAGACCTCCTGGCTGACGGCCAACAGCATGCTCGACGCCGGCGCCGGCTACGGCAAGCGTATGAACGCGCGCGGCGGATACCTGCCCGCGCTCTCCGAGAACGCCATCGGCGTCGCACTGGAGTACGCGGCGACCGCGCCGGCCAACCTCGGTGCCGCCACCACGATCAACCTCTGGTGCCTGGGTGGTGCGATCTCCGAGGACGTCGCTGAGGACGCCGTGGCCTTTTCCCGCAAGGGCGCCGCCTGGGTGTGGGAAGCCGTCAGCATGTGGGACGCGCCCGAGCACGACCCGCTCCACGAGCGGTGGGCGAACGACATCACGCACGCGATGCGCCCGCATGGCTTGTCCAATGGCTACACCAATCTCACCGACGATCAGGGCGAGCAGTGGCGCCGCGGCGTGCACGGCGGCCAGGCCAAGCACCGCCGCCTCACCGCGATCAAAAAGACCTGGGACCCCCACAACCTGCTGCGTCACAACAAGAACATCGCCCCGGACCCGGCCCTCTAGAGCCAGAACGCAGTTGGAAACCTGGCGTCCGCCTTTTCCACGGGCGCGTCCGTGAGCTGTTCCAGGGTGAATGTCAGTGGCGGTGGGCGCGGAGTCGTGGTTGCGTTCTCCGCTGGTCCAGGACTGATCAAGTGGTCGAGCTGGATTGTCCGAGGCCTGGCG
>Ga0193742_1002719_pt1 | contig 10108 bp, 8 predicted proteins | sample L2c1metaG_FD_165511 | JGI IMG/M metagenome (GOLD analysis project Ga0193742, IMG submission 165511) | Soil microbial communities from a riparian zone of the East river system, Colorado, United States - L2c1 | ecosystem: Environmental > Terrestrial > Soil > Riparian zone | place: USA: East River... | reverse complement strand
GCGAAGAAGCCGAACTCGTTCTGGTGTGCCTCGGACCCCAATGACGTGGCACGCGTCGAGGAGCGGACCTACATCTGCTCGGTGGATCCGGCGGACTCGGGCCCCACCAACAACTGGATGGACCCGGCCGAGATGAAGGCCACCATGACCGAGCTCTACCGGGGCTGCATGCGTGGTCGCACCATGTACGTGATCCCGTTCTGCATGGGCCCGCTCGACGCGGAGAAGCCGATGCTCGGCGTGGAGATCACCGACTCGGAGTACGTCGTGACCTCCATGAAGATCATGACGCGGATGGGCGCCGGCGTGCTCCCGCGGTTCGTGGACGCCGACGGCACCGAGCGCGACTTCGTGCCAGCGCTGCACTCGGTCGGCGCGCCGCTCGAGCCTGGCCAGGACGACGTGCCGTGGCCGTGCAACGAGACGAAGTACATCACCCACTTCCCCGAGGAGCGGATGATCTGGAGCTTCGGCTCCGGCTACGGCGGCAACGCGCTGCTCGGCAAGAAGTGCTACTCGCTGCGGATCGCCTCGGTGATGGGCCGCGACGAGGGCTGGCTCGCCGAGCACATGCTGATCCTCAAGCTGATCTCCCCGGAGAACAAGGTCTACTACATCGCCGCGGCCTTCCCGAGCGCGTGCGGCAAGACCAATCTCGCCATGCTGGCGCCAACCATCCCCGGCTGGCGGGTGGAGACCCTCGGCGACGACATCGCGTGGATGCGCTTCGGCGAGGACGGGCGGCTCTACGCCGTCAACCCGGAGGCCGGCTTCTTCGGCGTCGCGCCGGGCACCGACTGGCACACCAACCCGAACGCGATGCGCACGATCGAGCACGGCAACTCGCTGTTCACCAACGTGGCGCTGACCGACGACGGCGACATCTGGTGGGAGGGCATGGGCGAGCCGCCCGCGCACCTGACGTCGTGGAAGAAGCAGGACTGGACGCCGGCGAGCGAGGAGCTGTCCTCGCACCCGAACTCCCGCTACTGCACGCCGATGTCGCAGTGCCCGATCCTCGCGCCGGAGTGGGACGACCCGAAGGGCGTGCCGATCTCGGCGATCTTCTTCGGCGGCCGCCGGGCGACCACCATCCCGCTGGTCGCCGAGTCCCGCGACTGGCAGCACGGCACCTTCATGGGCGCCACGCTGTCGTCGGAGACCACGGCCGCGGCGAAGGGCAAGGTCGGCGTCGTGCGCCGCGACCCGATGGCCATGCTGCCGTTCATCGGCTACCACGCCGGTGACTACTTCCAGCACTGGATCGACACCGGCAAGCGCGCCGACGCGGACAAGCTGCCGAAGATCTTCTACGTCAACTGGTTCCGCCGCGGCGCAGACAAGAAGTTCCTGTGGCCGGGCTTCGGTGAGAACTCGCGCGTGCTGAAGTGGGCCATCGAGCGCATCGAGGGCACCGCGGCCGCCACCGAGACGCCGATCGGCTGGGTGCCGTCGATGGACGACCTCGACCTGACCGGCCTGGACGCCGACCGCGCGGACATCGAGGCGTCGCTGCGGTTCGACGCCGACGAGTGGCGGGCCGAGCTGCCGATGATCGAGGAGTGGTTCGACAAGATCGGCGAGAAGGTGCCGACGCTGCTGCGCGCCGAGTTGGACGCACTGCGGCAGCGCCTAGCGTAGTTTTTTATCTACCCAAACGGGGCCTCCCTGTGTCAGGGAGGCCCCGTTTGGTGTCTAGGAATTTGCTCGTCGCAACTTGCATCATGATCGCGGGGCTACCGCGTCAACACCGTGAGTGCCGGGCGAGCATGGAGGTCGGATCATGAGCGTGACCGCCGGATGCGACAAGTGGACGTGGCAGGTGTCCAGGTATGACGAGAAGGTGCACGCCTTCGACCGCAGCGCGGGCCTGGCGAGCTTCCTCGAGGCCGCGTGCAGTCACAGCGTGCCGATCGACAAGCTCCAACGCGGGCACGAGGGTGCCCGGTGTGTCGCCTGTCTGCTCATCGTTGGCGACCATTTGGCGGAACATCATCACCCATAGTTGTCCACAACCTGTGGACAAAACTGTGCACAGGTTGTGGAAGTCGGACCCAGCCACTGACCCGCGCGAGCCCCGCTAGAAACCTGCTCGTCACTCGCTCGCAATCTTCCTTGTCCACACAACAAGCAACAGACGCAACCGAAGCGTCCCGCCCCGCGTCTCAGTTGGTGACCTGGTTCACACAGGCGTACCGAGGGAGGTGTGCGATGGCAGCGGGACTCGCGATGCTGGTGCTGGCTCTGGCCGCTCTGCTGATGGTGCTCATCGTCCCGTCCGGCGGGGGCGACAGCGACCGGGACGAGCGCACGGACGAGGCTGGTCAGCCAGTCATCGGATCTCCGGCGAGGCGCTGACAGCGGTCGAGCTGACGGCGCAGGAACCGGCGTGCCGGCGCCGAACACGGACGGGTGAGCGCTTCCGTGTAGTACTCGGCCGCGGCCGCCGGTTGCCCGGCCCGAAGGCACAGTCCGCCGAGCGCCGAGGGGAGCAAGTGGTAGTCGCGCAGCGCGGGATCATCGCGCAGTGCGGCCAGTTCCCTGACGACCGCGGCGGTGTCCGTGCTCGCGGTGACTCCGTCGCCGCCAGACATGAGCACGGCCACCGCTCGGTTCAACGCGGCGACCGGCGTGGGCCTGATCGCCATCAGCTCGTCGTAGCACGAGACGACCATGGCCCAGTCGGTCGCCGCCATCTCCGCGGCCGTCGCGTGGCAGACCGCGATCGCCGCCTCGACGTGGTAGGGCGATCGCGCCGGTCCGGTGCACGACGCGCCGAACAGCCGCACGCCCTCGGCCACCATCCGCTGGTCCCAGCGGGCGCGGTCCTGGTCGGACAGCAGCAGCGGGTCGCCGCCGTCGTCGACGCGGGCGGGCAGCCGGCTGCCGTGCAGCAGCATCAGCGCCAGCAGCGCCCGTGCCCTCGGCAAGTCCGTGCGGGCGTCCGCGCACAGCAGCCGGCCCAGCCGGATCGCCTCGGCGCACAGCTCGACGCGCACCGCGTCGGCGCCCTCGTAGGCGTCGTAGCCAGCGTTGAACATCAGGTACAGCACGGCAAGCGCACTGTCCACTCTGGATTCAAGGTCGTCCGGTCCCGGCACCTCGACGGCGACCTTGGCCGCCTCCTCGCGCAGGAACCGCTTGGCCCTGCCAAGCCGGGCGGCCACCGTGGCAGGCTTGACGAGCAGGGCGCCGGCGATCTCGCCGATCCCGAGCCCACCGACCGTGCGCAGCGTGAGCGCGACCTGAACGCCGGACGACAGACCGGGGTGGCAGCACAGGAACATCAGTGCCAGCTCGTCGTCGCGGCGCACCGGCGACTCGGCCTCGGTCGGCGGAAGTAGCAGCGGCATCCTGGCGCGGAACGCGTCGTCGTGGCGGAGCAGGTCGAGCGTCCGGTTGCGGGCGACGCGGTACAGCCAGCCGGCGGGATTGTCCGGCACGCCGGTGTGCGGCCACGTGTGCAGCGCACGCACCAGCGCGTCCTGCACGGCCTCCTCCGCGATGTCGAGCCGGGCGGGGCCGAGCGCCCTGGCGAGGGTGGCCGTTATCCGTCCGGCGCCGCGCCGGAACAGCGCTCCGACCACGCCGCTGACCACCTCGCCAGGACGGTCTGTCACGGCTCGCAGCCCTGCTCGCCGATCTTGCGCACCTCGATCGAGCCGAACTCCAGGTGCGGGTGGCCGGCGAAGACCTTCTCCGCCTCGTCGAGGTCAGTGGCGGTGATGACGATGAAGCCACCGAGGATCTCGCTGGTCTCCACGAACGGCCCGTCGGTCACGGCGAGGTCGGCGTTCTGCCCGCGAATCACCCGACCTTTGGCGGACAGGCCACCGCCGGTCTGGACCTCGTTGGCGGTGTTGGCCAGATCCTCGTTCCACGCGATGTAGCGCTCCAGCGTCTGCTGCGCCTCGGTCGGCGAGAGGTGGGTCTGCGCGTCCTCGGTGCCGCGCAGGAACCCGACGTAGTTCGGCATGTGCGTCCTCCTTCGGCGTGCTCCGTAGACGGACGGGCCCGCGCGGAATCGACACGGCTACCGTGGCGAATTATGGCTGACGAAGTGAGCAGGTTCGGGATCGTCGAGTTGGCCGACCTCCCTGTCGACCTGCGTGAGCGGATCGGTGCCATCGCCGAGAAGTCCGGGTTCGTGCCCAACGTGTTCCTCGCGCTCGGGCACCGGCCAGCCGAGCTGCGCGCGTTCTGCGACTACCACGACGCTGTGATGGAGCGGGACTCCGGCCTGGCCAAGGCGGAGCGGGAGCTGGTCGTGGTCGCCACCTCGGCGGCCAACAGCTGCGTCTACTGCATCGTGGCGCACGGCGCGATCCTGCGGATCCGGGCAAGGGACCCGCGGATCGCCGACCGGGTCGCGGCCAACCCGGTGACCGTCGAGCTGTCCGAGCGTCAGCGCGCGATCGTCGACCTGGCGCTGGCGCTGGCCGTCGACCCGGCCACGTTCACCGGCGAGGACATCGACGCGGCGCGCGACGCCGGTCTGTCCGACGAGGAGATCTGGGACGTCGGCGCGATCACCGCGCTGTTCGCCATGTCGAACCGGCTCGCCCACCTGATGGCGTTGCGCCCCAACGACGAGTTCTACCTGATGGGCCGGCTGCCTAGAGGATGAGTCGCCACGTCTGCCCGGTGAGTTGGTGGCCGAACAGCTCAGTGTGCTCCTCGCCGGCGAGGGTGAAGCCGGCGCGCTGGTAGATGCGCCGGGCCGGGGCGAGCAGCGAGACGGTCCACAGCTCCAGCCGGTCGTAGCCGACCTTCCTGGCGAACTGGATGCAGGCGTCGACCAGGGCGCCGCCCACGCCGGCGCCGCGGGCGCGCGGCTCGACGTGCAGCAGCCGGAGCCTCGCGGTGGTGTCGTCCTCGCGCACGCAGAACACCGCGCCGACGCGCTCGCCGTTCAGCTCGGCGATCCAGCAGGTCTCCCGGTCCGGGTCGTGGCCGGCGAGGTAGTCGGCGACGATGCGTGCGACGAGTGCCTCGTAGTCGCTGGTCCAGCCGTGTTCCGCGGCGTAGAGCGCGCCGTTGCGCTCCACCACCCAGCCGTAGTCGCCGGCGGCCGGTGGGCGCAGGGTCGGCGTCGCCGAGCGGTCCAGCTGCGTACGGATCATGCCCATGGCGGCGACGAGCTGGTGGCGTTCCTCGGTGGTGAGCCGGGTGAGCAACCCGCGGATCTGTTCGGCCGACCGGGTGTCCAGTTCGATGAACGCGTCCTGGCCGGCGTCGGTCAGCCGGATGACCTGGCGGCGGGCGTCGGCCGTTGAGCGCTCCCGGCGGATCAGGCCACGCGTCTCGAAGCGGCCGAGCAGCCGGCTCAGGTAGCCGGGGTCGAGGTCGACGATGCTGCGCAGCCTGGTGGCCTCGAGCGCGTCCTGCTGTCCCAGTTCGAACAGAACCTTTGCCTCAGTCAACGAATAGGGACTGCCGAGCAGGTGCTCGTTGAGCGCGCCGAGGAACTTCGTGTACGACCGGTTGAACGATCTCACTGCTGCTACGTGGTCAGCGATGCGCGAGTCTGGCATGGGGCGGACCGTTTCCCGTGAAACAATTAGTTGACTGAGGCAAGGGTAGTGTCACGGGTTGTCGAAGGCCAGGGCCGCCGCGCCGTACAGCCCGGCCGCGGTGCCCAGCGTCGCCGGCACCACCCGCAGCGTATGCAGGTAGGACAGCCGGCCGTACTCGGCGACGGTCTCCCGCACCGGGTCCAGCAGCAGGTCGCCGACCTGCCCCACACCGCCGCCGATCACCGCGACCTCGATGTCGCAGACCGCGCCGGCGGCGACCACGGCGAGCCCGACCGCCCAGCCGCCGCGCCGGAACGCGGCGCGCGGCACGGCAGCGCCGGCTCTGGCGTCGTCGGCGAGCTGCCCGGCGTCGGTGCCGGTCCAGCCTCTGGTTCTGGCCCAGCGCACCAGGTTCGGCCCGCTCGCCACGCTCTCCACGCAGCCGTGTCCGCCGCACGCGCACGGTGCCCCGCCCGGTTCGACGATCACGTGGCCGACGTGTCCGGCGTTGCCGCTGTGCCCGGCGAGCGGCCGCCCGTCCACGACGAGCCCGCCGCCGACGCCGGTGGACACGACCATGCCGAGCATCGCGTCGCTGCCCGCGCCGGCACCGGCCCAGTGCTCGCCGAGCGCCATGCACACCCCGTCGCCAGCGAGCCGCACCGGCCGGTCGCCGATCAGCTCCCGAACCCGGTCGCACAGCGGAAACCCTTGCCAGGTAGGGATGTTGATCGGGCTGACGGTGCCGGCGACCGCGTCGAGGGGCCCGGCGGAGGCGATCCCGACGCCGACCGGTTCAGCGTCGGTGGTCACTTCGATGATCGCGTCGGCGAGCGCGTCGAACACGGCGCCGCCGCCGTTGGTGGGCCGCGTGGTGTGTGCGCCGAGCCGCCCAGTGCGGTCCACCAGCCCGGCGGCCACCTTCGTGCCGCCGACGTCGACGGCGAGAACGGTGCTCATGGCCTGGTCATCAGTGCCGGTGGGTGTTGTCCGGCTGGCGCGGGTCGCCAGGGTGCTCGAATCCCGGCGCAAGCGCGACGACGTCCGCAGCCCGCTGATCGAGCCACGCGGTGAACGCCCGCCGCCGCGCGGCGGCCAGCAGGTGCGCGGCGATGTCCGCGCGGGCCTCGGCAAGTGGCACCGTGTTGGCCGGCACGACCTCCGCCACGCGCACCACATGCGTGCCGAGCGGGTCGGCCACCGGCCCGACGACCGCACCGGGCTCGGCCGCGAACACGGCGTCGGCCAGCGTCGACGGCAGCTCGCCGCGCCGCACCGTCCGCAGTGGACGGTCGGCAACCGGTGCGTCGCCGAGCGCGTGCCGGACGATCCGCCGCTCCTCGTGCCGGTAGCGCTCTGGGTTGGCGTGGTAGTACCGCTCGACGTCGGCCGCCGGCACGGCGATGTCGGCGGTGACCGCGCGGAACACGGTGCGCGCCAACGGGTTTCTGGCCAGCAGATCGGCCGCGACGCTGCCAATACCGAGCATCGCCGCCCGGTCCGGCGCGATGGCGGCGAGGTCCGGCGCGTCGGCGCTGGTGAGCCCGCGAGCGGCGGCCTCCTCGGCCACCAGCCGCTCGGCGACCAGTACCTGCACCACCCAGCGACGCAACTGTCGGCCCTCGCTGGTGTGCGGACGCGGCAGGGTGCCGCGTACCGGCCCGGCCCGCAGCTCCCGCTCCCGCGCGTCCACTTCGGACTCATCAACCGCCACTCCGCCGACGGTGGCGGCTACCGCGATGAATGCGTCATTCAGCGCGTTGGGCGAGATGAAGGCGTCATTCATCGCACACCTCCAGCGGCACGGCCGGCGAGTACAGGAGCCGGCCGGCGCCCACCACCCGGATCAGTGCCCACGCACGGGTCGGCGGGGTCCACGGCGGCGGGGTGACGTCGAAGGTCAGCACCACCTCGCCCAGCGCGGGCACCTCGACGCCGACCGCGCGTGGACCGGCGAACTCCCAGGTGCCCCACGGGCTGATCAGCGCCGCTTCGACGGCCAGTGGCGCGTGCGCGGCGGAGGCGACCCGGACCCGCAGCGTGCCGCGCTCCCCTGGCGCCAGCCGCACCGGGCTCGGATCCGCGACGAGCCGCAGCAGGTCGGGGGGTGCGTCGGCCGCACCGGGCACCGACAGCACCGCGACGTCCTCGACGGCCTGCCGCCAACTCGGTGGCACCGGTGACTCGTCGGAGCCGGCCAGCTCGACGCCGACCCGCACCGGATACCGGCCGGGTGCGGCGTCGGTCGGGGCGTGCACGGTCAGCTCGGTGTCGAGGTGTCCGCCGGCCGGCAACCCGAACGGCACCTGGTCCGGCGCGGCCCGCCAGCCCGCCGGCAGCCGCAGCAGGACGACCCCGGTCAGCTCCGCGTCGGTGCAGTCGGAGGCGACGGTCAGCCGCAGCGTTGCCGTGCCGCCGGGCCGGACCTCGGCTGTGGTCGGGTCGAGGTGCACCGCGGCGGGCAGGCCGCCGAGTGGTGCCGGTCCCCGATTGTGCAGCCAGTACTTGGCGTAGAGCGGCTGCGCCGGCTCCGCCTCCGCCCCCAGCGCTGTCGGGTCCACAGTGGACGATCGAGGGTGGGCGGTGGCGAGCACGGTGACCGCGTCGCAGCCGTCGACCGGCACGGCCAGCTCGGGCAGCGGTGCGCTCCCCTGTTCGAGGAGGTTGGCGGTGGCCGGATCGGCGAAGTCGAGCACGTCGGAGCGCACGGTCGCGGTGACCGGCTCGCCGAGGTGCCCGACAAGGCGCAGCGCCATCCGGTGTGGGTCGGGCGGGGTCGCCGAGCCGGCCGGCAGCGGGTTGCCGGCGGCCTTGACCGCGCCGAGCCGAACCTGCCCAGCTGGCTCGACCGTCAGCAGTGACCCGTTGTCCGGCAACAGGTTTCGCCCGGCTCCGGTAACCGGGACGGCGAGCAGTGGGCGGCTGAACCCGGCGCTGGCGGCGGCCACGCCGGCGTCGCGCCAGTCCCCGTCGCCGGCGACGATCGCGTAGTCGAACTGGTGGGTCCAGTGCTGCAGCTGGAAGTTCGAGCCGTCCGGCACGGTGCGCCGCGGCGGGTCGATCCACACGCCGGACGGCCAGCCGGTGCACGAGCGCAGCAGCGAGGCGTGCAGGGTGCCCTCGGCGTCGACGGCGAACCCTGGCAGGCCGCGGTTGAGCAGCGCGACCGTATGCCCGGCGTAGTCACCCTCGCCGGCGCCCTCGGCCTCGACGACGTGGTCGGCCAGATCGTCCACAATGGACTGGACGGCGGCGGGCAGGTCGGCCGCGGTCGGCGCGGTGAGTACCAGCACGCCGATCGCGCGGGCGTCGCGCAGGTCGGCGCTGGGCCGCCACACCTGCGTGAGCGGCTGCTCGGCGGGCACCCAGTACGCGCCACGCTCGCCGACGGTGCTGCCGGAGCGGTCGAGCACCTCGGCGGTGAAGGCGTTGTCGGCCGGGCCGCCGATGCTGATCCGCACGTCGGGCAGATTGGAGTCGACCTCGAGGTTGCCGTAGCGGGCTCCGCGCGCGTGGCTGACGGTGGCGGTGACGCCGGAGCGGGCGAGCGCGACGGCCAGGTCGCGGGCCAGCGGCGCGGCGTCGGACTCGGTTGGCACGACGATCTCGGCGACGCCGATGGGCCGCAGCGTGCCGTCGGTCAGCCGCAGCGCCGCGGTGGCCGACAGGCCGAACCAGGTGTGCGCCGGGTTGTCGAGCGTCCACGGATGCTGCGCCGAGTCGACGTCGATGAGCCCGAACCCACGGCCGACGACGGCGTTGCCGACCTCGCTGACCGGCAGCGCGCCGGGCACCGGGCAGGGCCAGCGCACCCGCAGCAGCTGGTCGCCGCCGGTGAACTCGTCGACGGTGGTGGTGCAGTCGATCCGGTCGGTGTGCTGCCAGAGGGTGATCGTCTGCGTGTAGCTCACCGGCCCGACGGCACCGGTGACGGTGAGCCGCTCGCCGAGCGGGCTGACCTCGCGGCGGACGGTGGCGGTGCTGGCCGCGGAGGTGACGACGGGGCCTTTGGGCAGCAGGTGCCACGGGCCTTCGCTGAACCGGGGGTGTTGCGGGTACTCGTCGTAGACGGCCAGCTCGTTGCCGACCCGTCCGGCGGCGATCAGCTCCCGCCCGCTGGCCAGCTCGACGAGGCTGGCCACCCCGCCGCCGCGGTCGGGGTCGACGGTGAGCCGGTGGTGCGTGCTGGTCGCGGTGGTGCCGTCGGCGACCACCCAACCCTGACTGTCCTCTTCGGACGGACGGAGGTGGTGGGCGCGCCAGCCGAACGCGGGCACGTCGGCGACGAAGCTGACCGAGCGGCCGCCGTGCTCGACGAGCGTGGGCAGCCCGTCGACGGTGACGTTCCCGACGGGTTCGGCGAATCGCACGGTGACGACGTCGGTGCGCGCGTGGTCGAGCGGGTTCCACACGACAATATTGCTGGCGGCTTCGCCGTTGGTGTCGACTAGGGCGGACAGTGCGGCGAGGGACTTGTCGCGGACGTCGGTGGCCAGGTCGTGCGCGTCGCGCCAGCTGGTGAGCAGGTCGAGGTAGACCTGGTCGGACTCGGAGCCGGTGATGCCGTCGTGGTGGGCGCCGTAGGCGAGCTG
>Ga0193742_1002717_pt1 | contig 10109 bp, 13 predicted proteins | sample L2c1metaG_FD_165511 | JGI IMG/M metagenome (GOLD analysis project Ga0193742, IMG submission 165511) | Soil microbial communities from a riparian zone of the East river system, Colorado, United States - L2c1 | ecosystem: Environmental > Terrestrial > Soil > Riparian zone | place: USA: East River... | reverse complement strand
AAAGGCAACCGCCGTCAAAAGCGAGCGATCCAGAACGTCGAGAACGGGCTATCTTGCCGATCATGCCGGCCAAGTGGCGATGGTCAATCTTGTTCTATTGATGATTGCTCGTCAATTTTGATCAGAATATATTAGAAATCCGATAATTTAAAAAGTACGATCTGCCAGTAATTTTCTGCGATTCATCGCTGATTTTCACCAGTTTAACATAGAATGTCATCGGGCCTACCCTTTTTATCCCCAGGAACCTCACTGAACAAGACTTGGACATCAGGGAACCAAACTTACGTCTTGCATACTATCGTACTTACCCCCTCATCCACCGACAAAGAAAGGGCTGTAATATCATGTCTTCTCAATCCATCTCTCATTCCCCTTCTACCACACTCGCTTTTTGCTCAAAATTCTGTACAGAGCATCAGTTACTGTGTTCTACCAACACCTCATAAAGGCTTTGGGATGTTCGCAACTCGAGACATCCCGGCTGGAGAACTTATCGCAATCGAACATCCGGCTCTCATCCTCCCCGCCGCATCACTCCCAGAAGAAGCTTACAATGAAATTGGACTTCAACTTCCCTATAGGAGAAGGACGGAACTTATGGCGATGGCAAACAGTCGCACGACAGAAGAATGTCCAAGCCCTGTAGAGGGCATCGTACGAACGAATGCTCTAGCCTTACAATTGAAATTTCCAAAGTCAATGGCGAACGATGGGCTCGATTCAAAGCTTTATGGAGGGGTATATCCTCTCCTCAATCGCTGTAATCACAGGTAGAGCTTTTTCCTTGATTTCATTCTTCCATTATATCCTAACACGGTCTGTTTTCTATACATCTAGTTGTGGACCGAATGCTGCCATAAAATGGGATCTTGCTACTTTATCGGCGTCGTTATACGCCCTTCGTCCTATCCGAACCGGAGAAGAGATACTCAAAACTTACATAGATCCCGTTCTACCACGTGCTACTCGCGTCGCGACTCTTTTGAAAAACTATCGATTTTCATGCGATTGTCCTTGGTGCAATGTGTACCACTTGGCAAGCGACAACGACTCTAGGACAAACAAAGATCCCGCCTTCGATCAAGAGGAACTCGCGCAGATCGCAGCTTCTGATAACAATCGGGCGCTGCTTGTTAAATGGGTATTCACGCATCCAGGATACCTTAAATGGAGTACAGATCTTTGTAGACCGGATGACTTGGTAATCACTGCCCATCTAGAGGCTTTGGCGCTTATAGACAAGGAGGGCTTACAGGGCTTACAGAGTTTGTTTACGGAGGAGATTGCCATGTGCTATGCTATACTTGGGGACGAAGCAGAATTTCGACGATGGGGTCAGAGGGTAATGCAATTAAGCCGTGTAGAAGATCCTCCTTTAGCTGCAAAGTTTGAAGAGTGGTTAGAAGATCCCCCAAAATACTTCAAGAGGTGGGGATGGAGGAGAAATCAGCGCATGCGTAAGTTTTTTAGCAGCTAATATTGCGTCTGCAACTCTAACATTTCGATCGCAGAGCGGCCAGGACGGAGGAAGTTGAAGTCCGGAGAGGATGTAGAGTTGCCAATCATGGAAGATACTTTCCAACTGCTCTTCCAGATTGTGGATTGACACCTTTGAATAGATACTTTACACTGGATTTCTTGTTCTATAGCTAAGTACAGGCCTTAGTACACCCCTCCTAACTAACAACACTCATCTTTATTTCGGCACGGGACCCACACCACTGTTCAACAAATGTGCTCAGCCGTTTCGCAGTGGGCCCATTTTTGGTAAACGTTTGGTGCACTTCTACTTCTAATTTCCTTACAAGGCCCTCCAACCTCATAGCTCTATCCCTCGCCTGGGACTCAATTTCTTGAATTTGAGTGGGAAAAGCAAATGGTGCAGAAGTTGTCAGAGGCGAATTTGCGTAGATATGGGGCAAGGAAGGATGTATTGGCCTGCAAGGGAACAACTCTGTTGGCATCGCTGACAATTGTATGAGGAATTCAAGAGGTGGGTACCTTGCAGAATATTCATGGATGAGGGCCTCAATCCAGGCTTTCTCCGATGTTTCCATGACGGCTAAGCGTTTCTTCCGTGCGAGATGCTCTGTCAAGTTATCTTCACGATGTGAGGTAACAAAAGATGATGAATCTGTAGTTGTATGTCAGGTCGGGAGAACAAGAAACTTTTGAAGAAACCGAACCATTATGATCATGTTCTTTACTGTGTGAATCATTCTTGATGCCGAGGCTCTCATTTACGAAGTCCATATCTATATCTTCCAACTCGTCCCCAAAGGCTTCGAGAAGTGCCTCTGCTTCTTGAACGCAACCCCACACTTTTGCAAGACTGGTGTGTAGCCGCTCTAGCGGAGCGAGCACGACATCAAGAGAATTTGAGGCCTAAAACGGAAAGAAAAAAAAAAAAAACTTCTGAGCAACTGCCAAAGCGATTTGTAGACCGGGTTTTGAATGAATAATACCTGGTCCAACCCAGTCTCATACGTCTGGAGTATCGCAATTTGGTCAAGACAAATTGCATGACTTATTTCCGCATCCACGTCGACTGCCGAGGTCTCAAGAAAGACCCCGAAATTATCGTCTTGTCCGTCAAGATCTTGAAGAAAATTCTGTAGGAGATCTGTCGGTGCCGCACCTCGCTCTCTCGAAGCTGCCTCACGCTCCAACAAAGCGCAGATATCCCCCAATTCCGGGTTCTTAGTGAAAGTATTATTGGTGGGGCCAGAGTTCATGGACTTGAATACTGCCTTCAGACGGTTTGCTTCCATTTGTATATCTTCCTTTTTGAAGGCTTCCTCTTCACGAATAAGTGAGAGTCTTTCAGTGTGCTCTCGGAGATCGGCAATTATGGTTGTCAACGAGGTCTGTGTTCGAACAAGAGAGGAACGAGCAAGTTGATTAGTGACATCTTTATCATGGGCATAATTTGGGACATGATCTAGTAAGGCAAGTATTCGGTTGAGACTCAACAAGTTGAAGGTATGGTTTGCTCACCAGATCTTTCGACAACTCTTGTCTCAATCATCGTATCCGCATTGTCATCAGAGTCAGGTATATTGAGAGTATGGATAAGTGCTGTTGCGTTCGTCAGTGTCGTCGCGATAGTCGCGTCTGCCTAGAAGAGACTCGTGTGTTTAGGTGACCGTGAATGATACCAGGACGCGTACGTTAACAGAAAGCTCTGACAACCTTTCTTCAGCATTGCGCGTGTCTGATTTCACCTCATCAAGGGTTCGCTGCAGAGACTTGATCGCCTGGGTGAGTTTCTGTGAGGCCTTCCTACAGAATGCTTTAACATCCGTTTGTAAATACCAAAGACACGATGAATACTTAGACAAAGCCAATCTGGCTGACAGAACGTCCGTCTCTCGCTTCAGAAGCTCCGTTTCATTGTTGATGTAACCTGCTTGTTGCCTGATGAATATTCGCCATAAATCCCAAACTTAGTGAAGTATTGGAACCGTGAACGCACTTCAATCGCGACAGCGGCAAATAATCTGAGTCTGGCATTTCGGGGGCTTCGCACAATAAGCTGTCGTGACTTAATCTATGATTACATTTCAACAATTCAAGTTGGGAGAGAGATCAAGTAGAATCAACAGATACGAACATCAAGACCTCATCTTTCTCAAGCGCCACATCTCGTAGTGCAGCACACATTCTTATCTCTTCATTGTCATCGACAACATTGCCTGAGGTTACATTCTGTTCAAGGTTTGGACTCGAAATACTCAGTTGTTCAGCAAGCCAGTCAAATAAGGCGTTTCCTGCCGGAAGATCTGTGGCCCAATCGATGTCAGTAGATTCAAGAAGGGGACCTCCAAGTAGCGATATCGTTTTCACTAGGCTTTGGGGGCCTGTAAGACGCGTCATGTGGGCAAAGGAGTTGAAGGACGCGACGCGTTAGTCGGTTCCTGCTGACTAAGCAAACTCCTCTGTGTCTTCCGCTTTGCTTCCGCTTTCGCCAAAATCAGTGTCGACGATGGTGAGGTATACCTATTCAATTAACTAACGTATCTAATCTGCACTTTTAGCTTCCACTATCCCTTCTCAATGCTGCACAAAACAAGCCTATGGTGACCCAGTCGCTCAATAGACAAACATACACACTAATGATTGAACCATTATTTTATAGTTGGTGGAACTCAAAAATGGCGAAACTTTGAATGGGCATCTAGTGAACTGCGATAACTTTATGAACATAACGCTGCGAGAGGTATATCAGACAAATCCAGATGGAGATCGATTCTGGAAATTGAAAGAGTGCTACATCCGGGGCAGCACGGTACGTTGCAGTAGCGCTTAACTTATCTTGGATGTTTTCCAATCACTCTACTCTATTTATTCTTTAAGATCAAGTACCTGCGTGTTCCGGACACGCTGCTCGACGTCGTGAAAGAGGAACAGAACAGGGCTCGGGATGTAGGACGAAGTTCAAGGGGAACACATACTGGTAAAGTCCCATTACCCCATCGGGATCGCGAAGTACTCATAATTCTCTCTAGGCCGTGGACCTACTAGAGGTAGTAGGATTGTCACTTATTTCAGCTACCGCTTTGCGCTCACATTGTTTATCCACAGGTCGCGGTGGACGAGGCGGTCCCATCCGTGGTGGAAGAGGACGGGGCCGAGGAAGTTGATCTTTACCTGGCTGTCGCTGCCGACGAAAGACCTGAAGGCGGGGTTTATGTCAATCGAATTATACATTGTATTCCTAATTTTGCCCTCAGGGATGATCCAAGTTGGTGATGATGTTACCTATATAGCACTCAAGTTCAATTACGAAACGTGTATCCGTTCAGTGGATTTGTATGTAGGCTGATGGCGTTGAGTTTGGCGGTGGTGTTGATCAGCATGAGGTTTCAATATTCAAACTTCAGATAACCGCCGTATCGAACCTACCAGAGGTGTAGGATGTCGCATATGATGCACATATGTGATGATCCGGGTTGTGAATATACTATGGCGTCGTTCGGATGTTCGTATCTAGAAGGTCAGTCGGTTTACCCCGTCTAAAACAAAAGATAGCAAGTTGATAGCTTCCCTGCCGTCTACCAGACCGCAACCAGACCGACTTCCTCGACATACAACAGTCGTGTTATTTCAACAAATGATTTAGGCGCCATTTGTCGAATACAGGTTCCTGAGCTTAGGATCGTCGGGTACAACTAAAGTACTTATACACAAAATAGAATAAAATTTTACTATGGCTACTACTATATAGCAGCCAGCCAACGGTCACGAAAGCTGGACTAGTGAATCTATTATGTAATATTAGAGGTCCAAAATAAAATAAAAGAAGTTAATCATTCACCTGCTGTCTACCAGATCCACTTCTTTATTATAACCACATCATCGCCTACTATGTTGCTGACGACTGGGCATCGTTCCGATTCGTTCGTCGAATTCAAAGATGCCTGAAGGCTGGTAGATGCTGGTCCACTAATTAAGTATGTTGGCTTCACAATCCTTGGTTTTCTTTTCCTATTATCTGCGGTTGTTTGTTGACTGATATTATTAATCTTTGATCAGCCCTGAGGAACTCGTCTCCGAGGTTCTCGAGTAAAGACCCCACTTAAAACCGACAACGAGTCACGACGACGTTGCAGGCCTTATCAAGTCTCGAGGATGTCTATTCCAATGGTGCCGAATGAAGAGCCTCGACCCGTTTCAAATCCTTGTGAGGATCTAACGCCTGGCAATGAGCGTGTTGGCCCCAGGCCACACCTTCCAGTTTTTCCGCCAGAATTGCTCTCAGAGATATTTCTACAAGCCGCAGCACCTCGATCATTCGAGACAGGAATTTCGACAAAATTTCCAGATCACGACCACAAGTCGATATTTACCTTATCACAAGTTTGTAGCTACTGGAGGAGTGTCGCTCTTTCAACAGCTACCCTGTGGACTTCCATTCCATTCATATATGGCAAAGAGAGAAAAAACTGCAGATCCGACCACTTTTTGGCTCTCATTCGATCATTTATCGAACGTTCCGGAGATACCCCAATACGCATCACGATATCGATGTGCAAACGTTGCATAGGCGGCGAATATTACAACTTGATCGACGAACCCATCCCTCATCCTGCAATTGATCTGATTCTTTCACATTCCCACCGCTGGAAGAGTGCGATCGTACATCTCGATCACTATCTCTTTCCACTGCTGGGTAAACTTGAATCGGAGGGCAAAAGCCCACTCCCAATCCTGGAAAGTTTGAATGTACGATCCCAGTATCGGGACGTTTACGGTCCTTACACAGGCCCTAAGAATATTTTTACCAACGCGCCCGCATTACGACATGCTATCTTCGACGGACACCAAACGCATCATTGCCTGAACTTTCCTTGGAGCCAGTTGACAAGCTACGTGGGCTTGCCCATGGCAATGGATACTTTACGACCCGCAAGTGCTCATCTTACAACGCTAGTCTTACGTGGTCCACTGAGCATGATGGCCTACCCTTCCTCATCGCTTCAATTTCCTCAGCTTACATTGCTGCGTGTGGAACACACAAGTCATCCATATCCCCATACCTTTGTCCTTAGCCCAAATACTGTCTTTCAATACATTGTGGCGCCCAACCTGCTCAGCCTTGAAATCTTCGACCACCCCTCTGAAGCTAGGGCCCCTACGGTTGTTGAACATCTTATTTCCACCACACTCTCGCATTGTTCACCTTTACGATCCCTGAGTTTCCATGTAGCTGGTCTGACTTTGCGTCTTCTTGAAAAGTTGCTAGATGCGGCGCCTTCTCTTACGTCGCTCGATGTTGATGACATATCACCTAAAGCTTTCTATTCTCTCGTATTCAAGACGACTCTTACACCATATGGCCTCTGCGCCCCTCGAGTACAGCAACTGGAATATTTGACAATTCGGGGACTATCGGATATGGATGTTGAAAATCTTGTTGATGTCTACATCTCCCGTCGTCTAACATTTGAAAAGTCTCAAGGCAATCCTCAAACGAAAGTTCCGTGCATTAAACTAACATATCCTTCGATGTTTGCATGTTTTGATGCTCGAGATCAAATTGAGAATTGGACACTTGAAAAGGGTTCAGAGTATGTCAAGATGATTGGATGGCGTAATTACCTTGCCAAACAGTTTCTTAGTCGGGTCTCCAATATTGCTCAAAAATACGCTGTACGTTGAATCGTTTTCTGGAACGATGGTTATGGCTTACAAAGGGTAGATTACAGGGACACCTGCACAGTGGAAGAGGTACCTTTGCCAGGTACTTTTCACTTGAAAAGTACCATAAGTTTCTGACAACATTTATAGCAGGATATGTCGGGGATGGATACTTTTTTCCATGTAATCGAAGGTCATCAATTGGAGGATGTACATTTGCTCGAGGTCGGATACAAAATCTTTTTTTAACAACGCACAAAACAAACGGCGCAAATTTATTTAGGTGTCGAGGCTCACAACAATCATGCGTGATATCAGTAGGATGCCTGATGGAGTAATTCCAGAAGATGAGGTCTACTATTTCCGACAACGAGCAAGAAAACTAATGAACAAATGGACCCCCATGCTGGATGCAATGAATATGAGACGTGGATGGGTGATGGATGATGATGATTTCAGTTTGCGTCTTGTGAAGTCCATTGAATAATAGCAGGAAATATTATTATTTGTTCTCAACGTTATGAATCAGGTGTGTTCGATATTCCTATGCTTGAGTTGTTCAGCTATCTCTCCAATGCAAAGAGCTAAACAAAGCCCTTGAACGGTTGTATCTGTACTAGTTGTAACGATTGAACGAATTTATTTATCGCCTCGAAACGATATGGCCTTGTGGCTTTCGACCATGTGCATACGTTGGAAGTGACCCCCGCACAAACATCGACTTTGACAAGCAAAGTTAAAATAGGTTATATTCTTCCTTTGGTTCCCTTACTGAATCGTACTACCAATCAACGATGCTCTCTGGGTCGTCCAGCATCGTCTTGTCTCTACTTGGGTGGTCGTTCATCCCAGACTTTGCCACGAGACAGATCCTCAACTTTGTCTACTTCAAATCTCCCATCCGAATCACAACAGCACCCACTCCAGGAAGCCTCCAACATCGCAAACACTATGCCATTACTTTTTCTTTTGTCATACTAACCTACCTTACCTATACACTCGTCCAAGCCGCCCGTACAATGCAACCCAACTTTTACCAAATCCTTGGGGTGACACCGAATGTGGATGAGAATGGGCTGAAGCTTGCGTTTAGGGCTTTTGCGAAGCGGAATCATCCAGATCGACCAGAAGTGGGGAAAAAAGGAGAGGCATTGTTCATGGCAGTGAGAGATGCTTTTGAAGCATTGAAGGATCCTGTGGTCAGGTTTGCTTATGATCGGTGCGTGCGACGGGGCATTTGGGCTAGGTTGACCACTAACGAGTATCGCGGACACTTAGGTTGGGTCCAGATGTCCTTACATGGCGAAACAGCTGTAAAACGACGCGCGAGTTCATGTACCAAGGGTTTATGGTGTCGTCTGGGTACCACATTGTCACTGGCATGGCACTCTTGTTCTGGTCTGCTATCAGCCAGCAGAGCCCAATGTCTTTCGTGCGTACTCTCGATTATTGAAGATGATAGTTGATTCACATCGTTGACCAACAGTGGCGCTACATCCTCTTTGCATCCATTTTTGCAGGCGAACTTTCTTTACTACTCTCTACCTTTCCTGCACCTCAGTTACCTGTCTCTACGTCCTCCTCTTCGATCTTGGAGTTCCTCTCCTCTATCTTTTTCACTTCAAGCTCTACAGCTGTATCCACCCACACTTTCCTTCCATCCTCTTTTTCGATCCTCCAGACTATGTTTCCTCACCGCGTTCCGTACCAACACATCCTCTTCCTTCACCAAGTCTTCATGTTCCTCAGCGTAGCCCTCAGCAGAGTTGTCCCATATTTCTTATTCCTCTTCGATGACTCCGAAGATGCGCAACCGCAAGTGAACCCCGCTGAAAGAGCACTTTGGGAGCGCATATATGCAACCGCTGCCGTCGCTGATCGGGAAGGTGAGATTCTTCAAACAATAGCGATCTATCTGTATTCAACTTCAGTCTTTATTGTTTCCAGCGTCCATAATATTACACACCATCCTCCGATCCATGACGCCAACTTCTTCTCAAACCCTATATCACAACCCTACCTTGGCTCGCATGCAACCCCTACCTCCACCAGCAATGAATGAAGCTCTAGCGATGCTCACACCAGAAATGCAAGCTCTCGTCGTGGAGGCTAATATAAAAAATAATCATGCTGGTCCGATTGCTACTGCTTGGGAGGCGGCACTTCTCAGGGCCATTCGCGTCCCAACCCTTGATTCTGATATTGCACTCGAACAAGACGGTTCAAACGGAAATGCAGTAGAAAAGCTCCAAAATCAAAGTCCAGAACGAACGACGTCCACTCCATCTACCCCGCATCGGTTCAAGAATTTCTGGGAAAAGGAAGTGGTGGAAGAGGTGACGGTACCAGCTACTGTTTCTGAGGAGCCTCATTCTTCGCGGCCTCTGGTGAAGAAACGCTCTTCTGGGAGCTCTCCTGTAAGACAAGTGTCTTTCGGAGGAAGGTCGGGCGAACTTTGAGGGGGGTAGCAGATTCGTCCAATTATTTCGCTTGAAATTTATCAACTAAAATGTAGAACTATCTCTCTTATTGAGAGTAGGATTTGAATTGCCAATCGCTATGTATGTTTTGTAGCAGATATTTAGTTCTGCAGTTCCTGCTTACAAACAGGCAAAAGCTTCTCAAGAGATTGGGCTACTGCAATTCTGTAGTCCCACTCTCAGCCAAGGTGAAATTGAGATTGTGCAGAGCAGAAAGGTTGTCCAAGTCCGTTGGCCTCTCGATACACAACGACAATTTTCGAGCCAAAGATGTGGCCAACACGTGTTTGCACTGGGACAACAGGAGATGAACATAGTTCAAAAGTATGACGATGATCATGAAACAAACCATAATGTGGGTTTCCGATAAAAGGACGGCGTGTATGAACGAAGGGCAGGTGCAAGAAAATGGTACTCTCGGAGCCGCATCCAGGTCAAGAAGAATTGTGTATGTCGCCGTCGATCCTAGAACTTCGTATTCGGTAT
>Ga0193742_1002714_pt1 | contig 10111 bp, 11 predicted proteins | sample L2c1metaG_FD_165511 | JGI IMG/M metagenome (GOLD analysis project Ga0193742, IMG submission 165511) | Soil microbial communities from a riparian zone of the East river system, Colorado, United States - L2c1 | ecosystem: Environmental > Terrestrial > Soil > Riparian zone | place: USA: East River... | reverse complement strand
GGTTAGGAGGTATATTGATCAATGTTGGTTTACAATGATTTACAATGATTTACAACCAATTACAATCAATTACAATAGCATTGTAATAAAATCATCAGTACTGTACACAATGGCCTGTCGACAAAGACCGATAGATTGTTAACAAAAGTGCAAGCCACAACTCTGCTAGCATGTAACATGCGCGTTATGCATGGAAGAAAGTAAAAATAAAAAGAACATGCGTTCGTGGCATGTTGTTCAAGAAGTATTTGTAAAAATAAAATTGTACGTGTTTGAGATGAAATTGTAACACTACCCTCGCTAGCTTCAAAGATCCCAGATTCGAAGGTCGGGGCATTCTTCAATGAAGTGTCTGAATCTTTTGCACCATGTACATACTGTTTCTCTACAGTCAAACATAAGGTGACTGTGAAGACCACATCGTCAACAGATCATAGCGGGGGCTCCAGGAACGAAGATCGTGTCGCAATAATCTTTGGAATGGTGACTGTTATGTACATATTGATCACATCTAGGGCATCAAGTGTTATCGGCAGGTGTCCTTGTTTCATTGTTGGAATCATCTTCTTCAATGACTATAGGATTGTGGAAAGAGCCAACTGGGGCTCAAGGAATCAAAGGGCCAGAGTTATTCAAGGAATGAGAAGCAATATCAGGTTGTCGTCTTGATCGTTGAATGGAGGAAGGAAGGGAAGATGAATCAGATGGTATGATAGGTGGAGACCGTCCTGTGCTATGATAATGACAGTGGTTTCTTTCTTCTCGAAGATGTATAACTGGTTGTAAGATCGTGTCGAGTCCGCTGGTGCAAGCCTCTTGAAAGGCTTCTTTGGCAAACTCTCAGAGAAGAGCAAGTTCATTTTGTTCATGTTGCAATCGTCTGTCTGATTCTTCTTCCTGTCGAATGATCATTTGTCGAAGGAAGACGAAGGTTGCGTAATTGTCCCGAATGTCTCTTCGACCAGTGAGCAATTGGTAGACATGTCGAATGTCTGTAGTAGTGGACGAGTGTCTGAATAAAACATTGGAAGAGAAAGCTGTTTGGCGAGAATGGGAGTTTCAAGAGGGAGGCATTGTTCAGTAGAATAGATTGGGGAAAAGGCTTTGTAGGTTTTGAACGTCAAAGTTTGGGACAGTCAGAATGGGAGGAGTTTCTCGAGGGGGAATCAAGAAAATTTTGTTGTGTTCAGCGAAACAAACAGTCTTTCTTTTAAATGGAAGCCTCGTTGTTTCCATGGTCAAATCTATTCTTGTTATCAAGTCGTCCAATTGTGTAAGGAATCTGGTGTATTCATCAGCGGAGTTCTTCATGATTTGAATTCTTTCATCACAATAGTTATCAAAAGTGATGGAAGGGGTAATGGAATCCATGGAAGTTTATTTCAAGATAGATCTCATCTTTTTGAGGGTCCAGAGTTGGTGTCGTCGTTTATAAAGTGACAACATGTTTCTGTCATCGGAAAAGGCCTGTTCAGGTTCCCACAATGCTTCGGAGATCGGATATCCCTTCCATTTGATGTAATATTGATATCCTCCTCCTCTTTTTCGATGATTAAGGATGGAATTGTTAAAGTCAATACGGCACGTAATGCGTTAGAGCGAACGATGATCTAGGAAGCAGCTAGATGTACGACGAGATCCTTCTCTTGTGAGGGAAAACCGTAGTGATATTGTCTAATTGACTGGGGAAATAACCCAGTCAATACCAGTCTTATATACTATACAAACATGTGATCGATGACTAAGAGATGCTGTGCAATCCATGGAATGATTGCATAAGCGAAGATAAGGGAAATCATATGTAAGTAAGGAAATGGTAGCAGTTACTCGTGGGTGCCAGCCACTCGCACTAAACAGAAGATTAATACTATAACAGGAATCCACTTCGTAGACTTCTTCATTGTTTTCTAGTTCCAAAGGTGGTTCAGGGAAGTTGGGTCCATAGATTTCATTTTCCTTGTAAGGTTTCAAAATATTGGAGTGAAAAACATTGTGGATTCTCCAAGAAGCAGGAAGTTGAAGGCAATAGGTTACCGGTCTGAGAACTTCTGTAATGAGGAATGGTCCTTCTCATTTTGGTTTCATCTTCTTATTGTGTCGTGTTTTCATGTTTCTTGAATCCAGCCATACTTTTTCTCCTTTTCTGAACAGAATGAAAGTATATTTCCACCTATCAGCCATACATGAACATGCAAGTTCATGTGCTGCTAAGGCTTCTTCACGATTTTTGATCAATGTTTTCATCCTGTCTTCGATTGCAGGAAACTTCGTGTTTTCAAAAGTAAGGGGTAGGGCAATAGGGGATTCTCCGAACATGAGTTCAAAAGGTGTTTTCTGTCTGTCTGCATGTCATCAGTTGTTATGAGTAAACTCCAGTAAATGGAGTGCGGTTGGCCATTCTTCTGGATGAGAGGTGCAATAAATTGAAAGATATGCTTCAATCTCTTGGTTTATTTGTTCGGTAGTTCCGTCTGTTTGTGGATGGTAGGCAGTGGATAATGCCAATTTGACGTTCAAAAGTTTAAGCAATTCTTTGAAAGAGTTAGAGGCAAATTGTGGTCCTCTATCAGAGATTATCTTGTCAGGTAATCCAAATCGTTTGTATAGGTTTTCAAGCAAAAATTTGCCTGTGTCTTTGGCGGTAATAGTTTTGTTGCATGGAATGAGAATTACCCCCTTTGTAAGCGCTTGGTCTACCATGACCAAGATAGAATCAAAGCCGTCGGCAGGTGGCAGGTCAGTAATTAAGTCCATCGAGCAATAAGAGAAAGGTCTGGTCGATTGAGAACCTTCTGGGGGTAGAAATGCGGGTTTCGAGGGGTTTCGGTCAATTTTAAACTGTTAACAAGTTCCACATCCTAGAACATAGTTCTTCACAAAAGTGCGTAAGCCAGGCCACCAGTAATGTTGTCATACAGCGTTATAAGTCTGTAATTCTCCGGGGTGACCAGCAGTTTCGTGATCATGAAAATCTTTCAGAATATCCTTTCACAATATGTCGTCTCGAGGAATATAGTTCTTTTCCTGATAGAAAATGTTACAATTTCATCTCAAACACATACAATTTTATTTTTACAAATACTTCTTGAACAACATGCCACGAACACATGTTCTTTTTATTTTTACTTTCTTCCATGCATAATGTGCATGTTACATGCTAGCAACGCATGTCTTTCATTCATGATGCTGCACATCATGCTTTTACTTCATTGTCAAACACATGTAGAACATGCTTTGACCATGCGCTACACGCATGTTTTACTTTATATAAACCATAGCTAGATATCATGTAACTTTAGCTTGTCTTTGTTTGAATACAAAGACATTCTTGATATGTGAGAACATTGGCTTGACTTAAGACAATACTTTGGTTATACCAAAGCATTCTTATAGTCTGAATAAATGAACAAACTTGAAACTAGTCCAACAACTGTTACTGATCACGTCTGTAAAGACTGAATTGGTCGAAGTTGTAACAGAAAAGGATATTGCAGTCACCATATTTTTCCAGTGTCCAATCATCAGCAAGTTTTCCGTTCAACAGTAATAATAGTGCTGTCTCAGCATCCTTATCCATTGTGTCAATATTTGCAATCTTTTCTTGAAGATTGACAGCAATGAGATTGATGAACAGGTTATCTGGTAATAGAACCATGTCTTCATTGTCATTGTCTTCAGCAGGACAATGATTAGGTCGTTGAGATAATGCGTCAGATTGGATCATTTTCTTTCCAGGAGTATGGACCAATTTGATGTCATATTCTGACAAGAATAAGAACCATTGTGCTTGTTGTCTGTTCAATTTCTTGGCTTCTTTATGAGCAGTCAAATTTTGATGGTCTGAAAGAACAACAGTGGAATGTTCAGATCCTTGAATATAATGGTGCCAAGCTTCCAGAGCTCTAATGATAGCCAATAGTTCTCTATCATGGATGTCATAGTTTCGTTCAGCAGGGGAAAATGTTTTGGAATAAAATGCTACAGGATGTCGATCACTGTTTGAATCCAATTGTAACAGGACTGCTTTTTCCAAATTTTCTTTCAGGAATCTATCCAGTTCCACTTGTTCAATCGGTGTCAGATTGTAATTTTTGAAAGATTTTGGAACAAATTCATCTTTCAATTCAATCTTATGATCCCAAATTCATTCTTCTGGAAATCGGTCTGCTTTCTTTTCGTCGAAAACATCCAAGAATTCATGATATTTTTCTGGTATTTGTTCTTTCAACAGAACGTCTTTCTTCTCATCATGAGTTTGATGAAGAAGTTGAGAAGTAGTTGTTTTCACATTTATCCAAATATTCAATTGTTTTCCGTTTCTTCAATTGTTCTAATGATAAAATCTTCTTCATCAATTAGAGGATTAATAAGTCCGTTTGAGTGTTCTTCTTCATCTTTTTTGTCTTCGATGAAGGCCAGTAGAGGGGTTTCGTCTTTTCCAGGAGGCGTGGGAAATAACCTTAAATTTTCATCACAACTTTTAAATTGTGAGAACAAATTGCCTATTTCATTTCACAGGAGTTTTTGAGTGGTTCGCCAGTTAAGTTCTCCGGTTTGCCAATTGATTTCTGGGTTGCGTTTGTTCAACCAAGGAAAACCAAGGATAATCCTTTGTTTTCCTAATCCAGTCATCAATAATTTGATTTTTTCCTGTCGTCCGTTTACCATGATGTCCAATTGTACAAAGTATTTGATAGTTCCTCATTTGTTAGAGGTTCCATCAATGTTAAAGACTTTCAGTGGTTTTTCAAGCTGTTGGATATTAAGTCCAGAATTTCTTGCATAATTCTGGTCAATGAATTCTCCTCTGGCTCTGCTATTGATGAGCACAAGAGTTTTGACAGTTTCTTTTTCAGTTTATTTGAATAGGAATAGATAATGAATTTGATTCTATCCTAGCGGTACTAACATTGAAAATGTCAAGACAAGGAGAGACTGACGTTGAGGCAGTTCTCCTTTTTAAAAACCCTGTGCTTCCGATTCTTTCCAAAATTTGTCTATCTCTTCATCGTTTATATCTTTCAACAGACTTTAAATGTGTTGATGGAGTTCTTTTCCATTATATTTCTTCGTCTGTGTTTGTTTCGATGTGCTGGCTCGATCAGGACAATCTTTTCCAAGATGTCCTTGTTTTCTGCAGCCAAAGCACAATCCTTTCTGCATGCATTCCGCATGTCGTTCAGGCGTCATTCGATCGATATCCATCGTGTTTGGGTCCTTTTTGGTGAAGGTAAAGCATCTGGAATTGTTGTCTGGTTTCTTCTGTTCTTTCTTCTGTTTGGTTTTCTGTTTGTTCTTTCTCCAATTATTGGAGGTTTCTTGTTTGTTCTGGTTAGTCCTTCCCATGATGCGTTGCATTCTGTGGAATTGATGATCAAATTTTTGTGCCCATTCATAATGTCCTTTTATTCCGTCGAGAGGGAATTGAACGGTTAAGAGTCATTCTTGGAGTTTCCTGGGTAAGGTTTCCAAGAAGAGGTCACAGAGGGCTTCTTTGTTAGGGCAACTGCGGACGACTTAGTCGAGATCTAGCAGGGGATCCTAAACATATATATAAACATAAAATACGACAGGAAAGCACACCTAGCAGGGGATCCTAAAAGAAAAGGATAAAGCCCTGCTAAGGTGGGATGCATGTCTATATACCAAAAATCGGAGTGGAAATAATAAAATGATGAAAAATAATGAAATGATGAAAAAGACGGAGAATGGTGAAACAGTGATAGGAATGCTACATCACGCGATCATCGGACTCCAGTATTGGAGCCCGAGTGCACTCCGTCTTGGACTAGCGACGATGAGGAGGAATATACAGAGGTGACGGAGAAATATCAGAGGAAACATCGGAGGACGCGGAGCATCTCCTAACAGTCAATATTTTCCAGGTTTGGTTGTTCTTCGATGAATTGTTCGTTCCAGGTGGCTGCTTTGCCGCTATTCATAAAGGACAAGACAAAGTTGATTTTGTCAAAATCGGTTGGGTAGACTTTGTGATTGCCCGCAATATACATTTGGCAACTCATCATCCATTGTTTAAAGTCATCTCTGTTGCCAGAGAATTCTTTGGGCATGTTCATCTTCTTCTTTCCAGAAGATGATTCATTCAATTCTGTTCCAAGATTCATTTTTTCTTCAAGGCTTAAGGGTGAAATAAGAGGGGAGTAGCTAGGCATGGTAAATAGGATGATCGCTTTAAGATCAAGTGGTGGATGGAAGAAACTATTGAATGGGGCAAATCCTGGTGAGAAGGTAGAGCTTCAAGCTAAGTCTTCTGGTTCTTGTATCGATGGCAAGCTTGTTCTAACAGAACTTGCTTGACTGTTTCATTCGGAATTTGTCTTGTCTATTCAAGAGTGTGTCACCAGGTCAGAGACCTTCTAATGACGTTTGTTTCATTCAGTTGTTTCGAGATTCTTCACTTGTGTAGAAACAAAGCGAAATGTCAATGAGCTAGTCTTTTGTTACAACTTCGACTGATTCAGTCTTTACAGATGTGATCAGTAACAGTCGTTGGACTAGTTTCAAGTTCATTTGTTTATTCAGACTATAAGAATGCTTTGGTATAACCAAAGTATTGTCTTAAGTCGAGCCAATGTTCTAGAGTAACAAGAATGTCTTCGTATTCAAACAAAGACTAGCTAAAGTTACACGATATCTAGCTATGGTTTATATAAAGTAAAACATACGTGTAGCGCATGGTCAAAGCATGTTCTACATGTGTTTGACAATGAAGTAAAAGCATGATGTGCAGCATCATGAATGAAAGACATGCATTGCTAGCATGTAACATGCGCGTTATGCATGGAAGAAAGTAAAAATAAAAAGAACATGTCTTTGTGGCATGTTGTTCAAGAAGTATTTGTAAAAATAAAATCATACATGTTTGAGATGAAATCGTAACAGGTACACACTGTCAAAAACCAGTGATAAATCAGGTACTTTTACCCTGCACTGGGTCTGGATGGTTGGTGCTGACTCCGACATCAAATATTGGCAATGCCAACTCCGATGTGAAATGGTAGGACCAGCGTACCAGCAGAAAGACTGATTTAATACACCAGCATTCCTGACTCCCATGCTAAATACCCAGTGCTAACTCTGGTGTCATGGTAGCTGATTGAAACATACTACAACCTTATGAAATCAAATTTTCAATGCTACATTGCATGTGTCAGGGAGCTTTAGATAACTGTCTCAACTATTTCACAAATGTATCATTATTACTTGCTACAGTAGTCATGTTTGTCTCAAGGTTGCCCTGCAGCATCAGTCCCAACATCTGCTGCTGTTTCCATATTGCTGGTTGTCATGGGGCTTTCAATTTCATTGACTGACCTGTAAAGCAGTGCCAGTGACTTTTCTGTCGATGCTTGGAGATTGCTGAATGCTTTGAACATCTTCTTGTTGGATTTCATCCTCTCCAACTTGGAAATATATGTTACGACAATCTTTTTACCTTTACTTTTACTTTGAACATTTGAACTTTACTTGATCTTATCTTATAGATATGAAGATCTCTTAATCTCTTGATCTCTTGATCATATCTTTTGATCATATCTTTTGATTTTATCTTGGCGATCTTATCTCTTGATCTACGATCTTATCTTGATCTCTTGATCTTATCATCTGATGATGATCCAAGATACATTTCTTTATATGAACTTTACATTATTACTTACATGCATTTGACATGCCTTTGACTTATGTCTTTCATTGACGATCAACATGCATTCTACACATGTTGCTGTGCAACATGCTTTTACCTTACACTTGACATGCTTTGAACATATGTTTTACATGTGTTTACCTTGAGGACAACACATGGACATTAGTATATAACCGTAGCTAAATTACCTGTACTCTTTAGCTTGTCTTTAATCATTGTTAATAACGATATTGCTTGATTGGCATTTATCCATTCTCAAACCTGTGGATACTTGACTGGACGTCTTCCAGTTGATATTCATGGGCTCAGCTAGCTCCTTGGACAGATGCTTGGGCATTATCAGATACTGACTGTATCCGATCACGGCTGTAAAGCCTGAATCAGTCGAAGTCATAACAATATATAATCGATGTGCAGCATCTTTATACAATATGTGAGCCGTTGTTGGAGTGCGAGAACCTTGCTGTGTGATGATAGACGTTCACGATCGCTGGATCCCTTGAAACAATGAGCAACGCAAGCTAGTTGAAATGTAAATTCACTTACAGGAATAGATGGGGCCATTATCTTGCCCTCACCGATTACATCAAACAGTTCACTATTGAAATGTTGAGCCTAAAAGAATAGTCAGATCATTTGAGATAAAAATTATTGGAGATGCTGGTTATTGGAGATGCTGACTATTGGAGATGCCGATCATTGGAGATGCCAGATATTGGAGATGTTACAAACAGGACTCACACTACCTAAAGCAGTAAGAACATTCAGATCATTCTTGATCTGATTGCCATCATATGTCTGATGGAGTGCCGGCACCATGAACTCTGGCACCACATAATTTGGTTACCAGGGCCATGAATGACCACATATCCCTCTGGGATCCAAGCATTGTGTCCTCCCTTAATTATCTCAAACTTGACAGGGTTCAGATGTGAGAGAGAGGCCATTTGGTGGTGGATGGTTAGCAAGATCAAATCCATCAAATCTGTTGATCTATAAGGTCACACTTGTGGTAGTGGGCCATTGCGGTGCATGGCAGTTACGAGTCTAAAATTATAATATAACAGTCAACATGTTGGTAACAAATTTAGACTCCTTAACTGCCATGCATCACAATGGCCAACTACCACAAGTAATATGTTTATAGTGCATATATTATTCCCACACATATTTTAACCCCTTTACATCTTAAGTTATCTTCAGTATAATCAACCAAATAACCTTCATGTACACATTGCCACTTTGTTTCAATCCCATCTTGATACCATATTTTGCCAGCAGGTGATATAATGCGAGATACAAAATGACCATTACCATAATATATTGCACCTCTAATAGGCAATACTGCTTGACCAGTATCTGTACATAATGTTATTGATTTTGAAATTTTAACACCTTGTGATCCAGGTGTTAGACTAATTGCCTGAAAATCTACTGATGAATTATACTTATATGTTCTAGTAGCATTGTGACCACATGTGCATTTTTTTGTCTTGTTAGCAGAAGTATCAAGATGTTCTTGTATTGTTGAAAATCTTTGTAGTGTAATTGAAAAAAGACTTGTAACTCTAGATGCAGATGTTTGTGATACACCACAGTTTTCACAATTGAATATTATTTTTCCAATTGATTTTCCTGTAAACATATGAAGTAACAAATCACTAATATCAACACCATGTGTGCCATATGGAAATGCAATAGGATCTTTATGATGTAATAATTGTTGTACTGAATTTCTTGCATCTTCTAATTTTATTTGCTTTAACATGACCTTCTGAAATCCTATCCCAAGTTTATTTGCATATGATGACATTAAATTAAATTTACGTGTCCACATAGTTGGATTATATACCCATATATCACGTAGTATAGTGAAAACAGAGTCATATGAACAACTATAGTCATGAGAATCCCATAGAATTCCAACAGGATCATTTATTTGAGTCACAGATCCTAGAGCAGTCTTTTTTCTTTTGTTAATTAGTGCTTCTTCTAAAGCTAGATCAACTTTGGCCTTTCGATCAAGCAAATTTGGATTTTTATAGTTCTGAGAATCTAATATTATTTAGTGTTTGAAGGTCCAGTCTTAAGACTGGAAAAAGACCGAGACCGGACGGACCAAGACTGATCAAGACCAGAAATTCTCAAGACTGATCAAGACCGTAACCGCAGTCCGGTCTTTGGTCCATCACCATTCTCAAAAATTAAAGACCAGGCAAAGACCAGTCTTAGCGGTCTCAACCGGTTTTCCCAGCCTTGAAATTGGGCCAGAATATTTCTATTTCAAAGTACTTTCATACAGTATAATGGTAATGGTAATAGTAATAGTAATTAATTTTCAATTGATTTTTGACATGTGACACGTGGCTGTGATCGACAACAACCAACAACCAACATTAAGACTTGACCGTCATCTTCACCCCCATCTTTCTGTCCCTCCCTCGC
>Ga0193742_1002713_pt1 | contig 10117 bp, 12 predicted proteins | sample L2c1metaG_FD_165511 | JGI IMG/M metagenome (GOLD analysis project Ga0193742, IMG submission 165511) | Soil microbial communities from a riparian zone of the East river system, Colorado, United States - L2c1 | ecosystem: Environmental > Terrestrial > Soil > Riparian zone | place: USA: East River... | reverse complement strand
GCCGGTTCCGGACCTCCCGGTCCCCGACCTGCCGGTTCCGGACCTCCCCGTGCCCGTCCCCGACCTCCCGGTCCCCGACCTGCCCGTGCCCGTCCCGGACCTCCCGGTCCCCGACCTCCCGGTTCCGGACCTGCCCGTGCCCGTCCCGGACCTCCCGGTTCCGGACCTCCCGGTCCCCGACCTGCCCGTGCCCGTCCCGGACCTGCCGGTCCCGGGTCTGCTCTGACCCCCTGAGCTGCTGGGGCGCCGACGGGGCCCGGCCACCACGGCCGGGCCCCGTCACTTTCCGAGCTCAGGTGACGCGGCCGGCGAGCACCTCGGCGAGGTCGAACGGCACGGGCTCCTCCAGCTGGTCGTAGCCGCACGAGAGCGGGTCGCGGTCGGGCCGCCAGCGCACGAACTGGGCGGTGTGCCGGAAGCGGAAGCCCTCCATGTAGTCGTAGCGCACCTCCACCACCCGCTCCGGCCGCAGCGGCACGAACGACAGGTCCTTGGTGGCGTTCCAGCGGCTCCCCGCCTGGCCCCGGTGCTCCTCCGCCATCGACTCGGCCCACGACCAGGGGTGGTCGGCCATGTCCGCCACCAGGGGCTGGAGCTCGGCGAACAGCTCCCGCCGGCGGGCCATCGGGAACGCCCCCACCACGCCCACCGACACCAGCAGCGGCTCGGCCTCGTGGTCCGACGCCGGCGCTCGGGGGTGGGCCGGATCGTCGTAGAGGCCCAGCAGCAGCGACCCGACGGCGTCGGCCTCCCGCTTGTGCACCCGGTAGCCGGCGACCACGCAGTCGGCCGTCCGCACGTGCTTCACCTTCTCCATCACCCGCTTGTTGGGCTGGTAGGTGACGTCGGGCGACTTGGCGATCAGGCCGTCGAGCCCGGCCCCCTCGAACTGCTGGAACCACTTGCCCGCCAGGTCGACGTCGCGGGTCACCGGCGTCAGCCGCACGCTCGCCCCCGGCACCGACCCCGGCCCCAGCGCCTCCTCCAGGCGGGCGCGGCGCGCGGCGAACGGCAGGTCCATGAACGACTCGTCGCCCAGGGCCAGCAGGTCGAACGCCACGAACGTCGCCGGCGTCTTCTCGGACAGCATGTGCACCCGGCTGGCGGCGGGGTGGATGCGCTGCTGCAGGGCCCAGAAGTCGAGCCCGTCGTCGCCGGGCACCACGATCTCGCCGTCGACGACGCAGCGCTCCGGCAGCTCCTCGAGGAACGCCGCCACCAGCTCGGGGAAGTAGCGGGTCATGGGCCGCTCGTTGCGGCTGCCGATCTCCACCTCGTCGCCGTCACGGAACACGATCGACCGGAACCCGTCCCACTTGGGCTCGTAGATCCGGTCGGCCGGGATGCCGGCGACGGGCTTGGCCAGCATCGGCGCGACCGGCGGCATGACGGGCAGGTCCACGCCGCGGACCCTACGAGATCAACCCCCCGACAGCACCGACATGACGTTGCCGGCCGGGTCCCGGAACCAGGCGATGTCGGGGCCCTGACCCCGCATGATGCCCTTCGCGTCCTGGGGCGAGCCGTCGTAGTGCTCGAAGGTGACGCCCTTGGTGGTGAGCTCGTCGACGGTGGCCTCGACGTCGTCGACCGGGAAGTTGAGGACCGTGAACTCGGCGGGCACGTGGTTCGGCTTGGGGTACGCGAGCACCTCGGCCCCGCCGCCGAGGTGGAGGCTCAGCATCCCGTTCTCCTCCGACACCTCCAGGCCGAGGGTGTCGGCGTAGAAGTTCCTGGCCGCCTCCACGTCGTCGACGGAGAAGCCGCTGAACGCTTTCGTGTTCTTGAACATGGACATAGGACCTCGCCCCTACCCGAAACTCATCGGCATGATGGGGCATCGCTGACATCCTCCGTGTCGTCGTCCTGTCGGACACCCACCTGCACGCCGACCTCTCCAAGCTGCCCGGCCCGGTGTGGGACCACGTCGACGAGGCCGACGTCGTGCTGCACGCCGGCGACGTCGTGACCGGTGACCTCCTCGACGAGATCCGGGCCCGGCGGCCGCTCCACGCCGTGCTCGGCAACAACGACCACACCCTGGTCGGGCAGCTCCCCGACCGGCTGGAGGTCGACCTGGCGGGGCTGCGGGTCGGCATGGTGCACGACTCGGGTGCGAGGGACGGCCGGGCGGCCCGGGTGCGGCGCTGGTTCCCCGAGGCCGGGCTCGTGGTGTTCGGCCACAGCCACGACCCGGTCGACGAGCCGGGCGTCGACGGTCAGCGCCTGTTCAACCCCGGCTCCGCGGTCCAGCGTCGCCGCCAGCCCTGCCGCACGCTGGGCCGCCTCGAGATCGCCGGTGGCCACCTCGCGTCGCACCGCATCGTCCCCCTGCCCTGATTTTCGGGAAGGTCAGGTGACGGCGCCGCGGGCGATCAGGCGCACGCCGAAGCGCAGCAGCTCCTCGGAGCCGTTGACCAGCAGGTGGCGGGCGGCGGCGGGCCCGAGGGCCTCGCCCACCTCGGCGGCCCGGCGCTCCTGGTCCTGCGGGGCCACGGCCTGGACGATGTTGGCGCCAAGGTAGCCCTGCAGCACCTCGAGCGCCCCCACGATCTGGCGCTTCGACGCCCCGACCTCCCGCAGCGCCAGCGCCAGCGCCTTCGTCACCCGGCCGGCGTGCTCGCCCAGGGGCGGCCGGGCGACGTACTCGGCCGCCAGGCCCGGGCGGCGCAGCACCGCGGTCCGCACCCGGGCGTGCAGCTCGACGATCCGGTCGTCCCAGCGGCCCTCGGTCGGCACCTCCACGTCGGCCAGGGCCAGGTCGGTCAGGGCGTCGACCAGGGCGGCCCGGTTGGGGAAGTGGCGGTAGAGGGCCATCGGGTCGCAGCCGAGGGCCTGGGCCACCGCCCGCATAGTCAGGGGTCCCGACTCGGCGACGGTGAGCGCCGCGGCGGCGATGCTGTGGGCCGTCAGCCGCCCCGGCGCTCCCACGTCGGCTGCTCCTACCGGTGGGCGGCGGCGAGCGCCCGGCCCGCCAGTGCCACCGCGTCGGGATCGTGGGTCTGGAACGGCATGTTCACGACGATGCCGTCGATGCCCAGGGCCAGCAGGTTCGACGCCTGCTCGGTCACCTCGTCGGGCGAGCCGACGAAGAAGCGGGGCAGGACCTTGCGCAGCTCGTCGATGTCGTCGAGCGGCAGGGTCGAGGCGTCGACGCCCCGGCCGGCGAGCATCTCGCTCAGCACCCGGACGGCGTCCTCGTGGGTGGCGCCGATCACGAGGGTGCCGAGGACCGACGTGCTGATCTCGGCGACGTCACGCCCGAAGGTGGCGCAGTGCCCGGCCAGCACCTCCAGCTTGTGCGGCACCTCGTCGAACCCGCAGTTGAGGTTGGAGGCGTCGGCGTACTGGGCGGCGAGCCGGAGCGTGTGGCGCTCGCCGGCCCCGCCCACCATGATCGGCGGGCCACCCGGCCGCACCGGCGGGGGCGAGTTCCAGGCGCCGGTCACCGAGGTGTGCTTGCCCTCGAACGTGGTCTGGCGCTGGGTGAACATCGAGCGGCAGATGTTCAGCGCGTCCTCCAGCTTCTCGTAGCGGACCGACCCCTTCGGGAACTCGAAGCCGAGCGCCCGGTGCTCCTCGGCGTACCAGGCGGCGCCGATGCCGAGGATGGCCCGACCCTTCGACACCACGTCGAGGGTGGTGAGGATCTTCGCCAGCAGCGCCGGGTTCCGGTAGGTGACGCCGGTGACGAGCGTCGCCAGGTCGACGTTCTCGGTGCGGGCGGCGAGGGCGCCCAGCAGGGTGTAGGCCTCCAGCATCTCCAGCTCGGGCGGGCCGAGCAGGGGCAGCTGGAAGAAGTGGTCCATGACGAAGAGCGAGTCGAAGCCGGACTCGTCGGCCGCCTGGGCGGCATCGCTGAGCGTGTCGAAGAGCTGGTCGACGGTCCGGTCGGGGAACGTGAAGTTGGGCAGTTGCAGTCCGGCTTGGATCATGGTCTACAGCGTAGACATAGGGAGCGTGAAGGCCACCCGGGCCCCGCCCTCCGGCCGGTTCGTCGCCTCGATGCGACCGCCGTGGGCCTCCACCAGGTCGCGCACGATCGACAGGCCCAGGCCGCTGCCCCGGCTGTCGACCGGGCGGGTGAAGCGCTCGAACACGTGGGCGAGCTGGTCGGGCGGGAAGCCGGGGCCGGCGTCGGTCACCGCCACCAGGACGGCGTCGACCCCCGGCTCGACGGCGACGGTCACCGTGCCGCCGGCCGGCGTGTGCCGCACCGCGTTGGACAGCAGGTTGTCGAGCACCTGGCGGATGCGGGTGGGGTCGACGTCGAGCAGCGGCAACGCGCCGGCGGCGGCCGACGCGGCGACCCGCGCCGGCCCCCGCAGCGTCACCTGGGTGCGCTCGGCCAGGTGACGGTGACCGTCGATCGCCTCCTCCACCAGGGCGGGCAGGTCGGTCGGCTCGCGGTGCAGCACCAGCTGGCCGGCGTCGGCCAGTGCCAGGGTGTGCAGGTCGTCGACCAGGTGGCCCAGCCGCCGCGTCTCCTCCAGCAGCGACGCCAGGTGCTGGTCGTCCCGGGCGTGGATGCCGTCGAGCTGCGCCTCGATGCCGCTCTGCAGCACGGCCAGCGGCGTGCGCAGCTCGTGGCTGACGTCGGCCAGGAAGCGGCGGCGCTGCTCGTCGGTGTCGCCCAGGCGCTCGGCCATGCGGTTGAAGGCGTGGGCCAGCGACCGGAGCTCCCGGGGGCCGCCGGGCTCGACGGTCACGTCGAAATCACCCCCGGCCACCTGGTCGGCGGCGCCCAGCAGGTCGCCGACGGGCCGGCTGAGGCGGCGGTAGGCGAGCGTCGCCCCGGCCCCACCGATCAGGAGCACCACGCCGGCGAAGCCCACCAGCGCGATCGGGTTGCGGTCCTGGCGGCTCGACTCGTCGTCGCGCCAGTTCCGGCCGCCGAACACCGCGTTGGAGAGGATCCCCAGCCCGATCATCACCACCAGGACCGTGGCCGCCGCCACCAGGAACCGCCGGCGGAAGTGGCGCGGCCCGGCGGTGCGCCACGGCGGCCCGCCCCGGGGTCCGCCGTGACCGCCGTGCCAGGCACCCCACGGCGGCCCACCATGCCAGGGCTCGCCCTCCGGCCACCACGGTGGCGGCCCGCTGCGTCGACCGGGGCTCATGGTCAGGCCTCGGCGAAGCGGTAGCCGACGCCGTGGACGGTGAGCAGGAGCCGGGGACGGTGGGGGTCGTCCTCGAGCTTGCGGCGGATGTTCTTCACGTGGGCGTCGATGGCCCGCTCGTAGCCCTCCGTGACCACGCCGTGGATCACGTCGAGCAGCTGCGCCCGGGTGAAGACCCGTCCCGGCTCCCGGGCCAGGTGGGCCACGAGCTCGAACTCGGTGGAGGTCAGCTCGACCGGCCGCTCCCCCACCGCGACCCGACGTCGGGCGGTGTCGACGGTGACGTCGCCCACGGCGAAGCGCTCCCGCCCGTCGCCCGCCCGGGCGCTGCGCCGGAGGACCGCCCGCACCCGGGCCACCAGCTCCCGGGGGCTGAACGGCTTCACCAGGTAGTCGTCGGCGCCCAGCTCCAGACCCAGCACCCGGTCGACCTCGTCGCTGCGGGCCGTCAGCATGATGATCGGCACCGGCGGCTCGGCGGCCTGCAGGGCCCGGGCGACGTCGAGGCCGTCGAGGCCCGGCAGGCCCAGGTCGAGCACCACCAGGTCGGGCGGCTGGGCCCGGGCCCGCTCCAGCGCCGTCGGCCCGTCCATGGCGACGCTCACGGCGAAGCCGGCGGCGGTCAGGTAGTCGCGGACCACGTCGACGATCTTGGGCTCGTCGTCGACCACCAGCACTCTCGGCACCTCGCCAGTCTCGCGGGACGGGGGCGGGACCCCTCGGATCCCGCCCCCGTCTCGATTGCCCATGTCACGCCGACGACGGCTCGTCGGGCGGGGTGGGGCTCGGCGCCGTCGGGGCCTCGGGGTCGGGGCCGGGGCCGTAAGGGCCCGGTCCGCAAGGGCGGTTCCAGGGCGGCCCGTAGCCGCGGCCGTAGTCGTGACCGTAACCGTGGCCGTAGCCGTGCCAGTGGCGACGACCGCCCCGGGCGAACAGCACGACCAGCCCGATGATCAGCAGCGGGAACAGGAAGAACCCCGGCCCGGGGCCCCAATGGTTCCCCCAGTCGCCGTCCCGGACCACGCGCACGACCTCGCCGCCTTCGGACCGTTCGGTCACCACCTGGGTGACCTCGTCGTCCTGGCCGGCCCGGTAGGCACCGACCCCCACCGTCAACAGCACGGCGGCGGCCAGCAGGCCTGCGACCACGCCGGTCCACACTCGTCGATTCATCTCCGTCTCCTCTCCGTTCGTTCCAACGGAGATGACGATCGTCCCGAGATGTGAACGCGATGTGGAGACGCTGCGGAGCGGCCGCGGATGTTGAGCGGGGGCCTACCTCTGGCGGGCTGCGGCGGCGTCGGCCAGCGCCCGGCGGGCCCGGCGCCACTGGTTCCGGGGGCCCACGCCGCCCCAGTCGATCGCACCGAACTTCGCCCGCTCGTCGTCGGACAGCCGGCCCGTCATGGCCCCGGCACCGAGCCGCACCAACGCCAGGGGGCCCGAGCGCAGGCCGACCCGCTCGAGCTCACGGCGCAGGTTGGGCCACCAGACGACCGGGGCGTTCTCGATCACGTCGTCGAGCACCGCCAGCTCGCGGTGGGCACCGAAGCGCCGGATCTGCCGGGTCACCAGCCACTGGATGCCGGCCAGGAGCAGGAAGATCACCACCAGCACGCCGCCCAGCAGCGCCTCGCCGGTCAGCCACCAGACGAGCCCGGCGAGCACCAGCACCGCGTACTTCACGAGGAACAGCGTCCCCAGCGTCGCCAGCACCGTCGTCGCCGCCAGGTAGCGCACGAACAGCACGGCCTCCTGCGAGGTGAGCGGTGTGTCCACCGGGTCGACGGCGTCGCCCGGATCGTCCGCCTCCGCGGTCTGCAACGCCCGACCGCCACGCACCGCGGTCCACGCCCCTCGCCCGACCTTTCCCCAGACCGCCATGCGCTATAGGAATAGCCGATGACCGACGACGACGTCGCACCCGACGGCAGCCCCGTGGCGGTCTACCTGGCGCTGCCGCCCGGCGAGGTGCCCCGGATGGTGCACGACGCGGTGGCGCCCGGCGGGTCGATCCTCGACCTGGGCAGCGGGCCCGGGCGCATGACCCACCCGCTGGTGGCGCTGGGCCATCCCGCGGTGGCGGTGGACGACTCCGCGGACATGCTCGCCCACGTCGAGGGCGCCGAGACCGTGCACGCCGACGTCTTCGGCCTGCGCCTGGACCGCCGCTTCGACGGGGTGCTCGGCGCCAGCCACCTGATCAACGTGGCCGAGCGGGAGCGGCGGGCGGCGCTGCTCGACGTGTGCCGGTCGCACCTGACCGACGACGGCGTCGTGCTGCTGCAGCGCTACGAGCCCGGCTGGGCCCGGTCGCCCGAGAGCGGCTACGGCACGGTCGGCCCGGTGGAGATCGACATCGAGATCCACGCCCAGCGGGGCGCCGAGTTCGACGCCACCGTCACCTACATCCTGGGCGACCGGCGCTGGTCGCAGACGTTCACGTCGACCGCGATCGAGGAGGACCAGCTGTCCGGCGAGGCGCTCGAGGCCGGCCTCCGGTTCGACCGCTGGCTCGACGACCGACTCACCTGGGCGCTACTCAAGGCAGAATGACCCTCGGGGCCGGCCACCCGACAAGGGGGAACAGCGCGATGAAGGTGCCGTTGACCGTTCGTGACCACATCGAGCGGGCTGCGCTCGTCTACGGCGACCGCGTCGGCGTGGTCGACGAGCCCGACCAGCCGGCCCCGTCACTCGGCGACGTCACCTACCGCCGCCTGGCCACGCTGGCCGACGCCCAGGCCGCCCGGCTCGACCAGCTCGGCGTCGGGTTCGGCGAGCGGGTGGCGATCGTGTCGCAGAACGCCGCCCGGATGCTCGCCGGCTTCTACGGCACGAGCGGCCACGGCCGGGTGTACGTGCCGGTGAACTTCCGGCTCCACACCGACGAGATCCGCTACATCGTCGAGCACTCCGGGGCGTCGATGCTGCTGTTCGACCCCGAGCTGGAGGACACGCTCGAGGCGGTCGACTGCGCCCACAAGGTCCGCTTGGGCGACGACGACGGCGAGATCTACCTCCACGACGTCGAGCCCCGGCCGTGGGAGCCCGACGAGGACGCCACCGCCACCGTCAACTACACGAGCGGCACCACCGCCCGTCCCAAGGGCGTGCAGATGACCCACCGGATGCTGTGGACCAACGCCGCCACGTTCGGGTGGCACGTCGGCATCGACGACCGCGACGTCTACCTCCACACCCTGCCCATGTTCCACTGCAACGGCTGGGGGATGCCCTACGCGCTGACGGCCATGGGCGTGCCGCAGGTGGTGCTGCGCAAGGTCGAAGGCGCCGAGATCCTGCGGCGGATCGAGGCCCACGGGGTCACGCTGCTGTGCGGGGCACCCGCCGTCGTCGCCGCCGTGCTCGACGCCGCGTCCACGTGGGACGGCCCCGTGCCCGGGGCGGGTCGCACCCGCATCGTCGTCGCAGGAGCGCCGCCGCCCACCCGCATCATCGAGCGGGTGGAGACCGAGCTGGGCTGGGAGTTCATCCAGATCTACGGCCTCACGGAGACGTCGCCACTGCTGACCGTCAACCGCACCCGGCCGGAGTGGGACGGCGTGACCGACGGGGAGCGGGCCGCTCGACTGAGTCGGGCGGGCGTGCCGGCGCTGGGCGTGCGGCTGCGGGTCGACCAGCAGAGCGAGGTGCTGGCCCGGTCGAACCACGTGCTGCTCGGCTACTGGGAGCAGCCCGAGGCCACCGCCGACGCCATCCCCGACGGCTGGTTCCACACCGGCGACGGCGGCACGATCGACGCCGACGGCTACCTCACGATCTCCGACCGCAAGAAGGACGTGATCATCTCGGGCGGCGAGAACGTGTCGTCGATCGAGGTGGAGGACCGGCTGTTCTCCCACCCGGCGGTCGCCGAGGTGGCGGTGATCGGCGTGCCCGACGACAAGTGGGGCGAGACCGTGAAGGCCCTGGTGGTGCTGGCGCCCGATGTGTCGGCCGAGGAGGGCGAGGCCGCGGTCGACGAGGCCGAGCTGATCGCCTGGTGCCGCGGCGGCCTCGCCCACTACAAGTGCCCCACCTCGGTGGAGATCCGCGACGAGCTGGCCCGCACCGCCACCGGCAAGCTGCAGAAGTTCAAGCTCCGGGCGCCCTACTGGGAGGGCCGGGAGCGCCTGGTCAACTGAGCGCGACGCAGCGCTCGCACACCGACTCGGGGATCACGCCGGCCTTCATCAGCAGGGCGAAGGCCCGGCAGCCGAGGCAGACGCCGAACACCGACTCCAGCGTCGCTGCCGCCACCAGCATCCCGAGCACCACGTAGGCGGCACCGGTGGCGTCGAAGCCGAACGCCAGGACCGCGGCCGTGAGGCTGAACGTCGCGCCCATGGCCTGGGCGAACCGCTTGGGCGGGCCGGGCACGGGCCGGGGTGCGACCTCGAGCCGGGGCCGCACCACCTTCGTCACCAGCTGGCCCAGCGGGCTGAGCGTGGGTCCCGAGATCACCCGGGCGACGAAGCCGTAGGCGATCAGACCGATGAGCCACGGCTGGTCGAGGGCGACCGTGGCCAGTGACAGCAGGACGACCCCACCGGCCACCAGCCGCGCCGACACCTCGTCCACAGGATCCGGGAACCCGACGATGGCGGCCATGTCCTGCAGCCTAGCGACAATCCCGACCCACCAGATCGGGTATCGGGAGGTGGCATGCGGTGCCAGTGACGGGAGGCGGCCGGGTCCGTAGCGTCGGCATCCTTCGAACACGGCGGACAAGGAAGCAGGCGGAACATGAGGACTTTCACGGCGGCAGCCGCAGGGCTGCTGCTCCTGGCGTTGGCGACGGGCTGCGCCGACGAGTCGACGACCGAGGCGACCGCCTCACCGTCGACGACCGAGCAGGAGACGCCCCGCACGACCCAGCGCCGGAGGCCGTCGACCACCACCACGACGACGACGGCGCCCCCGACCACCACGACCACACCCCCGACGACCGTCCCCCCGACCACATCCCCGCCGCCTCCTCCACCTCCCCCACC
>Ga0193742_1002712_pt1 | contig 10117 bp, 11 predicted proteins | sample L2c1metaG_FD_165511 | JGI IMG/M metagenome (GOLD analysis project Ga0193742, IMG submission 165511) | Soil microbial communities from a riparian zone of the East river system, Colorado, United States - L2c1 | ecosystem: Environmental > Terrestrial > Soil > Riparian zone | place: USA: East River... | reverse complement strand
AATTCAAAGTCCGACGGCAACGGCAACGGGAAACCCAGCAGGTACAAACATCATAGTTTGAGAATCGGAAACTTGCGGCGCAGCTGAACAGGCTCTTAGTAGTACTACAAAATAACTCCGCGCCCGATATGGTTAATTAGGTCAAAAAACGCGTGCTGTCACATCTTGTCACAACACACGAAGCTGACTTGTACTTTAAGTGCAGAATAAAGCCTGAAAAATGGGTCGCTCAAATGCTCGTGCTGGTCCCTCTCAATCTCAAAGGCCCTCACAGACGCAAAGAATACGCGCAGGTCGTGCTCAAGTTGAGGAAGTACCAGAGGAGGAAGAGGATGAGGAAATCAACGATGACGACGGCGACGACAACGACGAAATAGGGGGAGCAGGAGAGGCTATGGACGTGGATGACGATGCTGACTCGGTACGTATGAAAAGAGAAATCCGGACAAGAAAGATACATATCGGGAATGTTAGGAACTCACTCGCAGAGCTAACTCACTCGTTCGTTTGGCACTTTTCACTGAGCACAAACGGACCCTTCTGCGACGAGACGAGATAAATAAGAAAGGTATCGCTTCTTCTTCTTCTGTTTTAAAGACAAAGTTGACGTGACGTTGATGAATTTTGATGATATTTCATTAGTTATGGGCATTAATACGCGTGCATTCAATCATATTTTTGAACTCGCTCAACAAAACCTGCGAAACACGTTTGGTATGGAACTTGCCGAGCTACCTTCTCGTGCTGGCTTAGAACAGGAGAATGTTGACGAAGAGGAAAATGAAGCCCGTAAAGCCACTGGGGTAAAGAAAAAAGGTGGGTTTTTTCTTGATATAATTTTTTCCAGATATCAACAGGATGATCAATAATTTTTTATTTATTAGCAAGTGCTACTGGATCTAAAACATACATCCTTCGGTCGAGCTTGGATCCCATCCTAATCGAACACGCAGCTCAGACGGAACCAGATATTCTTGAAGAAGAGGCTGCTGATCAAACTGTTCTGTTTCCTTCACTCTTTAACTCTGATGATGACGGTGACTTCGAAGACGATGAAGACGATGACGCAGAACGTGTCCCGAAATATTATGGAAGTCTGATCTCGTGGACTAAGGGAGACCAGTTAGGGGCGATCGGTGTATTACACGTGATTTTGGCGCTTGTGTTAGTGAATGGACGAGTTATGACGGACAGTGAGTAACTTTTTTTTTAAAAAAAAAATGGGTTTCTTCTTCAAGATCTTACTCTCCCTCGTTTAGTGGACTTGAGGAGGCACCTCAAGTCCCTCCATCTGCCCAGCAATCCCAATACTCGTCCAATTCGATATACAGCGTCTTCCACAACGCGCTCTCAGAACATTGACGGGTACCTCTCCCACCTACTCAAACAAGGGTACTTGGACCGCCAACAAGTCGGCGGAGATGTTGGTGCCAAAAAGGGAAAGAAACCTGGAGCTGGATCCAAGCGACTGAGAACTCAAGCTGAAGATCTTGAAGAAGGGAGAACTTACGAGTGGAGGTGGGGAGTACGAGCGTTTTCTGAAATTGGAGAAGAGTACATTGGCAAATTTATTGCTGAATTTATGGTGAGTACGGAAATCAACCAGGAGGAAGAGGGTCGAGGAGCTGCAGCAGCAAGAGCGAAAGAAGAGGCCCTTGTTAAACAGATGTACAGTGGTGTGGAGAAGGCTGCTGGCGGAAAATTGATGGAGTTGAAATGACAGAAGGTTTTGTTAACGGTATCATCGGTGAAGAGCTGACATACAGCATTAGTACGGAATTTATTTTAACTTTTATTTTACCATCGCTACTCATCGTCTTTTCTGTTTGATCGGACGGGCGGGACAGACCACCCACGAGTGACAAACCACCACCATCTTCATTCATAAAATATTTGTCTTCCTTCTGGAGTGGATTGGGGAGGTGCCAATCTTTACGTTTTTCAAAAGCAACTCCGACTCTAGACCTGTGACCGCTCCCTTGAGGTGACGGCTCTCCTCATCCTCATTCTACGACTCGTGCAGTTCCCGCCAACCTTAGAATGGTGAAGTCACGGTCCCCAACTTCGATCCAAGAGTAGTCTGGCAATTTTGAAGATCTCTCAGCTATGACAAACTATCCATAAAGGAATCCAGAATAGGATTTTCTACCCCCGCGCAGAACTTACTGTAACTTTCGAATATGTAGGCCAACGTTTACTCTGAAACCCAGTGGCAGTCAACTTTAAGGAGCGGAATTCTCCAAAACCCCATATCCTAAGCTGTCCGAGCTCCCTTGCTTTCAATGCACGTCAAAATCTGATGCTACAATGGTTCAGACCCGTTTCTCGTTGAACCACTCTCTACTTCAAGAGTCTCTTGCGTTCTTCTCATTCTCTCACGCATGCCGCTGTCAAACTTCTAAAATTCAAATAGTTTCATAGGGCTATGATTCATATTCAGCTAAGCATTCCTTCCCTTTCTTGCTCATTCTCCATTAGGATATGCGTGGGCCCGGCTTCTGCAGTTCCCATTCACTGGCAGTCAGAGTCGTGTCTTCACTTGGAAGATACGTACGCCATCTTGGAAGGACTCGTGCGAACTAGAGCCTTTCAATAGAGCATATACAATTGTGGACTGCGGACAGCAGTTGTCAATATTGCGTTCACAAACAAAGGGAACAATGAAAATCTCTTACAGTCATCGCAGTAGCCGCCGGGATGCTCATTGTTCAGGCAATAGATCGCGCAATTTATGTCACTATTAACTTGTATGCAACAAACAGCAGAGGCGAAAGGTGTAGCGAGGAGAATCAAGGCCGCAATCTTGAAGGAAAAACAGTAGAATTGCATCTGCATATTTTGCATGTATGTTGGCAGTGACTATTGATACAGCTGTTTTGGAGTGTGGTTTTCACTCCAAACTTCAGTCTTTTCTATTATCCGCATCTGAACTCCAGTCTTTTTCCTTATCATAATTGTCACCCTTATAGCTGTAGAATCAACACAGTGTACTTGCTTACTTCTTAATTCATTCTCTATTCATTTCTCAAGATTAGTTCATTACATGATGGCTTTCAAGAAAGGTTGATTCTTCTGTTGATTTTGCTTGTCCACAACTGTAGAGATAGGATGCAGTCTGCCAAAATTCATGTCAATATCAATGTCATCATTGTCTTGAATTGAAAAAAATGTGAACAAGGACAGAGCTCCATTGATAGGGAGGATATATGTAGCTTGTCACACTCCCCAAATGGGGACTTCAGGAGATGCAACACACTGTACCTCGGCTGCCTGGAGGCAGCCGGAGTTTTAACTACCCTAACTGCCAACCTAAGAGTGCACTACCACATGAAAAGCCTTAAAACACTAAACCTAATGCTAACCTTAAAGATAACCCCTAACTCTAACCCATAATGCTAACCCCTAACTGTTAAAATGAGTTGGTCTTTGAACTCACTTGGGAATCAGGATAGCAGTAACCCTCGCAATGGTGCAAGGGTATTCTTATTGTAACTACTTACTTATGTAGCACATACAAGACAATAAAGAGGGGAGCAGTATGTAAAATAAGAGGTTGGTGCCACAAGAATGGAAGGCTGGATCTATCAGGCACCCAATGATATCTTGTGGTGTGCTCAATATTCCAACTAGTGTTGTTGAGGCGGGCTTGAAGCATTCTTGTATTTTTGAAATAACATGACACCATGTACTCAGATGGCTTAGTGTTGAGAGATGACCTGCTGGCTTGTTGGGCTACAGATCTATGTAAATATTTACATAGATCCATAGCCCAACAAGCCGGCAGGCAAGGGGCCCCTGGGATTTGAATCCCAGACTGGGGGTAAGGGGGAGGAGGGGGGTCCTCAAGCTCTTTAAAAAAATTTACTACTTGGGCTAAAAGCTTCGTATTGGGCTCTTAATTTAGCTTCTGGGCTACTCTTCAGATGTCCCAATGCAATTTCCTTGTTCTACAGACACATTGTTGACCTATATATAATAAACATCTGTTTTTCATTTGATTTCTAAAATATAGACCATGTAACCAACCAACAGGGAAACTATGTCAAATTTTTGCAATTTAAGTATTCCATGGTCTGAAATGCCTTATTATTGAGCTTATCCAAAGGCTTATATATTTTTCAGCACTCATATCATGTCAGAATGTGTCATGGTCCATGCTCGGTCATGTTCTTTCCGAAGAACAATCAAAGGACAGCTCCGACAGAGTCTCCGATGATGGCCACCTCACCATTGTTCAGTGCCACCATTACCACTGGCCACCTTCATTGGACTTATATTGAAGCTCCGTCGGAATACTTCCCCTACTCCGATACCACCAACAAAACCTGCATTCTTATCATTGTCATTACCAACCAGCACCATGTGCTTTCTACCGCAGCACAACCAGAGCCCCACCATGCTCCACACACGTTCCATGTTCCAGGCCAATCACATCGCACACACACCAGTTCTCGAGGTCATGAGTCGCAGTCACCACAAGGACTTGCGAGGATTTACGTCGGCATCCCTCGGCACCCTCCGGAATACAAGTCTCCTCATTATATGTTCATTCTACTACCATATGCTCTTCACAATAACTCCTTATATGTTTATGTTTTGCTTCTGTATAAATACTCCAGTTTGTTGTATGTATTTCACTAGTTCGAATATCAACTTAGCAACCTACTTCTCTTTAACTCGCTCTTGCCTTTCTTAAGCTTCTTCTCGGCTTGACTCCAGACTCTCCTACTCCGTCCGGACCTCCAAAATTCGAGGCATCATCAAGAGAGCGGCGCAACCCACAAGTTGAAGCCAACGCCTCACACGACTTCAGACCCGACATCTCCGTCTGAATTCCGAGCTTAACAGAATGTCATTTAAGAGTATGTTTTTCCCAGAATTGCCTTTTTGAGTCTGACATATCCATTTTTGGGGGGTGGGGGAGGGGGGGTCACCTCAAAGTCCTTCAAAAAGTTTACCAACCCTGTGTCATTTTTAAGGTCCCTGGGCCCCCTTGCCGGCAGGTCATCTCTCAACACTAAGCCATCTGAGTACATGGTGTCATGTTATTTCAAAAATACAAAAATGCTTCAAGCCAGCCTCAACAACACTAGGTGAGTCTGAGCAGATCCAGGCGAATCTGCTCAGATTAGCTTGGATCCTAGTCTGAGTCAAAGTAGAATTTGGCTGGGCTCATACCAAAAAAAAACTGCTCAGACCTGCTTGGACATGCTCAGACATGCTATGTAAATTAATCTTATATGTCAATAGATTGCATTATACATACCAATTGAAACTTTAGGAATTGATCTATTGCTACCCTACTCAGAATCTCAGATTGGACTTGAGCAGAAAAGAGGCCAGTTCCCACTCTGGTTGCAATGCAAAAGGATAGTACAGATCAGTCTGTCAGGTGTCTGGTGTTGGAAAAAGTATGTTTGTTAATGGTTCTGGCAAAGTCATATGGTCGCAGGGGTAAGCAAAAGGATAACAACTAAGATGGCTGTCAGGAGAGTCAAGGCTACTTTTGTCAACAATATAAATAAACAGGAATTACTTATTTATTTGAATTTTCATAAATAATTGGTAAAATATAAGTTAGCAATTGGTGGAGTAATGACTAATGCAATTCTCAAAGTCAGTATCTGTTTCTTCAAGTTATGTGCAACCAAAAATAATTAGTTTGTCCAGAGGGGCTATTTTCATGCCATAAACACCACCATCCAGCCAAACATATTAGTAATAATGACTTAACAAAAAAGTTAACAGGCTTGAAGCTTTGGAGACCTATGTAAAATCCAATTCAATTCTTCCAATACAACATACAAGCCATTCGACTGGATACTGAGGTCTTGTCTTCATTACAAAGATCCAAGTAGGTTTCTCCTTTCACAAAAACTTTGGATGCTCCAAGGAAAAATTCAGCATGAAATGATGGTAACATAGCATCCTGCTGAGGTGGTTGTTGTCAATCTCCATGTCAACTTCATATAGCAAAAAAAGGCATTAATGGAGGGGATTCTATGTCAGCTTGAATTGCTATGTGATGATGAGGCAGAGGTTTGTTTCGAATTTCAAACCAAATTTTAGACCTTTAACTCACTGTCACCTTATATCTCCCCAGATTGATAAATACAGCCAACATCTACTTGCCTATCACCAGGGGCATTTTCCAGGTCATGTGAAATCCACATGCCTTTAGTTTGGTGTAAAGGTGGATTCCAAGGGTAGGGAGCCTTTTTGAAGGCCTCTGCTCTTGCAAATTTACAGAGGCAGCCTTGTTGCCTCTAAACCTTTCTTTTATCTTCCTTTCTTTTTGTTTTTATTTCTCTGTGTCTTATCTAACCTTTTTCTCTATCATGTGGCTTTGCCCTCTCCTCACAGTCCTAGACTTCTCACCATGATGACATTTTCTTAGACTACCACCGATTCAGTGCTATTTACTTAGCAGATGCTGTCTCAGGAGGTGGAGAGTCTAGGGAGCCATCTGATCCATTAAAAACCTGGGCCTTCTCTTTTCATGATCCCTAGGATTCTTGAGAAACACCCAGGTAAGTTATTGTTCATAACTTCTCCACACTTGTTCTCACGATCTCAAGTTCAGGCATCACCTACTTGTTATTTAGTGAGAATACTTCCTGGCTTTGCCACTTTCAGATGCTATACATTGGTACTAACTTATTTTATTAGATTTTAGCTATCCATCTCTTCTGGCAGCCACTTTTTTGTTGACCCTCCCTCCTGCACCCTTCTTCCAGTCCTGTTCTTCTCTGTGTACTTGTATCTCTTATTCCTTTCACTATAATGTCTTGTGTACTTGTATCTCATCACCATGTTTCTTACTACTTGACACTGCTTTATCTTTCGTATGTAGCACCCTCTGCTCGTTCACTCTCCCATGAATTTAGCTGAAATTTTTCAGTTGGACCACTTATGTGCTACCTAAGTTACTTCTTTAAGCTGGAACACTTAGGTCACTTGATTGGTATTTGATTGGTACATCACACACATGCCGGTTTGGCAGGCAAACAAAGCCAAACTTTGTTTACCAAAATTGAAAGAAATACATCAATGATTTTTATCCATCTTATTTCTCATTGCAGAGCTTTGTTTGACATTCTGAAAATTGACAACATATATATTTCCTTCAAGTCAATGAGATTCTGAAAATAAAATAAACAAAGAGGAAGTACTGTATCAAGAAAGGCAGAGAGCAAGCTCAATCACAAAAAAGGAAAACAAGTTCATGAAAGGAGGAGAGATTAGTGATAGGAGAAATAATTATTTGATGTTTAGATATGCTTATGTCACATCCATGTGATGTACTGGTCATGTACTACAGTGGCAGTGGTCAAGTGAACTAAAGGCATGTTGAATCCACATGACCTGGATAATGCCTCCGGTGATGCTCGAATTATTTCAACAGAGCAGCAGGGCTATCTGCAGCTTGTATAGGCCAACAGGTTCAACAATCGATATATTGTGATGACATAGCGCAAGAGAACGTGGAGCGTTGACGCCTGAGGGCTGCGTCATGGTTTGCCCTATACCGTATCTGGTTGTAAACAAAGGCGCACAATGAGCGATATTCGAAAGCGTACTACCCATTTTGCAAAATAGTTGGTCGGACTGGAGGATGACAATGACATCACTTCTAGTTTCCAAACCACTTATATAGGGAGGTAGCCTTTTCGCCTCCCATAACTATATATCATGCCTCTCTTCTATATGTGAGTCGTTATTTCAATGTTCCCCTCATAGTTATCTTACAACTTCAACCTAACAGGCGTGGTATGCCCATTGGAGCCGTGGCGATTATGCTTGCCCTCGTTGCTAGCATGGGTGGCTTTATTTTTGGCTACGACACCGGCCAGATCAGCGACATTCTCGTCATGGAAGATTTCAAGCTTCGTTTCGCCACTTGTTCAAATCGAGTAGACCATAATAGCTGCGCTTTCTCAACTGTCCGCGCAGGACTTATCGTTTCTTTGCTCTCTATTGGTACCCTTGGTGGTGCTCTTCTAGGTGCTCCGTGAGTCGTAGTTAACCACTTATTGTTAGAAAGACTAATACGTTCATTCAGAATTGCCGACAGGATAGGCAGACGTTATGCCATGGTTTCGGAATGTTGTATTTTTGCTATAGGTGTCATCGTACAACTCACCACATCCACCGTGTGGCAGCAAGTCGCTGTCGGTCGTCTTATCTCGGGTTTGGCCGTCGGGGCACTGAGTGCAGCCGTACCTATGGTATGTTATGAACGCCGTTCATCGGAATAACTTTAACCAAGATAACCTAGTATCAAGCTGAAACAGCACCAAGGCAAATTCGTGGGACACTGACTGCCACATATCAGTTGTTCATCACGTTTGGTATCCTCGTCGCGTGTACTTACTTTTTTTTTTCAGTCTTTTCCTTTTTGATTAACCTGTCTTCTTTGCTAGACTGCATTGGAATTGGTACTCGAGGGCTCCCGGGCGCACAATCTTGGCGTACGCTCATTGGTATTGGTCTCATATGGCCAGCCATGCTAGCTATCGGTATCCTCTTCATGCCAGAATCACCCAGGTTTGTCTCGCCTCTGCCGTTCCTTTTCTTTTCTTGACCTGAACCTCCCTCCCTTCCTTTTAGGTGGCTAGCTGCTCACGGACGTCTCAAAGAAGCCGAACTCTCTCTTTCACGCGCCCACGGAATTAAGCAACAAGATGAATTAGGAAACAAATTTGTACAAATTGCCGTCAACGAAATTGCTAAACAAATCGAAGTGGAAAGCCGACTCGCATCAGGTTGGATCAGTTGCTTCAAACCTGCAAATAAAACGTTGTATAGGACATTGCTAGGAATGTCACTTCAGAGTTTCCAGCAGTTGACTGGAGCGAATTATTTCTTCTATTATGGGGCCACTATTTTCCAGAGTGTGGGCATTCAAGATAGTTTTGTGACGCAGATTATTCTTGGAACTGTCAATTTTGTGTGCACGTTTGGAGGGTTGTATGTTATGGAACGGGTGGGTTGTTTCGGTCTTTTAGGTTACCTGGTCATTTTCTGATTTTTTATATATAGTTTGGGCGAAGATTACCTCTGATAGTAGGAGGTATTTGGCAATCGATGTGGTTATTCGTCTTTGCAGCCGCAGGAACTGTCAAGGATCCTACTACGAACCCGGGTATTGGAAAATGTACATATGCATTCCTTTCTACAACCATACCCTTATTAATTTGGTGCTATTTTTCTTTTTGTTACGTTTTTTCTTTTGTAGTGATGATCGTTAGCGCTTGTATGTTCATTCTAGGATACGCTATGAGTTGGGCGCCAGGAGTATGGATTCTCGTTGGTGAAACTTTCCCCACGCGTACTAGGGCAAAGCAGGGCGCATTGGCTACAAGCGCTAACTGGTGCGTCGTTTATTTTATTTTTGGTCGTTCCTCCGCTAAATCACTTTAATGTCAGGTTGTGGAATTTCCTGCTAGCGTTTTTCACGCCCTTTATTGTATCGGCTATGCGTTTCAGATACGGATTTGTCTTTGCCGGTTCGTGTCATTATCATAGATAATTATCACGAATTTAAGAATTTTTCGATTCATAGCGTGCAATCTAGCGGGTGCAGTCGTAGTTTATTTCTTCTTGTACGAGAGCTCTGATCTTTCGTTGGAGAGCGTGGACGATGTGTGTAGATTTCTCTTCTTTCTCTTTTTCCTTCATGATATTGATGAAACATAGATGTACAACGATCCTAACTGCAAACCATGGACTTCCCGATCATGGGCACCGACTGGATATAGCTCACGCTATGACCTAGTGCAACAAACGAAAGCTGCTGAAGAAAGGAAACCATTTTCTAGTGGAGTTGTTGAAGAAGAACAAGTTGAAAATGTGGAGTTAATGGTACGCGTGGTGGATGAGGGAGGTGCAGGTACATTTGGGAATGAGAAGAATGGGATGGGAAATGGTGTGGGGGCCGATGCGGGTTATGCTGCGGGTGTTCAAGGTAAACGTGGTGATTGTAATACTGCCGAGAGTCGTTATGATTCTGGAACGATTGAAACCCGAGATCAAAGTGTATCAGCTGTTGGGGATGGCGCTATGGCTTCGAGGCATGGGACGGGTTTCAATGAGAAGTGGGAATGAAGGAAGTGGG
>Ga0193742_1002711_pt1 | contig 10118 bp, 10 predicted proteins | sample L2c1metaG_FD_165511 | JGI IMG/M metagenome (GOLD analysis project Ga0193742, IMG submission 165511) | Soil microbial communities from a riparian zone of the East river system, Colorado, United States - L2c1 | ecosystem: Environmental > Terrestrial > Soil > Riparian zone | place: USA: East River... | reverse complement strand
TTCAACCTGCCGCAGCAGGTTCACGATTTGCTCCGCTGTATGCTTCTTCCCTCGTGCCATCGAACGCTCCTCTTGTTCCAGTTTTATCGCTTCTCAACTGGTACAAAAAGAACCGGGCATTCCAGTGCGCGAGAATCACAACCTCATGTAAATCTCTCAAAAGGAATGGTGGGCAGTGAGGGACTCGAACCCCCGACATCCTGCTTGTAAGGCAGGCGCTCTAACCAACTGAGCTAACCGCCCACTTTGTGAGCCGCAACATGATTCAGTGTATGGGACAGATGCGGCAGATTGCAATGCGCACGGTGACGTTTGTCATGGAGTTCCAATCGGGATATCTTCGTGAACTGTGTGCATTTGATCGTTTGGTGAGAGGAATACGACAACATGGGAATTCGTTTGCATTTCTGGGGTGCGGCCCGGACCGTCACCGGATCGTCGCATCATCTGGAGTGCGCAGGGCGTCAGATCCTGCTGGATTGCGGATTGTTTCAAGGCAGACGACAGGAGGCTCAGGAGATCAACACGCACCTTGCGCTTTCGCCCGCTGAACTGGCCAGTCCGGACGGCTCTGGGCTGAGTGCGGTCGTGCTCTCCCATGCGCACATCGATCACAGCGGCAACCTGCCCGGTCTCATCAAGCAGGGATATGGCGGCCCCATCTACACTATGCCGACAACGATCGACCTCTGCGATCCGATGTTGAAGGACAGTGCGCATATCCAGGAAGGCGACGCCGAGTTTATGAACCGGCGGAGATCGCGCCGAAAGATGGTGGGAGCGCCTTTGGGAGCGGAGCCCTTTGAACCCCTCTACACGCAGGAGAACGCCGAACAGGTTTTGCAGCAGATGCGTCCGGTTAAGTTGCACGAGCCCACAGTGCTGGCCGGCTCGACGAAGGACGAAGGCTTTGGCATATCGCTGACGAATGCGGGACACATGCTGGGATCGACGTGCGTCCTTGTTGAGGCCACCGAGCGGGGACAAAAGACCCGGCTCCTGTTCTCGGGCGATGTGGGACGGAAGGACCTGCCGATCATCAAGGATCCCGATGAGGCTCCACAGGCCGATTACCTCATCATGGAGAGCACCTACGGCAACCGCCTGCACCAGCCACCCGGACCCGTGAAGCAGAAGCTCGCCCGTCTCGTGCAACGAGTCGCCGCTCGTGGGGGGAGGATCATCGTCCCCGCCTTTGCTGTGGAACGCACGCAGCAGCTGGTGATGCTTCTGCACCAGCTCACCAAGGAAGATCTGATTCCGAATCTGCCGATCTTTGTCGACAGTCCCCTGGCAACCAAGGTCACCGAGGTATTCCGGAAGCACACCGAGGACTGGGATCAGGAGATTAACGAGTTCTACCAGAAGGGAGTCGATCCCTTCGGATGGAACAGGTTGAAATATACCCAGACCGTGCAGGAGAGCAAAGCTCTCAACGATCTCCATGTCTCCTTCATCGTCATGTCGGCGTCAGGAATGTGCGAGGCCGGGCGGATCCTGCATCATCTGAAGAACGGAATTGAAGACCCGCGCAACCTGATCCTGATCACCGGCTATCAGGCCGCAAATACTCTGGGCCGCAAGCTGGTAGAAAGACAGCCGGAGGTAAACATCTTTGGTGAGCCGATGCGGCTGCGCGCAGAGGTCGATTCCATAGGCGAACTCAGCGGACATGCCGATCAGAATGAGCTGCTGACATGGATGGAGCCTACGGTAAAGACCCTGAAGAAGGTCTTCCTCGTGCACGGCGAGCCTCTGGCTCAGCAGGCGTTGAAAGAGGAGATCGAAAAGCGATATGGACTTAAAGTGGTCTGCCCTGCGCGTGGAGATCGTTTCGAGGTGAACTAAAGGTTCCGGCCTCTCAACGGCGCAATGGGAAGAGATCGCGGATGCGTGCGTCTCGGAGCCAGAGGCCGGCCCAGACGACTACACCAATGAGGACAGGGATCAGACTCGCCCCGATCGACTCTCCACTCCGAAGATCGATAGCGGTAGCCCCCCCGAGATAGCCAGTCAGCAGGACAGCGCCAAAGAAGGATGTGCCCGGGAACAGATAAAGCGCGGTGCAGGCAATCTCGAGAAAGGCGAGATGATGGATGTGGTGCAGGGGGAAGGGTGGTGGGGGCGCACCGGCCGGAGGCGTATACATGAACTTCACTACGGCGGAGAAGAGAATGAAGAGAGAGGACAGCGCCGTCAAGACGTAGCCGGTCCAGAGCAGCTTCCTGGATGCGCGTGGTCCCTCTGGGCGACTCGTCACCGGGAAGAGCTCGCGAAGACTGCGGTCGCGCAACCAGATGCCTCCCCAAATGAAGAGAGCGACATAGGTGGGGAAGAGAGTATGGGAGAAGAGTGGGTTATCGACACGAAGGTGCAGAGCGATGGCTCCTCCGAGATAACCGGTGAGCAGCAGCGCACCCAGCACTGATGTGGCCGAAATCGCATACAGCCCGATGCAGATCAACGCCAGGACGCCAATGCCTGGCGTGAGCCGCATAGGAAATCCAAGCTGGGTCTGCGCTTCAATGACGTGCGCGTTGGTGGTGAACTTCATGCACGCGTCCATAAGGAGGAAGAGGACGGCGAGTGCGGTGAAAGTGTAGCCGGTATAGATCCGGCTCTTCGGTGATGCGGTCTGGATGTCGACTGTCATGTTCGGTCTGCTCTCTGGAGGTTGGCCTGCCGCGGCGCCGACGGCACCGCGGCGGTGGACTTTTGGGGAATCAGGCTTATTTTTGGCGAGAGATAAGCTCCGTGCGAAGGCGCTCTTCGCTCTCCCTGACTTCGGGGGTAAGCTCGGAGCCGAAGTCCTCAAGCTCGAAGACCTGGCGAATCTCGATCTCGCTCTCTTCATTGAAAGGATTGGGGCATCGCTTGACCCATTCGATGGCCTCTTCCTTCGATTTGCACTGCCAGATCCAGAATCCAGCGATCAATTCCTTGGTCTCTGCGAAGGGGCCGTCGACAGCGGTACGCTTATCCCCGATGAAGCGGACGCGAGCGCCTTTAGAGCTGGGCTGGAGTCCCTCACCGGCAAGCATAATACCCGCGGCAACGAGCTCTTCGTTGAACTTGCCCATTGCGGTGAGCAGTTTCTCGTCCGGTGGTGCTCCGCTCTCGGAGTCGGGTGTGGCTTTGATAATGATCATGAAACGCATGAGGTATTCCTTTCTCGGAAAGTAAATGTTACGGTTTGCGAGCTCAGAGTGTTCTGCCAGGCTGCATCTCGGAAAATCCTGCCGCAGCCTTCTGAACCTCTGCGGGGAAGTCTGCCATCTCCTGCACCTGACGAACTTCGATCGTCTCATTCGGAGATGCCGGGCAACGTTTCGCCCACTCGATCGCCTCCTCTCGCGAGCGCACCTGGATCATCCAGTAGCCTCCCAGCACCTCCTTGACCTCGCTAAAGGGACCATCGGTAACCTTAGGCTTGCCGTCAGGAAAAGTAACGCGCGCTCCTACCGAAGGTGGGTGGAGGCCGTCGAGCGCGAGCAGCACGCCTGCCTTCTTCAGGGACTCGTTGTACCTCATCATCGTGCTCACGGCCTCGGCGCTGGGCACCGTGCCCGGTTCCGCACTTTCATAACCCTTGGGAATCATCAGCATCATAAATCGCATGGGTATATCTCCTTATGCCTGGTGGCTGAGTTTGATGGACTCGATGCAGTTGTCTCCGTCGTGAACAAGACGGATCTCCACCTCGCCATCGCCGGCGACATCCAGAAACTCGCGGGCTTCCTGGATAGCCTCCAGCTTTGAGTTGACCCGGAAGAGAGCGAAACCCGCGATGAGTTCCTTCGCTTCGGAGAACGGACCGTCGGTGACGCTGAGTCTGCCGCTGGAGAGGCGAACACGCGCGCCCTTGCTGGTCTGTGCGCATCCTTCGGTCGCGAGCAGTTTTCCTTCGTCGATCTTCTTCTGGATGAGGGTGCTCATCTGATGCATCATCTGTGGGGTGGGAGGAAGTCCGGCCTCGACACTGGCAACGTCGGCCGGGCGATAGAGCATGAGAAATCGCATTTGAAGATTCTCCTTTAAATTTGCTGGGATTTATGACTAAGCGGAAGGCTCGTTGCAGTTGATCATCCAGGGGATGCCGAAGCGGTCGGTGAACATGCCGAACCGGTTAGCCCAGAAGGTCTGCTGGATGGCCATGGTGACCTTGCCTCCCGCAGAGAGTTCATGAAAGACACGCTCGGCCTCGGGAATCTCGTTAATCTGGAGATTGACGGAGAAGCCGGCTGGAGGGGTATAGCGCTCGGGCGGCGCATCCGAGGCGAGGAAAACGGCGTCCCCGACCGTGAGACAGGCGTGAAGAATATTCACGCGGCACTCAGGGGAGATCTGCTGTTCGGCGGGGGAGCCGGCATAGGGGAGAAGAGCGGCGATCTTGCCCTTGAGGACGCGCTCATAAAACTTGAAGGCCTCTTCGCAGTCTCCCTTGAAGAAGAGGTAGGGTTGGATTTGCATGGCCGATCTCCTTTGTTCTTCGTATGAACCAGAGGTTTCGGCCACCAGAACGTCGGCCGTTCTCTCGCGTTCTACCAATACGTCGAACAAGGAAGATCTAAATCGACAGCTCGCAAAAACTTTTTCGATATTACCGATAGAACCTATCCTCGGCGTGCCAGCTCCCCAGCCAGCTCAGGAGGAAAATCCGAGACCTCGTAGACCTGCCGGATCTCCATCCGGGTCTCGCAGTCTCCCGCCAAGGTAGGGCAGCGCTGCGCCCACGCGATCGCCTCCTCCATGGAAGGAACGTCGATAAGGATGAACCCGGCAATCAGCTCTTTAATCTCTGCGAACGGTCCGTCGACAACGGTCTTTCCGCGGCCGGAGGCGACAATGCGTGCGCCCTTTGAACTGGGCTGCAGCCAGTCCCCGGCCAGAAGCACTCCCGCCCTCCGCATCTCGTCGTAGTAGCTGCCGATGGCGGTCATGAGGTCTTTGGTGGGAAGCTCGCCGGCCTCCATGTGCCTGTCGCTGTTGCGGATGATCATGAATCGCATTCGAGAGACTTCTCCTGGCAACGGACGGCCTAGCGTGTCATGCGTTCAAGATGACGGTAGCCGCCTGTAGCAATAAAAAGAGTTAAGAACACCGATAGGTTATAGCTTGCATGGACCAACGCCGAACAGGCGACCGAGCGCGTCCGCACACGGACCAGCGTCAGGATCAGCGAGACGAAGAAGAGAACGAATAACGCCGCCCAGGCGTGGGCAAGCTGCTCCGCGTGCAGCAGAGCGAAGAAGATGCTTGAGACCACCGCACTGAAGATAAGCGAAGCCAGAGTGAGATTGGTTGTGATGTGCCAGCGCTCCCGGGCCGCAGGCGTCTTCGGCAGGGAGAGCCAGTCGTAGGCGATGGCGAAGGCGGGGAAGAGGAAGCCGCGGAAACAGATCTCCTCGAACAGAGGTGCGAGCAGGGTCCCAAACCCGGTCACAAGCCATACGTCCGAGGGCGTGCGGAAGAAGTCGTCCATGGGAATCGACTTGGGAACGGGGATGAGCGAGGAGATCGCCTGGACCGCGAACCCGGTGATCAGACCGATGGGGATGAGTTTGTGAGCGTTGCGCAGCGCGGCCGCGAAGTCCCACTGCAACCCGCTGCCGAAGCTGCGCTGCCACATCAGCGGAAAGAAGAAGAAAGAGGCCGTAAGGGTGGCGACATAGCTGATCGCCATGGATGCGACCAGCAGCTTGGGATGCATGGTCGCATTGGCTGCGATCTTCTGGGGGTCGCCGGCATGGTTCAGCCCCAGCAGCAGGGCCTGTGCGAAGAAAAGAACTACGCCCGTGAAGGAGACGAAGAGAAGCGCATGGCCAAGGTGCGGGACCCGGGCTGGAACCCCCGGGCCAGGGGCTACAGAAGGCGGCGGAGCTTCGATGACAATGGCCTGACCCGGGGGCAGTACCGTTGGGTCGGCTGCCGGAATCTGCGGTTGCGTCGAGTAGTCCCGGGAGGAGTCGTCCGGGAGCTGCGGAATGGAGGAGGGACTCACGTCGTCTTCTTCCCTTTGCCCGCGTTCTTCTTGGCCGGGGCAGGTCTCTTCGGCTTAGCCGTTTCGGCTAGTTTAGCCGGACGGGCCGTGGGAACGCCGGTTTTCTTCTCGGGCGCCACAAACTTAGACTTTGCCTTCTTCTCAGGGTCTGCCGCCGAGTTGAGCTCTACTGGTTGCGCTCCGGCGTGGCTGTTCGCGGAGCCGTTCCGGCTGGCAAGCGTTGCAGGATCGTAGTGCCGGGCAAGGAACTCGGCAGTATAAGAGCCGGAGACCGTGGCCACCTGCTCCGGGGTTCCATGGGCGATGACGCGACCACCGCCCTCGCCGCCCTCGGGTCCCAGGTCAAGAATATAGTCAGCGTTACGGATGATGTCGAGGTTGTGCTCGATGATCATGACGGTGTTGCCGAGGTCGGTCAGACGATGCAGTACCTCGAGCAGTTTGCGAACGTCATCGAAGTGAAGACCAGTGGTCGGTTCATCCAGAAGATAGAGTGTTCGTCCGGTCTGGCGCTTGGAGAGCTCGCGGGCAAGCTTCATGCGCTGGGCCTCTCCACCGGAGAGCGTGGTCGCGGACTGGCCGAGATGAATATAGCCCAGTCCGACATCGACTAACGTCTGAAGACGCTGATGGACGGCGGGGATGTCTTTGAGAATGGGCAGAGCATCTTCGATGGCGAGATCGAGGAGGTCGGCGATGGAGTATCCATTGAACTTCACCGCCAGCGTCTCCTGGTTGTAGCGTCTGCCATTGCAGACCTCGCACAACACATAGACGTCGGGCAGGAAGTTCATCTCGATGCGCCGTTGACCCTCCCCCTGGCAGGCCTCGCAACGTCCGCCCTGCACGTTGAAACTAAAGCGGCCGGGCTTGTAGCCGCGCTCCCGCGACTCCGGCAGCATCGCGAAGAGATCGCGGATTGCCGAGAAGACCCCCGTATACGTCGCAGGGTTGGAGCGGGGAGTTCGCCCGATCGGCGACTGGTCGATCTGAATGACCTTGTCGAGCTGTGAGATTCCACGAACCTTGCCGTGCTGTCCGGGCTCCTCGCGTGAGCCGTAGAGCTCTTTTGCCAGCGCGCGATAGAGAATGTCGTTGACCAGCGTGGATTTGCCGCTCCCGCTGACCCCGGTGATCACCGTCATCACACCGAGCGGAAAATGCGCGGTGACATCCCTGAGATTGTGCGCACGGGCGTTTTCGACCGAGATCCAGTTGCCGGTCAGCGGTCGCGGCGCCTGGCCGGGGGTAGGACGCGTGACGATATCGATCTTGCCGGCGAGATATTGACCGGTGATCGACGCCTCATTGTCCATGATCTGCTGCGGAGTGCCGTCAGCGATCAAATAGCCGCCGTTCTTGCCCGCTCCGGGACCGAGATCCAGAACATAATCGGCCTTGCGGATCGTGTCCTCATCGTGTTCGACCACGAGGACCGTATTGCCAAGATCACGCAGGTTCTCGAGCGCCTGGATCAACCGCTGATTATCGCGTTGGTGCAGGCCGATGGAGGGCTCGTCGAGCACATACAGCACTCCGCGAAGCCGTGACCCGATCTGCGTCGCGAGCCGGATGCGCTGGCCTTCGCCTCCCGACAAAGTGGCTGCGGAGCGATCGAGCGAGAGATAACCGAGCCCGACTGCATTCAGGAACTCCAGTCGCTCGATGACCTCCCGTTGCAGGCGATCGGCGATCATGCGGTCGCGGCCGGTGAAGTTCATCTCACGGGCGCTCGTAAGTGCGCGTTCAAGCGAGAGCGCCGTAAAATCAGCGATGCTCTGGCTGTTGACCGTGACCGCCAACGACTCAGGCCGCAGACGTCGGCCCTGGCAGCGGGGGCATGTGGTCGCGGACATGTACTGCATCATGTATTCGCGATAACCCTCGGACTTCGAGTCCTCGAGATTGGCGCGCAGGTAGGCAAAGATTCCGTGAAAGCCAGTCCGCCCCGCCTCACCCCTTGGTGGGCCGTAGAGGAAGAGATTCTGCTGCTCCTGGGTGAGCTGCTCGAAGGGCCTGCGAATGTCGATCTTGTACTTCTCAGACGCAAGCTTGATCAACCGCAGAAGATACTGTGAGGCCGAGCCCGGACCCATTGCCCCATCCAGCAGGGGTTTGGACCAATCGGTGATTGTCTTGGCTGGATCGAAGTCATAGATCGAGCCAAGGCCGTGGCACTCAGGGCAGGCGCCATAAGCGGAGTTGAACGAGAAGCTGCGCGGCTCGAGCTTTGGAACGTTGATGCCGCAGTCCGGGCAGGCCATCGACGAGGAGTAAAGCGTCTCCTCCTGCTTGCGGGTGACCGGATCCTGAATTCCGATCAGAACCAGTCCGTTGGCCATCTGCAGAGCTTTGGCCACAGCGGCTTCAAGACGCCGGGTGTCGTAACGAGGAGCGGCGTCCGCGAGTGCCGCAGTCGTGTTCTCCGGCGGGAGCGGCTTGAGGATGATGCGATCGACGATGGCTTCGAGAGTATGGTTCTTGCGCTTCTCGAGGCGCATGCCCTCGGTGATCTCGGTCAGCTCACCATCGATGCGAACACGAAAGCCCTGCTTGTCGATCGATTCAAGCTCCTCGCGAAACTCACCCTTGCGGCCCCGGACGATAGGAGAGAAGACCGTGATCCGTTCCCCGGGAGCCAGGGAGACGATGCGCTCTACGATCTGGTCGGCACTCTGACGTGAGATGGGACGGCTGCAGTTGGGACAGTGCGGCTGACCGACTGAGGCATAGAGCAGGCGCAGGTAATCGTAAATTTCGGTGATGGTCCCAACGGTCGAGCGCGGCGAGCGCGAGGTAGTCTTCTGCTCGATCGAGATCGCCGGCGAGAGCCCGTCGATGGAATCGACGTCGGGCCGCTCCATCTGGTCAAGGAACTGCCGCGCATAAGCCGAGAGAGTCTCGACGTATCGGCGCTGACCCTCCGCGTAGATGGTGTCGAAGGCGAGCGAGGATTTGCCCGAGCCGGAGAGTCCGGTGACCACGGTCAGGGTGTTGCGCGGAATGGAGACCGACACATTGCGCAGGTTGTGCTGCCGCGCTCCGCGCACGGTGATGTGGGTGATGCCCTTCGGTGTTCGGGGAGTGGTTTGCGAGGTGCTCATCGTAAGTCTCTGACGCTTATCGGCCAAGGATCTAGAATACGGCATTTCGGGGTCGCAAGTGTGGTGACTGGTCCGCAGGCCTGGTCCCCAGGCCGCTAGATCTGGATAAAGAAGAGGAGAGTCAGGGATTCGGCTAAGGACGGGCCCGGGTAACCCAAAGCAGGGGTTGGCGGATGGGGAAGGTGCGATCCAGCTCCGGGTTTGTGGTGTCCGGAGGGAGTGTGCGCCAGAGATCGGCGTAGTCCGGATGGCTGTAGGCTCGCGCGGCGAACAGGAGGGCGGGACGGCGCAGGGGGAGGTCGGTGAAGAAGGCCCGATCGGCCTTGTAGGGCCAGGAGCCGCGGTGGGCGATGAAGGGGAAGATACGGGCGATGGCGACCCGCATTCCGGGGCCATCCTGCAGCTCATAGTCCCAGACGCCCTCGAAGCGCGTGGAGAGCAGATCGCAGGCACCGGCCAGCATGTCCAGATTGAAGAGACTGTTTCTATAGGGGTTAGGTGTGGTCAACTCCCGAGGAAAGGTTCCGTCGAAGGTGATCTGGGCCCGGATCGTCGCGTTGCGGAACTGGTGGCGGAGCGTGGTCAGAGGACCATCGTCCTTTAGATTCAGTCGCGCGCAGGCCGCGGCCTGCAGGAGCCAGGAGGAGCCGTTATGGTCGAATTGTTGAGCCAATCGAGGTAACCGGCAAACCATTGATTGAGGGTTACCAGGTCCTCGGTGGGAAGCGCCTCGGAGTTCGAGAGAAACGGGATCGATTGCGCGATCTCCGCAAGGTGCACCCCTTCGACCAGACCTTCCGGCCTGCCCGTCTTCGCAGGCGGGATGACCTGGGCTAGTTCGAGGGTAGGAGTCATAGAGGTTTCAGGGGAGACGAACCAGGCGCGGAGGTGAGCGGCGGCCTGGCGGGCGTACCGCTCGTCTTTTGTCAGGGCGTAGGCGGAGGTGAGGGCGGGGACGATATGAGCGAGGGCGAGGAGGGCGTCACGATGGGCGGTGAAGGTATCGGGTTCTG
>Ga0193742_1002709_pt1 | contig 10119 bp, 12 predicted proteins | sample L2c1metaG_FD_165511 | JGI IMG/M metagenome (GOLD analysis project Ga0193742, IMG submission 165511) | Soil microbial communities from a riparian zone of the East river system, Colorado, United States - L2c1 | ecosystem: Environmental > Terrestrial > Soil > Riparian zone | place: USA: East River... | reverse complement strand
CTACAAATATATTTATTGTACATGAACCAACTCCTGAAACTACTTATCAAAACTTGAAAACATCACTATCATGTCTTAACCAACTACTCAAACTACTCATCAAGACTTGAAAGATCATCATCACTATCAACTGTCCCTGCATTTGCCAAGTAATTCAAATAGCTTTCCCACATTGCATTAGCAATATTCATCCTGCGTGACTTGACCTCCGAATTTCCACTGTCATCATCCTCTGTAATAAACCCACCATCATGGTCATTGTCAAGATCAGAAGGCAAGGGTGTGTAAGCTGATTGGGATGGATCTGTAGGTATTGCACCTTCATTGGAGTCAGTTTCTTGAATGAAATTCTGGAGAGCACATAGTGCAACAGGAATACGAGCTTGAAAGTCAAGGGGATAACGAGGAGCAAGAAGTAGAATCCGGAAGCGTTGCTTGAGAACCCCAAAAATACGCTCAATGACATTGCGTGCCTGAGCATGACGAAGGTTGAATAGTTCCTTTGCATTTTTTGGGCTGTTGGATTATTATAACAAACTATTAAATCCATCAAAGAAGGCACCTACCGAACACCTGCAGCACCCCACTCCTGAAGATGATAACGAATGCCACGAAAAGGAACAAGAAGTTCCTTGCAATGAGGATATCCTGCATCTGCAAGATAATAGAATCCTTCAGGCACAGAAAACCCTTTTGCCAATGCATCAGCCCAGACCCGAGCATCTGTTGCAGAACCTTCCCAGCCTGAAAGAATGTATGTGAAGAGCATGTTGAAATTGCATATGAAGAGACAGTTCTGCGAAAGAAAGCCTTTTCGATTCCGATAGAGACTTTGGAGAGTAGCGGGTGGGAAGATGTGTATATGACTACCATCAATGGCTCCAAGGCATCCTTGGAAGAAAGGCCATAGTTTGCCATTATCATAGATCCTGGGAGAGACAGGATCATTGGCAGTTGAACGTCGAACATATCGGTTGTAAAATGGTTGAGATGAGAAGATGATGGTCATTTTTCTGAAGTACCTGTTCTCTGATCATTAGATTGTTGTCACCGATGATTGAAATACCCACTTGGAAATTGTTCCATTTGCATGCTGGAATCGCTCTCCAGCATGACGTATGGATAAGCCTGTGACTGACATATAGAGAAAAATAGCCAGCTGTTCCTCAAGGGTCACATTTCTGGTATCCCCATGTCCCATTGATCGTAGCTCTTCAACCAGAGCATGGAAAACCTCCTTGTGTACTCCAAGTTCAGTACGAATGCGCTCAGGATGGCCATGCAGCAACTCTTGAACCCAAGCATAGCCAGACAGGATTGATGTATGATATGGCTCCTTCATGTGATAGCGAAACATTAGACGCACAAGTGTTGGCACGAGAAGTGACAGTTGCAATGTGATTGCAACAAGGATGGTATGCAGATGCATTCTTGTTTGAGGTTGGTCCATTGCATTAACGATGTAGTTATCAATGGTGAATGGTCGTTATCAATGGTGAATGATCGTTATCAATGGTGAATGATCGTTATCTATGGCGAACGTGATGTGAATTCAAAGTCCGACGGCAACGGCAACCGGAAACCCAGCAAGTACAAACATCATAGTTTGAGAATCGGAAACTTGCGGCGCAGCTGAACAGGCTCCAAGTTGGATAGGATGCCAGCACATACTAACATTCTCGCGATTACTCGGTCAGCCACAGGAAAGTATAAATAGTGGCCAGGTGTATATTCTTTGTATCTACAACTCTCTAGCTTCCCATAGACATTTCAACATTAACATGGTTCTCAAGCTTTACAGTTCATATCCGTCACCATATCCGTCACCTTACGTTCGCTTAGTGGCAGCAGTTTTGCTCGAAAAACAAGTGCCCTTTGAGCTAGTCCCGGTCGATCTCGCCAACGGCGAAAACAAGTCACCCGAATACCTCAGTAAACATCCCTTCGGTCAAATCCCTTGCATTGTATGTTATCTCTTAATTTCATTTGCGAGTGCAACTGCAATTCACTCATAATGTCTTTTCCTTCTTTTTGTATGACTTGGTCAGGACGATGACGGCTTCATCCTTTACGAAAGCAAAGCCATCAGTTATTATATAGCGTCCAAGTACCCTGACCAAGGGACACCGCTACTCCCAACTGGGCTTGAAGCCAATGCACTCTTCCAGCAGGCTGTAGCTGTAGAAGCATCCCATTTCAACGACCACGCCACTAAGGCTTTAGGGGAAATTATTTACAAAAAGTAAGTTCTTAAACCACGCCACTGCACCCACCTTTTTGTACGTCCGTCCGCTTATATGTTTGTTTTTCTCCCAGGCGTCAAGGCCTGGCTCCCGACAAAGATGTTTTTGAAAAGCATATTGCCGACCTGAGCGGCAAGTTGGATGTGTATGACAAGATTTTGAGCAAACAGAAGTATCTGTTAGGAGACGTAAGGCTTTTCTTTTCTGGTTGATACATGAACCTTCCTTATAACACGTTTTCTTTCTTCTAGGAAATTACGCTCGTCGACTTTTATTACCTCCCTCTAGGATCTCTGTTTGCCAGTTTCGGTAGCGACGTCATGGAGTCGAAACCAAATGTCGCCAGGTAAGAATTTCTCGTGGTGTAGGTAGAGGTTCTTACCTGACGAATTTCTTCTTCCTATCTTCTATAAATTTCTAGGTGGTTCAAGGACGTATCTTCGAGGCCTTCCTGGCTGGCTGCGAAAGATGACATCAAGTCTACTAAATAGACCTCACAATAAGCAGAGCTAAGTGCTCGGTCCTTTGTGAAACTTGATAGTATGATTAAAAAATAAAAATGTATTTTCGACGAGTTTATTGATTTTTAACTTTTGCTTGCTGCTTCAACCTCTGCATTTTTATTAGCATGTAATACTTTATCACCACCAAGTGAAGTTCAGAGATTGGTTGAAGTGGCGGTCAATTAATACCCTCTTCTGTCTTGAAATCCAACAGTTCCTGCAGTGACAACACAGCAGTGTCAATTCCAAAAATTCTTGGGTTGGGGGGACGAAGTAGTAGCTAACTTCATCGTACGAAACAGAGGCAGATTCATACTGACAGTTGCCCGGCTGATAGCAACTCAAGCGGAGCTTGACAAGGAGTCAATAATGAGATTGTCCTGTTGGGATTTAGTGACTCTCTAGGCTCGGAGACTCGCCCAACTCAAATGGAACCTAAATGGCCCACTCTGAATGACCCTATTGGATGCGCTCACGTCGCATTCTCGATTGTTATCGACCTTGGTACATATACCTAAGGAGGACTATGAACTTTAGTAACCACAACCCGAAGCATGTACTCCCTCGATCTGTCTTGGGTCGTCCTCCCACGAGACGTTAGGCAGGCTCTTCACTGTCTTCCAATCCAAACTTGTATAAATTCCCGACCATCCTCCATTGGCTCGGTGCCTCATGAAGCGCAAGTTGCATGGTTCACCGGCAGAACTGGCCCAACTGTTCCATATTCTTCGTGATCGCTGTCAGACAGATATGTCTCCTAGCACCGTACTATGTCAGTCACTGGTCCCATCGCGGCTGTAGATCACGAATATCGGCACCGACATGTTATCGATTGAGTTCTTTAGCTATCACATATCTCTCCTCGGATCGGACGCCCATCGCGACGTATACATGCTGCAGTGATGTGCCGGCGTTGGCTTGGCCCGGCCTGGCTCTAGGCATTCTCGACCACGATCTGTACGAGGACATAAAACAGTTGCCTTGAATTGGGTTTCCACTCATGCTACGAAAGCCTTGAATAACGCCAGAACCTCAGGACTCAGGGCCTGTCTTGTTAGGAAGCATGTTGTCCATTTACTGGAGTCATCGGTAAAACTGATGAAGTACTTCTTCCCCAATGCCAATGTCAGCTTTGATACATGGCTCGCATTCTATGTGTTCCGTGGACTCGACCAAGTTTTTTGTTATCATGCTTCCTATGGCATAAGAGGCAATAATGACGATGTCATCAATTTAAGTTTTCTAGATTGAGACCCCACTACATTTGCTGACGCAGAATATGGTTCACGGATAACACGATAGAGGTTGTCGACTTTGGGTAAAGATTCAATGATATCGCCAGTCTCACTACGGAAAGTGCATAATTTGCCACCAAATTGGGTATAAAAAACCCAGAGCCATCGATTTGGGCAATGAATTATGAAGTGCGAAACTGATGGATGGGGTGTATAGGACATTGGTAAGTCGAACTCGTACAAAACATATTTCCGTTTGGATTAGAAATAATTTCTCCAAATCCATCAGCAGTGAGTTGGCCTTAATTGGCATGAGAAGCGACGAGTTGGCATCTTTTGGAATGAAGTAAATTCGTCTCGATAGGGGGTCATATGGTGGGCAGCTCCGGAATCGTAGAGGTCGGAACGCTGATCCAAATCCGCAGGTCCAGCAGTCAAAGCATATCCATGGCAGTAGAACTCATTTCTCATCACCGTAGAAGAGGTCGTCGAGTGGGGGGTAAGAGGTACGTTAGCTGCTTCAAGTTCTCGATGCTGATAATGACATCTTCTCCATCCATAGATTTGTCGTCATAGCTGAATGATCCACAACAGGATCCTAGTCGGGGTTGGTCATCCATGGCAAAACCTCATGATCTATCTGTTGTGGCTGGCTAATGGCGGAAAAGTTGCCTTAGGTGTAGCGAAAGAGTTACCTTCGATATATGTCTCGCATGGATGGACATATTGGAAGTAAAAAAGACAGTCCAGATACCTCAAGGTTCGCAGTGTTTGTCTGAGGAATATTGCTTGAAGCGCTTGTTGACTTTTCCTTCTCCTTTGAAGGTTTGGAATCGCCCGATTTTGTGCTTTTTTTGTCTCGCTCGACCTTTGGACTCGGACATATGTTGGCAGTCAACTCTCAACATCCCGCCTTGACGATTCACCTTTACCCCTACTTTCTTCTTTCCCTTCCCCCGACGACTTCCCCCAGCAGTCCTCGTCCCAAGCCTCTCGCTTGATGAAGCGGTAGCAGCAGCAGCCCCTGTGTTCTTTTTCAATAAATCCTTGACCTTCAACTTTCAAACCCTCTGCTTCTCTAGGAAAATCTCATTACTCCAGTACGAGGTTCATCTTCATGTCCGGATCCGGAGTCGCAGTGGATGTAGCAGTGTTCCGGGAGAAAGAGGATGCTTGCTGGATGACAGCAAGGGTCTTCATTCTAGCGGAAACTAGTGAAAGAGGGACGAAGTTGAGAATAAGGGATGTGTAGTCGTCATCCGTGATGGTGGCTCCCTGGTTCATGAGCAGTTTATATTAGAGATGTGATGACGTCGACTAAAGACGAGTAAGGAAGTCGACAGGCCTTAAAAAATGTGTTTTCGACGGAAATACTGCCAACAAAAATTAAATACATATCCATTAAGTCGACATAGAGACAGACAATACAAATAAAATGAATGCCTTGAAACCCTGTGGATAGTAGACCCGCATATCATGATATTCGCAGGAGGAGTGGCGTCGTAAGGGTATATAAATACCACTTCCAAAGACGACCGTACAATTACGGTAAATCTCCAAGATAGGGGGCGACGTTGGATCCGACAGTATCATCTCGTAAGTACCTCTGCACCTGCCTCTGTGATAAGTACCATATGTTCAGCCTGAGCACTTCGAGCACAATTCTATTCAAACCATTGATCAGTTGAAAACGACAAAATGAATGAAGAAGTGCAATTACTTCTGTCGATGCTGTCCACCCATCTGGGAAAATCCATCCTTTAGGATTGGGGCCTTCAATAATAGCAGGCTATAAAGATATAGACGCGCGTATGGTCAAATCTTGTTCAGAAGATAACAAAGTCACCGTTGTACCTCGATTGTAAAACAATGTCCTGGCTCCATTGTACCCGGCTCATCATTCACTGTGAAATATATCAGAATTTTTAAGTGTATCTCCTGACTAGGAAGAGATAGCGTACGATGGTGGAGAATCCAAGGTGCAGAGTGGAACACAGTTCCTATGCCATGACCAGTAAACTGCGGCGAAACAGAATAATTTATGTCCCGTAATAGGTTATGAATAGTCTTTCCAATGTCTCTGAAATGCTTTCCTGGTCCGCAGGCATTAATTGCTAGCTCTAAGGCTTGATTCGTTATTTGAACCAGTTCTCTCCCAGGTTCGTCCTTTCGCGAATTGAATAGGTTTTGTCGTATGGGATTTAAATAGACACTCTCACCACGTCTCCGACAAGAAGGGTTTTTGACGTGTCGCCATGATATCCGTTCAGGAAAACAGTGACATCAACATTGACGATATCACCGTCTTCAAGCGGTCGACTGAAAATATACACGAGGTCAAAAAAGATCTTGTGTCTCTACGAGAAATTAGCAGGAACGAACTCGTCTGGAATACCGTGTGCGATGATGTTATTGACGCTAATAAATATTTCAGAATGTTCTAATGCCCATCTTTCCAAATCAAGTTTTGCAGACACATACCTTGTACAGCACGATCGAGGAAAACCAGAATAAAGCAGGGGAGATGGGTAGGCTGAATGACTGATGATAAAATCATGAATAGCAGCGTCTATGGCGTTCGTCGTTACTCCAACCTGGCGTATTTAAAGTTAGTTTCGGCCACAACGATTCTTCAACTCTTTGGAGCGCCTCGAATGTACACACATACCTTCACCTGAGTGCTGGCGAATTCTCTTACTTTCTTTGCCAATGACGCAGCTTCACGAATCTTCAATTCTGCTTCCCCTCCAAGTTTTATTTTTGCGCTGTTTTCCAGAGGAATGGAGTCTATGGGTGACGCTGAGCTGCTACGAGCATATGAAGGCTTCACGATATTGTCTGGGACGACTCGAGGCCGTATGTGGTTTACGCCAAAAACGAAGGGCTCAGCTGGGAGGATGACATTGTAGGTGCCAAAATCTTCTTGTTCTAGTACGCTGAACTTCCGAATACTTTGACAGCTCCTCTGTGACTGTGCGAGTCTAAGTTGATTCCTGATGGTGAAATTCTGAGTCAACACCAACCAGCGTGTCAGTCGATCCATGTTGAATGGGTGGATGGCTTTGAGTGTGGAATTTGTGAGGGAGCAAAGGTGAAGGAACCGAGAATCAGATCTTATCTTATCTACAATCCTCAGGTGGGCTAGTGCTGGTAGAAAACGATGACAGTCAGTGCGGGATATGTACATCTTCCTGGCCTATAACTATACTAAGTGCCAAAGAAGTATATTCTGATGTGAAATGACATGAAAATTTTTCTTCACTTTGAAAGTGCCACTACACATTAGAGCGCGCAATGCGAACCGTCGGCGAGTAAATCGGTAAGTCCAATCAAAAATTAACCCAACCTTGCCTTCTTTCTCGTAGGTGCATGCCCATTCCCACCTGAAGCTTGTCCGCCATATGGACCACCACCGCTAACGCTCGCAAAGCTCGCCGAACTTCCCGGCTTAGAATGAGATTGGGCGAACGAAATACCCACATGGCCATGATTTCCTTGATGAGAGTTGTTCTGCGGGAGAGGCATCATTGAGGGAGCTTCGTCTTGGGTAATTCTACGATATGGGGGTATCTGGTGTGGGGTAACCGTTTGGAATGCGCTTGGGTGACGGATGATCAATTACAGGTTTCATCGAAAATCAAGAGAGGGGGACATACTCCCACGTAGGCTTGGGGTCTTCGTGAAACCACTTGTGTTGAAGAGCTTCTTTCGCTGTTAGTCTGCCCTCCGGATCGTATGCAAAGAGTTGCTTGAGAAGGTCATAACCGAGTGGAGAACGAATCCTCGATTGGCACCAATCGGATAGACGATTTGTGAATCTAGAAAAGGCATTGACCTATCGGTGATAGGAAATAGAGGAGATCGAACAAACAAGTCAAGACGTTTCATATTCTGATATTCTGGCATATCAAGGAGTCCAGGCCAATCTTTCTCTGTTATCAAACTGCTCAGAGATATATCGGGAGCGACTTCCATTTAAAACTCACCATCAGGGGTGCCAATTACTTCGAAAATCTTGAGCAACTGATCCCGTTGAAACGGTACATTCTTTTTCGAATCTAACTTGGCCTCCTCACCCTTGAAAATTGGCCGCAAACTCGCCAGTTCAGCCATAACACAACCAACAGCCCAACAGTCGATAGCCTTGGAATAATGTTTAGCACCCAGCAGAAGCTCAGGCGCACGATACCAGATGGTCACTACCACCTTGTCTCCCGCGAACAGTGGTTGAAGCGGCTGATAGATAAGTCTAGCAAGACCTAAATCACCGATTTTGATGACCCCATTGGAAGTAATTAGAATATTGGCGGGTTTGAGATCACGATGCAAGATATGTGCTGAATGCAAGTAGATGAGGCCATTGAGAAGCTGGTAAATCAGAGATTTGAGGACAGCGGTTGATATAGGTGCCCGCAATGTTTGAGAATGATGGTGGATGACTTGCTTTATAAAATAGAGTATGAGATCAATTGAGAAAAGAGGATAGGGAACACCTGAGCATACAAGAAAATCGTGCTCAGCATATTCAAATACCATATAGATGGACTTGTCTTCCAAAATCACTTCCTTCAGAGCAACAATATTCTCATGATCTATCTCCTTATTCAACTGAAAGGATATGTATGTTTCCAAGCGTACAACATCGAGAATTCACGCACCGCAATTTCTCGAATCGCACTCTGACTGATCCCAGTATACGTGGTTACATCTCCTTCTTTGTCTGGCTTGAATTTCTTTATTGCGTGTATAGTACCATCGTCCTCCAGGCTCTGTGCCTTGTACACACGGCCATAAGTTCCGGAGGAGATGAAGCCGAGTATATTGTACTTTGAAAGAACAGAACGATGGCTTGCATCCCGTTTGGCACGATACAGGCGCATTGGGTCATGTTGTAGTATGGTTGACCATTCGTCTATCATCACGACGAATACACAGCCGTATATACATATATTTACTCCTATTAGAAGGTGTCTGAACATGCGACATGTCTCATTCTCTCCTACATTTTCTCTTCTTGCCTTCGCCATCTTAGAGACATGGTTCTTCTGTTTTTCCTGAGTCTAATCGTGTTGTCAATGGTCATTTGGCGGCGTTTTCAGGGCGTTTTGAAGATCCTTCAACCTCCAATATCCAGTCGCCATGTTGTCAATGGAGCAGATGCTCGCCTTGTTGTACAAAAGAAGATCTCATCTGGCCCTAGTTCTTTTGTTCAATTTGGCGATGTGAATGCCTCGTTCGTTGATAAATCACTTGCAATTGAGGCCTTCCTACGTGACCCTGGAAGTCACCACCTCATTCTTCGCCCGAGGTGTTGTGGAAAGAGTTATACACTCTCAATGATTCGGTTGAGTTCCTTCTTGATCAAGTATTTCCGTGCTTCCTGACACCAAGCTATTCAGAGAGTTTTTGCAGCAACCTCCTCGACGTGAACTATGCAGTTTCAGAAACATAACTACTAGCCAGTTTGAAGGGATGGCCATTACCGATCCAAGCCATCGCGACCTCGTTTCGATGCACTTTCAACAGCACCCTGTTTTGTATATTGACCTCAAGGTGAATTTACTTGTTCTGTATGGAAAGGGGGTATACTTAATGGTTCAAGGATGTCCGTGGGACCACATACGAAGGTATGCTGGCCAGGTTCGACATGATAGTCAATGAGATGCTCCAAGGTCTATCAAACCGATATGATGGCCTTATGGATAAGAAGTTTCTTGAGTTTTGCAGGGGATTAGAGCAACCCAGGGCCATGCAATGTCAGAGGGACATGGTACTAAGGGCTGTCTCACAGGAACTTCGGAATATTTATGGGAAGCCTGTTTTCGTCCTTATCAACGATTATGATACGCCCATGCATTCCGCGATAGAATATGACTATGCCACTGCGGTCTGCTCTTTTATTCTCCTGTATCCCAGTCAACTCATCTTATTTCAGGCCAATGATTTCTTTTCTGTTGTATTCAGTTCACTGCTGAAGGTTTGTCAACACCAATGCCTGAGACACTGTTGAGTGACTATTTTGCATAGAATAATGATGTGGTATATGCAAGTATGATGGTGGGAGTATGCAGAATGGCAAAATCCGGCTGGCTGTCACAGTTAGACCATTTTAAGGTAAGTGAAAATCCTGTGAATTGC
>Ga0193742_1002707_pt1 | contig 10126 bp, 9 predicted proteins | sample L2c1metaG_FD_165511 | JGI IMG/M metagenome (GOLD analysis project Ga0193742, IMG submission 165511) | Soil microbial communities from a riparian zone of the East river system, Colorado, United States - L2c1 | ecosystem: Environmental > Terrestrial > Soil > Riparian zone | place: USA: East River... | reverse complement strand
GTCAACATGGTCGCGCTGTGGGTGATCGGCAGGGATCTCGAGGTCGCGCTCGGCCGGGTCCGGTTCCTGGTCGTGTACCTGCTCGCGCTCTACGGCGGGTCCACGGCCGTGCTGCTGTTCGGGGACGCCGGCGTGCCGGTGGCCGGCGCGTCCGGCGCGATCTACGGCCTGTTCGGCGGGATCGCGGTCGTCGTGTTCCGTGCGAAGCTGAACCCAACGCCGGTGCTGATGCTGCTCGGGGTCAACATCTTCCTGAGCGTCGCGCTGCCCGGCATCTCGCTGCTCGGGCACCTCGGCGGGCTGGTCATCGGCGCCCTGGCCACCGCGGCCATGGTGTACGCGCCACGCGAGAAGCTGGTGAAGACGCAGGTCGGCGCCAGTGTGGCGATCGCCGTCGTGCTGATCGCGATCATCGTGTTCCGGGCGATCAGCATGGACTGCGAGGTGCTCTCCGCCGTCCAGTACATCTGCAGCGTGGACTAGGTCCGGAGCTCCAAGAGCGCGTCGACGACGTCCTCCGGATCGGCGCCGAGGTCGAGCCTGCCCAGGATCACCAGGGCGGGCGCCTCGGCGTTGTCCGCGTCCACCTCGAGCGCCGATGTGTCCCGCCCGAGCCTGCGGGTGCGGACCAGCCGCACGTTCACCTCAGCCCACGTCCACCGCCGGCTGCCGGTCAGGCTCCGGACGGTCACGCCGTGCTGGTCGGCCGCCAGCCGCGGCCGGGCGACCGACAGGAACAGCGCGAGGATCGCCAACACCACGCCGCCCGTGCCGAGCAACACCCGACCGGGTGGGTCATCGGTGAACGCCGCCCAGCCGGCCGCCAGGACGGCCAGAACCCAGGCCAGGACGGCCAAACCGGCCTTCGGAGCCCACGTTCTGGCTGCTGGCAAGGACACGGTGGAGGTCACGCTCCGAATCCAAGGGTGCGGTCATCTCGAGTTATCCACAGCAGTTGTCCACACTGGGGATGACTTACACCCGTGTGGTTCAATCACGCTCCGCTGAACGGGTGTATCCCGACAAACTGTCGGTAGAGCCTCAGCGCCACCGCATGGTCATCAGGAGGCCGCCGATCATCAGGGCGAACCCGATGGCGAAGTTCCAGTTGCCGAGGTCCCGCATGAACGGGATGCTCTCGCCCGCGATGTAGTTGACGACCAGCCATGCCAGGCCGAGCACCATGACACCGAGCATCACCCCGACGTAGATGGGGTGGGACGGACCGGCCGACTTCACCTTCACCGGCGTGCGGCGGTCGGTCGGCGGCGTGTAGGCCGCCTTCTTGCGGACCTTGGACTTTGGCATGGGAGTCCTCACTGGCGTGTAGCTTGGGCGCAACAGGGTCGTGTCGGTCACCAGCGCGCGCCTCGAGTGCTGGGAACCGGCACTAACACCACTCTGCAACACGTTAACGTAGCCGAGCGCGGCGGCGAACCAATAGGTGGTCGGGACCGAGAGGAGCGCGCGTGGGCACAGTCGAGCACATGGGCCGCGGCGCCGGTCGAATCTCCGGCGATCTCGGAGATCTGCTCCCGTCCCCGCGCCCCCGCCCACGAGTCCGGACGCCGGCCCCGCCGCGCCGCGACCCGGTCCGCACGGCCGTGCGCACCTTCGGCGAGGTGCTCATCACGCTGGGCATCGTGGTGCTCCTGTTCGTGGTCTACGAGGTGTACTGGACCGACCTGGTCTCGGCCGGCAAGCAGCGGGACGCCACCGCGGCGCTGGACGACAACTGGAAGGGCAGGGAGGACCCGCAGCGCCAGGACCACTTCGCCGGGCTCGGCGAGGGCGACGGCTTCGCCAAGATGTACATCCCGGCCTTCGGCGCCGACTTCCACTTCACGATCGTCGAGGGCACCACGGCGGCGAGCCTCGAGGTCGGTCCGGGGCACTACACGCACACGGCCTACCCGGGTGAGCCGGGCAACTTCTCCGTCGCCGGGCACCGGGTCGGCAAGGGCGCGCCGTTCAACGACATCAACCTGATCAACTCGTGCGACGCGATCGTCGTGGAGACCCAGAACAACTGGTTCGTCTACCGCGCGCTGCCCAAGGCCGAGGAGAAGGCCGGCTGGGCGGAGAACCAGGGCAAGGAGGCGCGCTGCAAGGGCGTGGCGGTCCTCGGCGGCGCGTACTCCGACGTGATCGGGCAGCAGATCGTGCGGCCGACCAACGGCACGGTCGTCGCGCCGGTGCCCGGGTCGGACGTGGTGCCGAGCGCGGGTGAGCAGGCCGCGCTGATGACGCTGACCACGTGTCACCCGCGCTTCTCCGACCGCGAGCGGCTGATCGTGCACGCGGTGCTGGTCAAACAGTGGGCGAAGGACCCGGCCAAGCCGAACTGGACGCCGGAAGAGCTCAAGGAGACCATCTGATGTACGGGTGGATCTGGCGCAACCTGCCCGGCCCGATGGCCGTCCGGCTCGGTCTCGCCGTCGCGCTGGTCGTCGGCGTGGTCGCCCTGCTGATGTTCGTCGTGTTCCCGTGGGCGGAGCCGTTGCTGCCGTTCAACAACGTGACCACCACGCAGTAGCGGGCCCTCACCAGCACCGTGACGGGCAGTATCGTTTCCGTCATGCGCGTGCTGGTGGTCGACAACTACGACAGCTTCGTCTACAACCTGGTCCAGTACCTGGCCCAGCTGGGGGCGGAGTGCGTCGTCCTGCGGAACGACGACCCGGCGCTGTCCGGGCCGGCCGCACTGGACGGCTTCGACGCCGTACTGCTGAGCCCGGGGCCGAGCACCCCGGAACGGGCCGGCGTCAGCATCGACGTTGTGCGCTGGTGCGCCGACCGGCGGCTCCCGCTCCTCGGTGTCTGCCTCGGCCACCAGGCGATCGGCGTCGCGTGGGGCGCCACCGTCGACCAGGCGCCCGAGCTGCTGCACGGCAAGACCAGCCAGGTGCACCACAAGGGCGCCGGCGTCCTCGCCGGCCAGCACGACCCGTTCACCGCGACCCGCTACCACTCGCTGACCGTCCTGCCCGACACGATCCCGGACGTCTTCGAGGTCACCGGGCACACCGACACCGGCATCGTGATGGCCATGCGGCATCGCGAGCTCCCGATCGAGGGCGTCCAGTTCCACCCCGAGTCGGTCCTCACCGAGGGCGGGCACCGGATGCTGGCGAACTGGCTCGCGACCGCCGGCCACGAGGTGCCGGCACCACGCGTCGCCGAGCTCGAACAGGCGATGCGCACCCTGGCCGACGCCGCGGCCCGCCCCTAGCGCGGCACCTGCGGCGACGTGCCGTTCACGGCCGCGTTCGCCAGTGTCTGGCCGATCGCCGGCGCGTGCTTGAACAGGTTGGCGCCCCAGACGACCGTCACCGAGCCCGTGGTCGCGACGTGCACGCCGTCGCCGAGGTGGGCCGGGGAGTCGCAGTAGATCTCGTCGACGACCTCGTCGTCGACGCCGACCAGGACGTCGCGGACGTACGACGTCACCAGCTCGCGGGACTCGTCGACGACCTCGTCGCGGCCGCGTTCCCACGCCGACTCCGCCGGGCCGAGGTTCATGCCGATCGACCACAGGCCGGGGCCGGACTGTTGCTGGTAGCTCGTCACCCCGGCGCGCCACGACTCCGTGCTGTCCATCCAGCACGGCGGCCGCACCTCGGGATCCTTCAGCCGGAACGTGAACCGCGCGTGGTGGGCCAGTTCGGTCGGCAGGTACAGGTCGACCTGCGTGGCGAGCTCGAACGAGCCACGCCCTGCGGCGACCACCACCCGGTCCACCTCGTGCACGCCGTTGGACCCGTGCACCGCGACCCAGCCGTCGTGCGGCTCGATGCGGTGAATGTGCTCGCGGCGCACCCGGTTGCCGATCGCGGCACGCAGGAACCGGCCGGTCGCCTCGGTGTCGATGACACCGCCGGCCGGGTCGACCAGCGCCGGTCCGGGCAGCGCCTCGATCGGCAGGCCGAGCCGCTCGGTGTCGAGGTCGCCGTCCTCGACGAACTCGTGGTCCGCGCCGGCCTCTGCCATCGCCGCCGCCCAGTCCCGCGCCACCGGACCGGTGAGCACCGTGCCCTGCTGGCCGACGAGCCGGTTGCCGGCCCGGTGCGCCCAGTCCGACCACAGCCCACTGGCCGCCGCGGCGTACGCGACAAGTCCGGGGTCGCCGTGCGCGAGCCGGAAGATCCGGCCCTCGCCGGTGGACCGCGCCGCCATCGGCGCGCCCATCTCGAAGACGACCGCGTCCGACCCGTGCCGCAGCAGCGCGTACGCGGTCGACAGGCCGACCACACCGGCCCCGACGACCGCGGTACGCATCTGCATCATTCGACCCGCGTCAGCGGCCTCCGCCGACGCCGAGCTGCGTCGCGATGGTGATGCCGATGTCCTGGTCCTTGTTGACCTTGCTGTTCGGGGGCACTTCCTGCTCGATGATCTTGTTGAGCTCGTTCGCGTTGTTGGTCGTGCCCTCGATCTCGTTGAAGTCGCCCGTCCAGCCCAGCCCGCGCAGTGTCTGCTCGGCCTCGCCCCGGCGCATGCCGGTCAGGTCGGGGACGGTGATCTGGTCGTTCTGCTGGTCGCCCTTGGAGACGAACAGCGTGATCACGGTCTCCGGCGGGTGCTCGCCGGACTTCGGGTCCTGGTCGATGACCTGGTTCGCCGGCTTGTCCGACGACTGGTCCTCGCGCTTCACCGTGAATCCGAGACCCTCGAGGTTCGCCTTGGCCGTGTCGAAGTCCTGACCGACCAGGTTCGGGACCGACGTGGCCTGCTTGGCCTTGCCGATCGTCAGCTTGACCGCCGTGCCGGGCGCGACCTGGATGCCGCTCTGCGGGTCCTGTGCGACGACCTTGCCGATCTGCGTGTCGTCGTCGACCTCGTCCTCGGTGACCGTGGGGTCCACCGTCAGACCGAGCGGCTGCAGCTGTGCCTTCGCCTCGTCGACCGTCTTGCCGGACAGGTCCGGCACGGCCACGTTCGCGGGCTTGCTGCCGACCATGAGCGTCAGCGTGTCCGACTGGTTCATCTGGGTCCCGGGCGCCGGGTTCGTGTCGATCACCACCCCGAACTCGTCCGGCCCGCACTTGCCGGGCTCGCTGGTCGGCGTCGGCTCGCAGATGACGTTCTTTACCTGCGGTTTGAAGCCCTTCTGGATGAGCTCGGTCCGCGCCTCCTCGAGCAGCTTGCCGCGCACGTCCGGCACCGCGACCTTGTCCGACCCCGGCTCGTCGTTGAACATGCTGCTCATCAGCCACACGATGACGGCGATCAACGCGACGGCGAGCACCGAGACGAGCGCGATGAGCCAGCCCTTGCGACGCCGGCGCCTGCGCTCCTCCTCCTCGTCCTCGTACGGGTCGTAGTCGTCGTAGTCGTCGGCCATCGCCGACGGGCGGTGCCGGCCCCGCTGCTGCGGCTCCGCGTTGCGGCCCGCCGCGAGGATCGTCGTGCGGTCCTCGTCGGTCATCACCATCGGCGCGAGCGGCCGCTGGCCGGACAGCACGCGGACCAGGTCGGTGCGCATCTCGGCGGCCGACTGGTAGCGGTTCGGCGCGCCCTTGGACATCGCCTTGAGCACGATCGCGTCCAGCGCCGGGTTCACCCGGGGGTTCAGCGCCGACGGCGGCTTAGGGTCCTCCCGGACGTGCTGGTAGGCGACCGCGACGGGGGAGTCACCCGTGAACGGCGGCTCGCCGGTGAGCAGCTCGAACAGCACACAACCGGCGGCGTAGACGTCGCTGCGCGCGTCCACGGCCTCGCCGCGGGCCTGCTCGGGGGACAGGTACTGGGCGGTCCCTATCACCGCGGCGGTCTGCGTGACCGCGGCCTGCCCGTCGTGCACGGCGCGGGCGATGCCGAAGTCCATCACCTTGACCGCGCCGGTCTTGGTGATCATCACGTTGGCCGGCTTGACGTCCCGGTGGACGATGCCGTGCCGGTGGGAGAAGTCCAGGGCCGCGCAGACGTCGGCCATGATCTCCATCGCGCGCTGACCGGGCAGGGGGCCCTCGGTCTTCACGATGTCGCGCAGCGTCCGCCCGTCCACGTACTCCATGACGATGTAGGGCAGCGGGCCGTGCTCGGTTCTGGTCTCGCCGGTGTCGTACACGGCGACGATGGCGGGGTGGTTCAGCGCGGCCGCGTTCTGGGCCTCCCTGCGGAACCGCTCCTGGAACTGCGGGTCCCGCGCGAGGTCGGCGCGCAGCACCTTCACCGCGACGTCCCGGCCGAGGCGGACGTCGCGACCCTTGTGCACCTCGGACATGCCGCCGTAGCCGAGCGTGTCGCCCAGCTCATAGCGGTTGGAGAGCAGTCTCGGTGTGGTCATCGGTCTTTCGTCTCGATCCTCGTCGGGTGTGCGCCGCTCGCGCCCATAATGCCTGTCGGGTGCCCCTGGTGGCCGTGAATCACCTCGGCGGTTCCCCTTCTTCATCGCAGACCACGCCGATATCGACACCGACGGGCAGTCGCCCGGTCGGCCGCACCTCGGTCACGGCGCACTTGTCCAGGTCCACGGGCTCTTCGCCGTCTTGGTTCATCACCGTCGGCCGGAGCCCGGCCTTGTCGAGCGTGTCGAACGCGAAGCTCGCGGAACGTTCGAGGAAGTCCGACTCGGTCACCTGCACGTACTTCGTCTGGCCCTTCGTCGGGATGTTCGTCATCGGCGGGTTGCCTGGCTGGTTCGTGCTGCCCGAACCGTCGTCGTCGACATCCGCCGGCGCCGAGGTGCTCTGCGGCGTCGACTCGCCGTCCTCGTCACGGTCCGCGTTCAGGAGCGAGGCGACGCCGAGGACGGCGAGCACCAGAAGTACCACACCGAGAACGATCAGCAGCGCCCAGAGCCCCGCACGGCTGCGCCTCGGCGGCTGCTGCGGCCCGAGCGGGAACGAGCCGGTGCCCGGCGACGGGTGCGGCGCGCTCGGCGGGCCGACCGGCAGCATTCCCGGGCTGCTCGCGCCGGGCGGGCCGGCGTGGTGGCTCGCGGCGACCCGCCCGGACGGCGCCGGCAGCGGGTGGCCGGCACGCACCGCGGCGACCGCGGCCGCGAACTCGCCGCCGTTGCTGTACCGGTGCGCGGGATCCTTGACCAGCGTCGCCTCGACGACCGCGCGCGCGTACGGCGGCACGTCCGGCGGCAGCGGCGGCGGTGCGTCCCGGATGTGCATCATCGCGACGGTCACGGCGTTCTCGGACAGGAACGGCCGGTGCCCGGAGAGGCACTCGTAGCCGACCACCGCGAGCGAGTAAACGTCGCTGGCCGGCTCGGCCTCGTGCCCGAGCGCCTGTTCCGGCGCGATGTAGTGCGCGGTGCCCATGACCATGCCGGAACGGGTCACCGGCGCGGCGTCCGCGGCCTTCGCGATCCCGAAGTCGGTCAGCTTGACCACCGCCCGGCCGTCCGGCATCGGGGTCACCATGATGTTGCCCGGCTTGACATCCCGGTGCACGTAGCCGCGTTCGTGCGCGGCCTGTAGCGCGATGCCGGCCTGCTCGAGGATGTCCAGCGTGCGCTCGGCGCTGATCCGCCGCTCCTTGGCGAGAATCGCCGCGAGCGGGTCGCCCTCGACGAGCTCCATCACCAGGTACGCGGTGTCCTTGGGGCCGTCGACGATCGAGGCGGTCTCACCGTAGTCGTGCACGGCGGCGATGCCGGGGTGGTTCAGCGACGCGGTCGTGCGGGCCTCGGTGCGGAAGCGGTGCAGGAACTCGGCGTCGCCGCACAGCTCCGGCTTGAGCACCTTGATGGCGACCCGCCGGTCCAGCCGGGTGTCCGCGGCCTCCCACACCTCGCCCATGCCGCCGACGGCGATCCTGCGGGCCAGGCGGTAGCGGTCGGCGAGGAGCTGCCCTGACGTCAGCATGCTCAACTCCCCCCGAGCGCGGCGTCGATCGTCGCCCGGCCGACGGCGGCGGACAGCTTGCCGCCGGTCGCGGCGACGTCCTTGCTTTCTACCACCACGGCAACGGCGATCTGGGGGTTTTCGGCCGGCGCGAACGCCACGTACCAGGCGAACGGCGGGGCGTTCTTCGGGTCCACGCCGGTCTCGGCGGTGCCGGTCTTCGACGCGATTTTCAGGTCGTCGCGCTTACCGCCGCCGCCGGTGTGCTCCTCCGACTTGATCATCATGTCCCGCAACGCGTCCGCGTTGGCCGGCGACATGGCGTCGTCGAGCTCGTCCGAGTCGTAGCCGGAGATCTCGTCGAGGTCGGGGGCGAGCACCTTCTGCACCAGCTGCGGACGCATCCGGACGCCGTTGTTGGCGACGGTCGCGGCGATCACCGCGTTCTCCAGCGCGGTCAGCCGCACGTCCTTCTGGCCGATGCCGCTCTGGAACAGCGACGGCCGGTCCGCGATGGTCATGCACTTGTCGTCCGCGCGCGGCCCGATGCACGACGGCACGACGGACATCGGGATCGTCAGGTCGGTCTGGCCGATGCCGAACTTGCCGGCCTGGTCCCGCAGCTTGTCCGCGCCGACCTCGTCGGCGAGCTGGGCGAACGCCGTGTTGCAGGAGTTCTGCAGCGCGGACTCCATGGTGCCGGTGCCGCACGTGCTCCGGCTGTAGTTCGCGAGGCAGGTCGAGTCGTCGGTGTCGCAGTTCGTGTCGCCGTTGATCACGTTGATGCCGGGCGCCGTGGTGACCTGACTGTTCTTGTCCTTGCCGTCCGCGAGCGCGGCCGCGGCGGTCACCAGCTTGAACGTCGAGCCGGGCGAGTAGTTCTCCGAGATCGCCCGGTTGAGCATCGGCTTCGCCGGGTTGTTCTCGTCCCGGTACTGGTTGTAGGCCTTCTCCTGGTCGTCGCCGTTCGTGGCGGCGAGCCCGTTCGGGTCGAACGACGGGGTCGAGACCATCGCGAGGATCTGGCCGTCGTCCGGCTTGATGGCGACGACCGCGCCGGTGAAGTTGTTGTTGGTCATCGCCTCGTAGGCGGCCGACTGCACCTTCGAGTTGATGGTCGTGACGATGGTGCCGCCGCGCGGGTCGCGGCCGGTGATCAGGTCGGACAGCCTGCGCACGAACAGCCGGTCGTCCGAGCCGTTGAGGATCTCGTCCTCGGCCCGCTCGAGCCCGGTCGAGCCGTAGCGGACCGAGTAGAAGCCGGTGACCGGCGCGTACAGCGGGCCGTTCGCGTACACCCGCTGGTAGCGCAGCCGGCCGGTCGTCGCCTTGACGGTCGCGATCGGCTGGTCGTCGGAGGTGAAGATGCTGCCGCGCTGCCGCGAGTACTCCTCGAGCAGCACCCGCCGGTTGCGCGGGTCGGCGCGGTAGTCGTCCGCCTTGACGATCTGGATGTAGGTGGCGTTCGCCAGCAGCAGCACGATCATCGCGAGCATGGCGAGGCCGACCCTGCGGAGCGGTGTGTTCATGAAGGACGCTCCACCATCACCGTGTGGGCCTCCGCGATCGGCGCCTGCTGCACCGGCTTCGGCTTCTGACCGGTCTGCGGCCGGCGGGCCGCGTCCGAGATCCGCAGCAGCAGCGCCACCAGGATGTAGTTGGCGAGCAGCGACGAGCCGCCCGCGGAGAGGAACGGCGCGGTGATGCCGGTCATCGGAATCAGCTTGGTGACCCCGCCGACCACCACGAACACCTGCATGATCAGCGCGAACGAGAGGCCGCCGCCGAGCAGCTTGCCGAACGTGTCCCGCACGGCGACCGCGCTCCGCATGCCGCGCATCGCCAGCATCATGTACACCAGCAGCAGCGCCGCGAGCCCGATGAAGCCGAGCTCCTCGCCGATCGCCGCCGTGATGAAGTCCGAGTTCGCGAGCGGCACCATGTCCGGTCGGCCGGCGCCCAGCCCGGTGCCGCCGACGCCGCCCGTGCCGAGGCCGAACAGCGCCTGCGCGATCTGGTAGCCGCCGGCGTCGTAGTCGGCGAACGGGTCCAGCCAGTTCGCCACCCGCACCTGCACGTGGCCGAACAGCTGGTAGGCGAGCAGGCAGCCGCCGACGAACAGCGCGAGGCCGACGCCGACCCAGATGGCCCGCTCGGTCGCCACGTACAGCATCACCAGCACGGTGCCGAAGAACAGCAGCGACGTGCCGAGGTCCTTCTCGGCGACCAGGACCATCACCGAGACGGCCCAGCAGAACAGGATCGGGCCGAGGTCGCGGGCGCGGGGCAGGTCGATGCCCATCACGCGGCGGCCCGCGGCCATG
>Ga0193742_1002706_pt1 | contig 10126 bp, 10 predicted proteins | sample L2c1metaG_FD_165511 | JGI IMG/M metagenome (GOLD analysis project Ga0193742, IMG submission 165511) | Soil microbial communities from a riparian zone of the East river system, Colorado, United States - L2c1 | ecosystem: Environmental > Terrestrial > Soil > Riparian zone | place: USA: East River... | reverse complement strand
CACCTCGGTGAAGTCGCCCCGCTCACCGAGGCAGAAGAGGCTGAAGCTGGTGCTGGTGCCCTCGGCGCCATCGACGGTCGTGCGGACCACGTACGAGTCGGACTGCCCGTCGGGGCAGAGCACGGGCGCCGTCCACCGCATGGCGCCCGGGTACACGACCAGCCCGATCGACAGCACCACCAGGATCGCCACGGCCACGCCGACGAGCACCGCCAGCCAGATGAGGAAGAACCGCAGCCACATCAGCGCTGGACCCCCACGACGACGGCGTCGGGACCGAAGGTGACCGAGACCGTGCGTCGCCGATCGGAGACCGTGATCGTCGTCTGCGGGTCGGTGCCCGCGGCCGGCCGGGCGATCGTCGCCCCCGAGGCATGGCCCCTGGCCAGGTCGGCCTCCTCCAGTGCCGCGTCGACCATCGCGTCGAAGCGGCGCAGGCCGGCGGCCTCCGCGGTGAACACCGTCGACTCCAGCGACTCCTCGGTCGACGACCGGGCCACCGGCTCCGGCCCGTCGAGTCCCCTCCCGCCGAACATGCCGCTGGTGCCGAAGTCGTAGGCGTCGAGGTCCTCGGTCGTGCCCGGGACCATGACCTCCAGCGCCACGTGCGACGCCACCACGCTGACCGACCGCAGCCGGGGGGTGGCCTCGCCCTGGTCGTCGGCCACGGCGGCGACCGCGTCGAGCAGCACCTCCTGGCTGAGGCCGCCGCCCCGCGACTCCACCTCCTCCTGGAGGTCGTCCCGCGTCACCGACCCGACGCACGCCACCAGCACCGTCGCCGCGCCGGCCAGGATCACCCGGCCGAACCACCCGCTCGCCCGCACGTCAGTGTCCCGAGTCGCAAGTCATGCTGCGATTTCGACGGGTCTGAACGCCGCTCACTGCGTCCTCCTCCTCACCAGGGGCCCCACCCTGCCTGCGTCGCATCCTGCTGGGCCGACCCGGCTTGCCGCGACGCCCAGCCTCCGCCGAAATCATCACCGGACTCACGACTCGGGACACGCAACCTAGTGGGCGGCGCCGGCCACCATCCCGGTCTCGTCGGAGGCCGCCGCGGCGGCCTCGTGCGGGAGGGCGGCGACCACGTGCGATCCGACCAGCCGATCGTGGAGGCCGGTCGCTCCCCCGCTGCGCACGACCGAGACGAGCAGGACGGCCCGCCACAGCAGCGACGCCGCCGTCAGACCGGCGAGGGTGGCCCGCGCGGGCGTCGAGTCGACGACGACGACCCCCACCGCGCACCACACGAGCGGCTGGGCGCCGTTCACCAGCGCCCAGCGGACGATCGAGGCCTGCAGCGACAGCACGTCGCGGGTCCCGGCGGCGAACACCCGAAGCTGCATCTGTCGCTTGCCCGGCGTGCCCGCCAGTTGGTTCGACGACACCTCGTAGCAGACGCCCACGAACCAGCCCATGAACACGAGGCAGAAGGCGGTGACCGCCAGCTCCTCACGGCGGTGGTCGGCGCCCTCCGTGGAGCTCAGCACCACGGCCGGCACCAGGAACGCCACCTGGATCACGAGGACGAGCGCCTCGTCGATCCCCCGCGCCGCGATCCGCCGCAGCGGACCGCTCCCAGCCACCATGGTCCGCATGGTTGCACGTTCGCGCCGTGCGGACCGTGCGGGTGTCAGTCGGCGGGTCGGGTGCGCCGCTTCGAGATGCGGGCGACGAGCACGCCGAGGCCCAGGAGCGCCACGCCGATCAGGGCGAGGACGCCGGACTCGGCGCCGGTGTCGGCCAGCCGGGGACCGGGCGCGGTGGTGGGCGGTGCCGGCGGGGGCGGGGGCGGGGTGCTCGACGTCGAGGGGGCGGTCGTCGGTGTCGTGGAGCTGGAGCTGGAGGTGGACGTCGGCATGGTGGTCGACGTGGTGCAGGGGCACGTCGTCGTGGTGGTGCTGGTCGACGTCGACGTGCTCGTCGTGGTCGTCGGCGGCGGCGGGACGTGGCCGGCCACCCACATCTGCATGATCGGCGAGCCGCTGAGCCGGCTGAACGTGAGGCGCAGCGTGGTGAACGACGCCGTCGGCATGAACCAGCCGGCCGCACCCGACGTGTCCGGACCGGAGCCGACCAGCGTCGACGTGACCGGGTTCCACGTCGGCACGTCCGTGTGGGTGCCGGGGCCGCAGGGCGTCGGCGTGTTGTTGCAGTAGTTGAACGTGCCCCGGAAGCCGAGAGCGGCCGCAGGGACGGGTGCTCCGCCGGCGTCGAACGCCTCGATCCGCACCGCGTCGGCGTCGATGTCGCCGAAGGCGAAGCCCCAGCCCGACGCGGGCGTGGGGGCGCCGAACGTGAACGTCGTGGTCGACGGGTTGACGCCCACCGTGCGCAGGTTCAGGTACGGCCGGTTCTGCGAGCTGCCGAACTCGGTGCCGAACGGCGTGCTCGCGCCCAGGTACGCCGACGCACCGCTCGGGACCTGCGGGCTGTCGCTGTTGGTCTGGAAGGTCGCGTTGGGGACCTCGGTGGTGGGGACGGCGAGCGTTCCCGTGGAGCTCGGCGGGGTCCCGCCGACGGACCATTGGGCGTAGGCCGACGGGATCGCCTGGCCCTGGACGCCGGTGGCAGTGGCCAGCAGGGCGGTGACGGCAACCGGGAGGAGGAGCGCGAGCTTCGACACGACGGCCGCAACGTAGTCCCCGAACCACACACAGTGGTGGATCAGCCAGTCACCAGGTGTCGATGCAGGGGCGCTTCTTGCCGGTGTGGGGCGGCGGCGGGGGCGCGGCGGCGAACGTCGTGGCGATCCAACGGCGGCTGTCGGCCGGGTCGATCACGTCGTCGATCTCGAAGTGCGACGCCACGTTGACCGCCTTCCCGTGCTCGTAGGCGCCGGCGACCATCCGCTCGAACGCCTGCTCCCGCTCGGCGTCGTCGGCGATCGCGGCCAGCTCCTTGCGGAAGCCGAGCCGCACGGCGCCCTCGAGGCCCATGCCGCCGAACTCGCCGGTCGGCCAGGCGACGCAGAACAGCGGCGACTTGAAGCTCCCGCCCGCCATCGTCTGGGCACCGAGGCCGTAGCCCTTGCGCAGGATGATCGTGCCGAACGGGACCGTGATGCTGGCGCCGACCACGAACAGGCGGCTGACGTGGCGCACGAGGGCGGTCCGCTCGGCGTCGGGGCCGACCATGATCCCGGGCGTGTCGCACAGGAACAGCACCGGCAGGTCGTAGGCGTCGCAGAGCTGGAGGAACCGGGCGGCCTTGTCGGCACCGTCGGCGTCGATGGCGCCGGCCAGGTGCAGCGGGTTGTTGGCGACGATGCCCAGCGGCCGGCCCTCCACCCGGGCCAGCGCCGTCACCATGCCGAGGCCGAAGTGGCGGCGCAGCTCCAGTACCGAGCCGGTGTCGGCCAACGTCTCGACCACGGTCCGCACGTCGTAGGTCTGACGGCGGTTCTCGGGGATGACGGCGCGCAGGTCCTGCTGGGGGGCTCGGGACCACTCGGCCTGCACCTCGCCGGAGAAGTACGACAGGTAGCGCCTGGCCACCCGGACGGCCTCGGCCTCGTCGGCCACCGCCACGTCGACCACGCCGTTGGGCACCTGCACCTCCATGGGGCCGATGTCCTCGGGGGCGAACACGCCCAGGCCGCCGCCCTCCACCATCGCCGGGCCGCCCATGCCGATGTTGGTGCCCTCGGTGGCGATCACCACGTCGCAGCAACCGAGGATGGCGGCGTTGCCGGCGAAGCAGCGACCCGACGCGATGCCGACCAGCGGCACCAGCCCGCTGAGGCCACCCCAGAGGGCGAACGCCAGGCAGTCGAGGCCGGACACGCCGGGGGCGTCGGTGTCGCCGGGCCGGCCGCCGCCGCCCTCGGCGAGGAACACCACCGGCAGGCGCTGGCGCTCGATGACGTCGAACAGGCGGTCCTTCTTGCGGTGGTTCTGGAAGCCCTGGGTGCCGGCGAGCACCGTGTAGTCGTACGACAGGACGGCGGTCGGGCGGCCGTCGACGGTGCCGACCCCGGCCACCAGCCCGTCGGCCGGCGTGCGCTCGACGAGGTCCTGCAGCTCGCGGCGGCGACGCTGGGCGGCGATCGCCAGCGGCCCGTACTCGACGAAGCTGCCGGGGTCGACCAGGTCGTCCAGGTTCTCGCGGGCGGTCCGCTGCCCGGTGCGGCGACGCTTGGCCACGGCGTCGGGGCGGGCGGTGTCGAGGCCGAGGCGGTGCCGCTCGACGACCTCGGCGAGGCCAGCCCGCTCGGCGTCGGTGGCGCCGGTCGCGTCGGCGGCGGCCGGCGCGGTGTGGTCGCCGGGAGCGACGGTGGCGAGCAGGTCGCCGACCTTCACGGCGTCGCCGTCGGCCACGTCGACCCGGTCGACCGTGCCGGCGAGCCCCGCCTCGACGACGTACTCCATCTTCATCGACTCGATCACCACGACGGCGCTGTCCGCCCGCACGGCGCTGCCCGGCACCGCCGGCACCCGCACCACGGTCCCCTGCACATGTGCGCGCACCTCTCCCATGCCGCACGGTTCTAGCCGCACCCGAGTCTTTTGTGGTCGCTCACGGACTCTTGAGTCGTTTGTGATCGGTCTCCGTACCACAACAACCAACTCGGGCCCGGTTTGGCGACCACAGAGGACTCGGGTTGTAGGTTGCCGCGGTGCGATCGCTGGAGGAGCTGTCGATCAATCCGCCGCCCGACGTGGCCGTGACCGCCGGGTCGCCGGCACCCCTCTTCCCGGCGCGGGCCGGGCGGCTCGACGGAGTGCGCCTGGCGGTGAAGGACCTGGTGGCGGTGGCCGGGTCGCCGTTGCGGGCGGGCACCCGGGCCCGGGCCGACGCGCCACCCGAGCCCCGGGACGCGGCGATCGTCGCCCGCCTCCGGGCCGCCGGGGCCGAGGTGTCCGGCATCGTCGGGCTGCACGAGATCGCCTTCGGGGTCAGCGGGATCAACGACCAGGTGGGCTTCTCACCCAACCCCCACGACCCGACCCGGATCCCCGGCGGGTCGAGCTCGGGCTCCGCGGTCGCCGTGGCCGACGGCAGCTGCGACCTGGCGATCGGCACCGACACCGGCGGCTCCATCCGCATCCCGGCGGCGCTGTGCGGCGTCGTCGGCTTCAAGCCGACCTACGGGCGCTACCCCACCGACGGTGTGCTGGCCCTGTCGACGACCCTCGACCACGTCGGGCTGCTGGGCCCGACCGTCGCCGCCGTCACCGCCGGCCACCACGCCCTCACCGGCGACCACAGCCGGTCGGCCACCCCGGGCCGCCTGGGCGTCGACCGGACGGCGCTGGCGGTGGCCGATACGCCGATCGCCGCCGCCGTCGACCGGGTCCTCGCGGCGTTGAGCGACGCCGGCTGGGAGCTGGTCGACGTGACCTGGCCCGGTCGGGAGCGGGTGCAGGAGGCGACGACGGCGATCATGTTCGCCGAGGCCGCCGCCCTCCACCGGGCCCTGTGGGAGGACCACCCGGACGAGCTGGGCGCCGACGTGCTCGCCCGTCTGCGGCTCGGTGCCGACGTCACCGCCGAGGCCCACCGCGCCGCGCTCACCGAAGCCGAGGCGCTGAGGTCCGAGGTGGCGGTGGTGCTCGACGGTGTCGACGCCGTCGTCGGCCCCACGGTGCCGGTGCTCGCCCCCACGATCGACGCTGCCCGCGCCGAGCCGACGCTCCCGGCCGTCCTGGTGAGCAACACCCGGCTCGCGAACGTCGTCGGGACGCCGGCGGCCAGCGTGCCGGTCCCGTCGGGGACGCTGCCCGTCGGCCTCCAGGTGCTCGCGGCCACCGACTCCCGGACCCTGGCCGTGGCCGCCGCGGTCGAAGAGCTGGCAACCTCGGAGCCATGACGTCACGACGGCTCCCGTACCTCTCGTCGCGCCTGCAGGGCTTCGGCACCACGATCTTCGCCGAGATGTCGGCGCTGGCCGCCCGCACCGGGTCGATCAACCTGGGGCAGGGCTTCCCCGACTACGACGGCCCCGCCGAGGTGTCCGAGGCCGCGATCGCCGCCATCCGCGCCGGGCACAACCAGTACCCGCCCGGCCCCGGCATCCCCGAGCTGCGCACCGCCGTCGCCCAGCACCAGAAGCGGTTCTGGGGCATCGACGTCGACCCCGAGAGCGAGGTGCTGATCACCGCCGGCGCCACCGAGGCCCTGGCGGCGACGTTCCTGGCCCTGTGCGAGACCGGCGACGAGGTGCTCACCTTCGAGCCCACCTACGACGCCTACGACGCCGGGGCGAACATGGCCGGCGCCCGCCTGCGGGTGGTCACGCTCGAGCCGCCCGACTACCCCGTCGACGTCGACGCCCTGGCCGCCGCGGTCACCCCCCGCACCCGGCTGCTGCTGCTCAACTCGCCCCACAACCCCACCGGCAAGGTGTTCACCGACGACGAGCTGGCGGCGATCGCCCGCCTCTGCGTCACCCACGACCTGATCGCCGTCACCGACGAGGTGTACGAGCACATCACGTTCGACGGCCGCGTCCACCGCCCGCTGGCCACGCTGCCGGGGATGGCCGAGCGCACGCTCACGATCTCGTCGGCCGGGAAGACGTTCTCGTTCACCGGCTGGAAGGTGGGCTGGGCGTGCGGCCGACCCGAGCTGGTGGCCGCGGTGCGGACGGCCAAGCAGTTCCTCACCTACGTGAACGCGGCGCCGTTCCAGCATGCGGTCGTCACCGGCCTAGGCCTCGACGACGCCGCCTTCGCGGGCCTCGCCGCCGACCTCCAGGCCAAGCGCGACGTGCTGTGCGCGGGCCTCCGGGAGGCCGGGTTCACCGTCCACCCGCCGGGCGGCACCTACTTCGTGACCGCCGACATCCGCCCGCTGGGCAGTGACGACGGCATGGCGTTCTGCCGCGCGCTGCCGGAGCGCTGCGGGGTGGTCGCCGTGCCCAACCAGGTGTTCTACGCCGACCAGGAGCGGGGCCGGCACCTCGTGCGCTTCGCCTTCTGCAAGCGCCTCGAGGTGCTCACCGAGGCCGCCGAGCGCCTGGCGGGGCTCACCTGACCGACCGAAACCTCGACAGGAGTGGTCGCCAGGGCGCCAGCTGTGTCGAGGTTTCGGTGGGTCAGGACCGGATGACCACGACGGGCGGGTCGTCGATGCCGTGCTGGGCGGCGCACATGGCCTGGTAGAAGGGCAGGATCAGGTGGGCGTCGATGACCATCTCGACGTTGCCGTCTGCGTCGAGGTTGAGGTTGGCGCCGTGGATGGTGAACCAGACGTCGGTGGGCTCGGTGTTGGCTTCGGGGACGTGCAGCGTGTGCACCGACCCGGCCGGCTCGTAGAGGTACGACCCCGCCACGTTCACCGCCTCGGGGCTCTCCAGGTAGTGCCACGCGCCCGACTGGGTGAAGGCGTCGACGTGTCCGGTGTGCTTGTGGGTGGCGACGGTGGTGCCGGGGACGAACTGGTTGCGGATCACCCAGACGCCGTTGGCCAGGTCGACCCGCAGGAGCTGCAGGGTGGAGCCGTCGCCGAGGTCGACGAACGGGAGCTCCTTCTCGCCGCGGTGGATGGCGGTCGGGGCGGTGTCGGTCGTCTCGGTCGTGGTCACAGCGGCCCTCCTCCGGGGGTGAACGAGCGAAGGCGGGCCGCTGGCCCCCGGCAGCAAGCGGCCCGCTGAACGGCCGACCACTCGTGTACTCCCCCGTGCGTCGGTCGCCGTTCTGCGATCCCTACGACTACCGCCCACCGTAGTCGTCGGACGACCCTGCCGGCTTGGGTGACGTTTGCGTCAGGTCGCTACGACCGGCGCTGGACGAGGTCGCGCACCTTGTCGACGAGATCGCCGATCTTCTCCTTGATGCCGCCGGTGGCCCGGTCGACCTTGCCCTCGCGCTCGAGGCCCTCGTCGTCCGTCAGGTCGCCGAGGGCTTCCTTCGCCCGGCCCTTCAGCTCGTCAGCGTCGCCTTGTCCCATGGCAGAGCTCCCATCGTTCGGGTGTACGACACGTCTACCCGTCGTCGTCGACGCCGATCCGTCGCAGCCGGTCGCGCAGGGCGGCGACGGCGGGAGGGATGGGGTCGCCCGCCACCACCACCTCCATCCGACGCCGGCGCAGCTCGGGGCACGGGGCCGCCCGCAGACCCGGGTCGGCGTGGGCGCCGAGCGTCGACCGGGGCATGGCGGCCACCGCCAGCCCGGCGGCGACGAGGGCCTGCTGGGTGACGAAGTCGTCGGTGGTGAACGCGATGGCGGGGGTGAAGCCGGCCCGTTCGCAGGTGTCGACGAGGTGGGCGCGGCAGCGGTCGCAGCCGGCGACCCACGTCTCCTCGGCCAGGTCCCGGAGGCGGTGGCGCTTGCGGCCCGCAGCCCGATGTCCGGCGGGCACGACGACGTCGATCGGGTCGTCGCCCAGGGAGGTGGCCACGAGATCCCGCTCGGGCTCGGGGTTCGACTCGGTGTAGCGGAAGGTGATCGCCAGGTCGACGTCGCCGGCCCGCAGCGCAGCCAGGGCCTCTGGCGGCTCCAGCTCTAGGAGCGAGGCCTCCACCTGGGGGAACTCCTGGCGGAGGGCGGCCAGGCCCCGGGGCACGAGCGTCGCCGCCGCGGTGGGGTAGGCGGCGACCCGCACCCGCCCGGCCCGCAGCCCGGCGATGGCGGCGACCTCCTCCTGGGCGGCGGCGAGGCGCGACAGCACGGCGTCGGCGTGGGCGGCCAGCGCCCGGCCCGCCTCGGTGAGCCGCACGCCGCGGCCGTGGCGCACCACCAGCGGCGTGCCCATCTCCCGCTCCAGCTCGGCGACGTGGTGGGCCACCGCCGGCTGCGTGTACGAGAGCTCCCGGGCCGCGCCCGCCAGCGAGCCCGTGCGGGCCACCTGCTGGAGCACCCGCAGCCGGTTGGTGCCGATCATGGTGATGGACGATAGCGCGGTGACCCAAAGGTTCTTTGGGGGATGCCAAGAACATCCAGGTCTTGTCTTGTGGTCCTTCCGGCTGCACGCTGGACGACGTGAGATCCCTGTTCGCCCCTGCCACCACCTACCTCAACACCGCCACCTACGGCCTCGCACCCCGGGTCGTCGCCGAGCGGACCATCGCCGCCGAGCAGGCCCGGCTCGAGGGCCGGTTCGACCCCTACGAGGTCGACGCCGCCATCGCCCGGTCCCGCGAGCTGTTCGGCCGCCTGGTGGGCGTGCCGGCCGGGCGGGTGGCCGTCGGCGGGCAGGTGTCGCAGCTCGTGGGCCTCGTCGCCACCGCAGTCCCTCCCCGGACCACGGTGCTGGCCCCCGAGGGCGAGTTCACGTCGGTCCTGTGGCCCTTCCTGGCCCGCGGTGACCTCGACGTGCGGCTGGTGCCGCTCGACCGGCTGATCGACTCGGTCGAGCCCGGGGTCGACCTGGTGGCCACCTCGGTGGTGCAGTCGGCGGACGGGGCGGTGACCGACCCCCGGCGGCTGCTCGACGCCGCCCACTCGGTCGGGGCGCGGGTGCTGCTCGACGCCACCCAGGCCGCCGGCTGGCTGCCGCTCGAGGGGTGTCACGACGCCGACTGGCTGGTGTGCGGCGGCTACAAGTGGCTGCTGGCGTCGCGGGGCACGGCGTTCCTGACCGGGACCGAGGAGGCGCTCGGACTGCTGCGACCGACGGCGGCGGGCTGGTTCGCCGGTGACTCGCCGTGGGAGTCGTGCTACGGCGGCCCACTGCGGCTGGCGCCGGACGCCCGGCGCTTCGACGTGTCGCCCGCGTGGGCGGCGTGGCTGGGGCAGGCGCTGGCGCTGGAGCTGCTGACCGACGTGGGGATCGACGTGATCCACGCCCACGACGTCCGCCTGGCCGACCGGCTGCGGGCCGGCCTGGGACTACCGCCGGGGCCCTCTGCGATCCTCGCCGTCGACCAGCCGCTGTCGGTGGCCGAGCGGCTGCAGGCGGCCGGCGTCATCGCCTCGGTCCGGGCCGGGCGGCTGCGCTTGTCGTGCCACCTCCACAACGACGACGCCGACGTCGACCGGGCGCTCGAGGTCCTCACGTCGGCGGCCTCGCGGGCGGCGTAGCCTGCCCCTCGGTGGGGAGCTGGGGGAAGACGATCGTCGTCGGCGTGGCGTTGCTGGCCGCCGCGTGCTCGTCGTCGTCCTCCGAGGCCCGGGGACGGGCGGCCCTGACCAGGCCGACCTCCACCACGGCCACCGTCGCCCCGACCATCACGACGACCGC
>Ga0193742_1002705_pt1 | contig 10127 bp, 5 predicted proteins | sample L2c1metaG_FD_165511 | JGI IMG/M metagenome (GOLD analysis project Ga0193742, IMG submission 165511) | Soil microbial communities from a riparian zone of the East river system, Colorado, United States - L2c1 | ecosystem: Environmental > Terrestrial > Soil > Riparian zone | place: USA: East River... | reverse complement strand
CGGACCGCAGAACCTCGGCGCAGGCGACTTCAGCACCGGCACCACCGGCGTCGCTGGCTGCGCCGACAAAGCTGCAACCAGCACCTCCAACTGCCAGCTCTACGACCCCACCGTCGCCAACACCGCATCTAACCGCCCCGCCTTCGTCGGCAACCAGATTCCCGTATCTAAGATGGACCCTCGCTCCGTCGCGCTCGTCCACAAGATCTTCTCAGCTCCCGTCACCGTGCCCGGCTTTGCTCCGACACAGTACAACGGCGTGATCACCACACCCACGCGCCAGATCACTCACAACTACAGCGCACGCATCGACCAGCACATCGGCGACAAGGACTTCATCTTCTTCCGCTACTCCGGCGTCAAGCTCAACACCAACGCGCCGGCCGGCAGCACCGGCAGTGCAATTCCGCACCTGTTCACTCTCACCGATCTTCCCGCCGAACAGTACGGCATCAGCTGGATGCACGTCTTCAGCCCCAGGACCAGCATGCAGGTCCAGTACGGCCGCACCCACGTCGGCTACAACCCAACCACTCTGTTCGATATCCCCAGCTCCGACCTCCTCGGCACCTACGGCGTCGACCCCTCCTTCTCCAACTACGTGGGAAACATCTCCCTCTTCCCCACAGTCGGCGTCACCGGCTACTTCAGCGGCGGCGAAAACAGCACGCCCTCCAAAAACCTCTCCAGCATCCACGAGTACAAGGGGCAGGTCATCCACACCCTCGGCCGCCATCAGGTCATCTGGGGAGGAGGATGGGATCAGGCCAACTTCGAGCAATACCAGCGCAACGGCTCCATCACCTTCAATGGAGCCTCCACCGGCAACTTCACCGGCAATCCCGGCTCCACCGTCACTACTGGACAATCCACACAGTCGGGCAACGGTCTAGCCAGCTACCTTCTGAACTATCCCTCGAACTTCAACTTCCGCAACGTGCTCATCACCGAGCGGCCCGGTGGCATCGCCTCCGCCTTTGTGCAGGACTCCTTCAGGATGACCCCCACCCTCACCATCAACATCGGCGTACGTTATGACCGCGCCGTCATTCCGCAGTACGGCACCGACGCCACCATCGGCCAGCAGGGCTCCATCGAGACCGGAGACTTCGACTTCGCCACCGGAAAGTACATCATCCAGGTGCTGCCGCCCCTCTGCTCCGAGCGAGGACATGCTCCCTGCCTGCCCTCACCCAACCTGCCCCCGAACGTCATCGTCTCTCCCAACCGCAAGATCATGCGCGGAACCAAAACCAACGTCGGCCCGCGCCTGGGCGTCGCCTACGCCGTCAACCCAAAACTCGCGATTCGCGCCGCCTTCGGCATCAACTACGACAACTGGTCCACCATCGTGCAACTTCCGCAGAACTTCCAGGGCTCCTGGCCTGACGTAGGAACCCGCGCGCTGGATAACACCAACACCCCCGGCAACTCCTACACGGCCGCGCAGAACCCCTTCGGCTCCAACTCCGGAGTTACCCCCGCGGCCACCCCCTTCGACGCCAGCAACGTCAACTACTTCGTCGATCCCAACATCAAGAACCCCTACTCCGAACAGTGGAACCTCGGCATCGAGCAGCAGCTCGCCGACTCCACCGTCTTCTCGCTCAACTACGTCGGATCGCAGGGCCACCGCACCGACATCGGCGGCTACACCAACATCGGTCAGCCCGGTCCCGGAACCTCCTTCGCCGCCCGTCGCGCCGCAGGCACCGCCGGACAGCCCTTCCCCTACACCGTTCCCAACCGCTGGGACAGCTCCAACGGAAACTCCAGCTACAACGGCCTGCAGGCCTCCCTGCTCCGCCAGTTCCGCAACGGCCTCGGCTACACCGTGGCCTACACCTGGAGCAAGACCATGGACTCAGGCCAGTCCGGCTGGTTCGGCGTGGAGGGAAGCGGTCTGCAGAACCGCTATGACCTGCGCGGCAGCCGCAGCGTCGCCGCCTACGACATCCCGCACATGCTCGCCGTCGGCATCAACGGCGAACTCCCCTTCGGCAAGGGACGTCGCTACTACACCGGCAATCGCTTCACAGACTTCGTCCTCGGCGGATGGCAGGTCAACATGATCTTCACCGCACGCTCCGGCCAGCCCTACAGCATTAACGCAGCTGGCGATATCGCCAACGTCGGCAACGGCAGCACCTACGAGCGCGCCAACCTTGTCGGAGACCCCGCTCTCGAAAGCCCCTCGGCCGCGAAGTGGTTCAATACCGCCGCCTTCGCCACCCCGGGCAGCGGAACCTACGGCAACTCCAGCCGCAACATGCTGAGGACGCAACGTCTCTGGAACCTGGATACGTCGGTCTTCCGCACCTTCCCCATCTATCACGAGATGAATCTCACCTTCCGCGCCGAGAGCTTCAATGTGGCCAACCACCCCACCCTCGGAACCCCGGGAACCACCATCACGTCGCCGGCCACCTTCGGCGTCATCACCAGCGTGGTCACCAACAGCAACCAGCGCCTGATGCAGTTCGCCGCAAAGATCAACTTCTAAAGCTGCATATTTCTTCAGCACGCTTTTTCGCTGTGTGAATTCTTAATCTCCACCCATCAACCTGTCCGAAAGAGAAAGTGTCATTCCGAGCGAAGCGGAGCGAAGTCGAGGAACCCCCGCATTTCGTTCGCACTAGCAAGATCCTCCGCTTAGAGGAGAACAGCCTAAGCGATGCGCATTCCTTGCCACACGCATCGACGCGCCGAAAAGAAAGTGTCATTCCGAGTGAAGCCGAAGAAGCGCCGTATGGAATCACCGTGACAGGACGGTGCTCTAATCGCTGTAATCTTTTTCGGGATCAGTGCTTGGAATGAAGCGCTTGCTGGGCCAATCGAAGATGCGGTAGAAAGCCATCTTTCGAACAATTTCATTATCGTCCCTGTAGCTAATATCCCCGCAGCACACGATGGCTGTGGAGTAATGTCCTTCGCTGGCGGATTTGCTCGCTACTGCCCATGCCAAGTTATCGTTCAGCGATATTTTCTCGAGGCTTCGCTCTTCTCCGGCGTGAATGAGTTCATTGCGGAGTATCGAGCCTTTGGAAATCCATTCAGGTTTGCCAATTTCCCATTCATTGACAGACTGAATTCCAACCGTTCCGCCCACTATTCGGCCTGCAGTCCCTCCGTTATTTACAAGCGTGACAATCACATCGGACGGACGATCAACATCGTCCAATCGAATATTACGAATTGCCAGTCTTGGGCGAAATTGAGAAACCATCGTTTTCTGGGAAATCTCTACGCCTCGACGACTCTCCCAAGCCTGCCACCCGACCACAAGGAATGTGACGAGTCCTACGAAAACCAGCGCCCATTGGGAGTATTCATTCCCATTTGGAGATTGTTTCTCAGTGGAGTCTATTTTTTCGATGCTTTCTGGCGTTTCGTAACTTGTACGAGAGACCGTCCATCCATTGTTAGCGCCATGCTGCTTTGCCTGCTGAGGGCGGCTTTGGCATTCGCCCCGGGAGGAGAAGAGAATGCTTGCGCCCACCACTACTGCAACGATAAAGGCTTTTATCACGGAGTAAGCTTTCCTCTATGAAACAGGAATATAACAAAGTCCCGTAAGCCAAGCCCTTAGGGTGTTCTATCAAAGCGCTGCGAGCGAGCCGTTCTCGCATCCCTCTCGGCGGCGAAAAAACATCGAGAAATTCTTATATTCGCGTTCCGCGCGAACACAAACCGTTTCGCTCAAGACCACGGACTTAGCAAGGCCGCAAAAGTTCAAAGCATTCGGCGGCTTCAGCCGCTGAGTGCAATCTCAACCCTCTCCGAAACCTGAAATAGTTGACGAGCTCCATCCGGGAGAGTTCAATTCTCGCTGAGGCTCACCTTAAGGAACACAGACTTGCGATCCTCCACACTCGCCCTCTGGCCACTGTTCCTCTCCCTTGTCTGCCCAGCGCAAACAGGCAATCGCGCCCCCGAACCCAACGGCATCGTCACAGGCCGCGTCTTCTGTGGCGACACAGGTCGACCCGCTCGTTTCGCCAGCGTCTCTCTCATGCCTGTACCGGAACCTGCTCAGACGAAGCTGAACAAAACAGGCCTCGGGTCTACATCAAAACCCGCACCAGGAACTACAACCACCTCCGTCGCCGTCGACACTACACTAGACGGCAGCTATACCCTCACCCACATCGCTCCCGGAACTTACTACGTCATCGTCAGGCAGGGCGGCTACATCAGCCCCCTCAACATGTTCTCCAAAAAGCAGCTCGACCAACCCACCGATCAGGAACGTGCTCTGATCGACGACGCTCTCCCTCGCGTCCACGTCGAACAGGACTCGACCGCACACGCCGACGTTCAGCTCCAGCGCGGAGCCGCCGTCAGTGGAACCATCTCCTACGACGATGGCTCACCCGCCGCCAATGTCACCGTTTCCCTGCGCCATAAAGACGAAAACGACAAATGGGTGTCTATCCCTATCGTCCAGGGCTCTCACGACGTGATGTTCGTCACGAACGATCGCGGCTACTATCGTCTGGCTTCGTTGCTTCCTGATACTTACCTTCTTGAAGCCAACCTCAACCTCGGAGATGAAAAGAGCCGCACCACCAGCGATTCTGCCGGTCACACCAGCCAATACGTCATGAAGAGCTTCAGATCTTCACTCTCCTTCTACGGCAACGGCACCCCGAACATCGACCAGGCCACCAGCTTCACTCTGCGTGGCGACGAGGAGCGCACCGGCCAGGACATAACCATCCCCATCAGCAAACTCCACAAGCTCCTCGGTCGAGTCGCCGCCGGTCCCAACGGCCACTTCGTCAGCGCAGCCTCCATCGATCTCCTCTCCGGCTCGGATAAAAAATGGTTTTCCCACGCCGACATCGAGCGCGAAGACGGTCTCTTCCACTTCGAGTTCGTCCCCGAAGGCGACTACACCCTCCGCGTCACCAACGCCCGCGACGTCACCTGGGAACCCGTAGCCCCACAGCCCGGCAACACAATGCCCGGCCCCTTCCCTCCATCCGACAAAGAACGCGTCCTCGAAACCTACGGCAACGTCGAGATGCCTCTCCTTCTGAACGGAGACATGACCGACATCGTAGCCACCATCCCCGCAAAGCAGAACCAGTCCCCCGGCTCCAACTAGACTCTGCTCGTACCGCCCAAAGAGCTGTCAAGCTGAATTCTCTATAACCCATGAAATACCAGAGAGTTAGGCCTGCCGATTAGATACCCGCGCTTCATTACAATAAAAGAGTGGGAAGAGCACAGGAGACAAAGGGGACCCGCCGAACAACTCGTCTATTTTCAATATTTTACGATTATATATCGTATTTTCAAGATCTTACAGTACAGGTCCGGAACTAAATCATTTGTTTTGAAGATTTTGCACAAAATTGGACGGGGTGGGAATATCGGTTGAATCCACCGCTCCCCATCGGTTAGGGTCATTGCCATCACACTTCAGTCCACGGAGGCAATTTGGACAACGGAAAGAAAGCTGCCATCGGCGGAACCCTTTTGTTTCTCGTGGTCATCGGGGTCCGCGTAGGGATGATCTATCGCGAGCGCCACGCGCCGGAGAAGCCGGTCGCCGCCCCCGCCCGGGAGAAGATCGCCGATGACGATCTCGTCTTCCTCAAGAAGAAGCGGCAGAACTCCATGGCCAATGCCCGCGACCTCAACGGCTCGCCCCTGTGGGTCTCGGCCGGCGGCCAGATGGACTTCTACCCCGCCAGCGGAAAACACGTCGACTACTCGAAGGTCTCCGGCACCCTCCTCGGAGCCCAGAAGCTCGAAGTAAAGGACTTCGTCGAGCAGGTCGCTCCCAAGTCCGCCACCCACCGCATCCCCGGCGGCGACCGCCAGGTCCTCATGCTCTTCACCCTGCCCGAGAGCGCGAGCAAGGTCTACGGTGCCCCCGTCGGCTATCACGAGAACGGCCAGTACACCTTCTACCTCGACGAGATCTTCTTCTACGACGACCCGCACGAGCTCTACAAACACTGGGGGCCGGAGATCTGGAAGGCCGTCGACACGCACCAGGTCATCCTGGGAATGAATGAACGACAGGTGCAGCTTGCGCTCGGACAGGTCTCCAAGAGCCTGAGCAACGATTACGGCGATCGCCTCGTCGTTTATGCGAACTTAGGCAAGCCCATCGCCGTAACATTCGTTAAGAACAAGGCGACCGCCTTCCGCCCCGATCAGGGCTTCTAAAGGCACCGTAGCCGGGAAGCAAGCAGGCGCCGCTGTTCAAGGAGATTTTCTATGACGAGAATCCCGGCAACAGAAGCTACTCCATCAAGCTGGACGCGCGTCGTTCTCTACATCCTCTGCTTCATCGCCGCGGCCGCTGCATTGCGCCGAATCGTAGCTCTGCTTCTCGTCCAGGCCTCAGCCCGCGCGGGACAGTTCGGCGACCTCGACGCCATCTTTGCCGAGCGAAAGGCCCTGACGCTCGCGCACATCGTTCCAGCGTTAGCCTTCGTGCTGCTCCTCCCGCTCTGGTTCTCAGCACGACTGCGGTCCAGAGAACCACTGCACCGCCGCATCACCTGGGCGCTGTTTGTCCTCGGGTTCATCGTCGGAATCACAGCGATCCCGATGGTGGCAACACCGGTTGGCGGGGTCACTGAGCTCTCCGCCATCATCGTCTTCGATGGAATCTTCCTCTTCTCGTTCGTGCGGGCATTGATGCTCTTCCTCAAGCATCAACCTCGCTATCGCGAATGGATGCTGCGAGCCATCGCCGTCCTTCTAGGCATCGCCACCACGCGGCCCGTGATGGGAGTCTTCTTCGCCACCATGCGGATCACGCATCTGGAGCCGCGCCAATTCTTCGGCATCGCCTTCTGGATCGGCTTCGCCGCCACCTACCTCGCCGGCGAGTGGTACCTGCGGCGGCATCCGGAGGAGTTGAGCGCCGCAACCTGAGATCAGCCTGTATTCCTCAGCCCCGCGCTGATGCCGTTGATCGTCGCCGAGATCGCGCGGTCCAGCTCCGCCGACGCGGCTTTCCCTTTGGCCACCAGCGCGCGCTTGCGCCGGATCAGCTCCACCTGCAGCAGGCTTATCGGGTCGACGTATGGGTTGCGCAGACGGATCGAGCGCTCAAGCACCGGGTTCGTCTCCAGCAGCCTCTGCTGGCCGGTGACGGCGAGCAGCATCTTCTGGGTCAGGTCGAACTCTGCCTTCAGGGTCGCGTAGACACGCTCGCGCAGCGCCTCGTCTTCGACCAGCGACGCATAGAGCTTCGCAATGCCGAAGTCGGACTTGGCCAGCGCCATCTCCACGTTGCGGATGATGTCGACGAACAGCGGGAAGCCCTTCATCATCGTCTGCAGCAACTTCAGTCCGTCCTCGTTCTCGCGGACGAAGGAGTCCAGCGCAAAGCCGACTCCGAACCACGCCGGGACAAGCTGCCGCGACTGCATCCAGCCGAAGACCCAGGGAATCGCCCGCAGGTCGGCCATCGACTTCTTTCCGGTCCGCTTGGCCGGCCGCGACCCGATGCGTGCATTCTCGAGCTCGGCCACCGGCGTCGCCTGCTCGAAGTAGGTGAACGTATCCGGATTGTCGATGATGTTCTTCCGATAAAACTCGTAGGAGGTCTCCGACAGCCGTTCCATCGCCGCCTCCCACTCCGGAGTGATCTCGCCGGTAAGATGCGGGGTAGTCGCGCCCTTCTGCAGCGCGGCGTCGGGCCGAGCCAGGGCGTCGAGCGACGCGGCGATCATCAATTCCAGATTGCGCTCGGCCAGCACCACGTCGGAGTACTTCCAGTTCAGAACCTCGCCCTGCTCTGTCAGACGCAGTTCCCCGGAGAAGCTATCGACCGGCTGCGCGAAGATGGCGCGGTGCGTCGGCCCTCCGCCACGCCCCACCGTTCCGCCACGGCCGTGGAAGAGCCTGAGCGTCACGCCGCAGTCGGCGGCCACGCGATGCAGCTCGCGGTGCGCCTTCCAGATCTGCCAGGTGCTGGTGATCATGCCGCCGTCCTTGTTCGAGTCCGAGTAGCCCAGCATGATCTCCTGCCGGTGCCCCCAGGACTTCAGCAACGGCTGAAACGCCTCGCTCGACCACAGCCTGCGCATGATGGCCGGAGCATTTTCGAGATCTTCAATGGATTCGAATAGTGGAACCGGCTGCAGGCCCGGATCTTTGCCTAGCCCGCCGTCCTCGGCCTCCACACGAACGCCGCCCAGCCTTGCCAGCCACAGCACATGCAGCACGTCTTCGGCGCTCGTGGCTCCGCTGATGACGTACTGGCGAATCGACTCAGCCGGATACTTCCGTTTGAGCTCCGCAATCGCACGAAAGGTCTCAAGCACCTCGGCGGTCTGAGGCGAAAGCGCAGAAGGAAGACGTAATTCCGACGCACTTGGCTGGGAACCTGTTTCAACGCAGCCGGCGATCTCCGCCACTGCCGCCGCATGAACCCGCGCGTGCTGACGAATATCGAGCGTCTGCAGGTGCAGCCCATAGGTGCGCACCTCGATCAACAGAGGATCGATCAGCATTTCGGCGAGCCGCTCGCCGCGATTCTCCATCAGGCTCCGCTGCAGAACAGTAAGGTCGGCAAGCAGATCGGCCGCCTGTGTATATGGTTCCAGCGCGGGATTCGGAGGTAGCGGCACCGAGCTCTGTGGCGTGGCTCCTAGCCGCATCAGGATGCAGGCGATCAGCAGCCGAAGGTACTCGAAGTGAAACCGCTCCTCAAGAGCGGTCTGTCCCGCAGTGCGAAGTTGCGTTAGATAACGATCCAGCAGCGCCTGCAACTCCTTTGAGACCGGAACCTGCTGGGTGGAGCTGCCCAGCTGCTCGAAGATGTTCTGCAATCTGCGCCGGTAGTGTGCCACCAGCAGCAGATGGGCCATCGCCAGCGAGTCGCGGGTCGTCTCGGGGGTCACAAAAGGATTGCCGTCGCGGTCCCCGCCGATCCACGAGCCGAAACGGATCAGCTGCGGAAGCTCGACGATGGCGATCTTCTCCTCTGGATACTCGGCCTCGATAGCCGCTGCAACCTCGGAGTACAACACCGGCAGGGTATCGAAGAGCGACGCCTCGTAGTAGTCGAGCGCCATGCGGATCTCGTCGCGCACGGTGGGGCGCGCGCTGCGCACGTCATCGGTCTGCCACAGCGCCGTAATCTCGCCGGTTACCTCATGCTCCAGCGCCTCCAGCTCTTCTTCCGGAACGGCAACCCGGTCCAGCCGCTCCAGCAGGTCGGAGATGCGCCGGCGCTTGAACATCACGGAGCGCCGTGCGACCTCGGTAGGGTGCGCGGTGAAGACCGGGGTGATCGAGATTCGCTCCAGCATCGCCAGGGCGCGCTTTGCGTCGAACCCTGCTTCGCGCAGACGACGCAGCGTGCCGCGCAGGTCTCCGCGCTGCGGCGGAGCTTCGTTCAGCTGGCTCGAACGCCGGCGGCGCTTGCGGTGGTTGGTCTCGGCCAGGTTGATCAGCTCGAAGTAAAAGCTGAAGGCGCGCGCAAGCTGATAGGCACGGGTAAGATCGTCGGCGTGCCCGTGCACGGCCAGCAGGGCCTGCTGCATGGTCGAAGAGGAGGCTGCGGTATCTCCGGCGGCATCGGCCTCACGACGGGCGATGGCGGTGCGGCGAAGCTCTTCGACAGCCTTGTACAGCGCCTCGCCGGACTGCTCTTTGAGCACCTCGCCCAAAAGCATTCCCAGCGAACGCACATCGCGGCGCAGCGGAGCTTCCTTCAGCTCACCTGTTGAGGCCAGAAGTTCGGAGAGGCGCTGCGGCCAGTTCGTAGGAGTCCAGAGCGACGGCATATCTTCGATTATGCACTGCGGGGATTATGCAATGCGGGCGCTCAGTCTTTCCGGCGATGGGAAAACTTCAATGCGCTCCACGCGGAATCGATCGAGCACACCTTGTAGTCCACTAGCCCCGCGCCCAGCCCGGCGTCGCGCACGACTTTATCGTTCAGATCGGCCATGGCTTGCGGACCGGTGCGCTTCGGATAAGCGATCCAGACGGATGAGGCGGGCGGAAGCTGTGCCGCCAGCAGATCGACGGTGCCGCTCAGCTCGGCCCACGAGCGCACGAAGCAGAGTGCAAGCCCGGTCTGTGGTGTGATGCAGTTGCCCAGCGACGTTCCCTCGGGTAGCTCTCCCAGAGCCTCCTTGAATCCA
>Ga0193742_1002703_pt1 | contig 10134 bp, 16 predicted proteins | sample L2c1metaG_FD_165511 | JGI IMG/M metagenome (GOLD analysis project Ga0193742, IMG submission 165511) | Soil microbial communities from a riparian zone of the East river system, Colorado, United States - L2c1 | ecosystem: Environmental > Terrestrial > Soil > Riparian zone | place: USA: East River... | reverse complement strand
GAACTAAGCATAATTTCTCCTACCCCACCACAATCTCAGCCATTGAACGTTATGACGCACTAAGGATGGCGGTATATACCTACACTCTGGTAGCGGCATGCCATACTTAGCTACCGCAAGCAAATCGTGAATGTTGAGATCTTTATGGTCATCATCTAGCTGCCTATAGTAATCCATGTTATCTTTCTTGAACGTAAGGCGGTGTGCAAGTGTACATATCCTCGGGATTTACCGGAACCGCCATTGCTTGACGGAGCTTGTATATAATCCACGCAAGGAACACAAGACACAACGGAATTGCTGCTATTGCAACCGTTCTCATCATAACGTATCCTTTGTTTTGATCTTGTAGATTGCCTCACCCATATGATCTTCGACTTGTACGGTATCGAACCGTACAACCTTTTCGTTTTCGAAGTAGATGTAACCCTGCTCGACTCCATGCCCACAGCAAGCAAATTTTACTCCCGGTAACATTCCGATGCATCCGTCTGCACCTTCCGGAGTCTTGAATAGGCCGCACGCCTTACATGATCGCTCCTCCTCACTACATGGAGTTTTATCGTCCAGATATTTCAGGTTGCCGTCGGCGTCGTAATAAGTCAGATGTCCGTTCTCGTGGAACACATACGCCGGTAGAGTTCCCTCGGCAACCGGAGAGATAGGTTCACCCATGTGATCGACCCTTCAAGTAACACTCGTGGAGTGTCCATAGACACAAGGTGATGACAACTAACCCCAGCCCACCAGCAACGAAAAATGCCTGAAAGGTTGCGCCGATAGCTCCGCATGCAAATAGGGCGACAACCGGAGTCGCAAAGATGGTAGCGATCAGTACAGACCGTCCAACAACCTTCAGGATTCTACGTAATGAATCAGGCATATGCAGCCTCTGCAATAGCACGATCGACAAGGAGGGTCACCGGACCAACCTCATGTTTATACTGAACGAGCCACCTGGCGTGCTCGTACATAGCATTCATGACATCCTCACTCGGGTCGTCATACATAATGCGAGCGTCCATTTTCAGTCCGCTGCGATGTCTGCGAGTTTCTTTCTGCAAATTCTCCATACACACAGCATAGCAAACTATAGGGTGCATGTCAAGTCCTATGGCGAAACATTTTATAGATTTTCATGTCGTGCTTGGTGGGAGCAACCTTAAGATTGCGCCCCCAGTTGGTGAGTCCAACCCACAGAGAGCCACTAGAACCATAGTCGATGAATCGCTCACCCGGCTTAAGCGGAACCCTGTGGATTGTCCTACGAAGATGCTCAGAAGCCCTGAGCAGTGCCTTCTCTACGGAAGGATAAGATATCCGTTCTCCGCAATCCCGGGCTTCGGAGCGGCAGCTACAAGTCCAGATGTGGTGCTCGTTGTCACCGCTGGAGTAGACTGTGATTTCGTGCATGTCTTAAGAGTACGACAGTTTCTCTCCCCTGTCAACCCTGAGCTTCCACACTTCCACGATACCGGCAACAATCTCACGATTGTAGATCGTCCAATCGGTGTACGAAGGTGCACCATCACCTGGCATCAGGTAATCCACATTAAAGGCGGGATCGTCATCCATAAATACGCCTGTGACGATAACAATGGGGAATTGTTCCCCCTCCTCACAGCCATACTGGACTTCCAACAGATCTCCGACTTGTACGTTTGTCATGGAGATACCTTACACCGGATAGGACAGCATTGTCAACTGTTCCCAGGTTTCTATATTACTTGCGGTAGCCTTACGAGCAGTAATTAAATTTAGATACTCTTCTTCAGTTTCCTTGCGTCCATTTAGCTTGAGGACAATCTCTTCTTCTCCTCCGGAGAAGGAGGGGTGTACCACATGGGCCTTGTCAACTAGAGCCAAGGCACGGAGCTTGGCGTGCCGTTCATCTGTAGCTTTCACTACAGTGAACGACGTGCCTAATGTCACAGCCCATTTTGTTTCTACCTTAGACTGCACGGGTAACCTCTGCTCCTCGGATCTCATCAATGAGACCAAACTCTAGGCACTGCTCGGCGTCTAGCCACCAGTCCTGGCGTTCCCAGCTCTTCTTGATCTTGGTTGCTGTTAGATTAGAACGAGACACGAAGATGTCTACAATGCGTGCTTCAAAACGCTTGATTAGATTGAGAGAATCCTCAACTTCGAACGTCTTGCCAAGCGCACCAAATCCTGCACGGTGGATCAGGAACCATGCCTGCGAACCCATCCAACGGACATCGCCGGCTTGTAGCAGGATGCCTGCCATGCTTGCGGCCTGTCCCAGTGTGCCAGTTGTCACCTTGTGACCATCAGCACGGAGTTGAAGGATACGGTCATACAGCGCAAAGCCTGCAACGAGCGATCCACCTGGAGAGGTGAACACGATCTCAATATCCTCTCCAGGATGTAGACGTGACCACTGACCTAGACGATAGATAGCAGCCGGAGCGCTTTCCTCGTCCACAGCACCCTGGAAACGGTAGATCAGGTGGTTGGCATCGGACGCCTGTAGGAGTACGTCTCCTCTTTGTTCTGCTAGGGAGCGAACCTCAGCAAAGATTGCTTCGGCATCAGACTTTCTGGCGTCTGCGTCGTGTTGACGTGACTGAGCTCTTAGTACGTCAATGTCAGCAGCTAGCTTATCTCGTTCTAGTTGTGCCTTGATAAGATCAATTTCTGGCATGGATTTCCTTCCTAGTTAGTGTTAATTCTCCAGCGGCCACGTGCTTCGTGGTCGCTGATTTGACGTTCGGTGGGTAGACGACCCTTACGGCTGGCAGGGTCTGCGGACTGTACGACGAACTGGTAGCAGTCAGAGCACAGGTCCACCACGTGAGTTAGACGATCTCCGACCGTTCCTCTGTGATCTACCTTGTGTTCCGGTGCACGCTTTCCACCGCATGATTCACATAGTTTAGCATCAACATCGATCTTAGTCAAATCATCAATAGACTCAAGACGTTTTGTTAGTTTGATAAAAGCATCATAGATATTTTCCAGATCCTGAATTGCCTCAAACACTAAGTCACGATGTCTATCGGGAGTCTTCTGCTTTCCGAACACTGCTAGTTCTGTAGATGATGAGCGATTCTTTCCGCCACCACCCTCAGAACCTGTGGTGCTGGTAGGCCACCCGTCACGCTTGTTCGTGCCCGTAAGTTCACGGGTAAGCGCTCGACCGAGCTTAGCTTCAATGTCGATAGCATTCTTGTTAACAGCGGCCTTCAGATCTATTAGTAGATCATGTAGAGCCGGGCGTTTCGTTGCGCTCATCTACCTACGGTTTAGCTTTCTCGCTACCCGTGCACGCTTGTTCTTTGCTCGTGTCTTTGCCTTACGAGCCCATGGAGTCTCTTGCGTGGAGTGCCAACAGACTAAGCGGGGAGTAATAGGCTCTCCGTTTCTGTCTACCTTGACGATTCCAACAGGAGCAAACCCAGGTCCGTAATGCGTATGCTTGCCGATATCATTAGGTCGACCACGACGTTCACTAGCTCGTGGAGACTGTGGCATTGGCTTCCATACTCTACACTGCTTGTACTCTGGCTTAGTCTTTTTAGTAATCTCTCTAGTCTTCTTCATCGTTAATATCCTCTAATTCCATAGCGAATGCTGCTGCCCAGAACGGAATAAGCTTTCTCAAGTCTTTAGGGTCTAAGTCTGAAAGATCATTTAGATATTCCACACAGAGATTACAGAAAGACTTATCTTTCTCTTTGTCTTCTTTCCTCCCGCAACGAACACATCCTTGTGTTGCGGGAGGCTCTACGTCAAAGATCATTACTTTGCTGCTTGGATCTCGACTCCGGACCCTGGGATACTCTTTGTATCACGGTTCCAACGGCCGCAGTCACTACAACGATAGCGCTGGAACTTACGAGTAGGTGTATAGGCGAATCCTCTGCGGACAAGATTATTTCCTCCGCAGTTCGGACATCCGGCACCTTCGTTATACAGAGCCTTGTTCGGATGGCTGTCAATCCATGGGAGAAGGACATCGTACAGTTCTTCCAAGACTACTACATCTTGAATGTTGTACTTTTTCATTTCCTTCCAAGACTTTGGATCATCGTTCATGCATCCAATCCACAGCTCAAAGCCAGAGTTTGTCATCTTACCAGAGAGCCCTAGAGCTTCCGTGACGTAGGCGAGCTTATTGGACGGGAAACGGAACTTGGATTTTACGACTTGGTATAGGTCGATTTGTCGGCTAGGTGCAGGAGGAGTCAAGCTGTGAAGCAAGAATTCTCCGTGAAGAACAGGAATATCAAATCGTTTTCCATTATAATGAATTATTACGTCAGCCTCAGACATCATCTCATGTATTGATGAGAGCATGTCGGGATCACGTTTATCCTTATAGTGTATCTTCTTTTCTCCAGCCCACTTAGCCGTATAGCATAAAAGATAGCTAGGCTTTATTAGACTCTTGATAGAAATGTTCTGGTCCCATAATCCCCACGTAAAGCAAGTATTTGGTGCCGTCTCGACGTCGAGCAATAAGGTTTTGATCATTTAAACTCCTTAGCATATTTTTCAGCTGCTAAAAGTAATGTGTTCAAATGAACGCCTTCTAGCCATTCTGATACACCATTGCCGGTGTAGAGATTCTCTCGAAAATCGTCTCTCATAGCAACTTCCCAATATGTAGACTTACGTAGTCTACCAGACAAAAACTCCAATTCCAACCATGGATACTTATATAAGTACCCATCAATTCTGTTATCAGGATTTTGAGTTCGTCCAAATTTAGCTCTAGGAAGAACACTACCATGATCATATAGTAGGTAGCAATGTCCAGGGGTAGGCTTTCTTATTTTTCTGGTTCTATCTCTAGATTCTTCTCGATGACAGGGTGTACACCCTCCCCCTGATTTGATACGAGCACCAAATTCTTCGAGCTTCTTAACTGTTTCACATACAGAACACCATTTATAGCCATCAGGGAGATCACTTTGATGTACCTTGAGACTCTTATGTCCTGCCCTAATTTGTTTATCTACTCTATGATAATGTTTCTTACATAAATCTAGAGAATAGTACTGCTCAGTACATTTTACGGTATTATTCAACATCATATAGGAGCACTCCTTTATGATGCGTGGCCTACCCATTAGAGATAAGTACCCGTTGCGATAGACTCAATATTTGGGTCTTCCTTGATATCAAGGTTAGCGAGTGTTCTGATATGGACAATCTTCTCACCATTCTTACCGGAGATGCGTGCCCAATCATCAGGCGACGTTGTGTTAGGGAGATCCTCTTGTTCTTGGAACTCCTGCTTCACGGCGTTGAGCATGTCGTCAAGACTTACGCCACCTTCGGCATCGCCTTCTGCAATTTCTCTTTTGATGGCCAGCTTTTTACTTCGTGAAATAATATTCGCAATCATTGCGCCTGATGCGAAGTCCTTGAAGTATAAGGTCTCCTTTGTTCCGGACTGGTACGTGACTTCCAAAAATTCGTTGTCCTTAGTTGTGCGATACATTTCATCTACCACAGTCTTGATGAGAAGCCCTCTATCCATCGTACTGTATAGAGGAACAGTGTCGTCAAGATGCTTACTGAAGATTTCTTCAGCACCACTTTGATCGGGACGCTGAACTTTTATCTTGACATCAAGCCTCCCAGGACGTAGAACAGCCGGATCAATTAGATCAGAGCGGTTAGATGCACCAATCACGATGACGTTCTTCAGTTCCTCAACACCGTCTAACTCTGCAAGAAGCTGGGGAACGATGGTAGATTCCATATCCGAACTAATACCGCTTCCACGGACTCGGAACAGAGACTCCATCTCATCGAAGAAAATGACGACGGGCTTCCCTTCCTCAGCTTTTTCCTTAGCCTTACGGAAGACTTCACGGATCTGTCGCTCAGTTTCTCCAACATATTTGTTGAGCAGCTCGGGGCCTTTTACGCTCAAGAAGTAGCTGCCGGAAGCGCCAGAGTTACGGGCGAGGCTAGCGGCTACAGCCTTGGCGATGAGCGTCTTACCACAGCCTGGTGGGCCATAGAGCAGCACTCCCTTAGGCGCCTGGAGATCGTACTTGCGGAACCGATCTGCGTGAATAATCGGCAGCTCGACCGCATCAGAGATCTCTTGGATCTGTGTGTGTAGTCCGCCGATATCTGCGAATGAGACATCCGGCACTTCCTCCAACATCAGATCCTCAACCTCAAGGCGAGGCATCTTTTCGATCAGGTGACCGGCCGCATCAATTCTGACCAAGTCTCCGGAACGAAGCTTCTCCTCAACCATGAGGAAAGAGCGACGCAATACGAGAGTGTCGTTCGTCTCGCCAGAGACTACGACTCTACCATCAGCAAGAGCTTCCTTGACGGTGAATACCTGTCCCTGTACCTCGGGCGGACGGATACGGATGATGTTGCTGAACTCGTTGAGCGCAACTTCTGCACCCACAGGATCATACGCTACAGCCTCTAGTTCGGCACCGTTGATCGTGACACAGAGTTTCCCTCCGGGGGTCTGGACATCTACGGTGCCATCCTCGTTCACAGCAGAGATGATGCCATAGGAGTTCGGAGCCGTGGTTAGGTTCTCAACTTCCTCTCGTAGCTTGTCAACTTCATTTCTGGCTTGAACTAGTAGACGGTTCGCTCTTTCGAGCTTCTCTTCCGTCTCAGGCTGTGTCGTCATGTTCGATATCATCCTCTAGGTAGGCTACGTCACTGTCTTGTACAATGCTATCATAGCATGTACACCTTGGCAAGCGTCCTGCTGCCAACAGTGTCCTGATAGTTTCTTCTGGATGAGTTCTTATGTATCGGCGTGCCCGTCTAGCGAGCAGTTCGGGGGATTCTTCCATAGTAGGATTGTAGTCTTTTGACTACTCTCCGCCCTTTTGTACGTACTCCGCTACAAACTTCTCTGCATTCTCTTCAAGAAGATCATCGATCTCATCAAGAATGTCATCGGTAAGTTCAGCAGCGACTTCTTCCTTCTTGACTGCCTTCTTCTTATTGACGGGAGCAACCTTCTTTACCGGTGCTACCTTTTTCTTCGGTGTTACTTTCTTTGCTTGTGCCATTATTTTCTATTCTCCTTTTTGTTCTAATAGATGTCTATCATCAAATTCTGGATGTAGTTCTTCAAATGTATACATAGCAATAGCATGAAATATTACAGACATCAGATGGTGAGCATTTGTTTCTGGATCAATTGATTCTCCCATCCAGAAGCGCTCTAGATGCCTATTTAATGCATCATAACTAAGATGCCATGGATATCCCTTTAACCAGTTAGCATCTCCGTATTTTTGAGCACCTACACCATAAAGCTTTGCTAATTCATACCATGCCTTAGGCGGTATTAAGGAAAATCTTGCTAGTTTTTCTCCCTTGGCTCCTCCAGTGGACGCTGTAACTCTGGTCTCCACATCATCTGGGGGGGTTATTGATGGATTAAGGTACGCCATAACCTTTTTATAGTTATTTAGTCCCTTTTCCATATGACCAACTATGGTATTACATCCTGCACACACGATACCTCTAACGATACCTGTACTGTGACTATGGTCAACATAGGGGACATAAGCTAAAACACTAAGATCAATATCACACACTGCACACTGATTATTTTGTGCTTCTAATAATCTATCAAAATCTTCTAATGTCATATGATAACGGGCACGCAATTGTCTTTCACGTTCAGAACGGATCGCCTGTAGTTCCCCCTTCTTTGTCATTGAAATTCTCTGCCCTTTTGTTAATCCCCATAAGGACTGATAAATAGGGGTTTCACTTCCGGGGTTACTCATACATCTCTCCTCTTGATTTTATCAATAACATCGGACCAGTTCTCAGCTCTATCATACTCCAAAGTCGCTTTATCCCAGCCTAGCATCATACATGTGTGATTATCCGGATCTATGACCTTATTCCAAGGTCTATCAATAAGGATAGCGTCAACACCGTTAGCCATTACTGTATCACAGTTTACGTGATAATCATCAATAAGTACGTCTAGTTTAACACAATCTTTATTCTTTGTAAAGGTTACAGAAGAGATTAGTTCATATATTCCGTAACTTTCAAGCCACATAACTGTATCAGAAGGTGCACTAGGGAAAGCTCCACGGTCTGTAACCACGTGAAGGCTGTGCCCCATGCTATGCAGTTCTTGGACAGCGTCTAGTGCGCCATCAATCGGCTTGCCTCGGGCAAAGACTCCAAAGTCTTCTACAGCAATATAGAACTCATCCACGAACTGTTCCTTGGACAACCCCCAGCATTCCCACATCTCCCAACGACAGGGAGCAGGGAAGTCTTTTCCAGGGTACCGAGTCAGCATATGCCTAGAGAATTCTTCGTGAAATCCATAGACGCATCCGTCCAGGTCGAGTCCTAGTCTGAGGCTCATACCTGACCTGGCTTCCATGAAGGCATCACATTGAACTTAGCCGGAGGCTTCACCAGTTCAATCCCGTAGTAGCCATTTTTCTGTTCTCCATCCTTCGTCTTTTTGCCCTTCTTCAATTGTACCACAGACCGGATAGCTCTGCCAAATCTATTCGCATATCCTGGGTGGTTTCCATTGATTGTGGAGAAATCCTCCCATGCTTCAAATAGATCTTCTGTATATGACCAGAATCCGTCTCCTACGGCACAGTGCTCCTTAATAAAGACAGACAGCGGAGATGCTGCATCATGTAGATCTTCCTTGTCGTCCGCCATACTCTTAGGCTCAGAGAATCTGCCCTGATCTTGAAGTCTCTTGTCGCCTTCAAGTGCCCAATTGAAGATCCCGGGCAGTTCCTTGTTCAGACGCATTTCAAGTGTATGATCCTCATTTCCTAGGAAGCTGCTTAGGGTTCTTAGAATGACGAATCTAGATGCGATGGCACCTGAGGTGTCAGCAAGGTTTGGCAGCTCGTTGGAGAGGATCAGGAAGCGGACTCCCAGTCTTCCTGTCCAGTGATCCCGATTCTTACGGTTGATGGTTTGGACGTCGTCTCCGGAGATCGACAAGAGACGCTCTACAGTAGAACTAGTCTTTCCTGTTAATCTAGCATCACCCACCACACCGAGAGATTTTCCAATCAGTGGTTGGCAACCGAAGTCTGAAGCTAGCTGTCCTAAGGTAGTGGCAACGTGGCTACGATCTCCTACGAGATACTGTAGGACTCGTGCGATGGTTCCCTTACCGGAACGTGGCAGACCCCAGAGAAGGAAAATCTTCTGTAGATCCTTACGTCCTGAGACGATGTATCCAAAAATCTCTTGTAGCGTGTCTATAGAGTCTTCCGGAAGGCTAGTACGCAAGAATTGAAGCCAGTCCGGGCACGTTGCGTTTACATCATATTCAAAAGGAAGTGCGTTCGTAGTGAACAGACGTTCATCATGACCCATCAGTTGTAGGGTAGTACGATCCAACATTCCGTTCTTAAGAACAATTAGTTCTGATGCCTTAGGGCGATCAGGTTCACCAGCAGCTCCGTCCAGCCATGTAGGCATACGAGTATCATTAGGAACACGTAGAAGAGCCTGTAGAGACTTCTCGTGATTCTTCACCATACCAACAGTAGGGTAAATCTTAGCCTCTTCACCTTCTTTGTCAACGTAAGTTTTTCCGTTGAGTGTAAGACGAATGCTAGCCTCGGTTCCTTCTTGATCAATCTCATCCCAGTTACCCGAATCTTGCTTGTAGTTGTACCAGGCTCCCATATAACGTCTCACCCACGGGTAAGATGAGCCGGAACTCCAGTGTTCAACCATACGCATAGATGATGACAAGGAGTCATTAGGACTCGGCCATAGTGCGTCGCCACCGGACGCCAAAGCTTTTCCCGGGACAAATGCGGGAAGGGAGAAGTCAGGTAGCTCTCTAGGCTGTCTGATACCGGAGTACCATCCGGATTCAAACGAGGATTCACAGGTGCGGCGACCGTCATCCCCAACGAGTCCGTTGGTTACGCACGCAGCTAGTAGGGTCTCACGAACTTCTGCTTCGTTCAGCAGACCGTGAGCCCCCAGGGTCCCCAGAGAGAAGGCTGCCTTGTTGAGCTTAGAGTTTCTTCCAGGTGGTGCGCCAGATGGCCATGCGGCCAGCTCTGCTGCTTCACGCTCGACTACCTTCTTGACATATGACACAACACGAGGATCGTCCGCTGGTACGGTAAGACCCGT
>Ga0193742_1002702_pt1 | contig 10135 bp, 7 predicted proteins | sample L2c1metaG_FD_165511 | JGI IMG/M metagenome (GOLD analysis project Ga0193742, IMG submission 165511) | Soil microbial communities from a riparian zone of the East river system, Colorado, United States - L2c1 | ecosystem: Environmental > Terrestrial > Soil > Riparian zone | place: USA: East River... | reverse complement strand
GCTCACCACCCGCATGGAGTTCCACATCGCGGACCTCGGCGCGTCGCTATTGGGTGCCGTGCCCTTCTCGCTGTACGTGACCTCGCCGGTGTGCCAGCTCAAGGAGATTCTGGCGAACGCGCGGCCTCGGGTACTGGTCGTCGAGGCCTCCCTGGCCGGCAAAGCACGCGAGCTGCGGGCCGAGTACCCGGCGCCGCTCCAGCTCATCGTCGTCGAGCCGGAGGCCACGCTCGGTGACGAGCTCAGCCTGGATGCGCTCGAAGCCAGGTGCCCCGCTGACTTCGATGTGCACGCGATCGCGGCGACCGCTCGACGCGAGGACATCTGCACGCTCGTCTACACCTCGGGCACCACCGGGCCGCCGAAGGGCGTCCAGTTCCGACACGGGGCGATGCTCGCCTGTCTGGACTCGATCCGTCAGCGCTTCGACACCTCCGAACAGGACAGGGCGATCTCGTACCTGCCGATGGCGCACATCGCCGAGCGGGTGTTCGGGCACTACGCGGCGTTCGTGTACGGCTACGAGGTGACGTCGCTGGCTGACCCCGGCCGCCTCGCCGCGGCGCTCCACGCGGTGCGTCCGACCCGGTTCTTCGGCGTTCCGCGGATCTACGAGAAGCTGCTCGCGGCGCTGCACCGCGCGATTGCCGAGTCGGACGAACGGGAACGGCTCCGCGCGGCGCTGGCGACCCGGCTGGCCCACGTGCGATCCAGGCAGGAACAGCTCCGGGACGGGCACGACGATGCCGCGGTCCCGACCGGTGAGTCGGCCGACGACCGTGAGGCGGCCGAGCTCCTGCGCCCGTTCGCCCAGATGACCGGCCTGGACCAGGCGCATTTCCTCGCGGTTGCCGGCGCCCCGAGCTCGCTCAGCATGCTCGAGGAGCTCACCGCGTTCGGCCTGCCGATCAACGAGTTCTACGGCTCCTCGGAGACGATCATCATCACCTCCAGCCCCCCGGAGCGCATTCGGCTGGGCACCGCGGGCAAGCCGTTCCCCGGCGTAGCGCTGCGGGTGGCCGAGGACGGCGAGGTGCTGGTCGGCGGGCCGACGGTCACGCCGGGTTATCTCCACGACCCCGAGCGCACCGCCGAGGCGCTGGACCCCGAGGGCTGGTTCCACACCGGCGACATCGGCGAGCTGGATCAGGACGGCTATGTGCGGATAGTCGACCGGAAGAAGGCGCTGATCATCAACAGCGCCGGGAAGAACATGTCACCGGCCAACATCGAGCAGGCCATCAAGGGCGGCCAGCCGCTGATCTCCCAGGCCTTCGCGGTCGGGGACCGGCGCCCCTACAACGTCGCACTGATCGTCCTGGACCGCGACGGGGTTGCCGGGTTCGCGCGGGAGCGCGGCCTCGGCGAGCCGACCTTCGAGCAGCTCAGCCGCCACCAGGCCGTGCTCGATGCGGTGGCCCTCGCGGTCCGGTCCGGCAACCAACGGCTCGCCCGAGTCGAACAGATCAAGTGCTTCACCGTTCTCGATCATGACTGGCCGCTGGGCAGCGAGTACCTGACCCCGACCGCCAAGCTCAGACGCAAGGAGATCGAAATGCACTACCGGGATGTCATCGAGGCGCTCTATGGCTGACTCGCCGGCGCGCGCTCGGTCGACACTGCGGCCGACCGACGACCTCAGGCATCGGCCCACCGACGGGTCCAAGGGCCGCGACAGCCTGTATTTCAACCTCATGCTGCCCGAGCTGGAACTCGGGGTATTCGTCTACACCTGGGTCGACCACAAGGGCACCGCGGGCAGGTTGGTCACCGCGTGGGGCCCCGACGAGAAACCCCACGCGTTCGAGATCGCACACGGGATCTACCTGGGCGACACGGACTTCGACGACTGGAACATCGCGGGTCTGCAACTGCGCCACCCGGAACCGCTGCGCACCGCCGAGGTGCGCTTCGCCAGTGAACCGATCGACCTCACCTATGACTTCGAGGGCAGCCACGAGGCGTTCGACTTCACCCGCAACCCGGGCGGGTGCCCCCAGTGGATGGCGGTCAACCGGTTCGAGCAGACCGGCCGAGCCCGCGGCGAGGTGCGGGTGGGGGACCGGGCCGTCCTGTTCGACCAGCCGGCGCACCGAGATCATTCCTGGGGGCGCCGCAACTGGAAGATGCCGCAGCACTGGAAGTGGATCGTCGCGCAGACCCCATCCGGGAACGGGCTCAACTTGTTCCAGTGGGTCGTGCGCGGGGAGACCGGGACCAACGGCTACGTCCTGCGCGAGGGTGAACCGGTCGCGTTGGTGGATGCCCGGTGCCGGGCCGTCTACGACGACGACATGACCAGTCGCGGCCTGCACGCGATCCTGTTCGACGAGGTGGGCGGTGAGACCGAGCTCGTACTGGAGCGCTACGGCAGCGTGGCGCTTCCCGTCGGGTCGAACACCGTGCTGAACGAGGCCGCGTGCCGGGCCACGATCGACGGCGAAGCCGGCTGGGGCCAGTTCGAGACCCAGTGGCCCGCGTCCTACGTCGAGAGTCTGGTCAGGACCGAGACGTGACCGGCGCGGAGCTGCCGTTCGAGGTCGGCGCGGTGCGGCGGTGGCTGAGCGCCGAAGGTCTCGGCGACGGGCCTGTGCGGTTCCGGCGTATCGGCGACGGCCACTCGAACCTCACCTACGCGGTTGCCGTCGGCGGGCGGACCGTCGTGCTGCGCCGACCCCCGCCGCCGCCGATCCCGAAGGGGGCCCACGACATGCGGCGGGAGGCGAGGATCCTCCAGGCCCTCGCCGATACGGCAGTCCCCGTCCCTCGGGTGCTCGCCGTCGCCGAAGCCGGGGAAGTGATGGACGTGCCCTGCTACGTCATGGAGCACCTCGACGGTGTCGTCGCCACCGAGACCCTGCCCGCCGCGCTGGACTCCGCCGAGGGACGAGGCGCCGTGGCCCACGCGTTCATCGACGTCCTCGCCGCGCTGCACACCGTCGACTGGCGGCGCCGAGGGCTGGCCGACCTCGGACGCCCGGACGGTTTCCTCGAGCGCCAGCTGGACCGGTTGCCCCGGCTGATCGCCGACCAGGACGGCACCCTCGCCGCGCCGTTCGACGAGCTCAGGGACGCCCTGCGCGGTTGCCTGCCGATGTCGGGGGAGCCGGCGCTGCTGCACGGCGACTTCCGGTTCGGCAACGTCATGCTCAGCCCCGACCGGCCGGCCCGGCTGATCGGCGTGCTCGACTGGGAGTTGGCCGGGATCGGCGATCCGCTGGCCGACCTGGCGTACACCCTGGCCACCTACGCCGTACCCGCTGAGCCACCGCATGCGCTGACCATGATGTCCGCGGTGACCCGGGGCGAGGGCTTCCCGGGCCGGGAGGCCCTGGCCGCTCGCTACGGCGCCGTCACCGGCCGCGAGCTGTCGCGGCTGTCCTGGTACCAGGCACTCCAGCTGTTCAAGCTGGCGATCCTGTTCGAGTACAACCGGCGCAAGACGGCCACGGGCCATGGCGACTCCTACTACGCGGACCCGGCGTTGGTGGACGGCCTGCTGGTGGCCTGTCGCCGCGCGCTCCGCGAGGACGCAGCTCAGCCAACAACCAGCTCGCAACGTTAAGGACAGCGGCATGCCGAAGGTTCTCTACGAAAAGCGCGACCAGATCGCCTACATCACTCTCAACCGGCCGGACAAGCGCAACGCCATCGACACTGAGACCGACGAGCTGCTGTTCGAGGCGTGGACGGAGTTCCGGGAGGACCCGGATGTCCGGCTGGCCATCCTGACCGGGACCGGCGACAAGGCGTTCTGCGCCGGCGCCGACCTCGCCGATCATGTCGACGGTTGGCTGGAAGGGGGTCCGGGGCTCGGTCGTGGTGCGCTCGAGCGCGGCTTCGCCGGCGGGATCACCCGAGGGCTGCACCGCACCAACAAGCCGATCATCGCTGCCCTCAACGGATGGGTGATCGGCGGCGGGGTCGAGCTCGCTCTGGCCTGCGACATCCGGGTCGCCGCCGACGACATCCAGTTCGGCTTCTACCACATGCAGCGCGGCATGCACTTCGGCGACGGCGGGATCGTGCGGCTGGTCAACACCTGCGGAGTCGGCATCGCCATGGAGCTCGAGCTGATGGGCGAGCCGATCACCGCCCAGCGTGCCAAGGAGATCCACCTGGTCAACCGGATCGTCCCCCGAGCGGACCTGATGGCGGAGGTCGAGGACATCGCGGCCAAGATCCTGCGCAACCCGCGCGTCGCGGTCGAGTCCGCCAAGGAGACGATCCTGGAGGTCGTCGGCCGGCCGCTGGACGACCAACTGCGGCTGGAGTGCCTCTACAGCTACTCCACCATGGGCAACCCCGAGATCGTCGAGCGCAAGGACGCCTTCCTGGAGCGCCGCGACGGCGTCGGGCGAGGCTGAGGTGGCCACCATGACTTCTGAGTACATTGCCGGGGCTGTCCGGTTCGGCGTCAACCTGATGCCGCAACTGTGGGTCGACGCACCGGTCAGGTCCGGCCCGAGTCTGCTGGCGCACCGGTCACGTCTGTTCAACCGGATGGCGGAGGCCGGCATCGATCACGTGATGGTGGGCGACCACGTGATGTTCCACGGCGGGGTCGGGAACGACGGGCTGACCGATGCAGCCTCGGTGGTCACCGCCACCGAGGAGCTCGACGTCTACCTGGCCGTCTATCTGATGGTGCTGCGACACCCACTGCTGGTCGCCCGGCAGATCCTGACCGTCGCCCAGCTGGCCCCCGGTCGGCTCGCCCTCGGCCTGGGCATCGGCGGAGACGACCGACGCGAGGTCATCGCCTGCGGGGTCGACCCGAAGACCCGGGGACGCCGGATGGACGAGTCGCTCGCGCTCGTCCGCCGCCTGCTCGACGGGGAGATCGTCAACCACCAGGGCGAGTTCTTCTCCCTGGACCAGGCCCAGCTGCTCCCGATGCCGCAACAGCCGATCCCCCTTGTGGTGGGCGGCCGCTCGGACGCCGCGCTGCGCCGCGCCGGGCGGCTCGGCGACGGGTGGCTCGGCATCTGGACCTCGCCCGCCCGCTGCGCCGAAGCCATCCAGGCGGTTGAGCAACACGGCGCGGACGCCGGGCGCACCGACGTCGACTGGCGCCACGGCATGACCTTCTGGTGCGGCTTCGGCACCGACCGGGCCGAGGCGCGCGGCCGGGTGGCGCCGGCGATGGAAGGTCTGTACCGGACCCCGTTCGACAACTTCGAGCGCTACATCCCCTTCGGCACCCCGCACGAGGTGGCCGAGTTCGTTGCGCCCTTCATCGAGGCCGGCTGCACCACGCTCAACTTCATCCCGTTCGCCGGCAGCGACGAAGCCGGAATTGACGCCGTCGCCGAGACCCGCAAGCTGCTGCGGAGTGGTTCATGACGGAGGCGCCCTCATGCTGAACGACCGCGCGGTGTACGACGACGACCAGCGGATATTCCGACAGTCCGTCCGTCGCTTCGTCGCCAACGAGATCGCGCCGAACTTCGAGCGGTGGGAAGCCGAAGGCATCGTGGACCGCGAGTTGTGGCACAGGGCCGGCCAGTCCGGGATCCTCTGCGCCCAGGCCCCCGAGGAGTACGGCGGCACCGGCGACTTCCGGTACAACGCGGTGGTCATCGAGGAGTGCTCCTACGCCGGATTCGCCGGGCCGACCGGCAACTTCACCGCGCACAGCGACGTGAGCTGCGGTTACCTGATCGACTACGGCAGCGAGGAGATCAGGAAGACCTGGCTGCCCCGCATGGTCAGCGGGGAGGCGGTGTGCTCGATCGCGATGAGCGAGCCCGCCGCCGGTAGCGACCTGCGGGGCCTGCGGACCCGCGCGGTCCGCGACGGTGACGACTACCTGGTGAGCGGGCAGAAGACCTTCATCTCGAACGGGCAACACTGCGACATCGCTGTCGTCGTAGCGAGAACCGGCCCGGACGCCGGTTCCCGTGGCATGAGCCTGCTGCTGGTCGAGACCGACCGCCCCGGTTTCAGCCGAGGCCGCAACCTGGTCAAGCTCGGCCACCACAGCGCCGACACCTCCGAGATGTTCTTCGACAACGTCCGGGTGCCGGCCACCAACCTGCTCGGCGAGGAGGGGGGAGCCATGGCCGCGATGATGTCCGAGCTCCCCCAGGAGCGGCTGATCATCGCGGTGGCCTCCATCGCCGCCGCCCAGAAGGCATTCGACATCACCGTCGACTACGTGCGCCAGCGGCGGGCGTTCGGCACCGCGATCGGCGACATGCAGAACACCCGCTTCGCGCTGGCCGACCTCAAGGCCGATCTCTGCGTCGGCTGGGCATTCGTCGACCAGTGCCTGGCTGAGCTGGTGCGGGGCACGTTGGCGACCGACCGGGCCTCGATGGCCAAGCTGTGGGTCACCGAGATGCAGGGCCGCGTCGTCGACCGGTGCGTGCAGTTCTTCGGCGGCTACGGGTTCATGCGCGAGTACGAGATCTGCCGCCTTTACGCCGACGCCCGGGTGCAGCGCATCTACGGCGGTACCAATGAAATCATGCGCGAGATCATCTCCCGGTCACTCTGAACCACGACCCACGCACAAGGAGCAGGTGATGGCCGACAAACGAGTCTGGTGCGGAGTATGCGAGGCCTCCTGTGGCCTCATCGCGACCGTGCGGGACGGGAAGATCCTCCAATTGCGGCCGGACAAGGAGCACCCGCAGTCTCGAGGTTTCGCCTGCCCGAAGGGCATCAACTTCCCCGACGTGCTCAACGACCCGGACCGGCTGCGCGAACCGATGAAGCGCAACGGCGACGGAACGTTCAGCCCGGTCGGCTGGGAGGCGGCGCTCGAGGACATCGGCACCCGACTCAACTCGGTGATCAAGACACACGGCCGCGAGTCCGTCGGGGTCGGGCTGGGCAACCCCAACGCGTGGAACTACGGTGCCTTCCTCACGCTGTTCGGCATGGCCGCCGCGCTCAAGACCAAGCACTTCTACACGGCCAGCTCGGTCGACATCAACAACTACTGGGTGGTCAGCCAGCTGCTCTACGGCAACAACCTGACCAACCCGATCCCGGACTTCGCCCGGACACACTTCGCCCTGATCCTGGGCGCCAACCCGGTGGTATCCCACGGCTCGATGGCCACCGTGGGTCGAATCCGCGAAACGCTGCTCGAGATCCCCAAGCGCGGCGGGCGAGTCGTAGTGGTCGACCCGCGCCGCACCGAGACCGCGCGGCTGTTCGAGCACGTGCCCATTCGCCCCGAAGGCGACGTGTGGCTGCTCGCGGGGATGCTGAAGACGATCGTGGACCAGGGTCTGGTGGACCTGCCGAGGCTGCGCCGGCAGGCGACCGGTGCGGACTTCGCCCTGGACCTGGTCCGCGAGATCGACCTCGACAGGGTGGAGGTCGAGACGGGCATACCGCGTCACACCGTCGAGTGCCTCGGACGCGACCTGGCGTCCGCCCGGTCCGCGTGTGTGTACGGCCGGTGCGGCGCATCGCTCGGGAGGTTCTCCACGCTGACGAAGTACCTCATCGACGTGCTCAACATCGCGACCGGCAACCTGGACCGCGCCGGCGGGCTGGTCTTCGCGCGCCCCATGGTCGACCTCGAGGTGATGACCAAGGTGCTGCGCGCGACCGGTTACGACCGCTGGCGGACCAGGGTCGACGGCATCCCCGAGGTACTCGGCACCTCGCCATGGGCGACCTTCCCACGCGAGGTCCTCACCCCTGGGCGCGGGCAGCTGCGCGCCATGGTCTGCGTCGCGACCAACGCCGCCACGACCGCTCCGGCCTGCGACGAGATGGAACGGGCCTTCGGCGCGCTGGACCTGTTCGTCTCGCTCGACCCCTACCTCACCGAGACGAATCGGCACGCCGACTACATCCTCCCGCCGACCCTGCTGTTCGAACGCGAAGGTCTCCCGGTCTTCACCCAGTCGCACAACGCGATCCCGCACGCCCAGTGGACCGAGGCCATCGCCACCCCGCCGCCCGGCGTCCGCGACGACTGGCGGACCCTTGACGAGATCTGCAAGCGGATCGGCCTGGTGCCTTCCCCAGCTCCCGGAGCCCAGCTCATGGGCCGGCTCGGGATCCGGGTGCCCCCGCACGTCGGAGTCGACCTGTTCATGAGGGTGGGACCGGAAGGGGACCTGTTCGGTCTGCGGCGCGGGGGCCTGAGCCGCAAGAAGCTGCTCAGACATGACGGTGCCATCAAGCTCGGCGATGCCTCGCCCACCGGGGTGCTCCGCAAGCGCCTGCACACCAAAGACCGCATGGTCCACCTGGAACAACCTCGCTTCGCCGGCGAGATGCGGCGGCTCATCGCCTCCGAGATCGGCGACGCCGAGCATCCCCTTCGGCTGTTCAGCATCCGTGAGTCCCGCTCGCAGAACTCCTGGCTGCACAACATCCCGCGGTTGATGTCCGGGAACCGCTCGTGCCTGCTCAGGATGCACCCGGACGACGCCGCCAGCCGAGGACTCACCGCCGGCTCGCCGGTTCGGATCATGTCCCGCTGGGGCGAGATCGAAGTGGGACTGGAGGTGACCGCTGACGTCATGCCCGGCTCGGTCGGACTCAACCAGCACTGGGGACACAAGGGCGGATGGCGCGTCGCGGTCGCGGCGGGCGGCGCGCGCTACAACGATCTCGTGCCCAACGATCTCGACATGCTCGATCCGGTCTCCGGCAATGCCTGGGTCAACGGAATCGGCGTCGAGGTAGCACCTGGAGAAACAGGCTGAGACGACAATCACTATTGGCGTGCTCGATCGTTGTACAAGGCGACGGAGAAAAGACTTCGCCAAGTATCTAGATCCAAACGGCGGAAGTCGAGGACTTGCTCACTCAGGGAGCCGAACGGAGATTCCCATGAAGACGATGGAGGGCCGTCGAAACGCACGATCGGCGCACGCGGTAGATCGACAAGACCTCGCTGTCGTGACGGAAACAATCGATCATGTCCGAAGGCTTCTGTCTCCGGGCTCGATGCCCGCCATTGAGGAGGTCACGGATTTTTCCGCGGCCGCCCGAGCAATCAAGGCTGCCTGGGATTGTGTTGATCGGGCCATTGAGGGCGACCTTGAGGCCGCGGCCAGGGTCGCCTCCGCGAGTGATCTTTTGGATCTTACCGTCCGCCTGCGGCGCGCCGAAAAACTCGTGGATCGCGTTGATGGCAAGCGGCTGACGAACCAACTCGGAGCTGTCCGAGAGACACTTGGACGATTCAACGGAATCGAGTCCGTCAGCCAACTGACTCAGGAATGTCCTCGCGCGATCTCGCAGTTAGGCTTTGACCGCGGCATGCTCTCCATGGTGACGAACTCCGTGTGGACGCCGGCGTCAGCGCACAGCGACCGCCAGCCTGAGTGGGCAAATCAGCTGGTCGAGATGGGCCAGCAATCGCCCCAGGAACTTATACCCACGCTCCCCGAATTCGACTTGGTCCGGCGTCAGAAGAGCATCCTTGTCACCGAGGTTCATCAGAACCCCAAGGTGTACAAGGAAGTCGTGGCCGCCTCCCAGTCGCGTTCATACGTGGCTTCCAGAATAGTTGCCAATGGCAATCTTGTAGGCTTCATCCACGGCGACAGATTCTTCCATCGGGAGGATGTCGATGATTTTGACTGCAACCTCCTCGGCCTTTTTGGTGAAGCATTCGGCTTTATCTACGCCAGGGCGGCGATCATCGAGCGTTCTGCCGCAATCCACTCGCACCTCGCGTCGCTCGCCTCTGAGATCAACCAAGCGGCCGCGGGTCTGAAGCAATTTGAGGATGACCTGCGGTTGGAGGCCGGTTTGCCGCGGGGCGAGGCCAATAAGACGTCGACTTCCTTTGAGATGCCACTGGCGAAGTGTGGACTCACGACCCGTGAGAAGCAGATCCTCCAGCTCATGGCCAATGGCGCCAACAACGCCGACATCGCCTGCCGCCTGTACATTGCCAATGGCACGGTCAAATCGCACGTCAAACACATCCTCCGTAAACTCGGCGCCGCGAACCGCGCGGAAGCGGTTGCCCGCTGGTTCAACAGCGGCCCTCGCGCCTAGGAGCGCGCTTGACGCGCGGTGGCGGGCATCGCGCGGTAGTGCAAGATCGCTCAGCGCAGGGCCTCGGAGCGAGCGCCGAAGCGTTCCCGATCGAGTGCCCCCTGGTAGGCACGGCGAACGCTGAGCGAACGCTTGGCGCCTAGCGTCA
>Ga0193742_1002701_pt1 | contig 10138 bp, 8 predicted proteins | sample L2c1metaG_FD_165511 | JGI IMG/M metagenome (GOLD analysis project Ga0193742, IMG submission 165511) | Soil microbial communities from a riparian zone of the East river system, Colorado, United States - L2c1 | ecosystem: Environmental > Terrestrial > Soil > Riparian zone | place: USA: East River... | reverse complement strand
GTCGGCATGGTGGCCGGTGGACTGCTCGCCATGCGGCTTCGGCCACGGCACCCGCTTCGGGCCGGTGCGCTGGTGCTGCTGCTGTTCTGCCTGCAGCCGATCGGCGTTGGGCTGCACCTGCCGGTGCCGGTACTCACGGTCGCGTTCGCGCTGGCGGGTCTCGGCCAGGCATTCTGGGGTGTCATGTGGGCGACCAGCGTGCAGACACACGTGCCTGGCGAGGTGCTGAACCGGATCCACGCCTACGAGGTCGCCGGTTCGCTGTCGATGCAGCCGGTCGGCCAGGCCATCGCCGGCCCCGCGTCGTCGATGCTCGGCATCGGCCCCATGCTGCTGGTGAGCGGGGCGGTCGCCGTGGTGCTCTGCGGCGCACTCGCCGCGGTCCCGGCGGTGCGCCGACTCGAACGCGTGACACCGGAGCGGCCGTGACCCGGATCGACCTGGCGACCCGTCCGGCGCGCGCGGCGGCGGCCAACGAGGACTACGCGGCCGCGTCGGTCGCGATGGACACCGGCGTGGTGGTCGTGCTCGACGGAGTCACGCCGCCGGCCGACGGGGAGTGCGGCTGTACCCATGGGCTGCCGTGGTTCACCGAACGCCTTGGCACCGCGCTGGTCGAGTCGGTCGGCTCGGCAGCCCCGCTGCCCGACTGCCTGGCCGTGGCGATCCGTCGGACGGCTGCCGCCCACCCGGCGTGCGACCTGTCCCACCGGCGCACCCCGCAGGCCACGGTGGCGCTGCTGCGCTGGAGCGCCGACCGCGTCGAGTACCTGGTCCTCTCCGACGCGGCCGTCCTGCTGGCGGCGGCGGACGGCACCGTCACGCCGGTCCTCGATAGCCGCCTCGACGAGCTGCGCGCGCGGCGGCTCGGGAACCTGGAGGCGTTGCGCAACGTGCCCGGCGGCTTCCACACCGCGGCTGCCGACCCGACCGTGGCCGCGCTCGCCGTCACCGGCGCCGTCGACCGGACCGAGCTGCGCGGCGCCGCCGCCCTCACCGACGGCGCCACCAGGTGGACCGAACTGTTCCGCCACGGCGACTGGACGGACCTCTACGCCGTGCTGCGCACCGAGGGCGCGACTGCCCTGCTGGACAAGGTCCGCGCGACCGAGGCGACCGACCCGGACCGCGAACTGTTCCCCCGCGGCAAGGTCTCCGACGACGCCACCGCCGTCCACATAGGACTCCCCGCACCCCGTGACGCCGACGAACGGCTCCATTCGCGGCACTAGTTGTCCACAACCTCTTACCCAGCCCCGAATTGTCGGTGACCACCGGTAGACTGGGAGCGGGGCCGGCCCCCGGGTCGGGCGGGGGTATGGCCACAACCTGTTTCGCGCGCGCGGGTTTCCGCTTCGGTCAGCTCGTGTGCAGGTCGTCGGGGACGGCGGTGGCGGTCAGCCACGGTTGGCGGTCGTACAGAGCCGATCGCAGGGCCGAAGGCGGCCGGTCCGACCGGACCGTGGCGCGCAGGCGGCCGTCGGGAGTCAGGGCCACGGTGCACGACTCGACGCCGTCGACGGACTCGATCAGCCGTCGGGTCTGGTCGAGATCGATCCCGATCCCGCTGCGGTGGCCGAAGACCAGCGTCTCGACCGCGCCGAACGGCGCCACCGGGACGTCGGCGACCCGCCGGTCCGGCTCGGTGCACAACAGCCGCACGACCGTCAGGCAGTCCGCCGCGAGCCGCGCCGCCGGACGCTGGTCGCGGACCGGCCGGCGGGCGGTCACCTCCACCGCCGGCGCCGGGTTGTTCGCCACCGTCACCACCAGGTCCGCCTTGGCGGACGGCGGGTCGACGCGGACGTCCACCTCAGCCGCCGCCGGTCGCGGTGTCGTGCCCTCGACGTGCACCCTCGGCACGAAGTTCAACTCGAACGCCGGGCAGAACTCGACGCCGTGCCGCCGCTGCGCCTGGTTGAGCCAACTCAGCAGCCCGTTCACGTCGTGCTCGCCGCGGTCGTAACTGCCGACCAGGGACGCGGCGATCCCAACGGCCCGCTCGCGCAGCGTCTCGGTCGCCACGCCCTCGACGGGCACGAACACCGCCTGGGCGAGCTGCGTGACGACGCTCTGGTCGGCTCGGGTGCACCGGTTGGCGTAGGTCGTCCGGAACACCTGCCGGTGCTGACCAGACGCCCGCCCGGCCAGCACGCTCACCGCCGCCGCCCACAGCGCGGTCGGCGTCACCCGCAGCGCGCGGCCACCGGCGGCCAACAGTCGGATCAACTCGTCGGGCAGCGGAACTCGGGCCACGTCGGCTTTCTCGTACTCGTCACGGGCCACCGCGGCGTACGTGCACGACCGCGGCACGCCGGCCAGTCGCGACTGCCAGAACTCGGTGTTGGCCACTACCCGCGGATGCTCCGGCCCCCTGGCGTAGGCACTCGCCTGCGCGCTCGGCGGGCTCAGTGGGTCGCCGGCGAGGAGTCGGCGCAGGTCATGGTTGAGCAGTTGGCGGCCCCAGGCGTCACAGAACACGTGCGACACGGCCAGGACGACGGCGACCGGCTGGCTCCCGGCCATCCGCACGGAGCAGCGCATCGCCGCCTCCTCCGGCGGGACGAGCAGCGTCGACTCGGCCACCACCGGCGGGTCCACCTCCGGCGCCACCTCCTGCCGGAGCGTCCCGTCCTGGCCGGACACCAGCCTGCTGCGCAACGCCTCGTGCCGAGCGGCCAGGGCTCGCACCGCACCGCGCACCTCGGCCAGCCCGAGCCCGTCCGGCACGGGCACCTCTAGCCGAAATGTCCTCGCCGGACGCTCCGCTGGCGACCAGTTGCGCAGGTTCCGCAGCTGCGCGGTGTTGAGTGGAAAGCCGCCTAAACCACTTGAGTCGCTCACGAGACTGGCTTGCTGTGCGGCAGGTCGGTCACCTCGAGCATGGCGTCACTCCCCCTGTTTGGCCGCTTCGCGGTGCCACGACAGCACGCGGCGCTCGACGATCAGGAACAGCCAGTTCAGCAGGTTGCCGAGGATGCCGAGCAGCGCGATCCACGCCCACACGGCAGGCAGGTCGAAACTCTGGCTGGCGAGCTGGAACTGGTAGCCGATCCCGTTCGTGGCACCGACCAGCTCGGAGATCACCAGCGAGAGCCCGAGCGCGATCCGCAGCCCGGAGAAGATCTTGGGCAGCGTCGCGGGAAGCACGACGCTGCGCAGCCGGCGCACCGGCCGGATGCCGAACGCCCGCGCGGTGTCCAGCTGCACCTGGTCGATCGACTGCGCGCCCTGGACGGTGTTCAGCAGCACCGGCCACACCACGCCGAACACGATCGTCGCCAACTGCACCGGCGTGCCGATCTTGAACAGGACGAGGAAGACGGGCAGCAGCGCCGGAGCCGGCAGCGCCCGCCCGAAGTTGATCACAGCCCCGGCATAGTCGAGCCCGGTCTTCGACCGGCCGAGCAGCATGCCGAGCACGGCGCCGATGACGCCGCCGATGGCCCAGCCGCCGAGCAGCCGGCCAAGGCTCGGCAGGATGTCGTCGATCGCCACCTTGGTGAGAAAGAGGTGGCCGGCAGGGCCGGAGAACCACAGCTCGTGCATCTTCCGCACGATCTCCACCGGCGTCGGGAAGTACGTGTCGTCGTAGTAGGCGGTCAGCGCCTGCCAGACGAGCACGCAGACCACGAACACCGCCCACCGCTGGAAGACCCCGGCGACGAGCCGGACCGGAGCCTCCGTGGACCGCCGCGCGGCACGCTTGGTCAGGTCGCGCCCGGTCATCGCAGCTCTCCTGGCGACCACACGACGAACTTCCGTTGCAGTGCGGCGAAACCGCTGTTGCTCAGGAAGCCGACGATCCCGGCGAGGACGGCGCCGGCGAGCACGATGTCCATCCGACCGCTCTCCTCGCCGTAGCGGATGAGGTAGACCCCGATGCCGAGGTCACCGCCGAACACCAGCTCCGTTGAGACCACCACCAGCAGCGCGAACGTCGCGGCGATGCGCAGCCCGGTGATCGCGAACGGCAGGACGTCGGGCAGCTTGACGCGGACGAGGATCGCCAGTCGGCTGAGGCCGAACGAGCGCGCGGTCTCGAGGTACCCGCGATCGACGTCGCCGAGCGCGTAGATGATGTTGAACAGGATCGGCCAGATCGCCGCGTAGGCGGCGAGAGCGATCTTCGTCTGCGGCCCGTCCTCGATGATGATGTAGAACAGCGGCCACCACGCGATCGCCGGGATCGGCCGGAGAAACTCGATCACCGCGCCGACCGCGGTGCGCACCAGCGGGATGCTGCCGAGCACCAGGCCGCCGGGGACGGCGATCAGCACCGCGACCGCTATCGAGATCAGCCAGGCGAGCAGCGTCGCGACCAGGTCGCGGAGGAGCTCCGTCTCGCCGAGCATCCGCCACAGCTGGACGAACACCTCGGACGGTGGTGGGAAGTACTCCTTAAGGAGCACGCCGGAGCGGCTGAACCCCTCCCAGACGAGGAGGAGCGCAACCACTCCGGCGAGTCGGCGAAAGAACCGACGCATCTCCTACGACGCCGGCGCGTGGTAGATCATCGGGGCGACGTCGAACTTCGCCTTGAGCTGGCCGTAGGTCAGCATCAGGTCGGCGACCTTCTGCAGCCTGGTCTGGTCGACCTTGGTCGGGAAGACCCCGACGCCGACCGCCTTGGCGGTGTTCGGCTCGATCTCGGCGTAGTCCAGCAGGGTCTTCTCGACGGTCTGCCGGTCAGCCATGTCGCCCTGGCCCTTGGCCATCGCGCGGGCGAACGCCGCGGTGGTCTTCGGGTTCTTCTTGACGAAGTCCTTCGGCGCCACGTAACCACTGATCGGGAAGTCCGCGACCGGCCCGGTCGCCCGGTCGGCGACGACCACGACACCCAGCTGCTGCTTGGCCAGCGTGAGGTTCGGCTCCTGCAGCGACATGACGTCGATCTGCCCGGTCTGCAGCGCGTTGAGCGCGTTGGCCGTCGGCACGACCTTGAACGTGACCTGGCTGGGGTCGACATCGGCGGCCTCGATGACCGCCTGGCTGGTGAGCGTCACGTTGCCGACGAGCGCGTTGACGCCGACCGACTTGCCAACCAGGTCCTTCGGCGACTTGATCCCGGACTGCGGCATCGCGACCAGACCGGTCATGCCTTCCTTGGCCTGGAGGCCGTCGGCGACCGTCTGCAGGTCGACCGCTCCCTCGGCCTGGGCCGCGATGAAGGAGGACCAGTTGCCGAACGCGAAGTTCAGCTCACCCGTCTTGAGCTTGGGCACCGCCTCGGTGGCGCTCTTGACGGTGATCAGCTCGACCTTGAGGCCCTCGTCCTCGAAGTAGCCCGCGATGCGGGCCCGCTCGAAGCCGGCGATGTCGATCAGCTGCGGAATGATGCCGACCTTGACGGTCGCCTTCTCGACCTTGTCGTTGCCGCCCGACTCGTCGTCCGACCCGCCGAGCAGACCGCAACCGCCGACCGCGGTGACCGCGACTGCGGCGATCGCGGCGGTGGCCCACCGCCGGCCTCGACGCACGGCACGGGATGAAATCATGAGCCCTCCTGAGCGTGAGGGGGACGACGACAGGTGGTCGCCGACCAACTACGCGGCGAATGGTAATCAGCCCGCGCAATGCCCGATCTGGCACTACCCACAAGGGTGCCGCTTACTACTCCGGGTAGCGGGAGTGTCCGGCGTGTGTCGCCGCGGGTGAGCACGAGGAGAGATCGTGACGGAAACGGATGAGTTCCAGCCAGAGAACCGGATCGGCGCGATGCTCGTCAGCTCGCGTTCCCTCGACGAGTACCGCCGGATGTTCGCGCTCACCGACGCGGAGCTCACCACGCGGATCCTGGACTGCCCCGGCGGCGCGGCGAGCTTCACCGCGGAGGTGAACGCGGCCGGTGGGCACGCGAGCGCCTGCGACCCGACCTACGAGCTGTCGGTCGAGCAGGTGCGCGACACCACGCTGGACAGCCTGCGCCGCGCCTACACGTATCACCAGACAAACCCGGACGAGTACGCGTGGACCTACTTCCGCGACGCGAACCACTACCGACAGGAGCGGACCCGGTCGGTCGAGCTGTTCGCCGCCGACCGCGCCGCCCACCCGGACGACTACGTCCCGGCCGCGCTGCCCACGCTGCCCTTCGCCGACCAGCGGTTCGACCTGGTGCTGAGCTCCCACCTGCTGTTCAGCTACGCCGACCGGCTGGACCGGGCGTTCCACCTGGAAAGCCTGCGGGAGCTGGCCAGGGTCGGCCGGGAGGTCCGGGTCTTCCCGCTGGTGCCGATGGGCATGACCGAGAACCCGGAGCTGGCCGCGATCCGCGCCGCGCTGACCGCCGCCGGACTGCGCACTATGGTCCACACCGTGGACTACGAGTTCCAGCGTGGCGGTAACGCCATGATGTCGATTGTGAGCATCGTTCATGCCTGAGCCTGCGACGATGACGGAGAGTCAGCTCGATTTGGGATTGCAAAATGCCCAATCAGGTGACAGGTGGTGGGCTGTTCGATACCGTACCGGCCGGTGTGAATGCACCCCGTGACCTTGCCGACTAAGGGTGACCGGGCTCGCCTCCATTGGTAAAGCGGGTGGGTCATCGCCAGGGTGTGTGGCGGTGCGACCAGGTCGGGACAGTGGGGAGCGTGGGCACCAGTGCCCGGAAGTGGACGCAAGGACGCCGACGCGCGAGACAGGCGGGACCAGCGGTCGCGCGCTCGCGTGGCGACCGCGCGGGCGCGGCAGGAGCGAAGCAGCCGGTTCGCGCTGCGCAACTGGAAGCTGCGCTCGAAGCAGACGGTAGTGCTCGTCGTCCCACTCGTCACCGCGCTCATCCTCGGCTCGCTGCGAGTGGCCACCGAACTCGGCGACGCCGAGGAGTTCAGCCGGACGGTGACCCAGGTCGACCTGAGCACCTCGGTCGCCGAGCTGATCGACGAGATCCAGGTGGAACGCGACCTCGTGGCGGGCCGGACGGCGTCCGGCAAAGTCCTGGACCCGCAGCCAGTCGCCGCCCAGACCGCCAAGGTCGACGAGAAGGTCACCGAGCTGCGCGGTGCGGCGGACTCCGTCGAGGACCTGGACCAGGCCGTGCAGTCGCTCTACGGGCGAGTGCTCAGCGAGTTGGGCACGCTCGACGCGATCCGCGACTTGACGAATACCACCAGCTATCCCGCGTCGGACGCGGTGAACGTCTACCAGCGAGTCGTCGCCTCGCTGCTGCAGCTCAGCGGCGAGATCACGAAGGTGACCGACGACCGCTCGATCAGCCAGCGGGCCGAGACCGCGTTCGCGATCAGCCGGGCGAAGGAACAGGCCGCCGTGCAGAACTCGATCCTGCGCGTCGCCTCGATCAGCAACGTCTTCCTGCCTGGCGACCTGACTCACCTGCGTGCCGCACAGGCCGAGTTCACCGCCGCGCTCGCCGACTTCGACGAGGCCGCGAGCCCGGCCGCGCGGTCCCGCTACGCCGCCACCGTCACCGGCTCCGACGTCGGTGAGCGGCTGCGCCTTCGGCAGCTCGGGGAGAACCGAGGCGAGCTGGACCAGCCGGTCGCCATCGATCCCAACCAGCTCGACGCGGCCACCTCCGGCACGCTCGAGAAGCTCCGCAAGGTCGAGATCGCCTCGCTGGCCGACGTGCGGAACACCGCCGTCCAGCTGGTCAGCACCGCCCGCAGCAACGCGATCCGCGACGCCGCGCTCATCGCCGGCGCGCTGCTGATCGCCCTGCTGCTGATGCTGGTCGTGACCCGGTCGCTGGTGCGCCCGCTGCGGGTGCTGCGCACCAACGCGCTGGAGGTCGCCTACATCAAACTGCCGGCGACGGTGAACCGGATCCTCGCCGACCCGGACCCGGTGCAGGCGTCGAGGAACGCGGTGGACCCGGTGCCGGTGTTCACCAGGGAGGAGACCGGCGAGGTCGCCCGCTCCTTCGACGCGGTGCACGACCAGGCCGTCCGGATGGCCGCCGAGCAGGCGCTGCTGCGGGACAACATCAACTCGATCTTCGTCAATCTGTCCCGCCGCAGCCAGGCGTTGGTCGAGCGGCTGCTGGCGGTCATCGACCGGCTGGAGCGCGAGGAGCTCGACCCGAACCAGCTGAGCAACCTGTTCGAGGTCGACCACCTGGCCACCCGGATGCGGCGCAACAGCGAGAGCCTGCTGGTGCTGTCGGGCACCGGCCTCTCCCGCCAGCTCACCCGTCCGGTGCCGGCGGCCGAGGTCGTCGGCGCCGCGGTGTCCGAGGTCGAGCACTACGCCCGGATCGACGTCACCACCCAGCCCGAGGTCGCGGTGCAGGGCCGAGCCGTCAACGACCTCGTGCACCTGATCGCCGAGCTGCTGGACAACGCCACGTTCTTCTCCGAGCCGGAGAAGCGGGTCACCGTGCGGATGTCGATGTCGCGGGCGACGGAGCTGGTCGTCCAGATCACCGACCGCGGCGTCGGCATGTCCGACGAGGACATCGAGGTGGCCAACGCCCGACTGGCCGACCCACCGGTGCTCGACGTCGCGGTGACCCGGCGGATGGGTCTGTACGTGGTCGCCAGGCTGGCCCAGAAGCACAACATCGCCGTGCGGCTACGCGACAACCCGGACATCGAGGGCGGCCTGGTCGCCCGCATCACCGTGCCGGCCGAACTGGTGTCGTCGCTGTCGAAGTCGCCGAGCTCGCCGCGACCGACCACCGGCGGCACGAGCTGGCCGCCGCAGAGCTCCCTGCCCTCCGGGTCGACGAGCATGAGCGAACCGCTCACCAACCCGCCGACCGGACAGACCCCGCCGCCGGTCACCACCGGCACCGGCAGCATCGCGATCGCCCAGGCGTTCGGCGGTTCGCTCCCGGTGCGCAATGCCACCGAGTCGCGGCCGGGCCCGGCCGCGCTGTTCCCGTCGACGCCGAAGCCGACGGAGCGCGGCCTGCCCATCGACGACCGGTCGGCACCACCGCAGGAGCCATCGCTGTTCGGCAGCCCGCTGCCGGAGGACCCGAACCCGATCACCGACATGCCGACCGAGCGGCTGCCGATCTACGAGGCCGTGCTGTCGCAGTGGTTCGAGTTCGACACCGCCTCCCAGCCGCGCACCGACGTGTCGGACGAGCCGACCGACACCAGCACCGACACGGCAGCGGAAGTGCCCGCCGCCACGGCTACGTCCCTGCCCGAACCCGCCGAGGACGAGCCCGCGCAGAGCAACCCGACGGCCGAGGAGCGGGCGGCGGCGTGGGTCTCGCCGGCCGACGACGGCTGGAACGCGGTCCACGCACTGCTGGACTCCCCGGCCGAGGACACGCTCACCACCGCCGGCCTGCCCAAGCGCGTTCGCGGCGCCCGGCTGGTGCCCGGCTCCGCCGGACCGCGCCAGGAATCGCCGCCGGCAGCCGCGATCTCCGACGAACCGGCGACCTCGTCGAGCATGCCCCACCCGGAGCCGCCGGGGACACCGCGTCGGTCCGCGGAAGCCGTACGCGGGAGAATGGCCCAGTTCCAACAGGGCGTGCGTCGCGGTCGGCATGCGCTGATCCAGGAGCCGAACTCGTGACCGGCGGCTACCATCGACTTGAGGTGCACGCATGAGCATTTCCGCCCAACCCGGCAGTGTCGGGTGGCTGATTGGTGACTTCGCCCGCAGAGTGCCCGGCGTCGCGCACGGCGTCGTGGTCTCCGCGGACGGGTTGCTGCTCGCCGCATCCCCTGGACTTCCCGCGGACCGCGCCGACCAGCTGTCCGCCGTGACGTCGGGCATGGTCAGTCTCACCAACGGCGGCGCGCGCTGCTTCGAGGCGGGAGCGGTGAACCAGACCGTCGTCGAGATGGACGCCGGCTACCTGTTCCTCATGTCGATCTCCGACGGCTCCAGCCTCGCCGTGCTGGCCGCGACGACCTGCGACGTCGGCCTCGTGGCGTACGAGATGACCCTGCTCGTCGAGCGGGTCGGCCAGCTGCTGACCCCGGAGTTGCGCAACCAGCTGCAGAGCAGCCGACACCGTTGAGCCGACTCGCTTCCCTGCCTGCGGAGGGCACCCGATGAACGTTCCCCAGCCCGGCGACGCGGCCGCGTCCCAGCCGACGACCTCGGCGAAGATCGTGGTCGCCGGCGGTTTCGGTGTCGGCAAGACCACCATGGTCGGCTCGGTGTCGGAGATCGTGCCGTTGACCACCGAGGCGGTGATGACCGAGGC
>Ga0193742_1002700_pt1 | contig 10139 bp, 10 predicted proteins | sample L2c1metaG_FD_165511 | JGI IMG/M metagenome (GOLD analysis project Ga0193742, IMG submission 165511) | Soil microbial communities from a riparian zone of the East river system, Colorado, United States - L2c1 | ecosystem: Environmental > Terrestrial > Soil > Riparian zone | place: USA: East River... | reverse complement strand
CATGGCTCTGAAAGGTGCCAGCGCCTACACTACCTCGGGCGGATATGTGGCGGCGGTAGAGGCAATTAAGCATTATGACGCCAGGCCCAAAACCATCGATGCTTTTAGCCCGCCCATCCCTACGCCCCTACTAGGGCTTATAGGGCGACAGACTCTGGCTAAAACATGGGATATGCATTTGCACGCAGATTTTTCGGCCGTACGAAAGTATGATCACAGTACCACCGAAGAACTATTTCATCACCCATGGGCAAACATGCGTACCCTCCCACGCATCTCGCGGTTTGACGCTATCGCTGAAGCTGGCGATATCCAACAGTCTGGTATACCGGTGGCCATCGGGTATATGACCGAGGACCGTTATTTCATGCCTACCCCTGCGCAGTGGAATCGCGCAGAACGCCTAAGGATCAACATGTTTCGGGTTATTGGCATGCACGACCAGATCATCCTTCACCCGGCAGAAGCTTTGTCAGCCTATATGCAGGAAAAAGCTAAAGGGAATATAATATAGTTGTCTTGAATACAACGATAAATTACGTTGGGTACAGAACAACCGAAAGCAATATACGGTACAATTGAGCTATGCAGCACTTTCTTCAATCCCCCGCCTGGGGACGATTCCAGCAATCACTTCGCCGTGAAGTCATAACCGACGGTGGTGAAGGATGGCATTATCTCGCTATTCTAGAGACAGGACGCTTCAACACCCGCCTTTACTGCCCCTATGGTCCGTACGCGGAGTCCGAAAAAGCCTTTGAGAGTGCCCTGGCCTCACTAAAGGCACAGGCAGCCAAACACCATGTGACTTTTTTGCGAATTGAGCCAACAGGCGCAATCACGGCCGATTACCTAAGGAAAAATGGCTTTAAGCACGTCACCTATAACCAGCTTCAGCCCGAACACACACAGATAATAGATCTCCATCCTGATGAGGATCAGATCATCGCCGCAATGGATCAGAATAATCGCAATCTCTATCGGAATTACCAAAAAAAGGGATTGTCGATACGTACATCGCAAAATCCAAACGACATTTCTATCCTGACCACACTGCTACATGGCGTAGCCAAGCGTAACGGTATTCACGCCCATAGCGACAGTTATTTTCAGGCACAAGCTAAAGCCCTCTTTCCTGCCGGCGAGGCAAAGCTTTTTTACGTAACGTACGAAGACAAGCCAATTGCCGCATCTGTCGTATTCGATGATGATGCCACGCGTTATTACGTTCACGCAGGTTCTGATGATGCCTACCGTAAACTGAGTGCTGGTACAGCCCTCCTTGCTTACATGATTATCGATGCCAAGCGAAACGGCCAAACGAATTTTGACCTGTACGGCATCGCCCCGAACGACGACCCTGCTCACCCTTGGGCTGGCTTTACTAAGTTTAAAAAGTCATTCGGCGGCACTCCCCTAGCCTACATTGGTGCTTGGGATTTGCCCCTCATAAAGCCCCAGTATCTTTTGTACCGGCTGTACCAACAGCTTACGCGTAAACGCTAGGAAATTCTGGCTACCATATACGCTTTTGTGCTATACTAAGAGGTGAAAACAAACACGTGTGAAAGAGGTAAAAATTGGATGGGTCAACGTTTTCACAAGAAAACGAGGGTTATTTTTGCTGCATTTTTCACGTGGAATCGATATATCCGAAAGTCAACAGGGATGAACTTAGCTAAAACATACGATCCTAATCAGTACGAGCCAAATATTTATGCCCTGTGGGAAACCTCGGGGGCTTTTGCGCCTAAAGGGACAGGCGAGCCATACAGCATTGTTATGCCTCCGCCAAATGCCAACGGTAACTTGCATATCGGCCATGCGCTAGGCACGGGTATCCAAGATATTCTAGCCCGTTATCACCGCATGCAGGGCAGGGATGTCGCCTATATTCCTGGCGCTGACCATGCAGGGTTCGAAACATGGGTCGTATACGAAAGAGAACTAGCTAGAACAGGGCAGAACCGTTTTGATTTTAGCCGCGAACAGCTTTACAGCCAAGTATGGAATTTCGTTGAACAGCAACGGGGCAATATGGAACTCCAGCTTCGTGCCCTGGGTGCCAGCGCTAGCTGGGGTGATCTCGTGTTCACACTCGATGAAAAGGTGATCAATACCGTCTATAAAACATTCAAACGCCTGTGGGATGACAAGCTTATTTATCGGGGTGAACGTATTGTTAATTACAGTACGAAATACCAAACAAGCTACGCGGATATAGAAGTCGACCACAAGGTAGAGAAGGGGACTCTTTGGAAAATCGCGTACCCGTCCCTTGATAAAATCAGTGAAATCGTCATCGCAACCACCCGCCCCGAAACACTGCTTGGTGACGTTGCCGTTGCCGTTCACCCTGACGACGAACGCTACAAAGATCTTATTGGCACGCGCGTACTGTTGCCACTTACAAACCGTGAAATTCCTATCATCGCTGACGAATACGTCGATCCGAAATTTGGTACCGGCGCCGTAAAAATTACTCCCGCTCACGACCCTAACGACTTTGAAGTAGGAGTACGGCATAATCTTGAACGCCTGCAGGTTATCGATTTCGACGGCCGTATGATTAACGTTCCTTCCCAATTTCAAGGTCTGGAAGTTGAAGATGCCCGCAAAAAGGTTCTCGCCGCACTTCAAGCCGAAGAACTCATTCGCGGTGAAGAAACGATCGAACATACCGTTGGGTACGACTACAAGAGCGGCCTGCCAATCCAGCCGCTTATCAAAGACCAGTGGTTCATCAACGTGCGTCCGCTTGCCGACCGCGCGAAGCAGGTGATTGAAAGCGGCGAAATTACCTTTTATCCAGCCAGCAAAAAAAATGCGCTTATCCAATACTATGACAACCTCAAAGATTGGAATATTAGCCGTCAAATCCCATGGGGAATCCCTATCCCAGCCTTTCAGAATATTAATAACCCTGACGACTGGATATTTGACGAAAGGGTAGACGAAGAAACAATTGTTGTCAATGACACAACATATAAGCGCGAGGAAGACACGTTTGACACATGGTTTAGTAGCGGACAGCTGCCGTTTATTACAACTGATTACCTCGATGGCAGCGATCTGGCCCGTTTTTACCCAACCAGCGTTCTGGAAACTGGACACGACATTCTTTATCCATGGGTAGCACGCATGGTCATGCTGGGCCTCTACGCCACCGATAAGGTGCCGTTTAAAACCGTTTACTTGCACGGGCTTGTGCTTGACGAGCACGGTCAAAAAATGAGCAAGTCAAAGGGTAATGTCATTAACCCAATGGAAGCCGTATCCGAATATGGGTCAGACGCCCTCCGTCTGGGTATCGTCGGTAACCGTAGTGCCGGGCAAAGCCAGGCGTTCGCGACAAGTAAAGTTGTCGCAGGCCGGAATTTTTGCAACAAACTATGGAACATTGCCCGCTTCATAGAGGACAAACTAGGCGAAAACTACCAAGTCAAAACGCCTATACCTAGCACCATGGCCGACCACTGGATCGTTAGCGAACTTAACAAAACAGCTGCCGATATTAGCCAGCAGCTAGCAAGTTATAGGTTTGCCGAAGCCAGCGAAAGTATGTACCACGCTATCTGGGACGACGTCGCCGACTGGTATATCGAATCAAGCAAAGTAGAAAATAACCCCGACATGCTTGCCTGGGTACTTGATACCAGCCTAAAACTGGCTCATCCTTTTGCTCCATTCGTTACCGAGACAATCTGGCAGTCACTCAGCTGGCACAATGACCTCCTTATGACGACCGCTTGGCCGCAGACTGCCACCTACGACGAGATCGCCAGCGCCGAATTTAGCCGCCTGCAAAAGCTCGTTATCGAAGCCCGCTACGTTATTTCCGAGCTACCCGGTAACGAACGTTACACGATGCTCTATCAAAACGATTCGCTAATCGCGGATAATGCCGGCCTCATCAAGCATCTTATTCGCCTAAAAGACATTCAAGAAATAGACAAGGCACGCGGACTACGGCTTGCCGCAAGCAATAGGGAAGCATGGCTGGATGTCAGTGAAGAAACACTGTACGAGCACCAATCTAACCTAGAAACGCGCCTGGCCGAGACTCGTCAATTCGTAAGTACCCTAGAAGGACGCCTAAGTAACGAAACGTACCTTGCCAAAGCGCCAGCTCATCTCGTAGAGGAATCCCGCGATCAGTTAGAGATCAAAAAGGCGCTTATTCAGCGCCTTGAAGACGAACTCGAAGTTCTTCGTTAAACAACCGGCAAGTTATAGTTATCAAACGCATGGTGGCCTCGACCGACATGTTTTTGCATCAAATGTTTTCTATCTTCTCGGGGTTGTATGCCGGGCGCATGTGAATTCAAGGTGGTAACTACCCGCGAAACACTCGTACGTTCAACGTGCGTGTGCGTTTCAGCACCCAGTTTGCCCGTGGTATCATGGCTTGCAAGCATCGTAGGCATTGCGATAGCAGCAGCTGCCTGGTCAATATGCGTATCATGCACCAAGATACCTGACGTCGTCGTGAGGCTTATGAGGATGGCGAGGGAATGTAATAAACTTGAGAACATATTTGATTGTTTGTTTTTATGGTTTCGTGTTTATTAATATAGCATATGCTTTATTAATTGTCAATTCAGTGTTACAAAATTCGTTGTATTCTCGCCCCCATAAAGCTATACTTGCCCTATGAAGAAAAGCGTAAGCGGATTTACTCTCGTAGAGGTTCTCATCGTTATTACGGTAATTGCGATCCTGGCAGCAATAGGCATCGTCTCGTACAGCGGCATACAAGACCGCGCCAGAGATTCAAAACGGATCGAAGACGTATCGCATATTGGCAGGTCTTTGAAATTGTGGGCAGGGACAGACAAATCGCTTGCAAGTTTTGGTGGCGGATCAGGCGGCCAAGGGTTCGGCTGGTTTGAAAATAACTACGGCGGAGCGAACATTCCGATTAAAACGGTGCTGATCAATAACAAACTCGCGACGCTTGGCATACGCGACCCCAACTTCGTTAACATGTCGCAGGATTATGTTATTTCGCTATGCACGACCGCAAGCGATAACCGACGTGTCGTCATGGCAAAACTAGAAGTCGCGCCTACGCAAACCGTCGCGCAACAAATCACCCAAGCAGGGTGCACCTCCGGTTCGTATAGCACCTGGGTCTCGACAAACGGCATGAACTACGCCGAGGTTTTTTAAATATCAGCGGTGATGGTACGGGCCGCCAGCAGCGATCTCTTGTGAACGGTAAATCTGCTCGACTAAAATAAGCCGGACAAGCTGGTGCGCGAACACGAGTGGCGATAGTGACCAGACAATGTCTGCCCGTTTGTGAACCGTTTCATCAACGCCGTACGCTCCGCCGATAATGATCGTCGTGCTTTTCGACGACTCAAGAGGTGCCAAAAAAAGACTGGACAGGGCCGGTGAATCAACGAGTTTGCCGCGCTCATCCATCAAAATAACAAACTCGTCATCGCCAATAGCAGAAAGTAACCTTTTAGACTCATCCTGACGAGCTGCAAAGCCGTCGGAAGGTGAATGAGGTAAAAGTACCCATGTCGTGTCAAAAGGCCGTTTTAAGCGCTTTTCATACCGCTGAATTCCTTCAACTACCCAACTTTCATGTTTTTTACCAACGGCAAGAATACGAATCGGCATTAGAACGCTAGCTTTTTGGCCGTTTCGGCTAATTTAGCGTGGTCAGGTTCGAGCGACATGTCAGCCCGGATAAAAAATTCATCACTGCTAGAAAAGGGGATCAGTTGGACATGGGCATGCGGAACGTCAATCCCAATCACTTTCCCACCAACATACGGCACTCCTAAAATGTCGCGCAGCCGGAGCGCTACTTTCTTAGTCGTAGCCATGACCGCTTGGTACGTTTCGTCGTCCAAATCCCACAAAAACTCAACCTGCTTTTTAGGAATAACCAGTACGTGCCCTGAAACGGTAGGGTGAATATCCAAAAAGGCCAACGTATCATCATCTTCATAAATTTTATGCGACGGAATCTCGCCCTTAACGATCTTGGTAAAAATAGAATCTTCCATACCTCTATTGTAGCGCTATTTGGTACAATGGTCGAAGGATATGGAGAGGTGCAGGAGTGGTTGAACTGGCCGCTCTCGAAAAGCGGTGAGGCGGCAACGTCTCCGAGGGTTCGAATCCCTCTCTCTCCGCCAAGAAAAACGATGCTCAAAAGAGCATCTTTTTTCTTGCTTGTGATATCCCCCTCCTAACCCCATAGATGCTATACTAAAACCAATATGCCAATGCCCGAAGTCCCCAAAGCAAACCACCCAGCTGACAAATCCGGCCATGTCGCTGCCGCTGAACCCGTCAGCGGACTGGGCATGGCGTCGATGATCCTTGGAATCGTCTCGTTTACCGGGCCTGGGTTAATCCTTGGTATTCCTGCTATTGTCATGGCAGCGATTGATCTTAAGAACAAAACTCCTAGTAGAGGATTCGCGATTACAGGTCAATCTGGTCATACAACAACCCCGAAGAATTTCAGGATTTCTACGACGACACGCCGCCTCATACGCAACAGTTCGAGAGCTCTCACATATAAATGCACCGGCATATTGGTATCTATTCCGGCACATTCGATCCTGTTCACGAAGGCCATACTGCCTTCGCCAAGGAGGCTATAGATCTTTTCCATCTTGATAAAGTCGTTTTCTTGCCCGAAAAAAAACCACGTCACAAACAAGGGGCATCAGATATCTCAAAAAGGCAGGCACTCCTTGATGAGATGTTGTTGTCCGAACCCAAATTGGAAAGTCATGTCCTTCAATCGGACCAGTTTACTATTTTAGAGACGTTGCCAGAATTACATCGGCTACTACCTGGCAGTAGGTTCACTTTCCTTATGGGGTCAGATGTAGCGCTGCACCTACCAACATGGGAAAACCTACCTTTATTGCTAGCTGACGCGTCTTTTTTAGTTGCAATGAGAGAAGGGGACTCCCGGACTGCAACCGAACGTATTTTTCAACAACTAGAAAAATCCCTTAATACCCCTGTTCGGTATACCGCCATAGATAGCCCCCGTCCGACTCTGCGATCCTCTGATATAAGAAAAGTCTGAGCGTTATCAAAGATACGCCCCTACATTTGCCTGCACGCCTTGCGGTGAACCGTTTAGGCTGTAGAGTAGCACCCGAAACGTTAGACGACTAATCGTACTGGCGGGCTTTCGAAGGTGAAGTACCTTGTGATTGTCAAAAAATAACGCGTCGCCCCCGCCTAGTTTTACTGTCTGAACTAATAACCCGGGCTGATCATCGGGTGACTGCTTCTGTTTCATTTTGGCCAAAGCCTTTTCATCCTCTTCTTGAATAATTTCAAGAAGTTGCTTAACGCCGCTAAGAGCACCTTCGTCATCGACAACGTTTTTGTCGAATCGAACAGTGCCAGCCCCGGCATCGATTACAGGAGCAAATATGCCGTTGAACTCGACTGGTTCTTTTAACCTTTCGAGTATTGTCCGTACATCCGAGTCTCTGCCCCTCGGTGACGAGTCGGCCCATTTGATGATAGTATCAACTGGTAAAAGTTTAATGGTGTCACCTTCATCACTTGGCTGTCCATTCCAATAGCTAATAGCTCTTTCGGGGTCATAAAAAGAAGACCCGTAGGTGTGATAAGAATCCGGAATCTGAGAAGGTTCCGTAATTCCGTCAAATCTTTCGATAGAATCCATTGGATTAACATTACTAAGTGAAATAGGCCCGACTTCTTCACATACCTCAAGTATGGCTCGATTCCGTAGAAAGAGGCCTCTTTTAGCAAATGACGCACCCGAAAGATGGACAATCGTCTCACCTTTATCGAATCCATTGGCTACTACTTCACCTGCCTCTGCGGGCGTCATACCTTCAGCGGAACTTTTTATCATTTAACTATGATAGTACGTACCTGCATTATGTCAAATGTACACTCTTTTACAGACGATCGCAGTTAAATATCGTATTGCATATGGTATGAAGGATTATCTATGGATATTGCCGCGCAACTTAGTACTGCTAACGCAGTACGCTCGAATAATGAAAAAAGAACTGTCGCTATTTTCTGCAGAAGCTTCCAGGATGGTGGCGACCCCTTTAGCGAAGATTACTACTGGCAAGCCTATCAAGATTTGCTATTCGGCCTACGGGATAAAGGGCTGGACGCGTATTTTGTTACCGACAACAACAGCTATCTTGGCGACGGTGTTTTTGAAACCGTATATACCAGCGGGCACAAAACAACCCTTGATAACCTTCAGGAAATTCATAATGTCAAAGTAGACATGGTTTTCGATCGCGGAGGTTTTATCGGAAGAGATGTGTTTACCGTAAACCCGTCAAATCTTCAGCGCATTGGCATGAATAAGATACAGATGTACAAACATTTCGCTCAATACCAGCCCTTTTCTATTATTTGCGAGAACGAACAGGAAGTGAAAGAGGCGATCACGCATATTGACGGCGAAAAAGTGGTTGTCAAAGAACCAGAAGGGTATGGAGGCAAACAAGTCTATATCGAATCCAAAGAAGAAATTCTTAGCAAACTGCCTCCGGCATACCCTCTGCTTGTTCAGGAATTTCTTGACACCTCCTCTGGTGTTCCCGGTTCGGTAGGCGGTGTTCACGATATTCGCCTATCAGTGTGCGGAGGCGAATTTATCGGCTACTATATCCGCCAAGCAAAAGAAGGCTCGCTACATTCAAACGTCTCCCAGGGTGGAAAAATGATATTCTTCGATCCTTCTGAAATACCTACCGAAGTACAAGAGATGGCAAGGGCCATTGATACTTATTTTGCCGACGCACCACGCTACTATGCGGTTGATTTTATATATACGAACAAAGGCTGGAAGATGCTCGAGCTTAATCCCTATCTGGCACTTCTACCATTAACGGATGGTGAGAAGGCACAAAAAACAACACGAAAGCTTATCGATTACTTGGCTGCTGTTTGCCCACAGCATATCAGCGCTCATTAAACTAACCACCATAGAAAAAAGACTAACGGGTGTTAGTCTTTTTTCTATGGTGAACCCGACTAGATTCGAACTAGTGGCCTTCGGCTCCGCAAGCCGACGCTCTATCCAGCTGAGCTACGGGTCCAAAAATGCGGCGTCACATACGAGGTACGTACATAACTCCGCTTTTCGTGTAACTAGAAGGTACTTTCAGCATACAAGAATTGCAGCGAACATCGGCTATTGTAGCATGCTCTAGAGGTAGAACGCAAGCGAGGTAGCCCTTAGATACGGAGTTTGCGAATAATGCGGTCAACAAAATCCATGTGGAGTTCTTGCATAGGCAGACGCGCTGCTAGCATATCGACAATCGCTTCGCCGGCTTCTTCGGGGAAGTAAACGTACACTCCTGGTTTGAACCGTTTTGTTGGAATAAGCATAATGGAATATTCTTCGCCATCACGGATCACTCCGAAACCTTTAAATTCAGCAAAAGAGTAAAGACGGTCATTAACATGAAGACCCTGACGACTTAGCGTATAGTCCAGTACCCGCGGCGGACGGTGCGAATACACAATAAGCGCCGCAGCCATGACGGGCACTAGAATCGCAAAGGTAATTGACTGCATCAGAAAGATAGCAAGGACGATTGCAATGACGACAACGATGCCAAAAACAACAAACCACAGAGTCCCTTTGTGGCGGTGGATATATTCTGTTGCTTGCCAGTGAACTGGGTTTTCGTCCGGTGCTAATACTTGTTCCGTAGGGGTTGCCGCAGGCTGGGTCACTTCTGGTTGCGTATCAGCCGCTACTGGTGCGACAGACGCAACAGATTGATCTGGAGTTAACGTGACGACGGGACGGGGAGTTTCATCGGCTACTGTCTGATAAGGTGCCTGTGACGGCTGTTCAGAAGGTTGCTGCCACTGCTGAGGGTCTCGATCGGGTTGCATGGAATTATTATAGCATGAGCAACATTATAGATGCAGCTATCTTACATAAAATCTCAGAACCGAGATGACATAGAGCAAGATAGCAGGGGATTGTTGACGAGGTGAGAAGTGAATTTCCATAACCTTATTGGTCATAACATTGCGCATACTATCAAGTCTCTTAAGGTTCGTCCGATAGGGCAACGAGTTCATCGAGTGACCCATCCGTCAAAACATTCCAAATTATATCCTGGCCA
>Ga0193742_1002699_pt1 | contig 10140 bp, 13 predicted proteins | sample L2c1metaG_FD_165511 | JGI IMG/M metagenome (GOLD analysis project Ga0193742, IMG submission 165511) | Soil microbial communities from a riparian zone of the East river system, Colorado, United States - L2c1 | ecosystem: Environmental > Terrestrial > Soil > Riparian zone | place: USA: East River... | reverse complement strand
TCGCGGAACGCATTTAGGTCGTAACCTCGCTATAGGATCGATAATGGCGCCTGAAACGGCAAGTAGATGCGAGGAGAGACGGGAAGGTCGGGGTCTTCCCCCCGTCCGAGCGGCTCGACATGGCAGCTTGCAGCCGTTTCGGCGTCCGGAGGATATGGTCCATCTGCCCGGCAACAGCGTCGCAAAGGACTTGAAAATGGATAAACATTTCCATCGCCTTTGCTCCTCGTATCCGAACAGATGGCCCCATACCATTTCGATCCTATAGTGAGTTTACGACCTAACTGAAATCGATAGCCTGCAAGGCGCTGCCATTGCGTTTCAGCCAGGCCTTGCAGCGCTCTGTGTCGGCGCAAAGCTCGCCGCACAATTTCCAGAATTTCGGACCGTGATTCATCTCTTTCAAATGCGCCACTTCGTGCGCCACCAGATAGTCGATGATCGGCGGCGGTGCCATCATGATGCGCCAGGAAAAAGATAACGTCCCATCCGATGTGCATGAGCCCCAGCGGCTCTTTGTATCCTTCAGCCGAAGGGCCTTAGCACGCCGGCCAACAGTGCTTGTGTGACGCGCGACGAGCATTTCGAGGTCGCGCCGCGCCTCCCGCTTCAAGAAATCGCCAACCCGCCTGGCGAGATGCGGACGGTCGCCGCAGACGATCAGCCTCGGCCCCTCGGCTCCATTTTCCTGCCGCACGGTGCCACGCTTTGCTGGTTCATGCACGATGAGGTGCGGTACGCCGCGTACGGGTATCTTTACTCCCGGGCGTACTTTCGGCTGGTCGGGCATCTTGGCGATACGCGTCTCGATCCAGCCTTCATGACGGGCGAGAAATCTGTCGACTTCGCGCGCAGGCATGCCCGGCGGAACAGTCATGCGAAGGCCTTTTCCGCCCGCGTCGATACGCAGCGTCAATCGTGTCGCACGGGGATTTTCCATGACCCGCAGCGGCAGGACGCGACCTGCAACCTCGTAGCTCCGCTCGGCTTTGAGGGTGGCGGATTTCTTGCTCGGCTTTGGGGGCGAGGCCCGGAACAATGACAGGATCATAATGATGACAATAAATGATTCGGTTGCAAAATCATCGTGCGTGGTTCGACAAGCTCACCGTGAGGGAGATTGTCGAACCACGCACAGCATAGTTGCCAGAACAGATAAAATACAACGGCACCGCGATTGACGCAGTGCCGTTGCTGGTTTTGGATTTATTCCTGATCAGTATCGGGAACGGAGCCTGAAGGCTTCTTCGGCGCGGCATTCCGCTCGGCCATGAAGCGGTCGAACTCTTCCCGGTCCTTGGCGCGCCGAAGTTCGCGTGCGTAGTCTTCGAATTCGGTGCGCATCTCTTCGAGCTTGCGACGTTCTTCGTCGAGACGTTGCAATTCCTTTTCGCGCCACTCATCAAAGGCGATATTGCCCGTGCCAAATGGGCCTCTGCCGAAATGCTGAGAACGGCGGCTACGGCGGAACGCACCACAGACATTGTCAGCCGCGTTGTTCATTTCGTGCTTGAAACCGCCAAAACGATTGCCCCAGACAATGTAGGCAAGCATGGCCAAACCGAGCGGCCAGAACAACATGAACCCAATAATCATCAGAGCGATGGTCGCCGGAGACCAGCCTGGACGGATTAAAGCAGAAGTGTTCATCTAAAGCCCTTCCCTATCAACAAAGCCCGGCCACTATTGGCCGATTGATATCGACATGGGAAAGACTTTGCGGCTTTTCAAGAAACTGTGATTTCAAATACCTCAAATCATTGAAATGAGGTGCGTTTCTTTGCGTAATCAATGGCTATGACGAGAAGTCCAGCCACCAGCGCCCAAAACGCCGCGCCTATCCCGGCAATGGTAATTCCCGAGGCCGTGACTGCAAAGGTGACGATCGCCGCAAGCCTTTCGTGTTCCACGTTGAGCGCCAGGGAAAGGGCGTTCGTAAATGCCCCGATCAGTGCGAGGCCTGCGACAAGCGCGATGAGCGGCGCAGGCAAGACGGCGAACAACGCAACCAGTGACGCACCAAAAATCGCGAAGATCAGATAGGACAGTGCATAGAATGGGCCGGTGAGCCAGCGCTTTTCCGGATCGGGATGCGCATCCGGGCCGGTGCAGATCGCTGCAGAGATTGCCGCCATGTTGCTTGTGTGAGCGCCGAACGGCGCCGTGATAAGGGAGACCAGACCGGTGACCTGCAGTGCCGCCGCCGTTGGCGGCTCATAACCCGCCGCACGAAGGACCGCGAAACCCGGCAGGTTCTGCGATGCCATCGTTACCAGATAAAGCGGTAGCGCCAGGCCGATCATGGCGCGCATGTCGAAGACCGGCATGATGAGCGTCAGCGTCGAAAGCTCGACACCGGGGACGCCGGCAACACGGCCGCTGACGAAAGCGTAAATCACGCCGCCGAAAAGTACGGCAAGCACCGCCATGGCCGGGTTGAACAGGCGGATGATAAAAAACAGCGCCACGAGTGGAAGTACAAAAACCGGATCGATGGGGATGGTTCGTGCGGCGCCGATAAGGAACGCAAACAGCACACCGGCCAGCATGCCCGAGGCTATCGATGCCGGGATTTTGGATACAAAAGCAGAAACCGGTTTGATCAACCCGGTGAGAATGATCGCTATCGCGGTGACCATGAATGCCCCCACCGCCTGTGGCATGGTAAAACCGATCGAGCCGCCAATGAGAGCCAGTCCAGGTGTTGACCAGGCGGCAATGATCGGCATTTTGTAACGCCAGCTTAAATAGCCGGTCGCGGCAAACATGGCGAGACAGATTGCCGTTACCCAGCTTGCGGTTTCGGCCTGTGTCGCTCCGAGCGCCTGCGCTGCCGCGATGATAAGTGCAAGCGTTCCGCCGAAGCCGACAACAGCAGCGACGACAGCAGAAGCGATCACGGAAAAGCGCATGGGGAGCCTGGAGATCTATTGGATTGACTGAAGGAACTTTGTTCTATCGACCAATGAAGACACGGTTCGGGTTAGAAGATCAAGGTCTTGCGGACGCGACAGGCGATGGTTGCCGTCGCGCACGAGTGTGATCGTCACATCATCGACGGGCAGGTGATCCATTAATCGCAGCGCGTGGGTATAGGGCACATCCTTGTCCTCCATGCCCTGAAGGATATGGACGGGACAATCGGTCTGGATAACGCCCTTCAACACCTGGTTGGTCTTGCCGTCTTCGAGCAAAGCCTTGGTATAGATGTAAGGCACGGACGAATAGTCGGACGGCTCTTCCATGTAACCGCGCTCGGCGATCTGCCGGCGTTGATCATTCGTCAGTTGCGGCTCGACCAGTTCCGAGGTGAAATCAGGTGCCGGCGCAATCAGCACCAGTCCCGCGACACGTCCGCCTTCGCCAGTCTTTTGCAATTCCTCGATCATTCGCAGCGCAATCCATCCGCCCATCGATGAGCCAACAAGGATCTGCGGCCCGGACGAAAACTGCCGGAAGACTGCGAGACTCTGCTCGAGCCATAGCGAAATCGTGCCGTCGCGGAATTCGCCGTCGGATTCGCCATGGCCGGAATAATCGTGCCGAAGGAATGCAAGGCCCTCTTTCGCTGTCCACTGGTCCAGCCATTCGGCTTTGCTGCCCAGCATGTCGGAATAATAGCCCCCTAACCAGATGATACCTGGCTCGCGCCCGTCGCGGCAGCGCAGCGCGATATTGATGCCGTTGACGGTTAGGAACTGCGGCAGGGGTGCGTTCATAAAGGTGACTCCGTATCGTGATCTGCCCTTTTGCCACGGCAAAGTTCATCGTTGAAGCCCGCAACATTGCATAAATCTGAAATAAACCTATGTTTGATTGGAGTGATTTATCCCGAAAAAAATGATATTGGCATGCGCCTGCGCATTCAAAGCATTGCGGCTCCGGTCTGACGGTGCTATTTGCGGGTCCGAAATAATTCAAGGAGATTACTGCCATTCGTCGACCCTTTAGAGCCCAGGTGGTCCAGAAAGATGGACCGCGTTCCAACCGCGATATCCGCGTACCTCAGGTACAGCTCATTGATGCCGAAGGTGAAAACCACGGCATCGTCACTATTCAAGCAGCACTGGCGATGGCCGATGAGGCTGGACTCGATCTCGTCGAGATCGTGCCCAATGCCGAGCCGCCGGTCTGCAAGATCGTCGATCTTGGGAAGCTGAAATACCAGGGCCAGAAGAAAGCTGCGGAAGCGCGCAAAAAGCAGAAGACCGTCGAAATCAAAGAAATCAAGATGCGCCCGAACATCGACACGCATGATTATGATGTGAAGATGAAGGCGATCAAGCGCTTCTTCGAAGAGGGCGACAAGGTCAAGGTAACGCTGCGATTCCGGGGCCGCGAGATGGCTCACCAGGAACTCGGCATGCGCCTTCTGGACCGCGTCAAGGAAGACACGGTTGAAATTTCCAAGGTCGAGGCCGAACCGCGGCTCGAAGGCCGTCAGATGATGATGGTTTTGGCGCCACGCTGAAGCCAACCAGCTTCCATAGAAAAGCCGCCTTCGGGCGGCTTTTCTATGCTGATCGAAATGAAGGGCCATCATGGCGGCGCTGAACTCTCTCAAAGACATGTCCCGGTTTCAACATCGCAGGCGCATTGCTGTTGCAATCGTCATTGGTTTGATTCTGGTTGCTCTTCTCACTATTCGCTCCGCATGGAGCAATGATCGCATTCATGGGTATATCGAGGATTTCGGTATCGGTGTGATTGTCATGACGATCCTTGGACGCATGTGGTGTACGCTCTATATAGGCGGACGCAAAAGCTCGGAGATTGTCCGTCTCGGCCCTATTCGATGAGCCGCAATCCGCTCTATGTGTTCAGCACGATCGGTGCAATCGGTATAGGCATGATGACGGGCAGCCTCACCGTGGCGCTGGCGCTCGCCGTGATTTGTTACATTGCCTTCCAGTTCGTCATCACCGCCGAGGAAGGTTATCTCGAGAAGGTGTTCGGCGAGACCTATTCCAGCTATAAGCAGGAAGTACCACGTTTCCTCCCCAATTTCTCGCTTTACAAGGAAGCAGACGTGCTAAGCGTGAAGTCGTCCATGCTCTATAGGACGCTCACCGATGGACTGGTTTTTTTCGTTTCTTATCCATTGCTCGAGTTCGTAGAATATCTGCAAGGGGAACACATTTTGCCGGTTCTGTTGCGGCTCTACTAGGTCATGGCCCAAGCTTTTCGCCGGCTCGCGCGATTCAGCTGTTGCGCTTTTTCAGACTTCTGGTAATAAGCACGCGTTCAAACCGCCCGGCAGGGCATGCCGTGGCGGTTTTGCATGCTTTCAGGCTTTGGTCGGCCTGAAGTCAAAAACAAGAGGCGGTCGTTTCGCAGAAACGGCATGGTCCTCAAGAAATCAGGAGTAGCAAAATGCCCAAGATGAAGACCAAATCTGCTGCCAAGAAACGGTTCAAGATTACCGGGACTGGCAAAGTCAAAGCCGCCGCCGCTGGCAAACGCCATGGCATGATCAAACGTTCGAACAAATTCATTCGTGACGCTCGCGGGACGATGGTCCTCGCCGATGCCGATGCGAAGATCGTGAAGAAGTTCCTGCCCAACGGTCTCTGATCCGGGCGACGTTTTTATCCCAAGAGGCGGTCATTTCGAGAGAAATGACAGGGAACCTCAAGTAAAGGAGATCATATCATGGCACGTGTAAAACGGGGCGTTACGTCCCACGCCAAGCATAAAAAAGTTCTGAAGCAGGCCGAGGGTTTCCGTGGCCGCCGCAAGAACACCATCAAGACCGCCAAGGCCGCTGTCGATCGTTCCAAGCAGTACGCTTATCGCGACCGCAAAAACAAGAAGCGCACTTTCCGCGCGCTTTGGACCCAGCGCATCAACGCCGCTGTCCGCGAACATGGCCTGACATACAGCCGTTTCATCGACGGTCTGTCGAAGTCGGGTATCGAGGTTGACCGCAAGGTTCTGTCGGATCTTGCGATCCACGAGCCGGAGGCATTCGGTGCACTCGTGGCTTCTGCCAAGAAGGCGCTTGAATACCTGAAGAACACTACCCCGAACGCTTTTGAAGGCGCTGTTCACTAAACCAGCGCTCCCAAAGCATTCCGGAAATTCAGATTTGGGAAACCCGCGCTGGCTCGGCTGGCGCGGGTTTTTCGATTTTCTGCATCGACGAGCAAGAGGCGGTCATTTCGCAGAAATGACAGGGATGCCAAGAAAACAACAGGTGAAGAACGATGGACGACCTGGTACAACTGGAAAGCGTGCTTGCCGCGCAGATTGAGTCAGCGATTGATGAAGCGGCCATCGAGGCCGTCCGTATCGCAGCTCTCGGCAAGAAGGGCTCGATCTCGGAGAGGCTTAAGTCGCTCGGTTCCATGTCGCCGGAAGAGCGGCAGCTCCAGGGCCCTGCCATCAACGGCTTGAAGAACCGCATTACCGAGGCGCTGACTGCGCGCAGGAATGCGCTCAAGGATGCCGCCATCACCGTGCGACTCGAGCAGGAAAAGGTGGATGTCACGCTTCCCGTGCGCGCTGCACCGTCAGAACGCGGGCGTATCCATCCGATCAGCCAGGTCATCGATGAAATCACCGCGATCTTCGCCGATATGGGCTTCTCCATCGCCGAAGGTCCGGATATCGAGACCGATTACTACAACTTCACTGCGTTGAATTTTCCGGAAGGCCATCCGGCGCGCGAGATGCACGATACGTTCTTCTTCAATCCCGACGAGAACGGCGAGCGCCGCGTGCTGCGTACGCATACAAGCCCGGTGCAGATTCGCACGATGGAAAACCAGAAGCCGCCGATCCGCATCGTCATTCCCGGCAAGACTTACCGCATGGACAGCGATGCGACCCATTCGCCGATGTTCCATCAGGTCGAGGGTCTTGTCATCGACAAATCCGCCAATGTCGCCAACATGAAATGGGTCCTCGAAGAGTTCTGCAAGGCGTTCTTCGAAGTGCCGTCGCTGAAGATGCGTTTCCGCCCGTCATACTTTCCCTTCACCGAGCCATCGCTGGAGGTCGATATCCAGTGCGATCGCTCCGGCAAGGAGGTCAAATTCGGTGAAGGCACCGACTGGATGGAGATTCTCGGCTGCGGCATGGTGCATCCGAATGTCTTGCGCGCCGGCGGTCTCGATCCGGACGAACACCAGGGTTTTGCCTGGGGCATGGGAATTGATCGCATCGCCATGCTGAAATACGGCATGCCGGATCTGCGCGCCTTCTTTGATGCCGATGTCCGCTGGCTGCAGCATTACGGTTTCCGCCCGCTCGACATGCCAACATTGTTTGGGGGCCTGAGCGCGTGACCACGTTGCCCGACCAGTACAAGGACGCTGTGACGTTCGCATTCGGCGATTCCCCCGCCCTTGCCGACGAGCTGCTGGCGCTTGTGCTTGCCGGAAAGAAGACGGCCACCTGTGCCGCGCTGCGTGACTATGCCGAAGGCAGCACCGACAAGCCTGTCGTCGGTCGCCGCGATGTGGTGCTCGACGGCGCAGGACGACCGGCAGCTGTGATCGAAACGGTCGAGATTATGTATCGCCGGTTTGACGAGGTCGATGAAGCCTTTGCGCGCGACGAGGGCGAGGGGGCGGCGACGCTCGAACAGTGGCGGCAAGATCACGAGACCTATTTTCGTCGTAATGGCGGCTTTTCGCCGAACATGGACCTTTTGTGTGAGCGATTTCGCCTCGTCGAAATCCTCAGACCCTAAATTCGAGAAACGAGTGAAATCATGAAATTCACACTCTCCTGGCTGAAAGATCATCTAGAGACACAAAGCTCTCTCGAAGAGATCGTTGAAACCCTGACCATGATCGGTCTGGAAGTCGAATCGCTCGATGACAAGTCGGCGCTGAAGCCCTTCGTCATCGCCAAGGTGTTGACGGCTGCCCGGCATCCGGATGCCGACAAGCTACAGGTCCTCACCGTCGACACGGGCGATGGGAGACCGTTGCAGGTCGTTTGCGGCGCGCCGAATGCGCGCGCCGGTCTCATCGGCGCTTTCGCTGCGCCGGGCGCCTATGTGCCGGGCATCGACGTCACGTTGTCTGTCGGCAAGATCCGCGGTGTCGAGAGTCATGGTATGATGTGCTCCGAGCGCGAATTGCAGATGTCCGATGAGCACAACGGCATCATCGATCTGCCGGCCGATGCGCCGGTCGGCACCAGCTTTGCCGCCTATGCCGGTCTTGATGATCCGGTCATCGAGATCAATTTGACGCCGAACCGTCCGGACTGCACCAGTGTCTACGGCATTGCCCGCGATCTCGCGGCGGCTGGTCTTGGCACACTCCGGAACAAGCCGATCGCGCCTGTCGAAGGCTCCGGTGCGGCGCAGGTCAATGTCACGCTCGACATCGGCGATAGCCCGCAGCTTTGCCCGGGCTTCGCCTGGCGTACGATCAAGGGTGTCAAGAATGGCCACAGTCCGAAATGGTTGCAGCAGCGGCTGATTGCCATTGGCCTTCGCCCGATCAATGCGTTGGTCGATATCACCAACTACCTGACCTTCGACCGTGGCCGGCCGCTACACGTCTTCGATGCTGACAAGGTCAATGGTAGCCTTACCGTACGCCGTGCCCGGGAAGGCGAGAACATCCTTGGCCTCAATGGCAAGGAGTATACGCTCGGTCCGGACAATGTCGTCATCGCCGATGCAGACGGCGTCGAGTCGATCGGCGGCATCATGGGCGGCGAACATTCCGGCTGCGATGAGAACACCATCAACGTCGTAGTGGAATCGGCACTGTGGGATGCGATGAACATTGCACGCACAGGCAGGACGCTCGGTATTATCACCGATGCGCGCTACCGTTTCGAGCGTGGCGTCGATCCTGAATTCATGGTTCCCGGCCTCGAACTCGCGACGCAACTGGTTCTCGATTTCTGCGGTGGCACACCCTCCGGGACGCAGGTCACTGGTTATAAGGGTCACACACCCAAGATCGTCCAGTTCCCCGCATCGGAGGTCAAGCGCCTGACCGGCATCGCCGTTCCTGTCGAAACCAGCTTCGACATCCTGTCACGTCTCGGCTTTGTGCCGCAAGGCGAAAGCGAGCTGGTGGATGTTGTGGTTCCGTCGTGGCGTCCGGATATAGATGGCAAGGCCGATCTGGTCGAAGAAGTCATGCGCATCCATGGCGTCGATCGCATCGAGCCGCAACCGCTCCCGAGCCATGCAGCGGTCAACGGCAAGATACTGACCACCTTGCAGATCCGCACCCGCAATGCCCGCCGGGCGCTTGCTTCGCGCGGCATGATGGAGGCGGTCACTTGGTCGTTCATTTCGGAAGAATCCGCCAAGGCATTCGGCGGCGGCCAGCCGGAATTGAAGCTCGCCAATCCGATCGCCGCCGACATGTCAGACATGCGTCCGTCGCTGCTGCCAGGCCTGCTTGCCGCAGCCCAACGCAATGCCGACCGCGGCTTCAGCGATCTCGCGTTGTTCGAAGTTTCGGGCACCTATGAGGGCGATACGCCGGAAGCACAGCGCCGTGTCGCCGCCGGTATCCGCCGAGGCTCGAGCAAACTTGAAGGCTCCGGTCGTCACTGGTCGGGCAATATCGGCCCGGTTGGCGTATTCGACGCGAAGGCCGATGCCATTGCTGTGCTCGAAGCCTGCGGCGCGCCCGTGGACAAGTTGCAGATCGAAAGCGGCGGGCCCGCCTGGTATCATCCGGGTCGCTCCGGCACGATCAAGCTCGGGCCCAAGGTCATTCTCGGAACCTTCGGCGAATTTCATCCGAAGACCTTGGAAACGCTCGATGTGGCGGGCACCTTGTGCGGCTTTGAAGTTTTCATCGACGCCATTCCGGAACCGAAGCAGAAGGCGACCCGCACCAAGCCGGCGCTCAACCTTTCGGATTTCCAGACGGTGCGTCGCGACTTTGCGTTTGTCGTCGACAAGTCTGTGGAAGCGGGTGCGATTGTTCGTGCGGCGCTTGCCGGCGACAAGAAGCTGATCACCGGCGTCCAGGTTTTTGATCTGTTCGAAGGTGCATCGCTTGGAGAAGGCAAGAAGTCGGTCGCGATCGAAGTTGCGATCCAGCCTCAGGAGCGCACGTTGACCGATGAGGATCTGGAAGCGCTCACCAAACGCATCGTCGAAAGTGTCGGCAAGCAGACGGGCGGGGTGCTGCGGGGGTAGCAGATATC
>Ga0193742_1002698_pt1 | contig 10141 bp, 7 predicted proteins | sample L2c1metaG_FD_165511 | JGI IMG/M metagenome (GOLD analysis project Ga0193742, IMG submission 165511) | Soil microbial communities from a riparian zone of the East river system, Colorado, United States - L2c1 | ecosystem: Environmental > Terrestrial > Soil > Riparian zone | place: USA: East River... | reverse complement strand
AGAAGAGTGTTGAAAAAAAAAAAGAAAAAAAAAAAGGAAACGAGCAAGGTCACTGAGACAAATCATCATCGTGTGTTGGTTGTTTAGGGTTGTAGGGAAAGAGGGATCGCTATTACTATCCGACGTAGTCCAAACCAAATCATTATAGTCAAACGATGTATGACAAGTCCGCGAGGGCTTGGATTCATGCTTCAAAATAGGCCTGGTTGGAGCAACACAATTCGGATAGATACGGTAGGGACGCAATGCGGGGGAGCAGATAAAAAAAAAAAGGAAGAAAAGAGAAACGGCATGGTCGAAAACCGTAGAAGGATAGGGGGTCCCTCGTTCAAAGGTCAACCCCTTGCAGAAAATCTGGAAACCATGACAGCCAACGCGATAAATGCGCACAAGCGCCATTTTTCATAAATAAAATGCCGCCATGCAGTTGCCCAACCAGGAACAGGAGCAGGATCTTCAGGTTTCAGGTTGGAATTAGGCCTGACTACTACTGAGCTGTTGATAGGTACTGCCGTTTGTCCGGAAGAGGATGGGTCCGGAGCTAGTACTTGAGTAGAAGTAAACGATGATGCGGTATGATTCAGCATCGAAGGTATAGAGGTGGAGAAAGCAGTCGACGACGGTGATGCCGATGCCTGAAGCGGGGTGGAAAGTGATTGCAACTGAGACTCCTGGGCAAGATCAGGCTTCCCGCGTTCTTTCTCACCCATGTTAGGTAAATCCTGTAACACGGGTAAACAGTGCTATAAGATCAAAACGTTAGTATCCCATTCATTGCTCATATCAATCATGGAGAAAGAACGCGAAGATAATAACCTCATTGTCAACCTGTCAATCCTACAGGATCGAACATAGGGACAGGTCCACGGACAGGGAGGATATAACTTGGGATAAGATAATTGATGGGACACTCACTTCGGGAAAGGCATCTCTGAATCGCGGTTGACCTATATTCCAACTGTGACTCCGTGCAGCGAAGGCGCGCTTATGAGATTCAGATGAATTGACGGAGCCTGTCGTCATCTCATCTGAAAGCATGAACGAGAGTAGACCTGTAAGACTGATGCAACTAAATTAGCTTCTGATTTTGATGAAAACGGAGGTCAAGTGTGGCGAGCAGAGCCGTCGTATATCATTCCCGGAAATGGAAGGATCACAAAGAAGGGAACAACGACCAAGGAGGAAAGGAAGGAAAGAGATCTCACATTGTGGCAACACTCCACGCAGGATTCCACTACGTAAACCAAATTATATGTTAGTATCTTTATTCATGGTGCCCAAGAAGTTACAATCCCTTGCGACTCACCGATCCTGGGTGAAAATCCGACATTGAGAAACATATCTTCCTGTCAGGTTGAAAGCGACCGGAGGGCGTAAACATCTATAAGACAATTTGAGGGGGATGAGATGAGGGGTTGTTGTCAAGTTCCAATGTAATCACAAGCCGACCTTGATACCTGGCGGCTTGAATGGGTATTCTGAAGGGAAGAGAAGGACACCATGGTATTCCCCTCCAGCAAACGGTGAATCGGGTGGTCCGCGCTAGAAAAAGAAGATGTTATAGGGGATCTTGGTGTCACAAATTATTTGTGGGATGCCTACGATAAGGAAGTTCCCTGTAGAATAGAACATCATTAGCACTTTGTCATCGGACAGATATAATGGAATACGTACAAGTCAGGATATTCTTCTCATCAGGAGCTGCCCAGACAAACGGCGGCGGTTCCTTCTGCATTGCAGCATATTCCTTAGACAGCTAGATAAGAAGCGATAGTGAAAGGTTTAGATCCATATACATGGCCGCCACATGGCGCAACGACGGCGAGATAGGACTTGGGGGACGTACACGTTTTTGAGCGGCCTTGCTCGCCATTGTAGAGCTTCTGGGTGCTGGATGGTGGTAGAGAACAGGGCTGTGGAATAAATTACAAGGACAAACAAATGTGACGGCTGGTGTGACAAGCGGTTTTTTCCAATTTTTTTTTTTTGCACAGCCTTTATTCTTGGATGCTCAGCCAATCGCCATGAATATTCATGCAGGAAGGGTTCCTGTCATTGTCAATGAAGGTGTTTCAGACTGGGCAACTCAACTAGTGGCTAGGGAAGACAACGGCCCTTGGCAGCCCCTTTTTTTACACCGTTTATCTTTTGTGTTGCCAAGTACAAAAGGGCGAGTAAATGAATGGGTGTGTCACAAGGTAATCAAGACAAGAGCCCAAGACATTGTCAATTATCAGCCGTCCACAATTGTTTTACGGAACCTTCAACACCTTTTGTAACAAGATTCTCAACAAATGTCCAAACATCCTTCGCCACCACGTCTTGGTCTCTTCCTGCATCAATAGTCACCCACCGAGTACCAACACCGTCGCCTCCCATACTCGTCTCCATGCGCATATCCTCTCCTATCTGATAAAAAAATTCTTTCACTCGCTTTTGCATCGCTTCCTTTTCATAGCGTTCTTCCCCATACCCACCGCGCTCCTTCGCCTTCTCAGGCGAGATATCAAGAAAAAGTATGACATCAGGTGCAGGAAGACCAATATCTGGACTTTTACACCATTCAAAAGAAAGTAATGGATCGCCGCCTGCAGTTACTTTCGACGCCGAGAATGCAACTCCAGAGAACGCATATCGATCACATATTACAGCTGTGCCGGAGTGTAACAAGTTCTCTATTGCAGGACTTTGATACCACAGCATTAGGATGTTTCCGGGTAAATAAGAAACACTAAAGACGCTCACGCGAGCTCCCAGCGATTGGCAGAAAAGAGCAGATGAACGGCGTGGTCATCCAGCTCTGATGTTGAGCGTAGATACGCATCAATCATCTGTCCGATCGCAGTCGTTCTATCTATAAAATCTCAAAACTTAGTAACTCTACCTGAACCATTTCAGTAAAAAGGCCTATGCGAAGGTGCGAAGGTTATGGATAGAATGAACCAGGGGGTTGTTTTTCTTTAATTACACGAAATGCTTACCGGGAAATTTGATCAATTTCGCTTCTACTCCAATGTCTTTCAGAGTTTCATGAAGTTTATGCGTCTGCGTAGTCTTTCCAGAGCGATCTAATCCTTCAATGACGATGAATGGGGCTCGTCGCGACATCCGCAAATATCTAACTAGTCGGTGGTATAGTCATCTTTCAAAGCGTCTCAGTCTCCCATCTAATTGATAGTTCCCACGTTCCGCTTGTAGCGAAACCTTGAACTTTTCTTTTTCAACGCCAGCTGCCTTATCTATGAAAGCTGAGCGCTGAGCGCTGATATGTAAAATCGCAACATTTTGCCGTTTCAAAAGCCTGAGGATCCTAAACTTCCTCCATGTCACCAGAAGCAACTTGAACTACAGAAACACCAGCTTTTGTAAGAGAGGGTAGTAAGGCGAAAACATTCCCCTCTTTCTGGAAAATAATAATAATATGTGTACCTGAGTCCCTGTACGCAGCAAGAAATTGTCGTCGGGATCAAACACCCTGACATCAAGTCATCAAGCCTAGCAGCGTCGGATAAGATAATGATTTCGCGTTTGTCTTGGAGGGAGCGCTGAGCTCGTGAGGCAAACAGATGGAGGGGGGCACATCTCCAGGTACGCTACTTATAAAGAATGATGTAAGAGAACTTGGAAACTGGTTCTCCACTGAAGTCACAACCCTATGCTCAGCTCCAGACTTTAAAAACCCAACCTGAACTTGATTAGAACCTTCATCTATTTACAAAGTCTTGAGTACTTTAAAATAGAATGACGGACGCAAGCAGTGTATAAACCTTCAGACTTTTCTCAGACGTTCTCACTTCATAAGTAAGTATCTAAAGGGCCCATGTACAATGTGTTACATCCAGATTGTCTAATCAGTTGTTGAAATAGTCTGCGTGTCCTGGCTACATTTTCAAATTTCAACCAACTTGTCGTCGGACCATCAGCTGGTTATAATTAATAGAGAGAGATTACACACAGGGGTAAAGAATATTGCAAATCAGTCTCAACTGAATGTAAGATGGCTGTCGATGCCGCAACAAACCGTCACACCAAAAGGTCGAATAACAGAAAGAATAATCTTTCTGCTACCGGCATCTATATATGGTGATGTAAGTCGTAACAACCTTACACTGAAGTTCTTGAGAAACATGAATCGATTTGGAAACCATAGCTAAAATAATTTTTCGTAATGGCTTGTCATCGCGGATAATTCTTCTCCGAGTGGATAGGATTGTATCGGATTTGATAGTACATGGTACAGATGCCACGACCGTCAGCATTATTGGTGCCCCACCTTGCCCCAACTGCCGTAGAGGTTTACTTGCCGTCGTCACGTGCAGGTTGGCATGATTGCCGCCCGGCGCCCGCCCAGATCTCGCCCTTGCCAGAGTCCGCAACGTCGGCGCAAGTGACGAGATGCTGAGCCTCCTCATTGTTTATGCAGGTCCCCCGTATCATCTAAGTAAGTACTCTTCCCGCGGCCTTGTGAGCAAGGGATGATATTTTTGAAGAGGCTACGTAACTAGCACAAGTTGGTTCGCGACTTCAGCTGGATTGTAGCTTTGAACGTTTACTAAAAGGGCCACACTTACTGCGCCTCCAATAGAACCAAGTGATTAGGGAACGTTGACGGCGAACTATTGTCGATACGGCCGTGCAAATTTCTTGGGGCTTAGGAGCCCACGCGATTATTTGGTCAGGCAAACCGAAGGCTCGGGTCAGAAGGCTTGCAATCTACAGAACTTTCCGTTTTAATTTTGGCACGATTTGGAGCTGTTACTGACGTACTCGATTCAATCTTATGAAAACTCGTTAAATGTGCAACTACTGCTTTTGGGACCGGTCCTAGTTTCAAACAGCATTCGTTCCTCCTTCCTGTCGATTTCAACATCGACTGTAACGTTTTTGGTGCATGGCCGAACTCAATTTATCACAGATATCTTCAACATCAGAGAATAATATAGATCCATCCCCAGAACATGAACTACGGCTCGAGCGACAAGCTGTTCGAAAGCTTGACATTACAATCATACCCGTGATAACGATGTTTTACCTCCTCGCGTTTTTGGTGTGTTCCCTTTGACCACGAATATGATCTCTCTTCTAATTTTCCTTCAGGATCGAGCCAATATTGGTGAAAAATACCCTGCGATTGCTACAAGGCATGTGTGACTGAATGGAATCATTTGATTACAGGAAACGCTCGTGTTGCTGGCCTCCAAAAGGATCTCCATATGACTGATAAACAATATCAGATATGTATTACCGTCCTTTACGCGTACGTCGTCCCTAAAAATGTCATACCGAAGTCTCAACAAACTCTAGGCCATATATCGCTGCCGAGCTCCCTTCCAGCCTCCTTCTCAGAAAGGTTGGTCCGAGATTGCTTTTGCCGATGCTGCTCACCTCCTGGGGTCTCACGGCCACATTGCAAGGTCAGCAGCTGGTGATTATAGCTTGTGATCTCAATGCATACATTTTCCCGTGCTCCAGGATTTGTAACATCATTCAGAGGTCTGGTCATTGTGAGAGCCTTTCTTGGCCTGGTGGAAGGTCCGTTGGCCCCAGCAATTGTCCTCTATCTGTCGAGCTTTTATACACGAAAGGACTTGTCGCTCAGGTACGTGTCTGCTGATCATCATTACTGTGACGACAATCCTTTATCATCGATGATTCAGAATCGCCTTGTTTTCCTCCTCAGCTTCGGTACGTTATAAAATATTGGAGTCATATTTTTGGCGCTGAAGTTCACCACAGATCGCGGGTGCTTTTTCTGGGTTACTTGCTGCCGCAATCGAGAAAATGGATGGCATTGGTGGAAGACCAGGATGGGCCTGGATCTTCATCTTGGTAAGTTGAAAAATATGTCCTGCAATTTTTTGTAATTGTGAATTACTTTCAACAGGAAGGATTATTTTCGGTTGTCATGGGCATTCTTGGTTTCTTCATTGTGCCTTCAACACCAAGTGAATCCAAGTTTTTAACGGAACACCAGAAAGAGCGAGTCTCCCAATTTTGTATATCACTTGTCTGCACGTCTTAACTCTAGGATCTTCAGTATCATCATGAGGCGCTTGGAAAATGATCGACCATCCATCAAAGCGGTTGAGAGATTCAGTCTCAAAGAAGTCCTGCAATCCGTCGCTTCCCCTCACTTCATCATGGCCTTCATCATGTTTTTCATGGCTGGAACGATGGGTTACGGCCTCGCCTTGTTCCTCCCATCCATTGTTACTCAACTAGGATTCAGCAGTTCTAGTAAAATTCAACTGCTGAGTGTTGGCCCATTCGCGGCTGGGTTCTTTGGTAAGTGTTTTTCAGAGGGTGATATATCTCAAAGCTTATTCGCTACTTGTTCCTCTAGTGACTTTAATTTCTGCATACTGGTCGGACCGCCACCAATCAAGAGGTATTACAGCGGCCGCCGTCTCCGTGCTCGCCGTTGCCGGTTTTGCCCTTTATCTAAGTAACTCTCTGTGCTTCATTCTGACGTTCTTTTCCTGACGTCGCGTGTTTATTAGCCGCCGAACACAAATTCGTGCTATACGGGGCGCTCTACTTGATGGTTCCAGGTGTATTTGCAACAGTCCCAGTCCTTTCTGCTTGGGTAGCCAATAATTCGGAACCATATTACCGACGTGCGACAAGCGTCGGGTTATGCTATATTTCATTTAACTCAGTATGTCTCTCCGTTATCTATACCAGTTGCCTTTTATTCATTTCCTATATTTAAGGGCGGAATTTTGAGTACCTGGAGTTTCCCAACTAAGGAAGGACCAAAATTTAGGAGAACAACAGTTATGGATCTGAGCTTGTAAGTGTCCGCTCGGTTTCTCTATTCTTCTCCGTCTCATTTTTTTGTTGCTTTGTATTCTATAATTCTGCTATTCCACTGTCCGTAGCTCCATCCTTATCATCGTGGGCTGTTTCGCTAATATGGCGTATTTGTCATGGAGAAACAAAGTCAAGAAAATACCTGGAGTGCGCGCGAAGCTGCTCGAGCAGTATGTGCCAGGTCATAAAGCCAGTGACGATGGAGGATTGAGCGCTTGGATGGAATTAGGAGATCAACATCCTGATTTTATATACACTCTTTAAAGTTTTCCGCGACATTTGTTTTTGATAGCTTAAACTGTGGTCGTATTGATCCCGTGCCAGTGAGTTTTCACCCACTAACCGTTAACACTTAATACTACTCCCAATGTTCCAACCTGTCCCCCCAGATTTGAGATTTGGAATTATTGAGGGTTTCATTGTTCTCGGTATTGGGTTACAGGAAGGCGGTCCGGAAATGTGTCGCTTTTCTCCAGAACCCTGGTCCTTACTTGGTTAAGTAACTCCAGATACTCAAAGTGCCGCCCTGATGCTGCAGATGGTAGAGTTCTAACATGCAGGGGAAGTGGTGTAGGAACTAGAACGGCCCCACTCATTCTCGTTTATCAGTTAAAATTTTAGAACTGCATGGTGTTGAAGGGACAACAAAGAACCCAACATGGCCACAGACAACCGACAACAAACCTTTTTATAATAAAGTGATCGAGGATTACTAGAGATCCTAAAAATATTCCCGAACATACCAGGACGAAAATCTAGGTCACAGTCTGGTCTTGGTGCAAGACCATCACACAACATTGAGCTTCAGCAATAGTGAACAGACCAAGAATCACAACCTTCGACAAGTGGATGGCATTCCAAGTTCTCGATATTGAGGACTCCCTATCACACTGCTGGCACCAGGTGGTGTTTCCCTTGGGAAAACCTATTTTTAGACAGGTTTTGTCATTTCCAAACAGTTTTTCTCATAGAAACACAAAAAAATTACAAAACATGTCTAAAAATAGGTTTCTCCAAGGGAAACCCCCATTTCTACACATGCTTTGTGTTTTTTTCCAAAGGATTTTTTTCCCATGGAAACAGAAGGGGTGTTTCTGGAAGAAAAATCCAAGAAACATGTGATGTGTCTCTCACATGTTTTCCATAGATAAATTTTTTGTTTTTCTCAAGATTTATCTATGGGAAACATGATATGTAAGTGTGTCAAATTTTCATCCAGCACTTGAAGTGTTTCCTTTGATAAAAACTTAAAGTGCTGGATAATTTTTTTGTGTTTCCATGAGAAAAACTGTTTGGAAATCACAAAACATATCTAAAAATAGGTTTTTTCAAGGGCAACTGTGGCTGCAACTTAGTTGAGGTCTAGCAGGGGATCCTAAAAGAAAAGGATGAAGCCCTGCTAAGGTGGGGTGCATGTCTATATACTAAAATTGGAGTTGAAATAATAGAATGATGAAAAAAATGAAGAATGGTGAAAAAAGTGATAAGAATGCAAAAGGTAGCTATCACTGCTGACACCAGGTAGTGTTTCCCTTGGGAAAACCTATTTTTAGACAGGATTTGTGATTTCCAAACAGTTTTTCTCATGGAAACACAAAAAATTTATCCAGCACTTTAAGTTTTTATCAAGGAAAACTTAAAGTGCTGGATATTTTTTTTGTGTTTCCATGAGAAAAACTGTTTAATAATTACAAAACATGTCTAAAAATAGGTTTCTCCAAGGGAAACACCACCTAGTGCCAGGAGTGTATGTCACATGACTGTTGGACTCTGCTATCAGAGCCGTGAGTGCACTCTGTCTTTGTTAGGGCAACTGCGGAACGACTTAGTCGAGATCTAGCAGGAGATCCTAAACATATATATAAACATAAAATACAACAGGAAAGTGCACCTAGCAGGGGATCCTAAAAGAAAAGGATAAAGCCCTGCTAAGGTGGGATGCATGTCTATATACCAAAAATTGGAGTCGAAATAATAAAATGATGAAAAAGGTGGAGAATGATGAAAAGGTGATAGGAATGCTATGTCACGTGACCATCGGACTCTGGTATCGGAGCCGCGAGTGCACTCCGTCTTGGGCTAGCGCCGATGAGGAGGAATATACAGAGGTGACAGAGAAATATCGGAGGAAACATCGGACAAAGCAGAGCGTCCCCTAACAGTCTTGACTTAGCAATGATGAGAAGGAATGTACAAAGGTGATGGAGCGATGTCGGATGGGACAGAGCATTTATTGGAAGAAACATCGGACGAAGCAGAATGTCCCCTAACAACACCACCTGGTGCCAGCAGTGTTACTCAGGAATCTCAGAATTGGTCTTGTGATAATTCTGATGTGGATGAAGAATAATCAAGGAGAGCAACAAGCACAAGTAACATGATTGAGAGCTGAATTGCTTAGGACTCCTGATCTGGAAAAATTGGGAGACCACCTGTTATCACTTTAAACAATTCAGACTATCAATCAATATCTGATTGTGAACAGTTTGTTGGAATATGAGTCACACATAGGAAGCTTGAACGGATTAGGAAGTGATTAGTCAGCACAGTTGAATAGTTTGTACTGTAGTTTACTATCACTGCTGGCACTAGGTGGTGTTTCCCTTGGAGAAATCTATTTTTAGACATGTTTTGTAATTTCCAAACAGTTTTTCTCATGGAAACACAAAAGTTTTATCCAGTACTTTAAATTTTTATCAAGGAAACACTTAAAGTGCCAGATAAACTTTTTGTGTTTCTACGAGTAAAACTGTTTGGAAATCACAAAACCTGTCTAAAAATAGGTTTTCCCAAGAGGAACACCACCTGGTGCCAGCAGTGTATTGTTCTTCACTCGTTTGCAAGGTGCTATAACTGCCTGGCCAAACGAGGAATACAATCTTAGGTTCTGTCCTACCTGAGTCCAGTAAATTCCTATACAGTTGTATATAAAAGTTCAAGTTTCTGAGCTCAAAAGAAGTCCACTGTTGCTAGTGGTTTGTCTTAAGAGTTTGAGCATGAGTTTCTGTGAATAAGTCTATTGAAGACTAGTTAAGGAATACATGATGAAATGCTGTAGTTTGTATAGTAGAGTGTCATGGTCCGTGCTCAGTCACGTTCTTTCCGAAGAACAATCAAAGGACGGCTCCGACAGAGTCTCCGATGATGGCCGCCTCACCATTGTTCAGTGCCACCATTACCACCGGCCACCCTCATCGGAATACTTCCTCCACTCCACTACCACCAACACAACCTGCATTCTTATCATTGTCATTACCAACCAGTACCATGTGCTATCTACCGCAGCACAACCAGAGCCCCACCATGCTCCACACACGTTCCATGTTCC
>Ga0193742_1002697_pt1 | contig 10143 bp, 9 predicted proteins | sample L2c1metaG_FD_165511 | JGI IMG/M metagenome (GOLD analysis project Ga0193742, IMG submission 165511) | Soil microbial communities from a riparian zone of the East river system, Colorado, United States - L2c1 | ecosystem: Environmental > Terrestrial > Soil > Riparian zone | place: USA: East River... | reverse complement strand
GCGGTCGAGCGTTGCGTCATCGTCCGGCGCGACGCCCATGACGATCGCCATCGCGCAGCCGACCGCGCCGGCGACGCGATAGCAGTAGCGCAGCATGTCGTCCTCCGACCGCGGCCGCCAGTCCTCTGCGTCCAGGGCGAAGCCGGCGATGACATCCTCGATATAGGCATGCGGCACCGGGCATTCGGCGAGCAGATAGCGCAGCGCATCGAACGCTGGGTGGCCGACCGGCTCCCCCGCCAGCGCCCTGGCGGTCAGTTCGCGGATCACCGTCAGCCGTGCCGCCGGATCGGCGACCACGGTCATGTCGTGGCCCATGCGCTGCCCATCGGCCAGATCGTCGCACGCGCGGCACCAGGTGTAGAGCAGCCATGCCCGCTCGCGCGTGGGCCGGGCGAACAGCTTACTCGCCAGGGCGAAGCTCTTGGAGCCCGCCGCGATCGATTCGCCCGCGGTTGCGACGATTGCCTCGCGCGACGCGAAGCCGCTGCTCACAGGTCGTCGCTGCTCATCTTGAAGATCGGCGTATGCGGCTGGTGCGCGGCCATCCGTGTCAGCAGATCGTCGAGGGTATCGGACACGATCAATATGTTTTGATGCACCGGGCGCAGGAATCCGACCTCCGCCATCTTGGCGACGAAGGCGATCAGGTGATCGTAAAAGCCGAGCGCGTTGAGCAGCCCGACCGGCTTGGCGTGATAGCCGAGCTGCGCCCAGCTCATCGCCTCCCACAATTCGTCCATCGTTCCGGTGCCGCCGGGGATGGTGACGAAGCCATCGCTGAGATCGGTGAACAGCTGCTTGCGCTGGTGCATGCCGCTGACGACGTGGAGTTCGGTGAGGCCGCGATGCGCGACCTCGGTGTTAACCAGCGCCTCCGGGATCACGCCGATGACTTCGCCCCCGGCTTCGAGCGCGCTGTCGGCGAGGGCGCCCATGAGGCCCAGCCTACCGCCGCCATAGACCAGGCCGATGCCGCGCTCGGCGAACGTCCGGCCGACGAGGCGCGCGACCTCGATATAGGCGGGGTCCGCGGGGGTGGCGGAGCCGCAATAGACCGCGAGGCGCTTCAAGCGAGATCCTCCAGCATCAGTTTCGCGGTTGCCTTGGCGCTGCCGACGACGCCCGGAATCCCCGCACCGGGATGCGTGCCGGCGCCGACAAAATAGAGGTTGGGGATGTAATCATCACGGTTGTGGGTGCGGAAATACGCGCTTTGGGTTAGGATCGGTTCGAGCGAGAAGGCGCTGCCCAGATGCGCATTCAGATCATGCGCGAAATGGGTGGGGGCGTAGCTGAACTTGGTCACGATCCGATCGTGGATGTCGGGGATCAGCCTCCGCCCGACCTCATCGAGGATGCGCTTTTCCAGCACCGGGCCGATCTCGCCCCAATTGACCGGCAGCTTGCCCATGTGCGGCACCGGGCACAGCGCGTAAAAGGTCGAATGCCCCTCTGGCGCCATCGACGGATCGGTGACGGTCGGGTGGTGCAGGTACAGCGAGAAATCCTCGCTCAGCACGCCGGTGTCGAAAATGTCCGTCAGCAGCCCTTCGTAGCGCGGGCCGAACAGGATCGAATGGTGCGGGATGCCGGGCCAGGTGCCCTTCACCCCGAAATGGACGATGAACAGCGATGGCGACCAGCGCTTGGCCTTGAGCTTGGGCACCTTGCGGCGTGCGGACCCTGAATGGCGCAGCAGATCGCGGTAGCTGTGCATCACATCGGCGTTGCTCGCGACCGCGTTCACCTCGCGCCGCCAGCCGCTCTTGCACGACACCGCCGTGGCGCGGTCGCCCAGCGTCTCGATCGTGTCGACCGGATCGCCCAGCCGGATGGTGCCGCCCAGCCGCTCGAACTGCGTGACCATGGCGGCGACCAGCCGGTTGGTGCCGCCACGCGCGAACCACACGCCGCCGTCCTTCTCCAGCTTGTGAATGAGGGCATAGATCGCGCTGGTCGTCATCGGATTGCCGCCGACGAGCAGAGTGTGGAAGCTCAGCGCCTCGCGCAGCTTCGGGCTCCGCACGAAACTCGACACCATCGAATAGACCGACCGCCACGCCTGATACTTCATCAGCGACGGCGCCGCCTTGATCATCGAGGAGAAGTTGAGGAACGCCTCATGGCCCAGCTTGACGTAGCCCTCTTCGTAAACCCCGGCCGAATATTCCAGGAATTTGGCATAGCCCGCGACGTCCGCCGGATTTAGCTTCGCGATCTCCGCGTTCAGCTTTGCCTGGTCGTTCGAATAATCGAAGTTGGTCCCGTCGGGCCAGTTGAGCCGGTAGAAGGGGAACACCGGTTCCAGCGTGACGTCGGCGGCCATGTCGCGGCCAGACAGCGCCCACAGCTCGGCCAGGCAGCCGGGATCGGTGATCACGGTCGGCCCGGCATCGAAGGTGAAGCCGTCGCGCTCCCAAAAATAGGCGCGGCCGCCGGGCTTGTCGCGGCCCTCGATCAGCACCGTGTCGATGCCCGCCGATTGCAGCCGGATGGCGAGTGCAAGGCCGCCGAACCCTGCCCCGATCACTGCCGCCGTCTTCGCGCCTACCGCCATTTCGTTTCCCGCATCGCCTGGAATGCGCGCCCGATCGGAACGGGTGGCTTGCCGGCAAGGATGCGGGCCTTGTCCAGCCAGTTCGACTGCCCCGCGTAGAAGCGGCGTATAAGCGCAGGGTTCAGGCGATAAAAGCGCTGGATCACGCGCCAGCGCTCCTCTGGCTCGGCGGCGCGGAACAGCATGGCGTTGAGCAGGCGGTAGAAGCCCCGCTCCGCCCATATCACGCGTGCATATCCGTGGGTCATCTCGGCGAGCGCGGGGCCAGACAGATCGCGTTCGGCGGCGATCTTGACCGCCAGCCGCACCGCATCGGGCAGCGAATAGCCGGTGGCAGGCTGGAACAGCCCCGCGCGCATCCCCGCCTTCGCCACATCGCCGCCGGTGGAGCGCCAATAGGCCTCGAAATCGCCGCCCAGCGCGATCGGCAGCGCGCCAGTCTCCTCGCGCGCGACGCTTTCCACCTGCCAGCCCCGGCTCTGCGCGTAATCGTCGATCCGTTTGGCCAGCAGCTTTTTCTCCAGCTTGGGCGAATCGCTGAAATAGGTGTCCTCGACGAACATCCGCGTCGCGGTGAAGGGCAGGCAATAGACGAAGCGATAGCCGTCGACCTGGTCAACGCGCGCATCCATCACGCGCGGATCGGGTGCGTCGTGTGGATCGGCCAGCGCCAGCTCGCGCCCCATGAATTTCTGCCAGCCCAGATCGAGCAGCGCCATGTCGCCGGGTCCGCGCGCGTCGATCACGCCCTTGGCCTCGATCCGGGTGCCGTCCGCCAGCATCACCGCGCGCGGGGACAGCCCCAGCACCCGGCGGCGCGTCATCACGCGGCCGCGCGGCAGGCCGCCGCGGATCGCGCGGTGGAAATGCTCGCTCTCGATCGAATAATAGGGCGCATCGAGCGTGCGCTCGACATCGGGGAAGCGCACGTCGTAGCGCCGCCACGCATGGCTGATCAGCGGCGCGATCAGCCATTTGTCGCCTGCGGCCACATCGCTGCCGAAGAACGACCAGAGGTGATCAAACCACCGGCCAACCCGCCGCCGACGATGGCGACATCGCATGAAATACTCTCTGCCATAAGCGCTCGGCGGTTAGCGCAATGGCCGCGCGAAGGGAAATGCGGCCCACCGCGCGGGTGACTCTTTCCAGCCCGGCAATTGCCTGTTTACCGGTGACGCTGCACACCCGCCGTCGATGATCCTACGTACACCGCCCCGCTCGATCGCCGCCGCAGCAGCGCTGGCCGCGATCGCCGCCGTGATCCTGCTGACGATGGGCCGCCCGCCGATCTGCACCTGCGGCGCGGTCAAGCTGTGGCACGGCGTGGTGCAGTCGAGCGAGAACAGCCAGCACCTCGCCGACTGGTACACGTTCAGCCACATCATCCACGGCTTCCTGTTCTACGGCGCGGCGCATCTGGTGCTGAAGGGCCGTGCGCGGAACTGGGGCCTGCCGCTGGCGGTGGCGATCGAGGCGGGGTGGGAAATCCTGGAAAACTCGCCGATCATCATCAACCGCTACCGCGAGGCGACGATGGCGCTGGGCTATTCGGGCGACAGCGTGATCAACTCTGTGGCGGATATTGGCTGGATGGCGTTCGGCTTCGTCCTGGCCGCGCGGCTGCCGATGTGGCTGACCGTGGTGCTCGCCATAGCGTTCGAACTGATGACCCTCGCGTTGATCCGCGACAATCTGACGCTGAACGTGCTGATGCTGGTCTGGCCGATCGAGGCGATCAAGCTCTGGCAGGGCGGTTAGCTTCGCGCCCGATGCGCGCGGGGCGCAATCATGCTATCGTCGCCCGGTTCTGTGGGGGAATCCGATGCACGTCGTCTTCATCGTCATTGGCGGCGTGATGCTGCCATCATCGATCGCGCTGGCGCAAACCACCTTGCCGCGGGCGGACAGCGACGCCGCATTCAAGGCGGCGGGCTTCACCGAGCATAGCGGGCAATGGCGGGCGTGCGACGATCCCGGCACCGCAGGCTACGCCCCCGGCGCGATCGAAAGCGTGGCGGACGTCAATGGTGACGGACTGCCCGAAGCCGTGATCACCGAAAGCAGCAGCTTTTGCCACGGTGCGGCCGGCGTCGGCTATGCCCTGGTCAGCAAATCGGGATCGGGCCGCTGGCGACTGATGAGCGAAGGCAGCGGCGTGCTGGGTTTCTTGACGACAAAGGGCGCGGACGGCTGGCCCGATATCCAGATTGGCGGCCCCGGCTTCTGCTTCCCGGTCGAACGCTGGAATGGCCGCGAATATGCGCGCGTGCGGTTCGAATATGACGGAAAGCCGTGCCGCCCGGCGAACTAGGCGCTCGCGCGCATCAGTCCTTCCACGCCCAGTAGAGCTGTGCCGGCGGGATGTTGATCGGCTCGAAGGCGTGGTCGATCTTGCCGAAATGCGGTGCGATGAAGCTCTTCACCTTGGGACTGAACTGATAGACCAGGAACGCGCCGCCGGGGCGGATCACTTCAGCGGTCTGTTCGGCGATGATGTCACCCACGCCAGGCGGCAGCGTGGAGAAGGGCAGGCCGGACAGGACGAAATCGGCCTGTTCATGGCCACGATCGCGGATGATCTGGGCGACGTCGGCGGCCGATCCATTGACCGGCTCGAACCGGCGATCGTCGATCGTGCGCCTGAGATACTGGATGAAATCGGGGTTGGTATCGATCGCGATCAGCGTCGCGTCGGGCGCCATGCGATCGAGGATATGGTTACAGAAGGTGCCGACACCCGGGCCATATTCGACGAACAGCTTGGTGTTCTCCCAGTCCACCTTCGACAGCATGCGGTCGATCAGGATCTTCGATGAAGGGATGATCGATCCGACCATCACGGGATGCTTGATGAACCCCCGCAGGAACATGCCCCAAGGCGATGGCACCCCGGCCGGACGACGAATGCGCGTGCGCTTTGTGAGGGTGGTGGCGGACGAAGAAGGCATGAAGACTCCCGGACTATGGCGGTGCGCGCGCGGGCATCCCCGTCGAATAGAAACATCCCCGTCGCAAAAGAGCAACGAACATTCAAGAGCATCGGTTGCGCGATCGGGGTTTACGCGCGTCCCACCGCGGGCCAATGGCAGCATATGAGCGGCGAACGGACAGGCCAGGTGGCGGTGATCTTCACCTCGGTGCGCACGCCCGACGACGATTCGGGATATGGCGCCGCAGCCGAGGCGATGGAGCGGCTGGCAGCGGGGCAACCAGGCTATCGCGGCTTTACGGCCGCGCGCGGCGCCGATGGCCTGGGTATCGCGGTGAGTTACTGGGCGGACGAGGCGGCGGCGTTGGCGTGGCGCGACGACCCCGAACATGCCCGCATCCGCGATGCCGGCCGGGCGAAATGGTATCAAAGCTACGAACTCGCGGTCACCACGATCATCCGTGACTATTCCTGGCAAAAGGCGTGACGCTGAAGCCAAGGCTGGAGCGCGAGTTCGCCGTGCTGTTCGCGGTGATGCTGACGATCGCGGCTGGCAATACGGCGCTGCAATCGGTGCTTCCGGCGATCGGACGATCGCTGAAGGTGCCCGACAGCGCGGTGGCGGCCGCGTTTTCGGTGTCCGCCCTGCTATGGGTGATCGCCGCGCCATTCTGGGCCAAAAGATCCGACCGGCACGGGCGCAAGCGCATGCTGCTGATCGGGATGATCGGCTATATCGTCTCGGTCACGCTTTGCGCGGTGTTCCTGACCGCGGGCATTCTCGGCTGGATCGCGCCGCTTGCCGCGTTCCTCGCCTTTATCGGCGGGCGGCTGATCTATGGCGCGTTCGGCGCGGCGGCACCGCCGGCGGCGCAGGCGATGGTGGCAGGTGCGACGACCCGCGAACAGCGCACCCGCGCGCTGACCCTGCTGGGATCGGCGTTTGGCCTGGGCACGATCATCGGCCCAGCGCTCGCCCCGTTTTTCGTGCTGCCGATCGTCGGCCTCGCCGGGCCGGCCTATGTCTATGCGCTGATCGGCGTGCTGGTGACGATCGCGCTGTGGCGGCTGTTGCCCGATGATTCGCGCGCGCCCCGCGACGGTGCGCACGGTGCGGCCAACGCCTATCCATCGATCGGCGGGCAGGCCACGGGCGCGAGCGTGACCGCCGCGACCGAAGAGGTGGTGGAGGATGTCCCCTACCGCGATCCGCGCATCCTGCCGTGGATGCTGGTCGGGCTGGTGATGGGCCACGCACAGGCGATGACCGGGCAGGCTATCGGCTTCCTCCTCATCGACCGGCTCGGCCTGCCGCTCGATCAGGCGCAGCAGGCGATCGGCATCGTGCTGATGATCGGCGCGGGCACCGCGTTGCTGGCGCAGTGGGGGCTGATCCCGCTGCTCGACCTGTCCCCGCGCATGCTGGTGTTGGTCGGGCTGGTGCTCGCCGCTATGGGCTGCGCGCTGACCGGCATTGCCACCTCGCTCTACGGCATCGCGCTCGCCTTCGCGCTCGCGTGCCTGGGCTTCGGTTTTACCCGCCCCGGCTTCACCGCCGGGGTCAGCCTGGCGGTGGGGCCGGGGGCGCAAGGATCGGTGGCGGGCAAGACCACATCGGTCAACGGCGCCTCATTCGTCCTTGGCCCGTCGATCGGGGTCGGGATGTACGAACTGTGGAAGCCGCTGCCCTATCTGACCGCGGGCGCCGCGCTGGTGATCCTGTTCGTCTATGCCTGGACGCGGCTCAGGGCATCTTCTCCCCCCGCGGAGTCAGCTGCCCCGGAGAGATGAAGCCGATCTGCGAGATCGCCGACGCCTCCTGCTTCAGCTTCGCCGCCATGGTTTCATATTCGCGTTCCATCTCGGGCGTCACCGTCGCGCGGGTCTCGGTCAGCGCCTTTTCGAAATGGGCCATCGTCACCTGGGTGGACTGAAGCGATTCGCGCAGCGCGAACAGCCCGGCGCGGCGGACGAGATCCTCCAGGTCCGCGCCGGTGAAGCGATCGGTCTGCGCCGCCATCGCATCCAGATCGACATCGCTCGCCAGCGGCATCTTCGCGGTGTGAATGGCGAGAATGCGCCGCCTGCCGGGCTGGTCAGGCACGGTGACGTAGATCAGCTCGTCGAACCGTCCGGGGCGCAGCAGTGCCGGATCGATCAAATTGGGGCGGTTGGTCGCGCCGATGACGACGACCGACTGAAGTTCTTCCAGCCCGTCCATCTCGGCGAGGATGGTGTTGACCACGCGTTCGGTCACCTGCGGCTCGCCGATTCCGCCGCCACGCGCGGGGACCAGCGAATCGAGCTCGTCGATGAATAGCACGCACGGCGCCACCTGGCGCGCGCGGGCGAACAGCCGGGCGATCTGCTGCTCGCTCTCGCCATACCATTTGGACAGAAGATCGCTCGATTTGGTGGCGATGAAGTTCGCCTCCGCTTCGCGCGCGACCGCCTTGGCCAGCAGCGTCTTGCCGGTGCCGGGCGGGCCGTAGAGCAGGAAGCCCTTGGCCGGGCGGATGCCCATGCGACGGAACGCGTCGGGATCCTTCAGCGGCAGCTCGACGCCTTCCTTCAGGCGCATCTGCGCGTCGTCCAGCCCGCCGATATCCTCCCAGCGGACGGTCGGCGCCTGGACCATCACCTCGCGCATCGCGCTCGGCTGGACGCGCTTGAGCGCCTCGACGAAATCCTCGCGGGTCACCGACAACGTATCGAGCACCTCGGATGGAACGGTGCGTTCCTCCAGGTTGAGCTTGGGCATGATCCGGCGCACAGCCTCGATCGCCGCTTCGCGCGCGAGCGCCGCCAGATCGGCGCCGACGAAGCCGAAGGTGGTGCGCGCCAGCTCGTCCAGATCGACCTTCTCGCCCAGCGGCATGCCGCGCGTGTGGATGCCCAGGATTTCACGGCGACCGCGCTCGTCGGGCACGCCGACGACGATCTCACGGTCGAACCGGCCGGGGCGGCGCAGCGCCTCGTCGATCGCCTCGGGACGGTTGGTCGCGGCGATCACCACCAGATTGGCGCGCGACTCCAGCCCGTCCATCAGGGTCAGCAGCTGGGCGACAAGCCGCTTTTCCGCCTCACCGGACACCTGGCCGCGCTTGGGCGCGATCGAATCGATCTCGTCGATGAAGACAATGCTGGGGGCGGCATTGGCCGCCGCCTCGAACACGTCGCGCAGGCGCTTTTCCGATTCGCCGTAAGCCGAACCCATGATCTCCGGTCCGTTGATCAGGAAGAATTCGGCGTCCGATTCGTTTGCCACCGCGCGGGCGAGCCGCGTCTTGCCGGTGCCGGGGGGGCCGTGGAGCAGCACGCCCTTGGGCGGATCGACGCCCAGGCGCTGGAACAGTTCGGGGTAGCGCAGTGGCAGCTCGACCATCTCGCGCAGCTGATCGATCGTGCCCGCCATGCCGCCGATATCGTCATAGGTGACGTCGGCGCGGCGCGCTTCCTTGGGTTCCTCATATTCGCTGCGCAACTCGACCTCGGTGGTCTCGTCGATATGGACGATGCCCTTGGGCGTGGTCGAAACGACGACGAGGCGGATTTCCTGCAGCGCATAGGCGGGCGCGCCGAGCATCTGGCGGACATGGGGCGGCGCATCCTGATCGGTGCGCTGCTGGCCGACGGTGGCGACGACATCGCCCGATGTCAGCGGGCGGCCGATGAACACGCGCTGCAGCGCCTGCGCAGAACCCTGCAGGCGGAGATTCTGCTGGGCCGGGGCGAACACCACGCGGGTCGCTGCCTTCGATTCGATCTTGCGGATGCCGACATGATCGCCCGATCCGACACCGGCATTGGCGCGCTGGAGACCGTCAAGCCGGACGATGTCCAGCCCCTCATCCTCGGCATAGGGCAGCACCGCGCGGGCGGGCGTGGAGCGCTTGCCGATCAGTTCGACGACATCGCCTTCGGCCAGCCCCAGCGCCTGCATCGTCGCACGCGGCAGGCGGGCGAGCCCGCGCCCGGAATCCTCCTTGCGCGCATTGGCCACCTGCATCTTCAACGGAGCGTCTTCGTCTGCCATGATTGTCCCGCATCAAAATCGTGAAGGGGCGAAGATAGGCATGGTCGCGCTAAGGTGCGACCCCTGCCATAACGGGCAAACGTCCAGGGACAAAAAAAGGGCCGGTCCCGAAGGACCGGCCTTTGAAAGTTTTTAGGAGAGGATGCCTGAAAGGCCTGCTCTGTTTGCGTCGCAGCAGGTTTTTGTGCAAGTGCGAAATAAAGCGGAGACGATTGCGTTTAGTGCAATGGTAACCGGTTTCATCTACGCACTTCCGGGATTGCCAAGCGTGCACGCCTGTGGTGCAATGCACAAGAGAGGAGAAAAAAGCTGCGTCGCTTGCCCCCTTTGACCGCAATCGAAGCATTTGTGCAGGTCGCGCGGCTGGGCTCGGTCAAGGCCGCCGCGGAAGAACTCGCGCTGTCGTCTCCCGCCCTCAGCCGGCGTGTCCAGGCGCTCGAGCGCTTCGTCGGGAAACCGCTGTTCGAGCGCCGCCATCAGGCGATGCGCCTGAATGCCGATGGCGAACGGCTGCTCCAGCAGATCGGCCCGGCGATCGATTCGCTGTCCGACGCGGTCGAGGCGCTGACCACTCCCGGCGACGTGCTGCGCCTGCGGCTGGGCGTGCTGCCGCTG
>Ga0193742_1002696_pt1 | contig 10143 bp, 9 predicted proteins | sample L2c1metaG_FD_165511 | JGI IMG/M metagenome (GOLD analysis project Ga0193742, IMG submission 165511) | Soil microbial communities from a riparian zone of the East river system, Colorado, United States - L2c1 | ecosystem: Environmental > Terrestrial > Soil > Riparian zone | place: USA: East River... | reverse complement strand
CGTCGAATCGGCTACCTTCCGGAACCCGAGCTGCTCCGCGATGTAGTACTGCGCGCCGAACAGGTTCGCCACCGGCACCTCACCGCGCAGCAACAGCCGGACGCGATCATTCGGGAGCCCGGAAAAATTCAAGTTGATCTGTGCAGAGTCCATGAATGGCTCAAGCGCCTGAACCGCCGCATAGTGGCTGCCGGAGTGATATCCCACCGCCACCGGAACCCCAGCCAGATCCTCCGGGCGAAGATAATCCGAATCCGGCGACACGAAGATGCCGGACGGCGTCACCGAATACGCGTGCCCCCACATCCGGCCGGCCCCGGCCGCGGTGACTCCGTTGACCGCCCAGTGACACGCGGACGAGATATCGCACGCCCGCCCCCCCGACATGTCTTCGAAGGCTCCACTACGCAGCTCAGCCGGGACACTGTCGGCAGACTGCACCGGTGATGTCTGCTTCGACGCGCCGGCAAGGCTCTGCGCCTGGAACTCATAGTCGAGCCCCTCAGCTGTGAAGTAGCCCTTCTCGTCAGCAATCCACTCGTGCAGCCGATGGTGCGACTGAATGATGTACTTCCCCATTAGAGATCCCCTGTCCCATTCGATCTGAATATTTAGCCTGAGCCCACTCTAGGCAGCCATTGGGCGCTCGAACAACGATCCACGATCGATAGCCGGATCGAGATGCTCTATAGACGGTTCCCTACTCGAGTAGCGCCGATTGAGCATCGGAAAGCAGCTCAGCCTTTCCTTTCGCCGCTTGCCACCAGCTCCGCGCCAACCGGATGCTCAGCCAACCAGCGCTCGGCATCGATCGCGGCCGAACAGCCAGACCCGGCGGCGGTGATGGCCTGCCGGTAGGTCCGGTCGACGAGATCACCGGCCGCGAACACCCCGGCGATCGCGGTGCGTGTGCTCGGCGAATCGGTAAGCAGATAGCCCTCGTCGTCGGTGTCCAGCACCCCGGCGACCAGGCCGCTGCGCGGGTCGTGCCCGATCGCCACGAACATCGCGGTCACGTCCAGAACGGAGTTCTCGCCGGTGTGCGAGTCACGCAGCCGCAACCCGGTGGCGCTGCCTTCCCCGAGCACCTCCTCGATGACAGCGTTGGTCCGCCACCGGATCTTCGGGTCGTGCTGAGCACGCTCGAGCATGATCCGTGAAGCCCGGAACTCATCGCGCCGATGCACCACCGTCACACTCCGGGCGAACCGGGTGAGGAAGGTGGCCTCCTCCATCGCCGAGTCGCCGCCTCCGGCGACCGCGATGTCCTGGTCACGGAAGAAAAACCCGTCACAGGTGGCGCACGAGCTCACTCCCCGGCCCAGTAGCTCCTGCTCGCCGGGAACGTCCAGATAGCGGGCCGCCGCACCCATGGCCAGAATGACCCCGCGGGCTCGATAGACCCTCCCGTTCGCGGTGATCGACTTGACCGGGCCGGCCAGCTCCACCGACTCGACGTCCTCGGCACGCAGCTCGGCACCGAAGCGCTCAGCCTGGTCGCGCATCTGATTCATCAGATCCGGGCCCATGATCCCCTCGGCAAAGCCCGGATAGTTCTCCACCTCGGTAGTGGTCATGAGTGCTCCACCGAACTGGCTGCCCTCGAACACCAGCGGGTTCAGCTGCGCCCGCGCGGCGTAGACGGCGGCCGTATAACCGGCCGGCCCGGATCCGATAATCACGACGTCCCGCACACCAGACAAATCGGTACACCCAGCCTTCCGGGGGCTGCTACACGGCAGCCGGTTCGAGCCGCGGGCTTCGAGTCGCCCTCGGCGAGTGCTTCTTCACCACGGTCAGGGCCAGCGCCACCAGCAGCCCGACCATGATCACCATCAGGTAGTACCAACCCCCGCCGGCGGCGACGAGCGATGCGCCGACGAAGGCCGCCAAGATCGCGCCGGCCCGCCCCACCATTCCCGAGACTCCCACCCCGGTGGCCTTGACGGTGACCGGGTAGACCTGGGCGGCGAGGGAATACAACAGCACCTGGAGCCCGGACACTGAGCCCCCGTACAAGAACAGCTGCGCGTACACCAAGATCAGGGAGTTATCCGCGCGAGGCTCCACGAGGAAGAGCCAGAGACCGGCGACGGCGACCCCGACCGCGTATCCGGTCAGCACAATCCGGGAGCCGTGGCGGACCATCAGCCAGCCCCCGAGGACGGCGCAGATGATTCCGCCGAAGTGGAATACGGATACGCCCAGGCTGGAGGCCGCGACATTGAATCCGGCCGCGACAAGCAGGGTCGGCCCCCAGCTGAGGAATGCGTAGGTGCCCAGCATGCTGAAGAAAAAGGCGACCCAGAGGCCTATCGAATCGCGGCGATATTCCGTGCCCACCAGGACCTTGGCCGATGCCCGGCCGACGTCGCCATCATGACGTGCGAACACCGTAGCGGGACCGACCTGCTGGCCCATCCCGTGCAGCGTGGCGATGGCGCGCCGGCGGTCTCGCTCGGTCCCGCGCGCCGCCTGGAACCGCGGCGACTCCGGCAATGCGAACCACAGCACCAACCCGAGCACAATCGGCGCCGCCCCGCCCAGCACGAAGAGGGCGCGCCAGCCCAGCGACGGCAAGATTGCCGCCGCGGCCACGCCCCCCAGCATCGCGCCGATCGGCAGACAGCTTGTGGCCAGCGCAATGGCGAACCCACGTCTGCGGATCGGAGTCAGCTCGGCGATGAGCGCCGCGACGGCCGGGAGGACCATCCCGAGCCCGATACCGGCAACGAAGCGGAGGCAAGTCACCACAGCCAGGCTTTGGGCGAGGGCGGTCAGTGCCGTGAACACCCCGAACAAGCTGACCGCGATGAGCAGTGCGCTCCTACGTCCGATCCTGTCTCCGACAAAACCGCCGGTCGCCGCGCCGACACCGAGACCTATGTAACTCACCGCCAGGACCCACGAGAACGCCCCCTTGTCGACCCCGAAATCCCTCGCCATCAGCCCAATCGAGAAACCGAGCACCTGGATATCGAAGCCATCCAGCAGCACGATCAATGCGGCGAGCGCGACCGCCTTCTTGGCCAGCCCGGACCATCCGGCGGAATCGATGTTGGCCCTGATGTCGAAGCCTTCGTCATTCGAATGGCCCGGACCGGATAATTGTGGCTCAGCTGGGACACTCACCAGGACTCCTTTGTCGTTAGCGAGGAACGTCTAGCACTATGTGCCCAACGGCGGTGTTCGACGCCGGCACGTGGTAGTGCCGGTGCAGCTCCTTCACGTCCGGGCCGAGGGCGCCGCGCATGATCAGCCACATCACCAGCTCGATGCCCTCCGAGCCGGCCTCGCGCAGGTACTCCAGGTGCGGGATCTTGCGCAGCGCCTCTGGATCGGTGACCAGCCGGTCGAGGAACGCGCGGTCGAACGGCGTATTGATCAGCCCGGCGCGCGGGCCCTGCAGCTGGTGGCTCATCCCGCCGGTGCCCCAGATCTGCACGTTCAGGTCCTCGTCGAAGGACTCGACCGCGCGCCGGATCGCCTCGCCGAGCAGCCAGCACCGGTTGCCGGTGGGCGGGGGATATTGCACCACGTTCACCAGCACCGGGATGACCTTCACCGGCCAAGCTTCGGGCTGGCCGTACATCAGCGACATCGGCACGGTGAGCCCGTGATCCACGTCGAGCTTGTTGAGAATGGTCATGTCGAACTCGTCGAGGATCAACGACTCCGCGATGTGCCAGGCCAGGTCCGGATGCCCCTGCACGACCGGGACCGGGCGGGGGCCGAAGCCCTCATCGGCCGGGGCGAACCTCTCGGCACAGCCGATCGCGAACGTCGGGATCAGGTCCAGGGAGAACGCGGACGCGTGGTCGTTGTAGACCAGGATCACCACGTCCGGACGCGCCTCGGCGATCCACTCCCGGGTCCACTCGAACCCGTCGAAGAGCGGCTTCCAGTACCCGGTGCCGACCTGGTCGTGGTCCATCGCCGCGCCGATGGCGGGCACGTGGCTGGCGGCGACACCGGCGGTGATGCGGGCCATGATCAGCGACCTTCCCGGATCGAGCGCTGCCCATCGGGAGATCTGCCGCCAGCGACCATCATCGCCGTGTACTCGGCCACACTCACCCCGGTCATGATGCTGGCGGCCTCCGGGAAGCTGGTCCCGTCGGTGGCGAGGATCTTGGCCAGGAAGTAGATGTTGCCGCCCTCGGCGAGCGCGGCGTTCCAGTCCCGGTCCAGCACCGCCCGCTTCTGCGCCTCGGTCATCGGCCACTCGTCGACGTAACCGCGCTCGTCGGCCAGGAACCGGGCCCGGTTCTCCGCGCTGCGCAGGCTCATGCAGAACTGGTTGAGCTGGTAGCCCTTGCGGGTCTGCCGCCCGGTGAACACGGTGGTGCCCGGGATGTCGAGGAGGTCGGGATCGGTATTCACCTGCGGTCGCTCCAATGCAGTCGGTGCGGGCTTTGGAATTGACCCGGGAACAACGAGCCTTCGGAGGGCTCAATCCACCCATGCCTCCTTTAACCCGGCAACCACCCACGACCGATTGAGGTATCGAGGATGTCTATAGATCACCGATTCTGAAAGCCACGGAAAGATGTCTGAATACCGTGCCTTTGAAGTAACCGTAGCGAGGGTGTCGGGTGGAACCGGCGTGCCTGCGCCCTGTTGCCGAACTACACAGCAGGCCGGGCGCGGCGCGCCAAAACCGGCCTGTGGTGCAGCTCGGTAACGCCTGGCCGGTGGTTAACCGGGGCCGGTTCAGCCCGGGTGGGTTCAGACTGTCGGTAGGGGGGCTAGGCCGTGCTGGATCGCCAACAGTGCCGCCTGCGTGCGAGATTCCAGGTGCAGTTTCGCCAGGATGTTGCTCACGTGCGTCCGGGCGGTGCGCTCGCTCAGCGAGAGCTGCTCGGCGATCTGCCGATTCGACTTGCCCTGGGCGACCAGCATCAGGATGTCGCGCTCGCGCGCGGTGAGCCCGATGAACATGTCGGTGGGGCCGACCATCTGGCGGGTGAGGCGCCGGGTGATGGCGGCATCGAGATGCATCTCGCCCTTCGCGGCGGTCCGGATAGCCGTGGCGATCTCCTCCGGCGCCGCGTCCTTGAGCAGATATCCGGCCACGCCGACCTCGATGGCGCGGCGCACCATGGCCAACTCGCCGAAGCTGGTCAGGATCACGATCTTGGCCTCGGGATGGCGCTGGATGATCGCCTCGGTGGCCCCGACACCATCCAGCCGAGGCATGACCACGTCCATCAACACGACATCGGGGGCACGCCCCTCGCTGGCGAGCAGAGCAAATGTCGCGACCGCCTCCTGGCCGTCCCCGGCCTCCGCGATCACCTGGATATCCGGCTGGACCTCGAGGTAGGCCTGCACCCCCCGACGAACCACAGCGTGATCGTCGACCAGCATGACGGTGAGCGCGAGCCCGCCAGCGGCCTCGGTCACGACTCGTCGGCGCCCGGACACCGGCGGGAGCGGCCGCCGACCGTCACCCGGACCAGCCAGCCGCCCGTGTCCGTGGTGCCGACCTCCAGGCCACCGCCCCAGCGTTGCGCCCGTTCCCGCATCGACACCAAGCCGAGCGTGGGCCGGCCCTCAGCATGGTCGCGGCCGCCGTGGCCGTCGTCGCGGATCTCCAGGACCAGTGTGTCGCGGCGTGGGTCCGGCACCTGGAGGGTGATCTCGACCGCGTGTGCGTCGGCGTGCTTGACCGTGTTGTGCAGCGCCTCCTGAACAACCCGGTAGAGATCGTGCTGCAGATCTGGTGGCAGCTCCGGGACGTCGTCACCGGCCTCGACGGTGATCGCCAGGCCGGTGTCCTGCTCAAGCCGGGCGGCATGCGCGCGGACCGCGTCGAGCAACCCGCCGCTGAGCGAGCCAGGACGCAGTTCGAACATCAGCTCGCGCAGATCGACCAGCGCGTTCTTCGACAGCTCCGCCAACTCGACCGCGATCGAACGCAGCCGATCGTGGCCGACGCCGTCACGGCGCGCCTGGGAGTCCCGGTCCAGCTCGACGACCAGCGCACTCGCCCGCATCCGCAGCGAGAACACCTGCTGCACCACCGAATCGTGCAGGTCGCGGGTGATCCGTCGGCGTTCCTCCCGGCGCGCGTCCAGCGCGCTGCGGGCCAGCAACGCGGTGTAGTCCACCGCCATCGCCGCCTGATCGGCGATCGCCGACAGGAACGCAACCGCCTCCTCGTGGGGATCCTCACCCGGCGAGAAGAATGCGTTCAGCACTCCGACGCAGCGATCCCGGGCCACCAGCGGGACGCTCACGAAACTGTCCCAATCCGGTCCGCCAACCAGCTGGTGCATCGGGGCCCAGGCGGGGTCGGCCATCACCGCTGCCTTGCGGTGGCGAACCACTACCGGACATCGGCGGTCGACCGCGTCGAGCATCCGCAGCCTCGCGCCCAACTCCCGGCACTCCGCAAGCCGGGCGGTGAAGCCCGTGGTGTCGTCGAAAGCGGGCGCACCGGTGAACCCCGCGGTCCCGACGACCTGCAGGTCCCGCTTCGAGCCGGAGAACACCAGGATCTGCACGGCGGCTAGAGCGGTGCTCTCGAACACCGCCTGCGCGACGGTGTTCAGCGTCGCCTCGAGTGACGCCGCGTCGGCCACGCTCGATGCGGCCCGGGCGATCGCGGCGAGCTGCCGCTGGCGTTGCCCGTCGGGGGCGGGCATATTCCGAGGGGCGGCGTCCGTCCCGATGGCCGCATCCGCGCGCCCGGCACTCACAACTGAAGACTGCAAGCTCGGCCCAACGCTGTCAAACGACTGGCGGCCGGCCCCTCAGCAGACCCGGATAGGGGCGGGTGAACGCCGACAGGTGGACGATCAGGACAAATGACCTGCCTTCGGCGGCCAAGACGGCCGACGTCAAGCCGTCATTTGCGCGTGGCCAGGCGAGGCTCGTCGTTCCTAGCATCACCTAGCCGTCGCCGAAGGAAGGATGATCTTGCTGAGTCCTGAACCGCGGAATGCGCCGCAAGCGACGGCACGGATGCTGGTGCGCGCGGCGGATCTCGAGATCATCCCGCTGCGCGGCGTGGTGGAGAAGCTCGCCGTCGTGCCGACGAGCACCAGGATCACCATCACCTGCTCCCCGAGGTGGGGGATCGAACGAACGCTCGAGTACGCGGCATCGGTGATCGGCGCGGGCTATCGGGTGGTCCCGCACCTGGCCGCGCGGCAGGTTGCCGACGAGCGGCAGCTGCGCGACCTCGTCGAGCGGCTCACCGACCTCGGCGTGCGGGACCTCTTCGTGATCGGCGGCGACGCACCGGAGCCGGCCGGAGCGTTCGACTCCGCCGGAAGCCTGCTCGACGCCCTCGCGGAGACCGGTCACGAATTCGAGACGATCGGTGTTGCCTGCTACCCGGAGGGACATCCGAGCATCGCCGGCGACCGGTTGCTCGAGGCCCTGCGCCTCAAGCAGCAACACGCGACCTACATGGTCAGCCAACTCTGCTTCGACATTGCCGCCCTCACCGGCTGGCTGCGGGATGCGCGGGCGCGGGGCATAACCCTCCCGCTGCACGTCGGCCTCGCCGGGCCGCTGAAGGCGCGGAAACTCATGGAGCTGTCGGTCAGAATCGGGGTCGGTTCGTCGATCCGCTACCTCACCAGGCAACACGGGCTTGTCACAAGCATGCTCCGAGGTGACGCATACCGGCCGGAAACGCTCCTCGACGACCTAGGCCGCGCGCCCGACATCGAGGCGCTGCGCATCAAGGGCATCCACCTGTACTCCTTCAACCAGGTCACCGACACCATCGACTGGCAGCGACGGATCGCCGGCGGAATCCAGGCGTAGAAAGGCAACACAGATGTCCGGTGGAACACTGGAAGACAGGATCAACGAGGTAGGCGGCCCGGTTCGGCTACTCCGCGGCTCGCAGAGCGGCGCCTACGCCTTCCCCATGCGCAGCGAGTACACCAACTGGCGCGACGAACAGCGAGCCTGGCAAACGACCGCGGTCCTGTTCGACCAGTCGTTCCACATGACCGACATCTACTTCGAGGGCCCCGATGTGCCTCGGCTGTTCTCCGACATCGGCGTCAACACCTTCCGGAACTTCGGACGGAACCGGGCCAAGCAGTTCGTCGCATGCAATCACGACGGCTACGTCATTGGCGACGGCATCCTGTTCGGGCTCGAGGAGGACAAGTTCAACCTGGTCGGCCGGCCGTCCGCGCCGAACTGGGCGGCGTTCGTCGCGGAGACCGGCGGCTACCACGTGACGGTTACCCGGGATGTACGCAGCCTGGACAACAACAACACCCGTCTGACGTTTCGCTACCAGGTCCAGGGCCCGGCCGCCATGGACATCATCGAGAAGGCGCACGGCGGTTCTCTCCCCGAGGTCAAGCCGTTCCGCATGCACGAGTTCACCATCGCCGGCGCCCCGGTCCGGGGACTGCGCCACACGATGTCCGGCTTCCCCGGGCTCGAGCTGCACGGACCTTCCGCCCACGGCCCCGCGGTACTGGACGCGCTGTGCGCGGCGGGAGCGGAGTTCGGGCTGGTGCAGGGCGGGGCACGCGCATACTCGACCACCGCGACGGAGTCGGGCTGGATCGCCTCGCCGACCCCGGCGATCTACTCGGGCGAGGCGATGAGGCCCTACCGAGAGTGGCTCAGCGCGAACAGCTGGGAGGCCAACGCCTCGCTGGGCGGCAGCTACGTCTCCGAGAACATCGAGGACTACTACCAGACCCCGTGGGACCTCGGGTACGGCAAAGTGATCAACCTCGACCACGACTTCATCGGCCGCGCCGCCCTGGAGAAGCTCGCCGAGCTGCCGCACCGGCGGAAGGTCTTCCTGCGGTGGAACCGCGACGACGTGCTCGACGTCGTGCGCGGCAGCCTCTTCGGCGGGGCCGACCGGCCCAAGTACCTGGAGTCCCCGAGCTCGACGTACGCAACGCTGCCCTTCGACCAGGTGCGCTCCGGCGAGCGGTTCGTCGGGGTGTCCACCGCCAGCGGATACACCGTCAACATCGGCGACTGGTGTTCACTGGCCATGATTGACGAGGCCGACGCACAGGACGGCGCCGAGGTCACCATCGTGTGGGGCGAGGTGGCCGCCGGCGCTCGTCGTCCAGTGGTCGAGCAGCACGCACAAACCCTGATCCGGGCCACGGTCAGCACCCGCTCGCTCGTCTGATTACGGATGTGGCCGCCGATTGTGCGGTCAACTCTTGTGAATGTGCACGGTCACATTCATGCCGGGGCTCAGGGTGAGGCCCGCCGTGTTGGTGAACGCAATCTTGACCGGAATGACCTGGGTGACTTTCTGGAAGTTGCCGGTGGTGTTGTCCTGTGGGAAGGGGTTGAACGTGGTCGCCGCGCTGTCCTGGATCTCCTCGACGGTGCCGGTAACCGGAGTGCCAGGATACGAGTCGACGTCGATGTCAACCGGTGCACCGAGATGCACGCCCCTGATGTCCGTTTCGTCGACCCGCGCAGTGACATAAATGTCGTTGAAGTTGTACGCGGTGGCCAGTTCGGTACCGGCGGTGACGTATTGGCCTTCCACGGCGTCGTTGACCGCGACGGTGCCGTTGCCCGGGGACTTGATGGTCTGTTGCGGCCCGGTGCCCAAGATCTGAATTCGACCCACGACCTGGTCGGTGTGTACCTGGGTGCCCTGGGTGATGACCCAGCCGGTCAGCGTGCCGGCGGCGGGCGCGTTGATGGCTACCTGGTTCCCGTCCACCTGGGCATTGTCGGTGGAGACAAACTGGCTCGAGTAGGCCAGGTACCAACCTCCGAGTCCGGCCGCGATCAGCACCAGCACAACGACCGCGAGGATGATCAACCGACGACGGGGCCTCTTCTTCTTTGCTGGCGGCTCCGCCTCGTCGGCGACAATCTCGTCAGCGGCGGTCTCTTCCGTGGCGGTCTCTTCCGTGGCGATTTCGCGCCCGGTGACGTGGTCAGGATCAACCCGCCGCGAGGCGCCATTTACTAAGTTGTTGGATCCGCGTGGACCTTCCATTGCTGGTCTCCGATTTCATATGTGGCGCCAGGTGCCAGGTTGTCGTGTTGGGCTGCTTAGCCGATCTCGACGGGTTCGCCGTCACCACGAGGGGCCTTGCCGTTACGGAGGAAGAGCGCCAGTCCGATTGCGGCCAGGGTCAAGAGGCCGGAGACCAGGAAAATGTTGCTGTA
>Ga0193742_1002695_pt1 | contig 10146 bp, 4 predicted proteins | sample L2c1metaG_FD_165511 | JGI IMG/M metagenome (GOLD analysis project Ga0193742, IMG submission 165511) | Soil microbial communities from a riparian zone of the East river system, Colorado, United States - L2c1 | ecosystem: Environmental > Terrestrial > Soil > Riparian zone | place: USA: East River... | reverse complement strand
TCCTTCTAGCGGCAACGTTGCAGATCCAGAAGCTCTGCCCGAATGGCCTTCTCGTCGTTATCTGAAATCTGGTTCCGGTTGATGTCCACTGCAATCTTGAACTGTTCGAGTCTGACGTTGCCCAGGGCAGCATTCCCTTGCTGATAGGCCTGCTGCGATTCCTGCAGCGAAGTAAGCAGTTGCTGTTTCAGTCCAACCGGTATTGCCATGGACTGGACGTAGCGGGCCAGTCCTTGCACCTGTGACAGAGGATCGACGGTAACGTTGAAGCCGGTCATCAGTGTTGTTGCACGAGCTTGTGAGCCGAGAGGAACTGCTTGCACATAGATAAAGTGTGGACCGCAGATTTTAGGAGTGAACTTGGCGGTGTCGACGACTCCCTGGCCTGAGGAGATGTGATCGATCTTCTGCACGTCAAACAGTACACCGTCGCGATCAGGGTTGCCGTCGTAGTAGTAGGCATATGCTCCGCGAATCTCCTGGCCGGTCGAGTGCAGCCGTGCGGAGATCTTTGTGCTGTGATCCCGCAGCGGCCTCATTCCATTACGAAGTCCGACCTGAGAAAGAATGAGGGTTGGCTTTATGTTCGACCGCGCAGGGCTGCCGACACTGTTTGCTGCGCCGACGGTGAAGATCTGGTTGTAATAGCCAAGGTTGTTCGAGTAGGGCTCGATAGGAACATCTCCGAGCGAGTTATACGGTCCCCCGGGAAGCGATGCCAGACCATGCCCAAGAATCTCGGTCAGAAGTTTGCCATTTTGTTCGACCCAGACCAGCACCCAGAACTTCCACCGGCTGTTGGTCTGGACGCCGTTTTTGCTTGTATCCCAGGTGACGTAGGCATACTCCCAGTTACGGACCGAGGAGTTCAGGCAGGGGTCGCCGCCGTTAGTCGCGCCTCCGCAATAGGCGGGGACCGGTTGGAGAGGATCGCCGGTGACATCCGTGCCTTCACCCAGATAGATGGCTGGGGCGAATTGATTAGGCTTTCCGGGAAGACTGGCGAACTCGCCGATTCCCCATGGTTGCGCATAGAACTGCACGTGCAAGGCGGAGCCTGCCGGCAGGTTGGCAAGACTGTAGTTGTAGATGCGAGCACGGAGATTGACCTTGCTGCCCAGGGGAGTCTGGGTAATCTGCGGCCCCTCCCAGGTATTGCCAGGAGTAACGAACAAGCCCTTCATCTCGTAGAAAGAAGCATCGGCTACATTGGCGGGCGTTGGCTGCTCGGGGGAGGAAGAGCAGGAAGGCGAAGCCAGCGATGAGATATAGCCGATTGGGCAATTGAACTGAACCTGCTGCGGATTGACTCCTGAGGGCGTCTTCTGGAGCCATCGCTGCGGATGATTGAGAGCGATGTCCGGTGCTGCGGCATAGGCCTGGGGCCAGAAGTTTCCTGAGTTGATCGAGCCCTGACTCAGCATGTCGACGGCATGGGCTGCAGCGATATATCCCTGAGCTTTTACGGTGGTGGGTGGCGTTGCGTCTGTCTGGATGGTTCCTTCCGGCGCATTCTGTCCATAGATAAAGGACTGTCCCTGATAGTCGTAGACGGCTGCACTGATAGGACCACCGCCCACGCCGCGGTTGAGTGTGATTCCCTGAGAATCGGATACGGTGCTAGTCGACTGATTCAACGTGCTGGTCGAGGAGCTGGTGTTGTAATCGAAGCCGGCACTTGCGGACGCACCAAAGCCGTCAAAACTGACGCTTCCGGAGACGGAGACCGATGCATCAAAGGTGTGGGTGGAGGTTGATCCGCTGCTGACACTGCTTCCGTTACCCGCGGTCCAGTTGGCGACAACGGCGGAGGCGGTCTGCGAGTCCCATAAATTGTCAGTCGGGGTAAGTGGTTGGAATGTGGTTCCACCACCGAGATCCTCCACAAGCTGCTGTTCATTTGCTGGATAGGAAAGCAGATTTCCCGGCTCCCAGACGGGCTGGTACCACTCCAGATTGCGGCCTTCCGCGGCCTGAATGTAATTGACATTATCCGGACCGGAGAACTGCATATAGACCGGCAGAGTGCCGGCGGCGCATCCCTCGGTAGCGGGCGCATTGGCAGACGGCACGCACTGGCCGATGACGCGATAGCTATAGAGGTTCATCTGGCTGGTAGTGGCAGCGACGACATCATCAAAGATCGTTCTTGTTGAGAATCCGCTGGTCTGACCCGAGTACGTGTTGTATTTCTTTGAGGTAGTGTTCTGGTGAATCTGCGAGGCGGCCTGCTTGCTCTCAACGCTTACGCTGGCAAGTCCGGGAATGCCATAGGAGACTTTCTCGCTGGCAGTTTCCTTCGTCGCGGCGGTGTAGCTAGTGGTTCCGGATCGGCTTACGGTTCCGCTCTGTCCGCTCTGGAAGCTGTAGCCGGTGTTGAAGGTGGCTGGAAAGACGGAGACATTAAGGACCTCGGGGGTAGAACCACCGGCGGGAGTAATCCAGTCCACATGCATGGGAGGAACGCCGAGCACAAAGTCAGGCTGAATGTGGCCGGTGACGGTTGCTTTTTCCGGAGGTCCAAGAGCGATCGAGCGCATCTGGAGGTCTCCTGCGACGAGCGAGATGGCGATCGGGGTGGGGATGTTTCCGCTGGTTGCCGGATAGGTGCCACCGGTGTAGTACTGTCCGACATTTTCTGAGCTGACCAGGCTGATGGCGTAGTCGGACGCGCTCTGGACGTTGTAGATCTGCAGATACATGTTTCCGGATCCTCCGCAGTCGGTGGTGATATCGGCAAGCTGCAGGTTTGGATCGGGAGTTCCGTTCGGCTGGAGGTGATCGTATCTTCCGGCAGCCAGAGCGAAATGGCATCTCTGGCCGGAGCTGGGAACAGAAGCTTGGGAAAGGATGGTTGGCTTCATAGTGCTGTCGAAGCTGGCAATTCCGGTCCGGCTGCCAGTTTGCGCTCCGCCAGTCGCGATGGTAAATGCCACCTGATCGGTCGAGCTGAACCAGTCGAAACGACCTTTCGCAAGCCAGACAGCTCCGCCATACTGCTGTTTTGTGAAGGGAAGCATGATGGCGTCCGTGAAGGTATAGATGGCATTCGAGTTTTGAATAGGATTTCCGTTTGCGTCGAAATCCACCGATAAGAGTTTGACATTGCCACCGACGGGGTCGGCGTAAGCGATGACCAGTTGATCGTGGCCGCTGCCGGCAAAACGGCCGGAGACGATCGAAAGGCTCTGCGGGTTGATGTTTCCTTCGGGCAGGATAAGGTCGATGCTCTTGCCGGTCGTGAATCCGAGGCTTGAAGTCAGACCATAGAACGAGAGCGTAAGCCCGCTGCCGTTGGCCGGATTTCCCGAAAGAACTGCGATCTGGGCAACAGGTTTGGGCTGGCCATCCTGACGGTTGGTGAAGACACCAGAGGTGACGGCGTAAACGCTGGATGCATTGTTGACTCCCGAACTCGCGGGTCCGGTGTAGAAACCGCTGCTATAGGCGTTGGGATCCTGCGCGACGATCGCCTGAAAGATGAGTTTCTGGACGGGGGGATCAAGCTGGAGGGCAACGATCACCATCTGGTCGACGCCATTGCCCAGAAAGTCGCCGGCCGCACCATAGATCTGGAAAGCGCCAATGAGAGCTGGCATGGCAGGGATCGAAGGAGTTTGCGCATAATTCGAGCTGTCCAGGAATGCGCTTGCTGCTCCATTCGATACACCCACTGCGCTGATGACCTGGGGAGCCGCCTGGTTGAACATCCGACCACTCAGAGCAAGAAAATTTGAAGTGATCGGACCGAGTCCACTAACTTGTGTCGTTCCTGCCAACGAGATCTGAGAGTTTGCGGTGGAGAGGTCCCAGCCTCCTCCTCCGACACCGTTCAGGTCGCTGCTCAAAATCAAGCCGTTGAAGACGAGATCGTCGTCCTGGAGAAGCGCGCTCCGGCCATCCAGGATGTCCGCATTGTTAGTGAAGCAAGGGGCATTGGCATCGTTGCCGTTGCACTGGGCATAGGCCAGGACAGGTGCGGACAGGATCAGCAGAAAAAAGGCAAAGCAACGGGCGTTCATATCGAAGCCTCTCTCGAAAGAATGTCGATGGGGCCCGATGAATCGCCTCAGTATTTCTCTGGATCAGAGCACAGGAAGATGAGGAGCCTGGAAAACGCAAAAGCCGTTCGGCGGTAGATGACCGTTGCGCTTGTGAAGGTTCGGAGCAGGTAGAGGATGACATTTCGTTGATTTTGATGTCAAGGGCAGCGAAGAAGGCTTCTCGGGGCGAACCGGTATAATCTCAATCCTGAGTTTGCTTCCTTGCAATGGAGCGGATAAGTTACTGAATCTCCGCCATTTCCCAATCACCCCAGAATCTCTCTTCGGCAGTTCAGTTGAGCTTAAGCAAGCCCCTGCGAAAATGAACGTAGGATTATCTTCTGTGCGACTGCTCCTGGTTGAAGACGAACAACGCTTAGCTGAAAACATCGCCGAGGCTCTTCGCGAGACCGGCCTGGCGGTCGATCATGCCGCCGATGGACGAACCGGATCGCACCTCGCCGAACAGGGTGTCTACGATGCGATCGTCCTCGACCTGATGCTTCCTGAAAAGAGCGGACAGCGTGTGCTCAAAGACCTGCGGCAAAACAAGCTACACACTCCCGTGCTGATCCTGACGGCTCAGGAAGGCAAGGAATCCGTGATCGAGCTGCTCAACGGCGGTGCCGACGACTACCTGGCCAAGCCCTTCGACCTTGGAGAGCTGATCGCGCGTGTCAAGGCACTGATCCGGCGCGGAAAAGGCGTCTCCACCGCCATATTTACAGTCTCCGATGTGGAACTGAACACAATCCAGCAGACCGTGGTGCGCCGCGGACACTCTATCGATCTCTCCCCCACCGAATACCGCATCCTTGAGTACCTCGCGCACCGGCCGCGCGCCATCGTCTCCAAGCAGGAACTGTTGGAACATCTGTACGACTTCGAGTGGGAACATCACTCAAATGTCATCGAAGCTCACGTCTCCAACCTGCGAAGAAAGCTGAATATCCCCGGCACCGAGATCCTGATCGAAACCCTTCGTCATCGCGGCTATCGGCTTCGCGAGGAGACCCAGCTGTGAACCGGTCCTTCTCCATCACGCGCCGGCTCGTCCTCACCGTACTTCTCCTTGAGCTACTGGCGGCCGTCGGGCTGGTCACTGCAGTCACGGTCCACGAGCGCAACGTACAACTCAAGGCCTTCGACGCGAACCTCCGCGGAAACGTGGATGCGCTGATGGGAGCGGTTCAGGACGCCGAAGACGAAGGCGACAACGTCATGCTCGACCTCCGCGGTGTGCGGCTTCCTCCACATGCGATCTACCGCGTGGAGGATGAACACGGACACCTTCTGGGATCGGCAGGGACTCTCCCGCAGCTTCCCCCGGCATCGGAGAGCATCCAGCACATCCGCGTCGCAGGACGCTCCTATCGTTTCTTCACCTATCGTGGCGAACGCATCATCGACCCCGGCAAGAACGGCGGCATCCGTCACGACATTACAATCCTCTATGGCATCCCGGACGGACACGTCTGGCACGAGGTGCTCGAAGCCGTGCGCTTCTTCGCCATCGCGACGGCGGTGCTCTTGGGCATCACGGCCGTCCTCATGGCCTGGCTCGTCCGTCGATGGCTGCATCCCATCCACGAGCTGGCCTTTGAGGCCGGAAGAATCAGCTCCCTCGAATGGCGCTTCGACGCTCCCGCAAGCGCCAGGCGCATCAGCGAGCTTCGCCCTCTCGCGACCGCGCTGGAAGCGGCGCTCACACGCCTCGAACTCGCCTTCGAGCAGCAGAAGAGATTCACCAACGATGCAGCCCACGAGCTCAAGACAGACCTGGCAATCGTAAAGTCATCGCTGCAGCTCCTCTCCATGAAGAAGCGCACCCCCGAGGAGTACAGCCGGGGACTCGCGCTCAGCCTCGACGACTTCACTCGCCTGCAGCAAAGCAGCCCCTTCGCCGCGCTCCGTCGCATCACCGTTTCGGTCAACGCCGCCTCTGACATTCGGGTTCCGTTAGACAACCGCGACGCGGTGCTGCTCTGTTCAAACATCCTCGTCAATGCATTGCAGCACTCCCCGGAAGATGCCACCGTCCACCTCGACCTGTCCTGCGACGGCGCGCGGATCCGGCTGACCGTTCGCGACCATGGCGAAGGTATCCGCGACGAAGATCACAAGTTCCTCTTCGAGCCGTTCTATCGCGGCGACCCCTCCCGCAGCCGTAAGAGCGGTGGCACCGGGCTCGGCCTCTCCATCTGCAAAGCCGTGTGCAATCGCGCAGGCGGCTCCATCGAGATCATGAATCACCCCGAAGGCGGCGCGCTCGTCACCGTTGTTCTGCCGGTGTCCGAATCATTGCGGCGTCAGGAAATTTCAGCTTCGCTTAAGGCGTAAGGACGAGACTCTGAAATGCCGGCTTGAAGGCCGAGCCTCTTCAGGAGTCTTCCATGCGTCTCTTCCACAGAGCAGCCACGATCGCCCTCTTCTCCTTTGCCGCGATGTCCACGGCGCAGACCTACCACGTCATGAATCACTGGAAGATCGGCGGTCAGGGCGGATGGGACTACCTTCTGAGCGATGACGCAGCCCATCGTCTCTACATCACGCACAACTCTCGCGTCGAGGTCATCGATACGAAGACAGGCAAGCTGATCGGAGCCGTTACCGGACTGAAGAGCACGCACGGCATCGCTCTCAACCCGGACGGCAAGACAGGATACGCCAGCGACGGCGCAGGCAACGCCATCATAGTCTTCGATCGGGATGACCTCTCCGTGAAGGCCACAGTTCCCGCCGGAACAAATCCGGACGGCATCACCTTCGAGCCCACCACCAAGACCGTCTGGGCCTTCAATGGCCGTAGCAAAAACGTATCCGTGCTCGACGCTGCTACGAATAAGATCGTCGACACCATCCCGCTGCCAGGCAAGCCGGAGTTTCCTCAGCCGGACGGTCATGGCGCGGTCTTCGTCAACATTGAAGACAAGAATGCGATTGTGAAGCTGGATGTAGCCTCCAGGAAAGTTTTGGAGACATGGCCTCTGAACGGCTGCGAATCTCCTTCGGGCATGGCGATCGACCGCAATCGGCACCGTCTGTTCTCGGTCTGCGATGGCGGAAAGATGGCCATCGTCGACTACGAATCGGGCAAGCTGCTAGGACTCGCCTCCATCGGCGACTCCCCTGACGCCGCGGCCTTCGACATCAAGCACAACATAGCCTTCTCGTCGAATGGAGATGGAACGCTCACACTGGTGAATGTTCTGAAGACTGGGTTTCCCACACTTCAGACCGTACAAACAGCAAAGGGAGCAAGAACAATGGCGTTCGATGCGCTGACGGGGCAAGTCTTCTTATCGTCGGCGAAGTTCGGGCCAGCTCCAGCTGCAACCCCTTCCATGCCGCATCCCAGACCCGCCGTCATTCCGGACACCTTCGAAATCATCGTCGTCTCCCACTAGCTTCTTTTTTCGAATCAGGGCCGCGGTATACGCCGCGGCCTTTTTTACGCCTTACTCTCCGCCCCACGCGTAAGTAAGTAGTAGACGACGGGAGTAACAATCAGGCTGAGCAGCATAGAGATCGCCAGCCCTCCAATCACAGCGATCGCGAGCGGCTGAAGCATCTGCGAGCCGGAGCCCAGAGCGAACGCCAGCGGCAGCATGCCGCAGATCGCCGCCGTCGCCGTCATCAGAATCGGACGCAGACGCCGTTGTGCTGCGTGAATCATCGCCTCTTTGGCCGTCACACCCTCCGCGCGGTAACGCTCGTCAGCATCCAGAAGAAGAATTCCGTTCTTCGCGACAATGCCAATCACCATAATGAGGCCCATGAACGAGGCCACATTGAAAGTGGTTCTCGTCACCAGCAGCGCAAGAACGACGCCCGCGATCGACAGTACCGATGAGGTCAGAATGGCAATCGGGGCGGAGAAGTTTCGGAACTCCGCCAGCAGAACGCCGAAGACCAGAGCGAGCGAGAGCAGCAGCACCCGCAGCAGTTCGTGGAAAGACTGCTGCTGCTCCTGGTACGTCCCGCCGTACTCAATCCGCACCGTCGGAGGAAGGTGCATCGTTGCAACGACGTGCTGGACCTTGGCAATGGCTGTCCCCAGATCCGAGCCCTCCAGTCGGGCCGTCACTGTAATCAGTCGCTGCAAATTCTCGCGCTTGATCTCGTTTTGCGGCGGAAGCTGCGTCACCTGCGCCAGCGAGCCCAGCGTCGCAAGCTTCCCTGTAGCACTGTTGAAGACTGTGTTCTGGATCGTATCGAGTGATTGACGAGTCTCATCTCCAAGCCGCACCCGCACAGTGTAGGGACGTCCATTCGCAATCAGTGGATCGGGCGTATTGACACCGTCAAGAATCGAGGTCGCATCCTCTGCAACCTCCTGCGGCGTAAATCCCATGCGGCCCGCGACCGTCGGCTCAACCTGGAAATTCGTGGCTGGCCCGCTGATGGTATTGTCGATTCCATTCTGTACGTCGACTACACCACCGATCTTGCTGATAGCGTCTCCAATGCGTGGTCCAAGATCCGAGAGCAGCGTCGGATCGTTCGCAAACACCTTGATCTGGATCGGCTCGGGAACATTGGAGAGATCTCCGATCATGTCCTGAAGGACCTGCGTAAACTCCACATCGAGCTCCGGCTCGGTCTTCCTGATCTGCGCGCGCGCATCCGCAATCACCTCATCAATGCCACGGTCGCGCTTCGTCTTCAGGCGGACCGTAATATCGCCGGTATTCGCCTCCGTCACAGCAGCAAGCCCCATCTGGAGCCCCGTACGGCGCGACGTCGCTTCCACCTCTGGCAGCGAGTGCAGAATATGATCGACATGATCGAGCACCCGGTTCGTCTCCGTAAGGGAGCTGCCCGCGGGCATGATGTAGTCCAGGATGAAGCCGCCCTCATCCATCTCCGGCAACAGGTCCGAACCCAGCGAGCGATAGCCCGCCCACGTCCCGCAAACAAGAAGCCCACACAAGCCAAGCAGCATCAGCGGCCTCGAAAGCGACCATCCCAGACCGCGCTCGTGCCAGTGCAGTATCTTCTGCATGATGCGGCCATGCTTGTCCTTCTTCGTAGCGCTGGCACGTTCCCGCAGGAAAGCGAGACTGAGCACGGGAGTCCACGTAACGGCAAGCAGAAGCGAGGTCAACAGCGCAACCGTCATCGTAATTGCTAAAGCGCGAAAGAAATTTCCCGTAACTCCCGTCACGGAGATGAGAGGAAGAAACACCACAACCGGCGTGATCGTCGAGCCTACAAGCGGAGTTGCGATCTCGCGCAGCGCAAGCCTCGCCGCCTGTGCTCTCGTCTCCCCCGCGTCTCGATGCAGAACAATATTCTCGACAACAACGATCGCATCGTCGATCACAAGCCCGATCGCCGCCGCCAGCCCGCCAAGCGTCATCAGGTTGAAGCTCTCGCCGATAATCCAGAGAAACAGAATCGTGACCGCTACGGTTACAGGAATGACGAGCCCGGCAACCAGTGACGAGGTCCAGTCTTCCAGAAAGATAAACAGGATGATGCAGGCGAGAGCCAATCCGATGAGAATAGCGTCGCGAACGCTGCGGATACTCTCCCGTACCAGCTCCGACTGATCGTAGTAGGGCTCCATGCGCACGCCCGCAGGAAGAGTCTTCTTCAACTGCTCTACCTGCGCCGCCACTGCATCTGCTACAGAAACCGTATTACTGGAAAGCTGCCGTGTGATGTTCAGAAGCACAGCGGACTGGCCGTTCGCCGTCACCGTCGTATAGACGGGTAGGACGCCCGGCTGCACCGTGGCAACATCCGCAACGCGCACAGCCGCTCCCCCCGCCGTCGTCTTGACGACCAGACGTCCCAGTTGATCCGCATCGTGCACCTGCGCGCCCACCAGCCCCAGAATCAGCTGGTGGTTCGCTTCATACAATCCCGGCGAATCGATGATGTTCGACGCCTGAATCGCATTCGAAAGATCAAGGATCGTGACGCCCGCCGTCTGCATGCGCGCCATATTCGGCACGACGTGAAACTCAGGAACCTTCCCTCCCTGTACCGTAACTGCGCTCACCCCCGTTACGCGGTTCAGTGGCGGCTTCAGCTGATAGGTAGCCAGCTCCCAGAGCTGCGTCTGCGACAGCCTGTCCGACGTAAGGCTGTAGCC
>Ga0193742_1002694_pt1 | contig 10147 bp, 8 predicted proteins | sample L2c1metaG_FD_165511 | JGI IMG/M metagenome (GOLD analysis project Ga0193742, IMG submission 165511) | Soil microbial communities from a riparian zone of the East river system, Colorado, United States - L2c1 | ecosystem: Environmental > Terrestrial > Soil > Riparian zone | place: USA: East River... | reverse complement strand
CCACCGACTGCGTCGACAGGCCCGGCGCCGGGTGGCCGAAGCGCCGCCGGTCGCCCTCCCGCAGCCAGTGCATCTGCCCGGTGCGCACCAGCAGCACGTCGCCCGGCTCCACGCGCACGCCGGCCTTGTCGACGGCGGCGTCGAGGTCGTCGCCGGTGATCGGGTAGGCCTCGTCGAAGTGGTCGACGCCGTGCACCCGGGCCACGTCGGCCAGGATCCCCCGCCCGACGACCGGGCCGAAGCGGTCGATGCCCAGCCGCCCGGCGCCCGACTCGTCCACCGAGGCGGCGGGGATGCCGTTGTAGAGGCGACCCTCGTAGCTGACGTGGGCCAGGGCGTCCCAGTGGGTCGACGCCTGCACGCCCATCGTGACCGTGTCGTCGCTGGTGCAGAAGTCGGACGGGTCGCCGGTGAACGCCGAGTTGACCGTCAGCATCCGCCGCACGGGGTTGTCGCGGCCGGGGATGGCGCCGGTCTGCGGGCCGTCCTCGTCGAACGGGATGGCCAGCGAGAACACCTTGCCCTGCCGCACCGCCCGCACGCCCCGCAGCACCGCCTCGGCGGTGAGGAGGTTGAGGGTGCCGCGCTCGTCGTCGTCGCCCCAGCGGCCGGTGTTCGCCACGCGCGCCGCGAGCGCCTTGAGCCGAGGGGGTAGCGCCATGCGGCGAAAGATATCGTTCGGCGATGCGCCGGGGATTCTCGTGGACACTGGTCGTGCTGTTGCTCGTCGGGGCGGCGTGCTCGGGCGACGACGACGACGAGACGGGCGGCACCGACGACAGCGCCGGCGGCCCGACCTCCTCGGTGCCGCGGGGCGAGGTCGTCACCTACGACGGGCTGAGCCGCAACCACGTCGACCACCGCGTCGACTACGCCCAGATCCCCCCGGTGGGCGGCGACCACGCCCAGGTGTGGCAGACCTGCGCCTTCTACGACCAGCCGATCGTCACCGAGGCCGGCGTCCACTCGCTGGAGCACGGCGCCGTGTGGATCACCTTCCGTCCCGACCTGCCCGCCGACCAGGTGGCGCTCGTCCAGGCCTACGCCGAGCAGCCCGACACGCTGGCGTCCCCGTGGGCCGACGGCGAGCTGCCGGCGCCGGTCGTCATCTCGGCCTGGGGCGCGCAGATCCAGCTCGACGCGCTGCCCGACCCCCGGGCCGACGAGTTCATCACCCGCTTCCGCAAGTCGCTCGACGCACCCGAGCCCAACGCTCCCTGCCACAGCGGCACCACGTTCACGGAATGACCGGCGCGCGCCGGCTGGCCGGACCGGCTGGGCTGGTGGGCGCCGCGGTGCTCGTCGCCGCGCTGCTCGGCGTCGCCACCGGCTGGTGGCTCGCCCGCGACGAGCCGCCCGGCGAGGGCTCGGTCGACGTGGGCTTCGCCCGCGACATGGGCGTCCACCACGACCAGGCCGTCGAGCTGGCCGAGCTGGTGCGCGACCGCACCGACGACCCGACGATCCGCCAGGTCGCCCGGGACATCGCCCTCACCCAGCAGGCCCAGATCGGCGAGCTGCGGGGCTGGCTCGACGTGTGGGGTCGCCGGCCCACCAGCGTCGACCCGCCGATGCAGTGGATGGACCACCCGGCCGGCGAGCCCATGCCGGGCCTGGCGAGCGACGAGGAGGTCGCGGCGCTCACCGCGGCCGAGGGCGTCGAGGCGGAGACGCAGTTCCTCGAGCTGATGATCCGCCACCACGAGGGCGGCATCCACATGGCCGAGTCCGCCGCCGCCGAGGCCGGCGAGCCGTTCGTGCGCCGCCTCGCCGACGGCATGGTCGAGGCGCAGTCGGCCGAGATCGCCGAGATGACGGATCTGCTCGCGGACAGGGGTGTTCGGTACGGTGACGCCGAGGCCCCCTGATGAGTGTCGACACCCCCACCGTCGCATCCCCGCCTGAGCCCAAGCCCCCGCCCGAGCCCCGCACCCGCCTCACGGTGATCGCCGCCGCGGTCGCGGCCGTGGTGCTGCTCGGCATCGGCGGCATCGCCGCGGTCGCGCGAGGCAACGCCGACGACAGCGGCTCCGACTGGCACGGCACCGTGCAGGAACCGGCCACCGCCCGGCCCGAGTTCACGCTGACCGACACCGAGGGCCGGCCCTACGACTTCGCCCAGGAGACCGAGGGCCGGCTCACCCTGCTGTTCTTCGGCTACACCAGCTGCCCCGACGTCTGCCCCGGCCACATGGCGATCCTCAGCGGCGCCCTCGCGATGCCGGGCATGCCGAAGCCGGTCGTCGTGTTCGTCACCACCGACCCCGAGCGCGACACCCCCGAGCGCCTCCGCGACTGGCTCGACGGCTTCGACGGGAGCTTCGTCGGGCTCACCGGCACCATCGACGAGATCGCCGCCGCCGAGCGGGCCTCGTTCGTCGCCGGATCGGTGCGCCAGACCAGCGACGACGGCGAGTACGAGGTGGGCCACGCCGCCCAGATCCTGGCCTTCTCCCCCGACGACCAGGCGCACCTCGTCTACCCCTTCGGCACCCGCCGGGAAGACTGGGCCGCCGACCTCCCCCGCCTGCTGGAGGAGTACCCGAAGTGACCTGGTGGTGCGCGGCATCGACCGACCCGTGGAGCTGGTCGCCCCGGGCGTACCCCGGCATCTGGCTGTTCATGGGCCTGCTGCTGGTGGGCTACGTGCTGGCGTGGCGACTCGCCCCCGCGGTCGACAGCGCCACCGACCGCAACCGGCGCTGGGCCTTCCTCGGCGGCTGGGCGGTGCTGTGGCTGTCCACCGACTGGCCGCTGGGTTCGCTCGGCGCCGGCTACCTGGCCACCGCCCACATGACCCAGTACGTGCTCTACACGATGGCGGCCGCGCCGCTGCTGGTGCTGGGCCTGCCCGAGTGGATGCTGCGGCGGGTGCTGTCGAAGCTGCGGGCCTCCCGGCTGGTGAGCCTGCTGGCCCGACCGCTGGTGGCCGGGCTGGTGTTCAACGTGGTGCTGATCAGCACCCACGCCCCGATCACCGTCGACAACCTGCGCACCAGCCAGGTCGGCTCGTTCGCCCTCGACGTCGCGTGGCTGGTGTCGGGGCTGCTGCTGTGGCTGCCGGTGTGCGGCCCGCTCGCCGAGCTCAAGCCGTCGCTGCCGGTCCGCGGCGTGTACCTGTTCCTGGCCGCGGGCCTCGTGCCGATGGTGCCGGGCGGCTTCCTCACGTTCTCGGAGACGCCGCTGTACGCGGTGTACGAGCTGGCCCCCCGGGTGAACGGCTTCGACGCGCTGGACGACCAGCAGGCGGCCGGGGCGATCATGAAGATCGGCAACCTGCCGCTGCTGTGGCCGGTGCTGGCGGGCCTCTTCGTTCGCTGGGCCAACCAGGACCGCGACGCCACTCCGAAGGTCCCTGCGTCCTCCCGACCCAAAGCGACGACGTAACGTAGGCGGCGCTGCACCCGAGGCGAGCGGGGGTGACATGGCAGCGCTGCAGCTCGACGATCTGACCGTGCGCGCGTCGCCGAGCGGCGCCCGCTTCCACGTCACGGCCGCCGCCGACCGCGGCGAGGTCGTGGGTGTGGCCGTGCCCTCACGGCCCGTCGGCCGGGCGTTCGCCCGCACGATCGCCGGCCTGACGCCGCCGGTCGCCGGCCGGATCGTCACCGGCGACCGCGACGTCACCGCGGTGGCACCCCCGGCCCGGAGGATCGGCTACGTCCCCGCCGGCGGCGGCCTCCTCCCCCACCTGAGCATCGTCGACAACATCACCTACCGGTACCGGCTCGACCCCGCCGAGCAGATCCGGGGGCTGGTCGACGACGAGGTGGTGGAGCTCACCACCCAGCTGGAGCTGGTGAGCGTGCAGAGCCGCCTGCCCCACGCCGTCACCCCCGACCAGCGCCTGCGGGCCGCCATCGCCCGGGCGGTGCTGCGCTACCCGCCGACGGCGCTGGTGGTCGACCTGCCCGAGGCCGACGCGCTGGCCCTCCGGGAGCACGCGGTGTTCACCCAGGTCCGGCTGCCGTCGGGCGATGCGCTGGCGGTGGTGGTCTGCACCGACGACGCCGTCCTGCAGAGCAACCTCGACCGCTGCGCGCCGGCGACGGCGCTCGCATGATCTCCCGGCGGGCGCTCCTGGCGGGCGCGGCGGCCACCGCGACCGCGGGTGTCCTCCCCGCGCTCACCGGCTGCACCCGGGGACGGGGTCGTCGCCTCGAGGTGGCGGTGGTGTGGAGCGGCGGCGAGCTCGACCGCTTCCGTGAGGTGCTCGACGCCTACCCCGGCCGGGTCGACGTGACCAGCGCCGGCGACGAGATCGACGCCTTCCTGCGCGCCCGCCACCGGGCCGGCAACAGCCCCGACATCGCGGTGCTGTCCCGCCCGGGCCTGCTGCCCACCTACGTGGACGAGGGGTGGCTGGTGGAGATCCCGGAGACGTCGGCCTTGAGGCGGCGCTTCCCCGACCCCTGGCGGGACCTGCTCCGAGTGGACGGCACCCTCTACGGGGTCTGGGTCAAGGCGACGCACAAGTCGCTGTTCTGGCAGCAGCCGTCGGAGCCGTTCGACGCGCCCACCTCGTGGACCGGGCTGGTCGCCCAGGTCGAGCGGCTGGCCGAGGCGTCCCGGAGCGACGACGGCCCCGCCCCGCTGGCGATCGGCGCCGCCGACGGCTGGGTGCTCACCGACTGGCTGGAGAACCTGCTGGCCGCCCGCACCGACTGCGAGCAGTACCACGCCCTCTCCCGGGGCCGGCCACGGTGGTCGGAGCCCGAGGTCACCCGGTCGTTCGGCGACCTGTACGACATGTGGAGCGTGCCCGGCGCCTTCCCCGGCGGACCGTCGCGGGCGCTGCTGACCCAGAACGAGGAGTCGGTGGTGCAGGTGTTCGCGGCCGGCACCGCGCTGGCGATGTTCGAGGGTGACTTCGTCACGGCAGTGATCGAGCGCTTCGCCACCGACGACGACCGGGAACCCGGGTTCTTCCGCTTCCCGTCGCCCACCGGCCGCCGCGACGACCGCCCGTTGGTGGTGGGCGGCGACGCCGCGGTGCTGCTCAGCGACACCGACGACGCCCGCGAGCTGCTGCACTGGCTGACCGACGCCGACACGTTCGCCCCCTGGCTGCGGGCCGGCGGCTTCCTCGCCCCCAACGTCCTGGCCCACGAGGCCGAGCACTACCACGACGACGTGCAGCGCCTGCTCGCCCAGGAGCTGCTCACCGCCGGCGACGACCTGCGCTTCGACCTCTCCGACCTCCTGGCCGGGCCGCTGGGCGGCGGCGAGGGTCAGGGCAGCTGGCGCATCCTGCAGGACTTCTTCGCCGCCGCCACCCGACCTGGCGCCGCGCGCGACGAGGTCGTCGCCGACGTCACCCGCCGCCTCGACGACGCCGCCCACAGCTACACCGACACCCGGGGGATCGACCCGCGTGCCTGTGGCTGACCCGGCCCCGCCCCGGCTGCTGGGCCAGACCCGGCTGGTGCCCGACGTCGGGCCGGAGCGGCGGGGGCGCGCCTACCCGCGAGCGGCGACGTCGGCGATGCTGCTCGCCCCCGCCACGCTCGTGCTGGGGCTGTTCGTGGCATGGCCGGTGCTGCGGATCGTCGTGGCCAGCGTGACCGACGACGACCTCGGCTTCGTGGGCCTGCGCCACTTCCGGACGGCCCTGGAGCTGCACGGCGCCGGGACGGTGATCGGCCGCACGCTGCTGTGGGGCGCCCTCGTCCCGGCGGTCGTCACCACCCTCGGGTTCGCCCTGGCGATCGTGTCGCGGCGCGGGCGCACCGGTCGCCTGGCCACGTTCGTGCTGGTGGCACCCATCGCGCTGCCACTGGTGGTGACCGGCATCGTGTTCCGCCTCGTCTACGACCCGGACCCCGCCCGCGGCCCGGTGAGCGGCTCGGTGGGCCTGTCGTTCCTGGGGCCGCGGCTGGTGACGGTGGCGCTGATGTCGGCGTTCGTGTGGGCCTGGGTCGGCCTGGCGCTGGTGGTGTTCCGCACCGCGCTCGACCGGGTGCGGCCCGAGCTGGCCGACGCGGTGCTCGCCCACGGCGGCGGGCGGCGCGAGGTGTTCCTCGACGCCCGCTGGCGACCGGTGCTGCGCCGCACGTACGCCATCGTGTTCGCGCTGGTGGCGCTGGCGACGGTCCGGTCGTTCGACCTGATCCTCGTGATGGCACCCGGCTCGGTGCTCGACGAGGCCTCGGTGCTGGGGGTGCTGCAGTGGCAGACCTCGGAAGGCACCACCACGGGGCCATCGGCGGCGCTGGGCGTCATCTGGCTGGCGATCGTGATCCTGGCCGTGACCGGGGCGGCCTGGTGGTCGCGCCAGAAGTGGCCGCCGCCGCTGCTGCTGACCGACGACGAGGTCGCCGCCGCCGACGACCCGACCGCCGGGGACTTGCCCCCGGCGTGGCGGCAGGCCACACGTCGCACGGTGCTGCTGGCGGCGTCGGTGCTGTGGCTGTTCCCGCTGGCGGTGCTGCTGGGCACGGCGTGGCAGACCCCTCGCGACGCCGCCGTGTCCGGTTGGTGGCACCGGCCGACCAGCCTGGAGTCGTACCGGGTGGCGCTGCAGGGCGACGACCTGTGGCGCTCGCTGCTGCTGACGGGCGCCCTGGCGCTGGTGGTGGCGTGCGTGGTGACCGGGGTGGCGCTGCTGGCGGCATCGGCCATCGCCTGGACGCCGACCGTCCCCGCCCAGCTCGCCGGCTTCGTCCTGCTGGGCGCGGCGGTGGTGCCGGTGCAGGTGGTCGCCGGCCCGATCGACGACGTCCTGCGCACGCTGCACCTCACCGACACCACGTTCGGCCTCGGCCTCGTGCACGTCGCCCTGGGGCTGCCGTTCGCGGTGCTGCTGCTGCGCAACGCCCTGTCCGACGTCGAGCTCGACCGGCTGCGGCGGGCCCGGCTGGCGGGTCGCCGCGAGTGGGAGGTGGTGTGGAACCTGGCGCCCTCGGCGGTGACGACGGCCATCGCGGTCTTCGTCCTGGAGTTCGTGCAGGTGTGGAACGACTTCGTGGTCGGCCTCCTCTTCGGCGGCCCCAACGCCGCGCCGCTGGGGGTGGTGCTGCACGGCCAGTCCCGGCAGTTCGTGGCCAGCAGCGGGGCGCTGGCGGCGAGCGCCGTGATCGCCTCGGTGGTGCCGCTGCTGCTGGTGCTCGTCGTCCGCCGCCGCATCGTCAGCGGCCTGGTGAGCGGGGCCCTGCGGTGAGCGACATGGAGCCTCCCGACGGCGACGGCGACCGTGACCACGAGGGCGACCTCCGCCGCCGCCGGCAGGTGGCCACCGGGCTCGCCGCGCTCGGAGCCGGTGGCCTCGCCCTGGCGCGGGAGGGGCTGCTCGAGGGTCTCGGCGACAAGCTCGGGCCCGTCCCGGTGGGCGTGCTGATCGCCGGTCTCCTGCTGGTCACGGCGCTGCCGCCGCTCGTCCGCTGGCTCGTGGGCCGCCTGCGCCGGGCCCTCGCCGACCCCGTCGAGCCAGCCGCTCCCATGCTGTCCGTGGAGTCCCGCCGGTCATCCGCCGCCGAGCCGGCCCGCCACCCCCACAACCTGCCGCCCGTCGCCGGGTTCGTGGGCCGCACCGCCGAGCTCGACCGGATCGTGGGCACGTCGCCCGGGCCAGGACGCACCCGCGGGCTGATCCAACGGTCGCCGGTCGTGGTCCTGGTCGGTGACCGGGGCGTCGGCACGTCGTGGCTGATGTGCCGGGCGGGCCACGACTCCTGGGACGCCGGCCTGCTGCGGGAGGGCCGGGTGTACGTCGACCTGCGCACGTCGCCCGAGCCCCTGACCGCCCGCCAGACCATGGAGCTGATGGCCCGGCTGGCCGAGGTCGGCGAGCTGCCGCCGTCCGAGAGCGACGTGCAGGCTGCGGCCGACCTGCAGCGCCTGGTGGCCGGGCGGCGCATCCTGTTCCTGCTCGACAACGTCGACCGCCCCGAGCAGATCCGCCCCATCCTCGGCGCCGGCTGCCACCTCCTGGTCGCCGGCGGCCCGGCGCTGCGGGGGCGGACCGCGGCCCAGACGCTCGACGTGCGACCCCTCCCGCTCCGCGACGCCGTCGACCTCTTCGAGCGAGCCCACCCCCGACTGCACACCGAGCCGAAGGCCGAGTACAAGCAGGCCGTGGCGACCATCGCCCGGCTCTTCGCCGGCCAGCCCAAGGCCCTCCACGAGCTGGGCGGTTGGGGCGACCGGCGCCAGACGGCGGCGGCCGGCCTGGCCCAGGCGCTGCGGCGGACCCTCGACGCGCCGCCGTACGCGTCGGTCGAACGCCGCGACTCGATCGACGCCGCCTGCCGCGCCCACGTCGCCTACTGCACCCTGGGCGAACCGGCCCGGCGCCTGGTGCGGCTGCTGTCGATGGTGGACGACTTCCTCACGCCCGACGCCGTCGCCGCGCTGGCCGGACGACGGCTGGCCCGCCGGACCACGGCGTGTCTCGACGAGCTGTCGGCCGCCGGCTTCCTGCAGCAGCGGGGCGACGACATGCGGCGACTCCACCCCGAGCTGGCCCGGCTGGCCCGCCTGCACCTGCACCACGACGAGCCGGCGGCGCAGCGGCGCCGGGCCTACACCCGCCTGGTCCGCCACCTGGCCCGCCGGGCGTCGGAGCAGGCCGAGCGGCTCACGCTGGCGACCGCACGCACGCCCCGGGAGCAGGCCGTCGCTGCCGCCGCCGAGGAGTGGTTCTCCCGGCACTGGCACCTGCTCCACCGGGTGGTGATGGCGCCGGCGCCGACCCGCGGGGCCGACGTCGTAGCGCCGCCGTGGCGGGCCCGCCGCGCCTGGTTCCGCCTGGCCCGGGGGCTGCGGGCCTGGTACGAGCGGTGGGGCAGCGAGAAGCGCTGGCGGGCGCTGTGCGAGTCGGTGCGGGTGATCGCGGCGGCCTCGCGCTTCCCCGACGCCGAGGGTTGGGCGCACAACGGGCTCGGGGCGGTGGCGCTGCGGCGGGGCCAGTGGACCAAGGCGATCGACGAGCTGGGCGCGGCCCTGCGGCTCCGCGGTCACCGGGGCCAGTCGCAGGCGCTCACCAACCGGGGCGTGGCCAAGCTGCACCTCGGCCGCACCGAGGAGGCGCTGGAGGACCTGACCGACGCCCGGCGGCACCGCGGCTCGGGCGACCGGGTGGGCCGGGGCATCACCGACCTGAACCTGGGCGAGGCCCTGCGTCGCAGCGGCCACACCGAGCAGGCCCGCCACTACCTGGTCGAGGCGGCCAACGCCCTCGAGGACGTCGACGAGCGGGGCTACGCCGCCGCCCTCGCCAACGTCGTGCTGGTGTACGCCACGCTGGGCCAGGAGCAGGACGCGGTGCGAGCCTGGCAGGAGGCGCTGCGGGTGTACGGGCGGCTGGGCGACGAGGCCGGGGCGGCCGAGGTCCGGCTCAACGCCGCAGCGGCGCTCCTGTCGTTCGACCCGCCCCGTCCCGGCCAGGCCGACGAGATGCTCACCGAGCTGACCACCTACCTGGCCGACCGCCCCGCCACCCCGCTGCTGGCCCGCTGCCTCCTCTACGCCGGCGACGTCGCCCACCTCCACGAGGACCCCACCGCCGCCCGCTCGCTCTGGCACACCGCCCACGACACCGCCCACGACACCTCCGACCCCCTCACCGCCGCCACCGCCAAGTCCCGCCTCGAACCGTGACCCTCCGCCGGTCGGTAGCGCAGAGATCCGCCATTCGGTAGTGCAGCGATACGCCAAACGGCCGGGTTGGCCTCGATGACCTCGCGACGTTCAGGCTCGTTCTCACCCGCATCGCCGAGCACGACCTACCCAAGGTCGGGTTCTCGGTCCGCAATCCGTCGTTGCTCCGCCGCTGGATGACGGCGTACGCCGCCGCCACCGCCACGACCGCGTCGTAGGAGACCATCCGTGACGCCGCCACCAGTCGCTCGTGACACTAGATGACCATTCCAAGGGGTGGTCAGACGCTTCTCTGTGCCGACGGGTCGTTGGTCCTGGCACCGTGGGGTGTCCAGCGACCGGAATGGTTGCCTCGTGTCACATCGACTTCGGACCCCCATGATCGTGCGGGGCCAGGCGACCCCTTCAGTCGCTACACACCGCACCGACCGGCCACTGGCCCTACCCCGGCCAGAGGCGACCGTCGCGTCCCGAGTCGTCTGTAGTCGCCGATCCGCAGTCGAGTCGTTTGTCGTCGGAGACCGATCTGTTGGCTGTCGTGAGATCGCTG
>Ga0193742_1002693_pt1 | contig 10153 bp, 15 predicted proteins | sample L2c1metaG_FD_165511 | JGI IMG/M metagenome (GOLD analysis project Ga0193742, IMG submission 165511) | Soil microbial communities from a riparian zone of the East river system, Colorado, United States - L2c1 | ecosystem: Environmental > Terrestrial > Soil > Riparian zone | place: USA: East River... | reverse complement strand
AAGAGTTGAACTTGAAGCTAATGAACAACTCCCAATCACCTGGGGACAACGTAAGGATGTCTATATGCAATTGCTCGAATCTCAAAACGAGCACATTCTTGCAGCTTTGGGATCTCCAGAGAATATTAAGAACCTCGCCGAAGCTATTGGACTTGATGGATTCATTATCCCAGGTGAAGCGGATAGACAAAAACAATACGAAGAAATCAGACTTCTAATCAATTCAGAACCAATTCTGCAACCACCAGATCCAATGATGGAATTGCAGAATGCTGCACAGGGACTGCCTCCATTAGAAGATATTGAACTACCATCTGTAGAGATAGACCCAGACCTTGATAATCATGATATTGAGGCTGAGATTTGTCGTACTTATTTAATTGGTGATGCTGGTAGGATGTTGAAGATTGAGAATCCTCCTGGCTATAAGAACGTATTACTTCATATGAAAGCTCACATGCAGCAAATTCAATTGGGTATGCAGCAGGCTCAAGCTGCAATGCAACCGGCTGCGCCTGAAGGCACTAATAAGCCATTAGCAGAGGGTCAAAATGTTTCTACAGAAGCTTAATCTTACCCCTTTCCATTCTCCTGATGGTCCAGGTTCTGCTGGTGCCATTGAAGATAAAGCTCTATCTATCGACGATTCAATCGATTTTCTCAGCGAAGAAACAACAGATGCAGAAGTATTAGACTTAGATAAAGATAAAGGAAAAGATAAAGATAAGGGGAAAGATAAAGATAAAGATAAAGATAAAGAAGGTAAAGAAGAGAAAGAAGAGAAAGAAGAAGTTTCTCTTGAAGACGACATCGAACAGGAACTAGACGAAGAAGAACCAGATGAGGAAAAGCTTGAACTGGTAACTCCTATTCGTCGTAAGGAAATACTAGCCAAGTATCCTAACATATTTAAAGAATTTCCGGCTCTTGAGAATGCATACTATCGTGAGCAAGCTTATTCAGAAATTCTACCTACAATACAAGATGCTAAAGATGCAGTTGAAAAAGCTAATTCATTAGACCAATATGAAAAAGAGATTATGGGCGGTTCTACAGAAACTCTGTTAGCCGCTGTCAGAGACGGAGATAAAGACGCATTTGCTAAAGTAGTGGATAACTATCTTCCAACGCTATTCAAGGTTGATGAAGGTGCTTACTATCATACTATTGGAAACGTAATTAAACATACTATTATTACGATGGTTAAAGATGGTAAAGATAGTGGCTCTGACGACTTGATTCAAGCCGCTGATGCTTTAAACCAGTATGTATTTGGTTCAAAGACCTTTACTCCACCGGCTAGATTGTCTAGAGAAGAACCAAAAGATGATAAAGCTGACGAAGTAAACAAGAGAGAAGTTGAGTTTACTGAGCGTCAGTTTAAAAGCGCTGAAGGCGAAGTCGCTACCAGAATTGATAATGTTTTGAAATCTACAGTAGATAAGAACATAGACCCTAACGAATCGATGACAGACTATGTTAGGGGTAAAGCGTCGAAAGATGTCTTAGATACACTTGAAAGGATTATTTCGGAAGATGTAAGATTTGGTCAAATTAAAGATAAGCTCTGGGAGAGAGCTTTCCAGAATGATTTCGATAGCGCGTCTATGGACAGGATTCGACAAGCCTATTTGTCCAAGGCTAAGACGCTGCTGCCCGCATTAATTAGAAAATCACGTAATGAAGCTCTTAAAGGACTCGGTAAACGAGTTCATGATGATGATAATGAAAGACCAGCTAAGAAAGGTCCATTGCCTGTCGGTCGTCAAAGGAGTTCCTCACCTCCAACGAGTGGGAAGACGACAAAGGACCAAGCTAAAGCAATTCCAAAAGGAATGTCAACTCTTGATTATTTGAATCAAGAGTAGTGGGGCGATAAATGGCACTTGTTGAAGCTCAAGTCACAGCACTTGAGTTGGAAAGAGTAATTCCAAAGATTCGTACTCTCTTTGAGAGAGACGATAAATTCTTCGCTAACATCAAGAAGCGTGATGTAGAGAAGATTTCTAACCGTCAAATGCGAGTTCCTCTTGAACTGCGTCCTGGTGGTTCGTTCCAGTATTTCAATCCTGACGGTGGAGATTTGGGACGTGGTGGTGGACCGACTTTCGATAAAGCCGTTCTATCATCTGTATTCGTCTCAGAGAACATCGAATACACCAAGCTAGCTCAGTGGGCTACTGATGACGATAGAAAGTCTATTGTCAACGGTGTTCGTAGGCTAACTGCTACTGCATTGGATGAAATCAGGCGTCAGCTTGATTCTCAGATGATGCAAGCTGGTGATGGTGTGATTGGAACTGTTACCACTGATACGCCTGCTGGTGGTAGCAACGTAATCACTCTTACTACTGATGGATTTGGCGCTCGTCTGATGCGATATGGTCAGACAGTCCAAGTCTTTGATACTGCTCTTGCTGTCAATCGTGGCAGCGGAGTTGTTACGCTCTGGGACGTTGAGAACAAGACTATTCAGATTACACCACAGATTGCGGCTGTGGCGCCAACTGATAAGATTGTTACCAACGGTATCAGTGCTCCTACCTCATTGCCAGCTTTGTTTGGTGTGCCATATCACCACAGCAATGCTTCCACTGGCACTTGGCTTGGTTTCTCTCGTGCTACCACGCCAGAAATTCGTGCTAATCGCGTCAATGCACTTGGTGCTGCATTAACACTACCTCTCCCACGGCTGGCAATCAACAAGATTGGCAACCGTATTGGTATTGATAATGACTTCGCACCAAATGCATGGATGCATCCTGCTCAGAAGGCAGCTTACGAAGAGATTGGACAGCTCATGTCCACTATCTCTAAGAAGCCATCTGAAGAGGCTCTGAATCCATATTTTAATGATTCAATGCAAATGGCTGGTGCGTCAGTCAAATGCTCATTCAATTGGGATAAGACACGTATTGATTTCGTAACTGACTCTGTTTGGGGTCGTGGTGAAATTCTGCCACTTGGCTTCTATACAACAGATGGTCGGAATATATTTGAAATTCGTGGTGCTAGCGGTGGCGTGGCAACTGCTGAGATTTTCTACATGGTTGTGGGAACTCAGACATTCGTCAACAATCCTGCTGGTTGCTCATATATTGATGTTTTGGCAGTCCCATCGGGATACTAATGCCTGGAACAGTTACAATTACTGGAACTGCTGGAATCGGATTGGCCGTTACAGCAGTTCCATTTCCAAATGTTAGCCAAGTTACAATTGATTTCGATAAGAATATGATTAACCTGATTCAGAATAGCGTTCCGTTGCCAGGAATTGCTGTAGCTGCTGCTGCGACAGTAACAGCTACTAAGTCTGGTAATAACTGGACGCTTGTTATTAGCTGATGCCTAGCCAAGCAACAGTCACTGGTAAAGTTGGAGCTGGAGCTACTCTAACAGCTTTTGTCTTCAACAATGTAACATTCTTCTCAGTTGATACGAACAACGAAGTTCTGGATATTATGTTTAATAACGGTTCTGGTGCTGATAGGAGACAGATTGATATATCAGCAGCAACGACCATTACATGCACCGTTACTGGTGCTAACTATACACTAACAATCAGCTAAGGAATCTGGGAGGTTGGAGGATGATTCCAGGACTACAAAGTAAAATATCAGAATCGGTAGTTGCATCTGCCGATACAATATTTGCAAAGACTGATTTTGTTCGTATTACTGGCGCAGTTGCCATCAATACTATCCTATCACCGCTGATGGGTAGTGGTTTGATGATAAATATTGTTGCAGTAGATGGTGGTGCGATTGTATTGGGAACTACAGGTAATATTCTTGTTGGTCTTACGATGGCTCAAAATAGACCATATACTATGTTTTGGAGTAAAACAGTCGGTAAATGGTACATTGGGGCAACAAACCCATAAGGAGAGAATGAAGTGCCTGACCTGAATTTTCAGGATTTGTCGACTGTACAGAATATAGCACAAGTAGGAGTTAGAACGATTGCATCGGCAGCGTTGATTGCTCCTACTACATTCATGACAATTGTTTCTGGCGTAGCCGCAATTGTCAATATTACACCACCCGTTAGTGGTGCCCATATGCTAGTTTTTATTCCCAGTGGTGCGTGGACAACCACTACTGCTGGAAATATTGACAAAGCACTGTCAGCAGCCGTTGCTCTGACACCCATTCTATTCTTCTACAATCCACTTACAGGCAAATACAGCCCTGGTAAGCTGACCATAGTTAGTTCTTAATTCACAAACAGGGGCTGCGCATCTGAATAACGCAGGCTTGAGGAAATTAAATGGCAAATCCATTTGAACAGAAACCACCTGAAAATCCATTTGCACCTCCTAGCGTGCCAAATATTGGACTCACTCCCAATGCTCTTGAATTGGCAAAGCGAGAGCAAGCTATCAAGGAAGAAGAAGCTGCTGCTAAAAGACTAGCAGATGCAGAAGCAGAATCGGCTAAGCAACATGCTGCTCATGCAAAACCAGTATTGACTCAAGAACAAGAAGAGCACAAAGTTAAGATTGATACCATACACAAACAAATCCAAGTCATTCTGAAGAAACATAATGGTTTGGAAAGTAATATTGGATTGAATAATCCATACTGGGGTCTTCAGAACCAGCTCAGAGCGTTGAACGCTGAAGTAGTCTAATGGAACTAACAGAACCAGTTGAGTCGATTAACAAGCAGTTACTCGAACACTTTGGTTCTGACACTATTACTGGTCTACCCATGTGGCGTGTAGTCTTTAGTGAGGACCAATACGAAAAACGATTTGGTACTTACGACGACTTCACGCCAGGTGGGATTTATCTCAGGACAGTAACTGAGGTCAGAGAAGTACCAAAGTATAAGCAATGGATTCATAGTAAGTATGTATTGGAGAATCTGGTTCTAGTTCCAGAAGTTAATAAGCGAGATTTACCAGGTGTGAAGCTGTCATATGAACCAATTTTTGTATTTGAGACTGGTTCACACAAGTATCTACCACCCAAGTTTGAAGCGGCTAAACTAGTAGTTGATACAATTAATGCTGCCAAGGGTCAGAGTAATCTAGCAAAGTATAAAGACCCAATGGCAGGCTTGACTACAGAAGAACAAATTCTCACAAAAGCGGCTGAGATTGATAAACTTCAAGAAGAATTATTCGGTAATGAATCTCTCGTGGGTGATGCAATGGCTCACGGTGAAGCTATAATCGTTCCAAGAAACTACCAAAAGAAAGAGGACTGAAATATGGCTGGCGGATTTCCATTGATGTCAGATATTAAACGTAGAACTATTCGTGCTCCTGTCAATCCATTAGATAGAAGCACTGTAGTTTCAATCTTTCCAAAGAATGTTCCACCAGAAGTCAAACCAACTATCATGCCTGGTATATTCCATATTAAGCATGGTACTTATGATAATCCATCATGTTTGGTTGTTGGTCCTAGTTCTTGGTGGAAAGAGATTGACGAAAATCAGCCGCTGCTAGAAATTCCACAAAGCTCTATTGTCATTGCTGACTCAATTGTAAAAGATTGGGCTAATGGTATTCCTGGCTGTGATATGGGAGATAATATGCCTGGATGGTTCTATCTTCCAGGTGAGTGGACTGCTAAGAAGCTGAAAGAAGAGCAGAAAGCTCTTATTGATGAAGCAAATAGAAAACAACGTAATTGGTTTGCTACTCTAGTTCAAATGGCTGATGCTATGTGGGCTAGAAGCAATGGTAATCCGTTAACTATATCTGAAGACATGCGCTTGGCTGCGCGTGAATTGAATATGGTTAATAAGGATTGGCTAGCTGACCAACAGGTTATGGAACTTGTTCGTTGCAAAGCTTGCGGTCATTTGAAGAATCCTCTTTATCCAGTTTGTCCGAATTGCAAATCTATTGATGACCCAGAAAAAGCAATGCTGATGGGATTGAAGTTCGCCCAATGAGCACTACTTCATTAACAGCCGCTCAAGTGATGGACAAAGCAGCAGCGTTAATGAATGATGCTGCCAAGACCACTTATACTTACATAGCTCAGGCTCCATATCTTAACATGGCGTTCGACGAGCTACAGGAATCATTTGAACTCAATAACATTCCAATTACCAACCAGACTACAGCTTCTATTGCTGTACCAATTGGTGTCACTCAGATTGATGCAATTGAAGCTGCTGGTGTTGGTATAGTAACTTATCCAGTAGATTTGGTTGAGATTCAACAATTATTTGAGAGGTTAGCAGGGACAGGTGATTCGTTTATTCCAATGGTGCAGCGTGAATTTCTACCACACGCTACAGATGTTTCACCTGGACAGACACTGCAATATTGGATTTGGCAAGACCAGAAGATTAAATTTGCTGGTGCCGTAACTCCTAGAGAAGTAAAACTTGATTATATTAAAACATTATTTCCAACGGAATTGGTCGGAAGTAGTATTATTGGTGTTATTAATGCACGTTCTTTTCTATATTATAGAACAGCGGCTCTGTGCGCTCAGTTCATTGGTGAGAACGAGAATAGAGCTTCTGATTTAAATCATTTCGCTGAACTAGCATTAGATAGAGTTACTGGAATTGGTGTAAAGGGTAAACAATCTATTGTTACGCGAAGGCGCCCATTTATGTCTTCTTATAAACGTAGAGGCTTTGGTTAAGGAAAAGCAATGTTTAGAATTGAAATAAGTAGCCTTCATGAATTTCGTGTATTCGTGAAAATCCTTCGTGGACAAGACATTACAGAAGAGGAGCTACAAAAACTAACAATTGAATTGAACGCATCTGCTGACAAACTGAACAAAGCAAACGAATCGCAGAAGGAGACTTAGAATGGCAAATCCAGTTGTTGTCGATCTCACAGCTAGCGTCACAAAAGCTAGCGGCGTGATGGAATCCGCTACCGTTCTCATCAATGGCATCCAGGCAAAAGTGGACGCTGCTGTTGCAAAAGCCATTGAGAATGGTGCAACGGAAGCCGAATTGGAACCGCTCAGGGCATTGTCCACTGAGCTGGGTGCTGATTCGGATGCGCTGTCAGCCGCTGTCGCCGCAAATCCATAGTTAGCTTTCTCTGGGAGTTTACTAACTAAGGTAGTCGGGGTGCGCATGACTCTAATCACGCACATTTGATATGAGAGACCACGAGCCACTAACAATCGCAGATTTCAATGGTTACTATAAAAGAGGTGACGCTGAAGACGTGCCTCCAGATCATTTCATTGAATCAAACAACATACAATTTACTTCTGGAACGAGCTTCAAAACAAGATTTGGCATCGACGCATATCAAATTCCGGTTAGCATTGCTTTGGATGATGTTCTTCGCATTCATCCTTACACAATGCAATCTCAACAGTCGCTGTTAGTATTGACTAGCGGCGGTAGAATTCATCATGTTCTATCTCCAACGATAGTTCATATGGATATTTTAGTTAAGCCACTCATGACCGATTTCAATACTGTGTCATGGGCTGGAAGAGCATATATTACTCCATTCTTTACAAATGCTAATAATCAAGAAGTTGGATTACAAAGTGAATTTCTCTACGTGTATCTTGGAGCTGGCATTGTAGCTAGAAAAGCGGCTGGCAACGCACCTACAGGAACACCATTAGTAGTTACAGCAAGTGGAGTAGGATTCAGTGAACTTGGTTTTCATTTATTCGCTATTGTCTATGAAACGGATACGGGATACCTTACAGCTCTCGGACCCGCTGTATTTGGTGGAGCTACTTCTGTTAGTAATACTATCGGTTTCGATATTAGTAATATCCCAGTGTCATCTGACCCCGCTGTAATAAGAAAGCATATTGTAGCTACTAAATTTATTACAGGTTATAACGGGGACCAAGATGGGTATGAATTCTTTTTTGTTCCTGGTGGGGATATGCTTAACGCTGTCACTACCAAACATGTTGATTTTTTCGACTTGGATTTACTTGAAGAAGCATCCAGACTCATCGACAACTTTGCTGAGATGCCGGCTGGGGTGGGCCTCACTACTTATCACGGGCGTCTTGTTCTCACTACTACTTTTACTGATATATCCGTAGCTTATGTATCACATCCAGGTGAACCTGAAGCATTCGACCAGATAGATGGAATATTGATTGTTCCTCTAGATGGTAATCCATTAACTAACTGCCAAGAATTTAGAGACGTTCTATATCTCTTCAAGAAGACGAGGACATATGGATATAGTGACAATCAGGATATTCCATCTAGCTGGACATCCTTTATTGTTGATGAAGGTGTTGGCGCTCCGGTTCATGGAGTATCTACAGTCCTGGACTCAGGAGGGGTTAACATTGACTTTTTACTTATCGCTGATTACAGCGGTATTATGCTTTTTAATGGCTCATATACTAGACCAGAACTCTCCTGGAAAATCAGAGATTTCTGGTTTGAACTTGATAGGACGCAATTCAGGAAAATTGAATTAATTAACGATTCTATCTCTGAAAAACTATATTGCGTCTTGCCAACTGGTGTTCTGTTAGTTGGGAATTACCAGAATGGCATGGATGCTAAACATATGAGATGGTCTAAGTGGACATTTGCCATCCCAATAACATCTATAGAATTAACTAATACTGTTACAATTATACTTGGTTCAAATGGTAGCAGTCAATCTGGTCTATACACTGTAGTCAATAACAAGACCAATGATACCTTATATGACCATTTAGACATAGCCACTGTCGTTAAGATTCCAGACCCGTTAGTTCGATTTGCATATACCAACGTGAGTGAAGGTGAGAACATCTGTCACATTGGTAGCCTACGAATTAGAGCTAACGGAAACGGAAATCTGTTAATGAAACTATATTCGTTGGATGATATTGTTACTCAGACTTTACTTCCTCTACCAATGATTCCTCTCACAGATAGACAACCGACTAGACTGGCTAATTTCATGACTCAACGAGCTAGTCTAGAGATGAAGACAATTGTTATTAATGAAATCTTTGAAATTACTCGTGTTATACTTTATGCCAGAGAAGTGTATACTGAGTTCCCATCTGTCCAATAATGGCGTTCAAGAGACCAATCGAGAAGCCTGAATATGCAGACCTAATTACATCTTTAGCTAATTCAGGTCAGCAAACTAAAAATAATGCTCTCTATCAAACCATCTATCTTCTTCTTCAACGGCTAACCAAATCAAAAATTCTACTAGATAAAGATTTAGAAGAGATAGATAACGTAGTTAATGAATTAAAAAATCTAACTTTCATTACATTAGATAACGAGACAATCAAGCTTCCAAATAGTCGCCGTCTGCTAGCTGGAACAAATGTAGCTTTTGATGACAGCGTTGATGGTGAAAGAACAGTTAATGTTATTGCTGGTCCAGGCATTCCTGGTAGCGTAATCAGCACAGGATATTGGACTCCACTTACTGATGGAATAGACCCAACAAGCTTAATTTTTGCAGCTAATGAAGCAATTGCTGTTAATGTTCCTATTCCAGTGTTAGCTTACGAAGGATAAGAAATGCCACGCACACCGAAACGGCTACATGGTCCTGCATTGATTGCTACGGGACCAGCAACGGTTTACACTGTTCCAGCATTAACAAAAGCAATCGTTAGGCAGATACACGTCCAGAATCCATCAGCATCACCAGTTACATTCACATTATCATTAGGTGTGGATGCTGTTGGAACACGTCTATGGACAACATACAGCATTCCAGCCGCTGCTGCAGGTGTTAGTGACAACGTGCGTGATATATTCATGTACATGGTCATGGAAGCCGCTGAAATCATTCAGTTGGCAGCAGGCACGAACAATATTCTGAACATTTCTATCTTTGGCGATGAATGCACGTTAGGTTAATCTAATGGCTAGTCGTCTACAAGATGTAATTCTTCGTGGAACTTCCGGTGCTAAACCTGTAGCTACGCTGGTTGCACCTGGAACCATATACTTTTCTACTGATTTAGGCATACTTGAGCGTTCTACTGGATTAATATGGGAATCATATTCTGGTGCTGGTACACCATCTTCATCTACTATTGTAAGATTAGGGCAACCATTTGTATGGGAATCAGAAGAATATGTATATGAACCTCCTATTCCTGGACCTCCTGGATTAAGAGGTTTAACTGGTCCAACAGGTCCAGCAGGTGGTGGTGGCTCTGGTGGTGGTTCTGGAAGTTCAATACCATTTTTTCCTGATGTGGAGGATA
>Ga0193742_1002692_pt1 | contig 10153 bp, 4 predicted proteins | sample L2c1metaG_FD_165511 | JGI IMG/M metagenome (GOLD analysis project Ga0193742, IMG submission 165511) | Soil microbial communities from a riparian zone of the East river system, Colorado, United States - L2c1 | ecosystem: Environmental > Terrestrial > Soil > Riparian zone | place: USA: East River... | reverse complement strand
CACTGTACCCAGGATCATATATACTCTTTCCTGTACTATCCCATTGGACAAGCTGCCAATTTGTGGGGAAACCATCCGGGCGTGTAGAGTGTTGACTACTATGGGCCACTATACATTTATATAGATTATAGTCCATTAGTTCCTCATCTAAGGCAAGCCACGCAAAATCAGCTGTAGTGTAATCAATTCTTCCATCTACATCCCAATCACTGGCACTACTTCCACCATTTCTATTAGTTATGTTTTTAAGAGTGAGAGTGGTGCCACTATATGTATTAACATCAGCATAGAAGTATTTGGAATTATCTCCTCTACTAATTACTATAAGTTTCTGGTTGGTAGTGAAGGATTTTCCAGAATCCAGAGTGGTGATACTTAATGTTCCTCCCTCTGTTAATGAAGTGGGAGTTATACTATTGCTGCTATGGGTGTGATACCATCCTTGCTCATATCCTATAGCCCATATTGTCACCTTATTTATGTCAATGTATTCAAAACCAGACCTAACAAACTCAGGTTCCACTTGCACTGCTCTTTCAACATTGAAATATCTCACAGCAGCGTTAGATTCCCCAGGATCTAAGAATGGTCTAATGGTGTCAGGAATTAAGCCACCTATTATTTCTACATCAACAGTGTCAGGGCTATCCACCTCAAAGTAATAGTTTCTAAGACTATCAATGTCAGTGTATGAATCCACCATATTCACAATATCATTGTCTCTAAATAGTATTTTCCTACCAAGATTATATGAACTATGAATTCTCCACGCTATACCTGCCTTTCCTCCTGTCCATATATTGTTATATATTTTGGGAACTCCATTACCAAAAGGAACAGGAGTGCCTTGATCTTCTCCATCTTTTCCAAAGATATGTAAGCCTGTAGTGGCAAAACCAAGTATAATATTATTATAAAATTTTATATCTCCTTGGATGGGGTCTAATTGCACACCAGTGTCCTGACTTGGTTGAAAGGCAGTTCTATAATTGGTAGCACCACAGAACATTACATTATTATGTACCTCTGTACCATCTGCACATTCCTGTAGTTGAATTAGCTCTGCTGCCACAAAAGCGAAGATGTTATCCCTCACTTTAAAGTTTTTCATACTTGCCCATTCTCCAGAGGTACCTACACTAGTTTGGCCTATGTATAAACCTTCTCCTCTTAAACTACGGGTGATTAGATTTCGTTCAATTATGAATCTAGTAAGGTGGTTTTCCTGAAGAATAGTTCGAATTTTGGCAAAGCTACCTTTAGAGAGCTCAGCTCCTCTTATTTCCAACCTAGTCATTGTGCCCATGCTATTGTCAACTTTCAATCCCATAGCACTTCCTGCCATTAGGAAGTTTTGACTAATTAGGCCAAATGTTCCTCCTCTTCCTTTTCCCCAGCCATCACGCAAACCAGGATAGCTATTTGATTCAAAGTCAATAATTAGATTGTCAAAATTATTGAATTGGAAGTCCCTACCTGCTAAATTCACTTCTTCTCTGCGTACATTTCCTCTTCCTCCAAAGAAATGCACTCTATTGGGATTATCAAAATCACTAGGAGCAGTGATGGCATCCGGGTCTCCATATCCTATTTCTATTGAATTATAGTCTCCAGGTCCTCCCTGTATCCATACAGTGGCTCCAAGCCTAGCTGTAGCATATATGGATTGGTTAAAAATATTCCCAAAAGCATTCCTTTCTACAAGGAAGAAAATAATGTCATTTAATTGCATAGGGGTTTGCCCCTCTGCTATTATGGCAGCTCCGTAAGTATCAATATCTGATTGTATCGCCAGTCTTGCCATCTCTATAATGTAGTAGTAGTGGTGGTAGTAGCTGACACAATGTCAGTCATTTCTGAGTACATCCATTTTGATTCAGTGTTATCACCTTCAATTTGCACAAATTTAGCAGCCACTATGATATATTTTCCTGAATCTCCAACCTGAATATCATAGGTAGATGTTGTAGCACCTCCAATTGGTGTGAGTGTACCATCCTTTTCAATATCTATTGTATACCACTGATATTGATGAACTCCTTCTGTAAAAGGCCCATGTAAAGTGCCTTCTATAACAGCCGTTAAGGTTGTTCCTATATAAGGACCCCCCTCATCTGTTATTTTAATATCCTCTATAGTGGGAGGTTTATTCAATTCTCCACCTAAAAGTGTGTATTCTGCTGTTACAACTCCATCGCTTTCCACCATATTTGCTTCTCCTGCCTCACCATCTGTTGTAGAAGTTGTAGTGGTTGTAGAAGGAGGAACGGTAGTGGTAGTAGTGGTAGTGGATCCAGCTGTTGTAGATGTTGTTGTAGTAGGTGGCCCACTAGTAGTTGTAGTGGTGGTTCCAGGAGCCACTGTTGTGGTAGAGGTAGTGGTAGGCGCTACACTAGTTGTTGTGGTTGTAGTAGGACCACTTGTCGTAGTAGTTGTAGATGTAGTAGGCCCCACTACCATAGAAGTGGTGGTAGTTGTGGTGACAGGGGCTGCTGTAGATGTAGTTGTTGTTGTTGTAGGAGGAGCTAGAGTGGAAGAAGTAGTAGTTGTTGAAGGAGTATTTATTAACTCCCAATCAACACCTGTTATACTCAATCCTACCCATATTTCACCACTAATACTGTCCCTATATAATTGTCCTATATAATTAGGGATAGAAGTTGGTTCTCCTTCCCCAGAAATATAAGAAAATCTGTTATTAATAGCCAGCAATACCTCATCCAGAGGCATAGGAGCTATTATCTCCAAAGTGGATAAATTCCCTGTATATATGATACAGGAAGCATTAATGAGGGTGGCGCAAATTGGGTATATTTCAGCGGCTCTCACATTTCTACAAAGATAAATCGTTTATGTTAATAAAAAAAGTGTAAAATTCAGCTTTCTGCTATAATATAGCATTAACGCCTAGTTTCTTTCTGAATAGTGATGTCCATCTCCTCTGCAAACTCATCACTAAAGATGGAAAGATAGGTGAGAAGGGGTTTAGTGACAGGAAGCATCTTCATTGTGTATTTTATAGGCATAGCTTTCTCCCTAACATCCTCAAAGGAGGTGGAAGGATCAGTGTCAATACCTGAAATTTGCATGAAAAGGTGAGAAGTGAACCTTTCGAAGTCCCTAACCAGCCCTATAGCTGGAAATATACCTCCACTTAGGATGCTTTCCAGTTCGGCAGGGTTATAGAAGAAGGAAAGTTCACTCACAAATTTATCTACCACTCTTTGTGCATATCTATGGAAGTTTTTAGCAGCTTTATCCTCATCATCCTCAGGAGCTATAAACCCTAAACTGAGGGCCATTCCTAATAAAGACCCTAGAACAGCAAGCTCTTTTAATTGGTTTCTTAGGTTATTCCTGATAAGATCAATAAAGTCTTCCCTCGTCATGTTAAGGGTTTCTCCTGTTTCAGCCTCATAACTTTGCCTGAAATCCTCAAATATTGTATCTAAGCTAGCAAGTCCTTTATCATTGAGGTTCAGGATGTTATATATAGTGTTAGACCTTTCTTTAATAGAAACCCCTAAAACATAGGCTAAAAGCCTAATACGTCCTATATCATATTTTTGGCCTTCAGCTATTCCATCTTCATTGATTTTGACAGAGAAATCATCACTCACCTTCCTGAATTCAGAGAAACGTGTATCTGCAAGCTTGGGTATCCAACCTTTAAATACCATCATGCTCTTAGTCCAGATAGACATAGACATTCTGTTTATGTCTCCATCTGTCATTCCTCCTACAGCATTTCTAGAGATGCGTCTAGAGAGATTTGTAAACCTCTGAAGCTCATCTCTATTTGTTAGGTCTAATCCAGGAATCACCAGTTTCCCATCTTCCAGCTTCCTCGTGGCAGCTATTGAGGATTTGGCCTTTAATTCTTCTATTTCTGTATCAATACTCCCTTTCACCTCCCTGTATCTCACAGCACTGTCATATCTATCTTTATACTTGCTCTTTACAAACTCACGGATATTGACCATTCTTCCATCTACTACCATTGTATTTTCAAGGAGGGTGAGGAAAACAGCCTTTTCTATAAGCTGCTCAGGTTTACGCATAAATACCATTAACACATCACTGAAGTTCTCTCTAGTGAGAGCAGACATACCCGCTTTCTTGAATATTTCATAAGCAGGGTCATCCTTCATTGGCATAAATGTGTTCACCAATTGCATAAATGTATCTCTGTCTTCTTGATTATCAAACCTTTGAAGAGAGAGCTTGGCTTCATTCTTAGCAAATTCCCTAGCTTTAATAAGCACCAGCTTGTGTAGCTGCCTGTATATTTCCACCAAACCAGTTTACAGCTCCAGATATGAAGTCAAATCCAAGAGTCTTTATCTGGAAACCACGGTTAATAGCATCAATACTCTTTATTAATGATGTAGGTGTAGGATTCTCGTTAATTGCCCATACCTCTTTTCCAGCCACTCTATTTACCCCACTTTTGACAAAATTCACTACCTTGCCTATATTTAAAGGGGTGTCTGTATCAGAAAGTACATACCTTTGATCGTATAGAAGTACACGTAGGAAGTCATCATACATCTTGGCATTTTCAGCATTCCCTGGAAGCTCCTGGGGATGCCCATCTTTCACCACAATATCTCCGGATCTACCTGTATTTAAGTGATTTTTAAACTCCTCTATAGTTTTGATGAGTTTGAGTTGTCCTTCCACCTCAGACATATACTTGTATTTCTCCACTTGCTGAATGTAGAGAATGAGGTTTTTGAAGAGGTCTTCACTGACATCTGAATAGTCATTTACACCATTCTGGTAGGTGAAATCATGGGTGTAGTACTTGGGAATGCTATTTTCGAGCTCTCCAGTCACCTCATTTATATTCCCATAACCAGTGTCATCTATCTTAAGCTCTAATTCTTGCTGGAATTTCTGCATTACAGAGAGATTTCCATCAAAAGCTATTTGTTCAGCCATTGTTTTTCTAACAAACGGGAGGAAGAAGCTCGTCACTCTATTATCAATATATCCTACATCTTTAGCCTTTTCATTGAATTTTACAATGAAATTATATAGATTTAGTAGATCTGCGTCTTTTCTAATTATCTCATACTCCTTAGAAAACCACTTTTCAAGAGGGTGTCTTTTAAGAATATAGTTGTTCCATCCATTGAAATGCTTATTATCAATATCATATTGACGTTCTATTTTCTCTATTTCCTTCTCCCTTGCTTCCTCTTCTTCTTCTTTGGAACCACTATATCTGTTCTTTTTAATGCTTTCTGTCTGCCTTTTGATGATTTTGTCAGCCTCTTCCTTATAGGCAGCAAGGTTGATGTTCTCCTTCAACCACTTAATATCCCCACCTTCAGCAGCTTTTTTATCCATTTCCTTACGGAAGTTCTCATCATACTTATAAATAAGCTTGTTTACAATGCCTCCTTTTTCATCCTTCTGATATACCTGTTTTACCAAATCTCTCAGATTTCCACCCCTTTCAGCCAATTTCTTCCTTATTTCAATAAGGGATGTTATCTCTCCTAAAGCATCCTCAGAGGCTTTTCCTTGAGCACTTCTAGTGAGTTTATGTAATATCTCCAAGGAACGCAGGGGGAGGTCACTTACTCCTCTGAATAAGGAACCAAGTCCCTTCACTATCTTCTCAGGCTTTAATAGTCCTGTCACCAGATTCCTTTCCCCTATGTGCTTGTCTGCAAAGGCCATACTAGCATTGAGAATACTCTCTCTGGAGGTATAAATAGCATCAGATTCTGTCCTTAATTTATTAAGGATTTCCTTTCTCTGTAGAGCTTCTTCTTTCTCAGGGTCTGTTTTAGCTGATTTTGACATTTCCTCTGTGTAAATAAGAGGACCAAGCTGCCTCCCTATGTTTATGAATATATCAGAAAGCTTAATATAGTCTCTCATATCCTCAGAGAAATCTGACAATTCAGAGTCTTTGCTATCCTCAGAGGAAGCAGGTCTATCTTTATAGGAAGTGGTATAATCCTCCATTATCCTATCCCCCTCTTTCCTCATCACCTCTATAACATCTACTAAAGGGGCAATGTTATTAGTGATATGTGCCTGTCTAATAGCTCTATTAAGGATATTAAGCCTTTCAAACTTAAACTGTCTTTCCTCTTCAGTTGAAGCTCTCTCCTTGGAGATTTGTCTCATGTGAGCATTGAGCTTCTTGATGATGTTGTCCAGCACATCATAGCCTGTAGATTCAGACTCTTCTGCTACAGGCAAGAGGGTGAGGGTTTTGATTTTGGAGACATCCATTGTACCAATAGCAATTCCTTTCAATACCATAGGAGAGGTCTTCACCTTGGGGTCTTGTGGTTTAAAGTCCATCAGAATAGGGATAGCTCTCATCATTCCAAACTCCTTCACTCCATAGTTGGCACGCAAAATATCCTTATATCTTCCTATCTGGATGTTATAAGCACCTTGTTTATACCAAGCTACATCCTCCTGTCCTTTATTAATACTCATGAACTTCCAATCAAAGATGTGGGTTTTACCAGAATCTTCTATGGCCAGGAAGTCTATAGTACCAGCTTCTTTCTGTTTTTCATCATATATCACCACCTCTGACAGGATGAGTGTACCTGCTTTAAAGCTATTTACAAGGTCAACATAATATCTCTCCAGCTTATCATACATATCCTGAGAAGGTAGTTTGAATTTCTCAACCCTAACAAGAGGTTTGTCCCTCTTTGTACCATCTTTATTGTAATACCTGCTATGAATTTCTTCAAAATCAGCATGTCCCTCAACACCAAATTTTCTCTTTAGCTCATTGAATTTTTTCTCTTCAGCTGTAAATATCTTAGTACCAAATCTCTCCTTATACCAAGCTTTCACCCTATCAGTAACACGCTTTACCACCTTCTCCCAGGTGCCATCTTCCTTCTGTATTCTATAGAAATTATTAGCCTCCTCACTATCTAGCAAGAGTGGGTCAGGAGTGGTAGTTTCTACTACCTTTTCCACCTTTGCTTTAGTATCCTGGAGCTTCTTAACTATAGGTGTCTGATCATCAGATAGTTGGAAGAATAGTTCTCCTCTTTCCTTAAAAGGTTTGTACTTCCTATTAGCCTCATTGGATATTACTCTATGTATATATTCTGTGTCAAACTCTGACATTTTCAAGAAATTGAGAATAGTTTTAGCTTTCTCCAATTTCTTGGCTGCCATAAATCTCTGTAAGCTTAATCTTCTTATTCTGCTTTCTTTTTCTTTCTCCCCTTCTTCCATCTTACCAAGACCCATAGAAGAAATGAACTCATTTATATCCGTATATCTCCTAGATAAGACATTTATTCTTTGAGCTTCAGATGGATATACTTCTTTTATATTACTATCAAAAGCACTCCTTATTAGGGTTTTCTGGGTTTCATCATACTTATTAAGAGTGTTATTCCAACCACCTGTCTTAGCTCTTTTTAAAAAGCCTAATACAAGCCTTCTACGGTAGAAAATACTCTCAAATATTTTGTCACTATTCTCCACTTCTGATTTAGCATTCGTATAATTTCTCCATACACTCTCTACAAATGTATCACTTTTTAAATAATCACCAAGTTTGGAGAGGGCAGTGGGGAGACCTTCCTCATAGTCATATTCAAAACTATTATTTCCTATAACATTCTTTACAAGCTCAGCAAGATTGAATTCAGCTTTAGTTCTTGGAACATATTCTCTTGTTCTAAGTTTCAGCTTTGTTTGTAATAATCTCTCCACCTTAAGAGTTTCCTCTGGTGTAAGTCTTACCTTCTTTGCTCCTTCAACAGCTGCTTTAATATCATCAATTTCTCTCTTCTTTTCTTCTCTAGCAGCAGCCACTCTTTTGGCATCCTCTATTTGATATTCCTCAAAAGCAGATTCTAGAAGTCCACCATCAGTTATTTCTCTTTTTAGTTCAGTTATATATTCTTCAGCATCAGGGATATTTTGCTTAATATAGTCTTCAAAAGGAAGAATTTCAGTATTGCTACCTTTATTACTACCTCTAGCATTTAATATACTTCTTATAAAATTAAGAGCTTCTTTGTCAGAAAGGTTATAATTAGCCTTTATTTCATCTTTTGTAAGAGGAATAAGTCTTGGTCTGAAGGATTTCTTTAAACTTACATCTCCTGTTCCATATACATCCTCATTAATGAATTCATTCTGAGGCATGTCATAGATATATATGCTATTTCCTATAGCTGTAGCAGCTACATAATGTGTGATATTAAAATCTCCTACAGGGGAACCTACACTTACAGCTAAGCTACTTCCACTAAACCAGTTGGGGTAGGGATTCAAACCTACCTGTTTAAGTTTCTCAGTGGACCTCTTTGCTGTAAAATTACATATACCACTGGGACATAACATCTCTCTATTCTCATAAAGAACAAAAGAGTTAAGTTCATCCAATATCTGCTGAGGAATCTCTCCTTCTCCAGGTGTTCTTATTTTTCCTTCAATTATTTGCTCAGCAACTTGCTCAAATATACTAATATTTGTGCTTCTGTACATTCTTTTTATCCAGTCAAGAATTTCATTCTTGTTGATTATAACCTCAGCAATAAGCTTATCTACAGCTTCCTTCTTAATCTTTCTTATATTAACCTTTCCATCTGGAAGTTGATACCTTTTATCTCCCTTATAATTTTCTAATGTTTCCTTATATATTTTAAACCTGTCTATCTTGGCAATCATTTCTGTTACACTCTTAGGATTGGCTTGCTCAAGGATAGATGTGGCTACATGAACCATTTCCTCTGTTAGAGCCTGTCCTTCTCTTCCTTCAGCTATAGCTATAATACCTCTTGTTAAGTCAGCCACCCCTCCTACACCTTTAATATCATAATCAAATGATTTAGCATATGTTGTAAGGTCTTGTAGATCAATACCCATCCTATTAATTACTTCCTTCACTTTTTTCAAGGTTTCCAGGGAAGCAATAGACATAGACATTGTTGGCTCCTGTAAAAGAAGCTCTCCTTGTGCCTCCTTAGAAAGAGGAAGGACATTTACATTTAATACAGCATTTCCTCCACCTATAGAGCTTAGAACAGCTATTTTGGCCTCATTTTGCTGGTTCACTCTACCAACAAAGGATGTAGCTTCAGCATATTTTGCCTTAATTATTTGTAGCCTGTTGTTTACTTCTCTGAAAGCCTTTGATTCTTTGGCTTGTTTAAATATGGAAATATGGATTTCCTCCAACCTTGATTTCTCAGTGTCAGATAAGGTTGCTTGTCTTATGTACGGGATGTTACAAGATGCCATTTTGGTTATTCTAAAAAGATGTATAAATTGATTAGAGAATGCATTAAAACGCTGGATAGGTAGGAATATCCGTTCTTTATATATACCCAGCAAAACAGAAGTCCTAACACTCCTTGCATAGGAACTGTCCAATTACCTCCCCAATGTTCGAGACCAAACAGTACAGATGATATTATAGCACAATATTGAACCATCCCTTTAAATGGAATGTTTCTTGCTGCACTTAATGGAAGTCTGTATACAGCTTCTTCAAATAGAGGAGCGAGAATACAATTTTCTATAAATATATATTCTAGAGAGTGAGAAGGGACATATGGGTCTGGAGAACCAAAAACCTCAGGAATATAGTTTTCATATATCTTCATTATCAAAGTGCTCCATCCAATATACAAACCTACACCAAGTATTATATTTCTGAACTTTCTTAATAAGGAGGTTTCTGGTATGGATATATATCTCTTAAATCTCTCTGTTAGTTTCATGGACATGGAATTTCATCTGTTCCTTTAGCCTCCTCTGTTGGTTGCTGTTCAGTATCAAATAATTCAACAATTGTGGCATCTCCTGCCTCTTTGTCCACTTTAATAAACCCATTGTCTATAGCAGACTTCTTAGGGGTGCTATAGAACTCATTGGCAGAGAAGTAGATACCATCAGTGGAGTGGCTATCTCCCCATGCATTTATAGCTTTGTACACATAGTCAGTGATAATTTTTCCTTCCTTTGTAGTGAAAGAAATCTCCATAGGAGCATCTCCCCTATATACCTTTTTGAAAAGTCCTCTATGAATATAGGAGAAATCTCCTTTTTTCTTCATTTCAATCTTCTGCTTCTTACTACCTGTTTCCCATGTGTAGACAATAATCTCAGCATTTGACTCTCTAGACATGGTATTTAT
>Ga0193742_1002691_pt1 | contig 10154 bp, 9 predicted proteins | sample L2c1metaG_FD_165511 | JGI IMG/M metagenome (GOLD analysis project Ga0193742, IMG submission 165511) | Soil microbial communities from a riparian zone of the East river system, Colorado, United States - L2c1 | ecosystem: Environmental > Terrestrial > Soil > Riparian zone | place: USA: East River... | reverse complement strand
GGCATCGCCGCCATCTCGGCCTGGATCCGTTTGGCTACTTGCCGTTCCGGGCCGTCCGCGAGCAGGGCGGCCACCGCGGCGCCGATCGCGCCAGGGGCCTGCTGCTCGTTCGACAGTGTGCGGCCGGCGCCGGCCCGTACCAGCGCGGCGGCGTTGAACGGGTGGTCCGCGCCCTGCGGCAGGAGCAGCTGCGGAATGCCGTTGGCCAGCCCGCCGAGGGTGGTGCCCGCACCGCCGTGGTGCACCGCCAGATCCACCCCTGCCAGCACGTCCGCCTGCGACACGAACCGTTCCATGTGGACGTTCGCCGGCAGGTGGCCGAGCAGCGTCGGGTCGCCGGCCGGGCCCACCGCGACGAGCACGTCCACGTCGTGTGCCGCGGTCTCGGTCACCGCGCGGCGCAGCACGTCGACCGCGCCGTAGGACACCGTGCCGAGCGTGATGTACACCCGCGGCCGGCGCCGTTGCGCCGTCAGCCAGGGCAGCGGCGGCAGGTCCGGTGCCTACGCGACTGAGCGGATCGGCAGCTGCCGCCTCGGCAGCGGTCCGGGGTTCCGCATCGACGGCGGCATCGGATCCAGGTACCCGCCGGGCAGTTCGCCGAGCGGGCCGGGTTCCCGCTCGCGCATGTGCCAGCGGTAGGCGTGCCCGGCGATCGCCGTGTCGTACCACTCGCGCGTCAACGTGAACCACAGGCCGAGGCCGAACGCGATCGACCGTACGCCGGTCAGGTCCGCCGCGACGGCCGCGCCGATGTTGGTGACCTCATGCACCACCAGGTCCGGCGGCTCCCGATCGAACAGGTCGAGCAGCACCGGCACCACCCGCTTCGGCGCCGACTCACCGAACAGCGCCTTCGGGAACGCCAGCCGGCCGTCTGGCGTGGCCAGGATCTCCTGGTGGTTGGTGAAGACCTCCTGCTCAAGGTCGGAGATCGTCAGACCGCGGCTGAACCCGAGCCGGGTGGGTAGCGGCAGCCGTTCGTGGAACGGCTCGCCGACCGCGACCACGACGTCGTGCCCGGCCGCCCGGCACGCCAGCGCGAGGGGCAGCATCGGGTACAGGTGCCCGTATGCCGGCAGGCTGGCCACGACTATCCGCACGACCGGATATCGCTGCGACGGCCAGAAACGTGACGGCTGTGACTGTCAGAGACCGCCCGCGCGGTGGCGAGCTCGTCGTCCACTGTGTACTCCTCACCGAAACCGGCGTTCTCGGCGATGTTACCGCCGGCTACGGTGGCCGGATGTCAGCGAAGCCGACGGCAGAGGAGCTGGCCGCCGCACGGGACCGCTTCCTTCCCGACGTCGTCGCGCCCGGCCTCGCGGTGCTCTTCTGCGGCATCAACCCCGGGCTGTACTCCGCCGCCACCGGCTGCCACTTCGCCCGGCCGGGAAACAGGTTCTGGCCCGCGCTGCACCGCTCCGGGTTCACTCCCCGCCAGTTGCGGCCGGACGAGCAGCGTGACCTGCTCGGCTTCGGGCTGGGTGTCACGAACATCGTCGCGCGCACCACCGCCCGCGCCGATGAGCTGACCGGCACCGAGCTGCTGGCGGGCGCCGCCCGGCTCACCGACCTGGTCGTCGCGCACACACCGCGCTGGGTCGCGGTTCTCGGCGTCACCGCCTACCGCACCGGGTTCGACCGCCGGCACGCCGCCGTCGGCGAGCAGCCGGACCGGATCGGCGCTGCCCGGCTGTGGGTGCTGCCCAACCCGAGCGGCCTCAACGCTCGCTACCAGCTGCCCGCCCTGGCCGCCGCGTTCGCCGAACTCCGGACCGCCGCCGGCGTACGCCCAGCGACGTAGCCGCGGTGTCGTCGCCATGCGGACGACACGACCCCGCGTCCCGGCAATGCTGGTGCCATGACGAAGCAACTGCGGGCGCTTGGGCGGTCGCTGCGAACGAGTTGGGTCGAGGGCGGCCGGGTGGAGCGCGCCGCGTACGTCGTCGGCGGACTGCTGTTCCTCAGCGGGCTGGTGCACCTGGTGGTGCTCGTCGTGTCCGGCGCGACCTGGACCGGTCCGGTGTCGCTGCGCAAGGCGATGAGCTTTGGTCTCTCATTTGGACTGACCCTGGCGACGGTCGTCTGGGTGGCGCACTTTCTCCGACTCGCGCCGCGCACCAGGGCGGTGCTGCTCGGCGCGTTGACCGTGACCTCCGTCGTCGAGACCGGGCTGGTCTCGACGCAGGCGTGGCGCGGGGTGCCGTCGCACTTCAACTTCGAGACCCCGTTCGACACCGCGGTGTCCATGACCCTCGCGTTCGGCGGCTTCGTCATCGTGGCCACCGCCATCGGCCTGACGATCGGCGCCTTCCGGTCCGCCGCCAGCACCTCGCAGAGCATGCGGATGGCCGTCCGGTTCGGCTTCGTGACCCTGCTGGCCGCACTGATCATCGGCGCCGCCATGATCGCCACCGGCACCACAGCTGGCCGGGAGAACCCGACGGCCGCCTACACTGCGGCCGGGTTCCTCAAGCCGGCGCACGCGGTCTTCATGCACGCGATCCTGGTCGTGCCGGCGATCGCCTGGCTGCTGACCCTGACGTCGTGGCCGGAGCGGATCCGCGTCCAGATCGTCGCGCTCGCCGCCCACGGGTACGCCATCCTCGCGGTCACCGTACTGATCGAGTCCGTGACGCGGGTGTCGCCGCTCGACCCAACGGTCGCCGGCCTGGTCGCGTCGGTCATCGGGCTCGGGCTGCTGGTGGCGGCCGGGATGCTCACTCTCTACGGCGTGTTCGCCCGCTCTCATTCCCAGAACACGGCGTTGCCGGTCGCCACCGACACGCGGAGGACCGCGGTCAAGGGCTCGGTGAGATAGGCGTAGTCGCCCGGCGTCACCTCCCGGGTCACCACGCCCATCCTGCGCGGTGGCTCGGGTCCTCGGAGGGGCAGGGCTCGGACCACGATCAGCGTGCCGTCGTCGAGGTCGGTCAGCTGTGTCCAGCCAACCGGCGCACCCGTGCCGTCGGGGACGGGTAGCTGCCCCACCCGCATTGCCCGGAACACCTCGACCGGGCTGCGACCGCCGCGGTTCACCACGTAGAGACCGTTCGCGTCGTAGCCGATGGTGTAGGGCGTGGACCAGTAGACGTCCCCCGGCGTCGACCACAGCTCCCGGCCGGTGTCCAGGTCGACGAGAAACGCGTCGGCGCCGACGGAGTCGAGGGCGATGAACCGGGCAAGCTCGGCGAGCGCCGCCGCCGACTCCTCGACGGTCACCAGGCCGCCGTTGAAGTCCGGCAGCAGGTCGCGCAGCGTCGGAAACTCCCCCGCGGTCGAGACGGCCTGCCGGAACCCGCGGACACTCGCCCAGTTGCCGATGCGCTCGGACACCACGTCCATGTACGGATGCATCGGCAACTGGGCGAGTGTCCGCGGGTTCCGGCAGCGCCTTGTCCTCGGTGTCGGGCCGCACATCGCCCCACTCGGTGACCCGCACCAGCGACGGGTCGACCGGTGGCGGCGTGGCCAGGCCATCGCGCCAGCAGCGGCACGGTACGTACGCGTCGAGTCCCACCTGGAGGATCCTGCCATCACCTAAAATGGGCCGATGCCAGTGCGGAAGTCCAAGACCGGGCGGACCCAGCAGGAGCGCAGCTCCGCCATGCGTACCCGGTTGCTCGACGCGACCATCGACTGCCTCGTCCGCTACGGCTACGCCGGCACCACCACGACCAAGGTCACCGAGATCGCCGGCGTCACGCGGGGCGCGCAGGTGCACCACTTCCCCACCAGGGCCGATCTCGTCGCCGCCGCGGTGCGCCACCTCGCGGAGAAGCGCACCGAGCTGGCGTTCGAGAAGATCGACACGGTGCGGCAGGCGGCCGACCCCGTCGACGCGGCGCTCGAGCTGATGTGGGAGAGCCACCAGGGCCCGGTCCTCTACGCCAGCATCGAGATGTGGGTGGCCGCTCGCACCGACCCGGAACTGCGTGCGCAGCTCGCCGAGGTCGAACCGGCCGCAAGAGCGTCGCTGCTGCGCTTCGTCGAGGCGGCGTTCGGCGACAACGCGACGGACCCGCGGTTCCGCCAGCTCGTGTACACGGCCATGGACACGGTGCGCGGCATCCTCCTCCTTGGACTGTCCAATACGGACTCCGAAGGGCTCGCGATCCGCTGGAAGCGCGCCAAGACCGACCTGCGAGTGATGATCGACGCGGTGCTGGATCAGTCGCGCATCAGGGGTGCGAGGTAGGCGCGGGCGAACGCCCGGACCTCGTCGTCGGACGCCAGCGGGATCACCCCGGCCGGCAGCAGCGTGAACGAGATCGCCAGCCGCACGAACACCTCCGCCACTCCGGCCGGCGCCCGACCACCGACCGTCCGCAGCCCGTCCGGCAGCTCCGCCGCCTGCTGGACGAGGAACTCCGTCGCCGCGGCTACGACGAGCCCGCCATGGGTGGTGAGGTAGGGCAGCAACGCCTCCGGGTCGCTCGCCAGCAGCCGGTTCAGCAGCGGATCCGCCCGCGCGAACCGGACGCCGACGACGAACCCCTCGACCAGCCGCTCCTGCGCCGTCGCGAGATCGTCGACCGCGGCCACGATGCTGCCGAAGAACCGGCGCGACTCGCGCACCAGCACCGCCTGCACGAGCGCGTCCTTGCCGTCGAAGCGGCGGTACAGCGTCGCACGGGAGACCCCGGCGCGGCGGGCCACCACGTCGACGTTGGTGCGCCGCAGGCCGTAGTCGAGGAACTCCCGATACGCCGCGTCCACAATGGACTGGCTGACGTCGTCGGTGTCCTGGTCGCCGGCGAGTACCAGCTCCAGCAGCGAGCCCATCAGCCGCGCGGTCCGATCCCCGCGCGCCGGTAGCCCTGCCGGGCTCGCGCGGTGTAGCGCAGCCTGGCCGGCACCACCGGCCACACCGTCCGCACGGTCCGGCGCAACGCCCGGTGCAAGCGCTCGTCCCTGGCCGTCCACGACTCCCCGATCAGCTCGCGGACCGGCTCGGGGAACGTGCCGACCGAGACCCACCACAGCGGTTTCGCGGTCGGCTTGCGCAGCGCGCGGTACACCGGCGCCGGCACCAGCGGGAACGTGGCCGGCGGGTGCTTGGCGAACTCGATCAGCCCGCGCGCGGCCGGCGTGATCACCAGGTCCTCGCGGCAGACGCGGTCGAAGTAGGCCTGGAAGCTCGCCCAGTCCGGCGGCACCACCCGGTCGCTCACCCCGTAGGAGCGGTACGCGGCGCAGCCCTCGGCGTAGAGCTGCTCCTTCTCCGCGTCGGTCATCGGGTGGTCGTACAGGTCGATCATCTGGAACAGCGCGTCGAAGATCGTCGCATGGGCCCAGAAGTACACCTCAGGATCGAGTGCGTGATACCGCTGGCCCTGCCCGTCGATCCCCTTGATGTGGTTGTGGAAGTCGCGGATCTTCTTCGCCGTGCGCGCCCCGTTTGGCCAGTCGAAGGTGACGCCCTGGATCTCCGGCACCGAGCGCAGCACCCGCTCCCACGGCTCGTTGAAGAAGTCCGAGTGCTGCTCGACGCCCGCACCGAGCCCTGGGTGCATCAGCTGCAGCAGACCGGCCTTCACCAGCAGCAGGTAGCCGCGCACCTCACCGGCGTAGCGCCAGTGCAGCGTGCCCGGCCCCGGCGGTTCCACCGTCAGCTCGGACGCCCTGGCGAGATCCTCGGTCGTCATCGCACCACCTTGAGTCGATGAGACGGTGTCGACTCTTTGTATCACGCAGCGACTCGTGATGGAACCCGCGCCGGAGCGAACGGCGGTGACTCAGGAGTACTCGTAGAACCCTCGGCCGCTCTTCTTGCCGAGCAGGCCGGCGTCCACCATGCGCAGCAGCAGCGGCGGCGGCGAGTACAGCGGCTCCTTGAACTCGGCGTACATCGACTCGGCGATCGCCTTGGTGGTGTCCAGGCCGATCAGGTCGGTCAGCGCGAGCGGACCCATCGGGTGCGCGCAGCCCTGCACCATGCCGGTGTCGATGTCCTCGGCGGACGCGAAGCCCGACTCCAGCATCCGGATGGACGACAGCAGGTAGGGCACCAGCAGCGCGTTCACCACGAACCCGGCGCGGTCCTGGGAGAGGATGACCTCCTTGCCGAGCACGTTCTCCACGAACGCGTCGGCCCGCTCCTTGGTCTCCTCGCCGGTGAGCAGGGACGGCACCAGCTCGACCAGCTTGAGCACCGGCACCGGGTTGAAGAAGTGGACGCCGATCACCTGCTGCGGGCGGGACGTGGCCATGCCCAGCTTCATGATCGGGATGGACGACGTGTTGGACGCGAAGATCGCGTCCGGGTCGGTGACGACCTTGTCCAGCGCGGTGAACACGTCGGTCTTGATCTGCTCGCTCTCCGCGACCGCCTCGACGGTCAGCTGCCGGTCGGCGAACTCGCCGAGGTCGGTGCTGAACCGGATCCGGCCGAGCGCGGTGTCCCGGTCGTCCTCGGTGAGCTTGCCGCTGCGAACCGCCCTGGCAAGGGACTTCGTCACCCTGGCCCGGCCGGCGTCCAGCGCGGCGTCGGTCACCTCGTTGATCACGACATCCAGGCCGGCGCGGGCACACACCTCCGCGATACCCGAGCCCATCAGGCCGCACCCGACAACACCAACCCGCTGGATCTCGCTCAAGACCTCTTACCCTCCTGGAGTCACACGTTCCGCCGGTACTGACCGCCGACCTCGAAGAAGGCCTCGGTGATCTGCCCCAGCGTGCACACCCTAGCCGCGTCCATCAGCACACCGAACACGTTCTGGTCCTCGGCGACGGCGGCCCGCAGCGCGCGCAGCGCCTCGGCCGCCTCCGCCTGGTGCCGCCCGGCGAACTCACGGGTGCGCTTGACCTGCGCGGCCTTCTCGTCCTCGGTGGCGCGGGCCAGCTCGATCGTCGGCAGTTCCTCCGCGTTGTCCTTGTTGGGCAGGAACGTGTTGACACCGATGAGCGGCAGCGACCCGTCGTGCTTGCGCTGCTCGTAGCGCATCGACTCGTCCTGGATGCGGCCGCGCTGGTAGCCGGTCTCCATCGCGCCGAGCACGCCGCCGCGCTCCGAGAGCCGTTCGAACTCGCGCAGCACCGCATCCTCGACCAGGTCGGTCAGCTCGTCGATGACGAACGAGCCCTGCAGCGGGTTCTCGTTCTTCGACAGGCCCCACTCCTTGTTGATGATCAGCTGGATGGCCATCGCGCGGCGCACCGACGACTCCGTCGGAGTGGTGACGGCCTCGTCGTAGGCGTTGGTGTGCAAGGAGTTCGCGTTGTCGTACAGCGCGCACAGCGCCTGCAGGGTGGTGCGGATGTCGTTGAAGTGCATCTCCTGCGCGTGCAGCGAGCGGCCCGAGGTCTGCACGTGGTACTTGAACTTCTGCGACCGCTCGTTGGCGCCGTAGCGGTCCCGCATGGCCACGGCCCAGATCCGCCTGGCCACCCGGCCGATCACGCTGTACTCGGCGTCCAGCCCGTTGGAGAAGAAGAACGACAGGTTCGGCGCGAAGTCGTCGATGTGCATGCCGCGCGCCAGGTAGGACTCGACGTAGGTGAACCCGTTGGCCAGCGTGAAGGCCAGCTGGCTGATGGGGTTCGCACCGGCCTCGGCGATGTGGTAGCCGGAGATCGACACCGAGTAGAAGTTGCGAACCTTCATACTGATGAACCACTCCTGGATGTCGGCCATCATCCGCAGGCTGAACTCGGTGGAGAAGATGCAGGTGTTCTGACCCTGGTCCTCCTTGAGGATGTCGGCCTGCACGGTGCCGCGCACATTGGCCAGCGCCCACGCGGCGATCTCCGCACGCTCGTCCTCGGTCGGCTGCCGGTCGTGCTCGGCGACGAACTCGTCGACGTTCTGGTCGATCGCCGTGTTGAGGAAGTACGCCAGGATCGTCGGCGCCGGGCCGTTGATCGTCATGGACACCGACGTCGACGGCGCGGTCAGGTCGAACCCGTCGTAGAGCGCCTTCATGTCCTCGAGCGTCGCGATCGACACCCCGGAAGTGCCGATCTTGCCGTAGATGTCCGGCGGGGTGTCCGGGTCGTGGCCGTAGAGGGTGACCGAGTCGAACGCGGTCGACAGCCGGGTCGCGTCCGACCCCTCGGACAGGTACCGGAACCGGCGGTTGGTGCGGAACGCGTCGCCCTCGCCGGCGAACATCCGCGCCGGGTCCTCGTTGTCCCGCTTGAACGGGAAGACGCCAGCGGTGAAGGGGAAGAAGCCGGGCAGGTTCTCCTTGCGCAGGAAGCGAAGCAGCGTGCCGTCGTCGTCGAACCGGGGCAGCGCCACCCGCGGCACCTTGGTGCCGGACAGCGTCTCCCGCCACAACTGGGTGTGCAGTTCCTTGTCCCGGACCCGCACCACCAGCTCGGCACCGCGATAACCCTCCACAGTGGACCGCCAGCGGTCCAGCAGCTCCTCGGAGTCCGTCGCCACCCGGCGCCGGGCGTCGTCGAGCAGCCCGTCGACGTCCGAAGTGGACGAACCGGCGTCGGCGAGTGCGGCGCGGGTGTCGGTCAGCGCGGCTGCCCTGCGGACGATGGCGACCTGCTCGTCGGTCGCGTCGTGGTAGCCGCGCAGCGTCTCGGCGATCTCCGCCAGGTAGCGCACCCGCTTCGGCGGCACCACGGTGGCCGCCCTGGTGGACACCTTGCCATCGACCGGCGCGAGCATCGGCTCCCCGGCGCGCAGGCCACGCTCGGCGAGCAGGTCGCGCAGGTGGTGGTAGAGCGCGGTGACGCCGTCGTCGTTGAACGTGGCGGCGCTGGTGCCGTAGACCGGCATGTCCTGCCAGGAGGAGCCGAACGCCTCCCTGTTGCGCACCATTTGCCGGCCGACGTCGCGTCGGGCGTCCTCGGCGCCGCGCCGCTCGAACTTGTTGATCGCCACGACGTCGGCGAAGTCCAGCATGTCGATCTTCTCCAGCTGCGACGCGGCGCCGAACTCCGGCGTCATCACGTACAGCGAGGCGTCCACGAAGTCGACGATCGCCGCGTCGCCCTGGCCGATACCGGGGGTCTCCACGATCACCAGGTCGTGCCCGGCCGCCTGGCACGCGGCGATGGCATCGGTGAGGCCAGCTGGCACCTCGGCGGCCGCGCCGCGGGTGGCCATGGAGCGGAAGTAGACGGCGTCGCCGTCCAGACCGGACGGCGCCATCAGACCGCCGAGGCTGTTCATCCGGATCCGGTCACCGAGCAGCGCGCCGCCGCCGCGCCGGCGGGTCGGGTCCACGGCGAGCACGGCGATGCGCAGCTTGTCCTGCTGGTCGACGCGGAATCGGCGGACCAGTTCGTCGGTCAGTGAGGACTTGCCGGAACCGCCGGTGCCGGTGATGCCCAGCACCGGCACCTGGCGCTTGGCTGCCGTGTCCCGGATCGCCGTCAGGGTGTCCTCGGCGAGGCTGCCCGCCTCGATCCGGCTGATGGTCCTGGCGAGCGCGTCGGTGCGGCCGCCGAACAACTCCTCCGCGCCGGTGTCGAACCGGGCCGCCAGGTCGTAGTCGCACGCCTCGATCATCGTGTTGATCATGCGGGCGAGGCCCAGCTCCTGGCCGTCCGCCGGGGAGAAGATGCGCGCCACACCGCGCGAGTGCAGCAGCTCGATCTCCTCGCGGACGATCACGCCCCCACCGCCGCCGAACACCTTGACGTGCGCCGCGCCGCGCTCCGCGAGCAGCTCGACGAGGTAGCTGAAGTACTCGACGTGGCCGCCCTGGTAGGCGCTGATGGCGATGCCCTGGACGTCCTCCTGGATCGCCGCGCGCACCACCTCGGCCACCGAGCGGTTGTGCCCGAGATGGATCACCTCGGCGCCCTGCGACTGCAGGATTCGTCGCATGATGTTGATCGCCGCGTCGTGGCCGTCGAACAGGCTCGCGGCGGTGACGAACCGCACCGGGTGCTTTGGCTGGTACAGCGCAGTGCCCATACGAATAGTTTGATGTCCTACAGTCTGACGTGCAACCTCTGTGGTACAGGTCTCCCACGGCCGGTGCGGCCACCTGCGATGATGTCGTCCGCACCGACAGGGAGGAGAGGCCCGTGGTCCCGGAGTCCGTTCGGCGGATGCTCGACGACGACCTGGCGTCCAGCACGCTTGGCATGACCCTCCTCGACGCGGGCGAGGGCTTCGCCGTGGTCCGGATGCCGATCACCGAGACCATGATCAACGGTCACGAGCTGGCCCACGGCGG
>Ga0193742_1002690_pt1 | contig 10161 bp, 9 predicted proteins | sample L2c1metaG_FD_165511 | JGI IMG/M metagenome (GOLD analysis project Ga0193742, IMG submission 165511) | Soil microbial communities from a riparian zone of the East river system, Colorado, United States - L2c1 | ecosystem: Environmental > Terrestrial > Soil > Riparian zone | place: USA: East River... | reverse complement strand
ACCGGCTGCTTGAGTCCGATCTTCCTCCGATACGCCATCGCTCTTCCCGCTAACAGCTTCCTCCACTGCTTCTTTCGCACCATGAGAAGATAGGTACGTTCATGCGGCGCATCTTGATCATCGACGACGAGGATGACATCCGGGAGGTCGCCTCACTCTCGCTCGAGGCGATCGCGGGCTGGCAGATCACCACGGCGAGTTCCGGCGCTCAGGGAATCGAGCTTGCGATCGAGCAGCAGCCGGACGCGATCCTGATGGATGTGATGATGCCCGGCGCCGACGGCCCGACGATCTTCCGGCAGATGCAGCAGAATCCCACGATCGCTCATATTCCCGTTATTCTGCTCACAGCGAAGGTGCAGGGAGTGGACAAGCGCAGATTCGCCGATCTGGGCGTTGCAGCAGTTCTCTTCAAACCCTTCGATCCGTTGACGCTCGCCGGGCAGATCACCGCGGCGCTGCAATGGAAGACCGACCGGTCCGCACTGGAGCACCCCGCGACCGCTGCGCGTTCCGCGCCAAAGTGATCTGCCGAACGAAACTTATCGTTATTTTGCGGTACGGTATTGAAATGGCTTCCAAGCCACGGGCCCCGTTGCAGAAATCAATTCGCATTTGGTTGATGAGCTCCAATGAACCCGACTTCCACTCATTCCGATCCTGAAATCCACGCTCTTCTGCAGGAACTCTGGCAGCGGCATCTTCCTTCGACACGAGAGCGTCTGGAGGTGCTGGAGAACGCCGTGCGGGACTCCGCTGAAGGAAAGCTCGACGAGACGCACCGGGCCGAGGCACAGTCCGCAGCGCATAAGCTCTCCGGCAATCTCGGCATGTTCGGACACAAGCAGGCAGGAGAGATCGCCGGAGAGATCGAGCATCTCTTCAAGGCGTCTGGGCCGGATAAAGTGTCGCGCTTGAACTCGTTGATGCAGGAGCTTCGGGAGCTGCTGGCCCCCCATATGTAGGAACTTCGGGAGCTGCCGACCTCTGCCTAGGCAGGTTCTTGTGGAGGCTTCTTCAGTGCCAGCCGGTTGTGGACTCCGATGGAAGAACGTTCAGGGAAGTAAATACAGGGGAGATCAGAACGTCTGAACTCCCCAAAAAGTGGGGATGCAAATCGCCCCCAAGAAGTGTCATCCTGAGCGAAGCGCAGCGCAGTCGAAGGACCTGCGGTTGTTCCCGCAAAGACTACTTCGCCTGTTTTACTGCCCATCCGGCGAGATCGATTGCGGCGTCGAAGCCATCGAACTCGAGCGGGAGCTTGTTTCTGCGATCGACGTACTCGTTGTAGATCCACGGGTCCGTGACCGCGAAGACAGTTCCCTTGCCCACCTTGGCGATCGCCATCAGAACATCTCCCTTGTCCGTCAGGATCGACTTCGCCGGTCCCGACAGGGTAATGGTTGAGATCTCCTTGAGGTAGGCCTGGTGCGGGTATTCGAAGACGCCGGTTCCCCTGAGAACCATGATCGTGCCCTGCGGCCAGTTGTTATTGTCGACCGTGTTGCGCAGGACGGCGTTGAAGTGCATTCCGAATCGTTCCGTCATCGTGTTGAAGTGGTCGAACTCGGAGTTCGTCTTGTCGTTCTGCATCAGGATGAGCACCCCTCCAGCCTTCACCCAGGCCTCGATGGCATCGCCGCTGGCCTTGTCCATGTAATTGGGCTTCGGGTTCTTGGCGGGGATATCCGGCGAGGCCATGAGGTAGATCTGGCCTTTGCGAAGATCGGCAAGCGTCGGCGCGGTCTTCAGGGTGTCGAGCTTCACGCCGTAACGTTGAAAGGCGCGGCCAAAGAAGGCGAAGCCGGAGTTGGCATCATCGTCCCATTTGTAGTGAAAGAGCTCGGTCTGACCGGCGGCGTTCTTCCGGGTCTGCGAGTTGAACCACGCATCCACGAGCACGGTCTTTCCCTGGCCGAGAGCTTCGGTCGCGGCCTGGGCCATCTCCGAGCCTGCGAGCAGAAAGGATCCCACGCCCTTGGCGTCGTTGAGGATCGTCTTCTCGCCGACGTAGTAGTCGAAGGTTCCCGAGCGATAGGGTGTGCCGCCGAGACCGCCGACCATGACCGTGCCCTTGAGCGCGCTCATGCCATCGGGACCGGGGGTGACGAAGGCTGCCTGGATGGCGCTCCAGCCTCGTCGCGCCGCAGCAAGGTCGGCCTGGGGAAGGTAGCCCATGCGGACGCCTTTTGCGAGGGCGTAGACGAACATCGAGCTCGCGGAGGCCTCGGTGAAGTTGCCTTTCTGCGAGCCCTTATCGAGGACCTGGTACCAGAGGCTGGTCTTCTTGTCCTGATAGGCGACGATGGCTTTGGCGGTGCGGTTCAGTGCGCGAACGATCTCGGCGCGATCGGGGTTATCAGCAGGAAGCCAGTCGAGCACATCGACCAGCGCCATCGCGTACCAGCCCATGGCGCGACCCCATGCCTCGGGAGAGAGACCGGTCTTCGGATCGGCCCACTTCATCTGTTTGGACTCATCCCAGCCGTGGCGAAGGAGACCGGTCCGGACATCGCGCATGTGCTGGTCCATTAGCAGGAGCTGCTTGGTGATGTCGGTGAAGTCTTCCGGCTGCTGTAAGAGGGCGGCATATTCGGCGCGGAAGGGCTCGGCCATGTAGGCGCCATCCAGCCACATCTGGTTGGGATAGATCTGCTTGTGCCAGTAGCCTCCGCTCGGGGTTCGAGGCTGGAGAGCAAGCTGATCATAGATGTACTTCGCAGCCTTGTAGTACTTCGGCTGCTGGGTGACACGATAGACGAGGAGCACGGACCTGCCAAGCTCGATCTCATCGAGCGAGTGCTGATCGGGATGGTAGGTCTTGATGGTGCCGTCGTCGGCAACATATTTGTCGACCGCGACCTTGATATAGCGGAAGTCGTCGCCGTTGGCGGTGGCGTGCCATTGGGCGGCCATGCCATCAAGCAGGACACCCTCTTCGTAGCCCCACTTGCTGGGATTATTCTGTGTGGCAACGGCGCCGCTCGGCCACTGCTTCATCACGGATTCGGCCATCTTCGCTGAAGGCTGATCAATCTTGAGAGCACCCTCGGCCAACGCTACGTTTGCTGATATTGCCTGAATCAGAACAGTGCTCATGAGAGCCGCGGCGCGAAACAACTTCATCCTTAGTAACCCCTTGCAATGAGCAGAATTTCCAGACAACAGCATACCCTCTGGCTGGCGTGCCCTGCGACGCCTCAGGCAAGGCAGCCGGCTATTTGCAGCTTAGTGAGGTCCAGACACCGGCATCGCTTCCGTTCGAGCCAGCGATCTGCAGGTCGACAAAGCTGCCGGCGGGAAGCGGCACGGCTTCGGTCGAGGTGCAGGTGGAGTTGTTCGAGGCCGAGCAGGAGAGGGCGGTCGCCGACATCGAACTGGGAGTTCCCACTCGCAGGGTCACGGTGATGAGATTGGTCTGTTGCGAGTAGACCGTCAGCGCGCTGGTGGTGCATCCGGCGGGAATCCAGGTGAGGATGGAGGTGGCTTCGGGGACGCTGGAGTTGGTGTTGTTGATCGAGTAATAGTTCGCGTTGAAGGAGACGGAATGGTAGGTCGAGGCGAAGGAGCTGCCCCCTGCCTCAGAGCTGCCGCTGCCATTGCCTCCCGGCGTTCCGGGAGCGCCCTGGGGAATGGTGAAGTTGAGGATCGCCTCGGCTGCCGAGCCGGAGTTGGTTACGATGACCGGGGATCCGGGAGCGCCCGTCACGACAGCGCCGATGTTGATCGTGGCTGCCGGTCCAGCCGGGCCGGATGCTCCCGCGCCTCCGCCCTGAGCCAGGAGCGTCCATGCGGTTGGGGCCGAGTCTGGAAAAGCATCGAGGCTGGTTGCCAGAGAAAGGTAAGTACTGCCGTTGTAAAAGACAGCGTCGTTGGCGAGATAACCGACAGAGCCCGACCAGATACCTCTGAAGGTAATGCCAGCAGGCCCCTGCAGACCGGGGATCCCCTGAACGCCCTGGGCTCCGGTTAACCCGGTACCTCCGGTAGCTCCGGACGGGCCCGGAGATCCCTTCGGGCCTGCAGGGCCGGAAGGGCCTTGTGGACCTTGAGCGCCGGTGTCTCCGGCTGTGCCGGGCGGACCGGCGAGGCCCTGGGCTCCGGCGGCGAATTTTCCCCAGGCGGAGGGAGTCTGGTCGGGCTGGTTCGCTAGATTATCGCTGGTCAAAGAGACGTAGCCGGCACCGTTGTAGGTCACGCCGTCCCCCGGAGAGTAATTGATCGAGGGCGAGTAACTCCCACGAAACATCATTCCAACCGGACCTGCGGGACCCTGGGGGCCGGGTGCTCCGGAAGGGCCGGCGACTCCGGATAATCCCATCTGACCTTGTGGCCCCTGCGGGCCGGTCGCTCCGGAAGGGCCGGTTGGGCCCTGGGTTCCAGCGGCGAACTTCCCCCAGGCGGAGGGCGTCTGGTCGGGCTGATTCGCGAGATTATTGCTGGTCAAGGAGACGTAGCCGGCACCGTCGTAGGTTACACCGTCCCCCGGAGAGTAAGTGATCGACGGAGAGTAGGTCCCCCTGAATGTCAGCCCAACCGGACCTGCGGGGCCCTCCGGCCCGGTGGCCCCGGCTGTACCCTGGGGACCGATGGAACCTTGTATACCCGCAGGTCCCTGCGGTCCTGGTGCGCCGGCGGCTCCGGTAGCCCCTGCTGCTCCTGGCGCGCCGGTCAGCCCTTGAGCGCCCTGGGGTCCAACCGGACCCGCGACCCCCTGAGGACCTGTAGCTCCGCTCTCTCCCCTCTCTCCCCGTAGTCCGGTTGAACCTTGCGTTCCTGCCGGTCCTTGCGGTCCCTGTTGTCCCGTTGCTCCGGGGGTTCCGGTGGCACCTTGAGGTCCGGTTGGGCCCGGGGATCCAGTCAAACCCGGGGTACCCTGCGGGCCTTGAAGACCCGTCAGCCCCGTCAGTCCGGTCGAGCCCTGAGGCCCCTGGCTTCCGGTGGCGAACTCTGCCCACGCGAAAGATGCCTGATCCGGGAGATTCCCAACGTTATCGCTCGTCAGGGAGATGTATCCGGCTCCGTTGAAGGTCACGCCGTCTCCCGCGGCGTAGAAAGCAGAAGAGCTGTAGACTCCGCGGAAGGTCAACCCCACAGCACCTTGCGGACCGACGACTCCCGGAGGCCCGGCATCGCCCTTTGCCCCGGATGGACCCTGCGCTCCGCTTGCCCCGGTCAGGCCCGGCGCCCCCTGCACTCCTGGGATTCCAGGGGCTCCAGGATCACCCTTCGGTCCTTGGAGTCCGGGAACTCCCGGGACTCCCGCAGGACCCTGCGCTCCGGATGCGCCCGGATCGCCCTTCAATCCCGCAGGACCCTGTGAAGACAGAGTGACGTCAAGCGCCGGGGCATGGCCGGTAAGATCATTTTCCTTGCTGTCGAACTGGGCTGCCGCCGCATCCGAGGTCAGGGCGATTCCGTTATTGCTGGATGGAGTCGTGACCCATTCCTGAACCAGGGCTGTGATGTCCACGAACACATAGGCATCGGCCTGTCTTATGGAGACCGCCTGCGCAGAGGCCGCCAGGCCGGGCATATTCGAGAAGGTAACGCTGTACTCTCCCCACGCGGAGTTGACGGTCAGCACGTTGATGGATCCGGGGACATCGGCACGGTTGCAGTAGAGCCGGAGAACCGCCCGGGAGATCCGCGAGGCGGTGGTTCCGGAGGGGAGGGTGGAGAGGTCGAACTGCAGAAGCGCGGTATAGCCTCCACCGACGTTCAGGTTGGAGATAGTTCCGCTGTTTGCTCCTGGCCGAGCGGAGTTGACATGGGCATCCGCGGTCAATACCGGTTCGACAGCCGAGACACGCACTGTGGCCATCGCCAGAACTATCGCCAGCCACGACCACCGAACGAACATCGGTCGAACCCACCTCTTTCAAGCCCATGAAGTCGGCGTCTTCCGCCGGCCCGTGAGGCCGACGGAAGACGCGACTCATCCTGTGCAACGATCGAAGCTCTGCAGTGCACGTTGCCACCTGGCCAGATAGACCATGCGCTTCTCTATCCGTGAACAGAGATCGGGAGTAGTTCCGTTTTAGGTCAGATGCATCGGAAATACAACAACTTTGAGCTACAACTTCTGTAGCATCACTGTTATAGGACGAGATGAATCTTCAGGACGCCCCCTGTTTTCCTCATCTTGATTTGCATCTGACAGTGAGTAAACAACGAACGAAAAAGGACATCCATTCCCGATGAGCTCCTCCGAGACCAACAAGCCTGGCCATCTCCCTTCGCTCGACTCGCTGGTCGACATCTCCCGCCTCGTGACTGCGTACTATTCCCTTCATCCCGACCCTGCGGTTGCGGCGCAGCGGGTCGCCTTCGGAACCTCCGGACATCGTGGATCGGCGTTTGCCGCTTCGTTCAACGATGACCATATCGCCGCCGTCACGCAGGCGATCGTGGAGTATCGCGCGACCGAGAACACGCTGGGCCCTCTCTTCCTCGCCCGCGACACCCATGCCCTTTCGGAGCCGGCCTTCACCACGGCTCTGGAGGTCCTCGCGGCCAATGAAGTCGAGGTCATGGTCGATGAGCATCTCGGATACACCCCGACGCCGGTGCTCTCACACGCGATCTTGACCCGCAATGCGAACCTTAAGCTGCACCGCGCCGATGGCATCGTGATCACCCCGTCGCATAATCCTCCCGAAGATGGCGGCTTCAAGTACAACCCTCCCAGCGGAGGCCCGGCCGACACCTCGGCGACCAAGTGGATCGAGAACCGCGCCAACGAGATCATCGCGAATGGCCTGAAGGACGTAAAGCGCATCTCGTATGCTCGTGCGCTGGGCGCGGACAAGACCTACCGGCATGACTACATCACTGCCTACGTCAACGACCTCGCCAACGTCATCGACTTCGACGTCCTGCGCGGCACCAAGCTCAAGCTTGCCGTCGATCCCCTCGGGGGCGCAGGCGTTTACTACTGGCCGCGCATCGCCGAAAAGTACGCGCTCCCGCTCGAGATCCTCAATACACATGTCGACGCGACCTTCCGGTTCATGACACTCGACTGGGACGGCCGCATTCGCATGGACTGCTCCAGCCCTTTTGCGATGGCCAGCATGATCGCCAACAAGGACAAGTACGATGTGGCATGGGCCTGCGACACCGATCATGATCGCCATGGCGTGGTCACGCGCTCTGCCGGGCTGCTCAATCCCAACCACTACCTCGCAGTGATGATCCAGTACCTCTTCACCCATCGCCCGAAGTGGGGGGAGAAGACCGCAATCGGCAAGACGCTGGTTTCGTCGAGCATGATCGACCGGGTCGCGAAGGGGCTCAACCGTCCTCTGCTCGAGGTTCCTGTCGGCTTCAAGTGGTTCGTCGACGGGCTCATCGACGGATCGCTGGGGTTTGGCGGCGAAGAGTCGGCCGGCGCGAGCTTCCTGCGACGCGATGGCAGCGTCTGGACGACGGACAAGGATGGCTTTATCCCCGGACTGCTCTCGGCGGAGATGACGGCCCGAATAGGTCGCGATCCCGGCGAACTCTATGGCGAGCTGACCGCGAAGTACGGCGACCCCGTGTATCAACGCATCGACGCAGCAGCCAGCAAGGAGCAGAAGGCGAAGCTCGGCAAGGTCTCTCCCTCGCAGGTGAAGGCGAAGGAGCTTGCAGGAGAGCCGATCACGGCGATCCTGACCGAGGCTCCCGGAAACCATGCGCCGATCGGAGGGCTGAAGGTAGCGACGGAGAACGGATGGTTCGCCGCGCGTCCCTCAGGCACGGAGGACGTCTACAAGATCTACGCGGAGAGCTTCAAGGGAGCCGATCACCTGAAGCAGATCCAGGCCGAGGCGCAGGCTCTGGTGAATGCAGCGATCGCATAACCGTGACGGGCTGCCGCTATCGTTTGTCGGCAGCCCGCCCAAATGCGCTCTCGAGCTGGCGCTTCATCTTGCTCACTGCGCCCGAGACCGCCTCCGTAATCACCCCCGCATCCTCGCTCGCCGAAACGGGCTGCATTCCCGACGGACGGGCTTCGATCACGCAGCGTTTGTCAGCCGACGATCCCGTCTTCGGCCCATTCAGATCGCTCAGGAAGACTTCCACCCTCGTCAACCTCTCTTCGAATCGTCCCAGGGCGCGATCGACCTCTTCCTGCACAAATTTGGTGAGTTCCTCATTCACCGAGATCTGGTTATCGCTGTTGATCAGAACCTGCATCCGGCACCTCCGCAGGCGATCACTCTACACGCTTTTGTTGAGGGCGTGATTCGTGATCTCTCCTCGAAAGCCTGATCGCAAATCCACCAGGCATTCGGGAAGGAGCGCCCGCGCAAAGCCTCAGACACCGCGCTTGGCGTAGTATTCGGCGACCTGCGTCTTGTTGAACTCGAAGGGAACGTGCTCCGGTCCGGGCACGGAGAGGAGTTTGCCGAACTCCTTCAACTCTTCCGCGTCGAACTGCAGGTAGGAAGGCAGGGTGAGCCGCGGATTCTGACGAGAGGACTGGACCGACATCATCTCCAGCGCCTTCTCAAGCCAGGTGTACGCGCTCGCCTATGCGCAGCACCATGGACCCGATGGTCTGGCGGCGGCCGTCAACCAGGATATGTCCATGTGAAACGAGCTGCCGCGCCGCCGCAATGCCGCGCGCGAAGCCGAGACGGAAGACGATGTTGTCGAGCCGGCGTTCCAGCAACCCGATGAGGCTGTCGATCCAGTTCGACGGACTCGCGCTCTTGGCCTTGCGAACAAACCGGCGCAGCTGCTCTTCGCGGATTCCATAGTGGAAGAGGAGCTTCTGCTTCTCCTTCAGCTGAATGCTGTACTCCGAGGGCTTCGATCTGCGTGACTTCCCGTGCTGTCCCGGCGGATAGTTGCGCTTCTCGAGCGCTCCGGGCTTCCCGAGGCCGGGTAACTCCACACCCAGCGCGCGCTGGATCTTGAACTTTCTTCGTTGACTCATGCAATCGTCTCCTCATGGGCACGGGAGTGCCTCCCGGGCCGCCGATCTCCGGACCACCGTGGCGCTTCGCCAAAAGACTCCACGGCAATCCCTGAATTTGGATATAAGACTTAGTTAGTCCTTGATCCAGAGACCACTTTACAATCATCTTTCTCGAGAATCAAGCGGGGCTCTATGGGCTCGATCAGTGGAGCAACAGGCTGCAGGTCAGCGTGGCCAGAACGATTGCTGTAATCCCCACGTAAATCGTGTCGCGTTCGAGCGCGAAACCGACGATCGAGAGGGCCACGCGGATGATGGGAGTCAGCAGAAGGCAGATGATCCCGACCTGCGCGAGGGCGAGGCCACGGTTCTCCTTGTCCCGAACCTGGGGCCTGAACGCCTGCCGTGCGGTTCTCGAAGGAGAGGCATAGAGGGATCGTGTGCCCACGAAGGAATGAAACGCTACCGGGTCTGCGCGATGAGACGCAAGGAAGACCGTGCCTCCAAAGACCCCGAAGAAGACGGCGATCAGGACACCCGTGCGGAGGGTCAGGCTGATGATGCGTTGAAGCTGCGCGTCTTTCATCTCCACGGGCATTAGAGCCTCCCTCTGATTCCCTGCACGATCATCTGGATCGCAATGACTGCGACGATGATTGCGAACATCTGCCGGAGGAACTTCACCGGCAGACGCGGCAAAAGGCGCGCCCCGACCATCGATCCGGCGAGGACGCCCAGCATGACGGGAAGTGCGATGACGGGATGGATGTATCCGCGCTTGATGTAGATGGCCGCGCTCGCGACTCCCGTGACGCCGATCATGAAGCTGCTGGTCGCGGTGGAGACCTTGAAGGGGATTCCCATGATGCGGTCCATCGCGATGACCTTGAGCGCGCCCGAGCCGATGCCAAGCAGGCCGGAGAGGAGGCCGGCCACGTACATCAGGCTGAAGCCCGCTCCCGGGTGCGAGACGGAGTAAGGGACGTCCTCGGTGCGCGAATGGAAGACGCCGTTCAGCTTCAGCATGCCGGCGAGCGGGCTGGGGATCGGCGCCTTCTCTCCTTCATGCCGGGGCTGGGCTGTCTGCCAGGCGGAGTGCAGCAGCACAAATCCGAAGATGGCGGCGAGCGCCGTGGTCGGAATCTTGCTGGAGAGAAGAGCGCCGCAGATCGCTCCGACGGTCGTAGCCAGCTCGAGGAACATTCCGATGCGGATGTTTGACAGGCCATCGCGGACGTAGGCAGCGGCAG